>Ga0073936_10003058_pt1 | contig 24336 bp, 21 predicted proteins | sample AliMusrvi5mmetaG_FD_87041 | JGI IMG/M metagenome (GOLD analysis project Ga0073936, IMG submission 87041) | Freshwater lake bacterial and archeal communities from Alinen Mustajarvi, Finland, to study Microbial Dark Matter (Phase II) - Alinen... | ecosystem: Environmental > Aquatic > Freshwater >... | reverse complement strand
TTCCGCTATGCGGACGGAACCCTGGCCGAGGTCTCCTGCACGTTTGTGGCGCGGGCCGGCGAGAACACGCTGGAGATCGTGGCCGAGAACGGCGTGATCATCGGCAACTACGGCGACGGCCCGAGCGCGGCGGCGCGTCCGGCGGGCGCGCCGCAGCTCAAGTGGTGGCTGCAAGGCGCCGGCTGGACAACCAGCGAACTGCCGGAGATCAAAAGCCAGGGGGAGCGCATCTGCGGGCTGGCCGCGCCGCTGGCGGATTTCCTGCATGGGCGCCGGCCGCCGATCGCAACCGCGGAGGAAGGGCGCGACGTGCTGCAAATGGTGGATGCCAGCCTGCAATCGTCCGCCGAAGGGCGGCGGGTAAGGATCGGCGCCTGAAATCATTGGAGGGGCGTGCTCCACGAGCCCGGTTTGGCGTCGCAGCGCTCCGCTCTCCACTTTGATGACAGATGATTGGCAAGTAGAACAAACCGTAACCTGGAGTACGCACAATGAAAGCACGCAAACCCAACCTGATTCTCTTCGGCATCGACAGCCTGCGTCCGGACCACATGAGCCTCTACGGCTACAACCGTCTGACCACGCCGCACATCGCCAAGTTCGTCGCCAACGGCGCGGCGTTCTCGAACACCTTCAGCCCGAGCATCCCGACCACGCCCGGTTACTCCTCCATGTTCACCGGCATGGACGTGTTCGGCACGGACGTGGTGGCGCTGCGGCACCAGGGCGGACTGGGCAGCCACGTCACCACGCTGGCGGAAATGCTGGCCGCCGAGGGTTACACCACGGTCTGCGTCGGCTTCAGCGGCAACCCCGCCTCGCGTGGCTTCCAGAAGTATCTGGACTTCTCCGGCTGGGGCTCGTGGGAGGCAGGGCGCAGCCCCAAGGCCGAGAACCTGAACGCTATCACCATTCCCGAATTGCGCGCCCTGGCTGCAGCCGGCAAGCCGTTTTTCCTCTTCCTGCGTCACATGGACCCGCACTCCCCCTACCTGCCGCCGCAGCCGTTCGAGCGGCTGTTCTACGGACGTAACGAGTGCGATCCTGCGAACCACACGCTCGACCCGGTCTACAAATTCAAGCCGTTTTGCGACTACCTGCGCAGTTGGTTCCCTCCCAACTGCACGGACAAGGACTACGTCATCGCGCAGTACGACGGCGCGCTGGCGTACATGGACGCCTGTATCGGCAACCTGCTGGAGGAGATCCGGTCGCTGGGAATCGAGGAGGACACGCTGACCGTGTTTGACTCCGACCACGGCGAGACGCTCTACGACCATGACTGCTACTTCGATCACCACGGCCTCTATGAATGCACGCTGCGCATTCCGCTGGCGTTTGTGATGCCGGGCAAGGTTCCGGCCGGATTCCGCAACGCCGACATCTGCCAGATGAAGGACATCTGTCCCACGATCCTGGATCTGATGGGCGTGAAGTCGAAAATCAAGTTCGACGGCCGCAGCCTGACGCCGCTGCTGCGCGGCGAGCCGCGGACGGTCGAACCGGAATTCTACATCACCGAATGCACCTGGATGCGCAAGCACGGCTGGCGCACGCCGCAATGGAAGATGATCCACGCGCTCGAACCGGACTTCCATTTCAAGCCGGAAGTCGAACTTTACAACCTCGTGGCGGATCCGGACGAGAACAAGAACGTCGCGGCCCAGGAGCCGGAGGTCGTGAAATTGCTCGAGGCGCGCATGCAGGCGCACATCTCCCGCCGCGAGAAGACGACCGGTCGCAAGAACCCGATATTCACGAACCTCGACTGGCATGGCAAGGGCGCGACATTCAAGACCTCCCAGGAGGCCTACGACTCGCTCTACATCGGTTCGCCCAAGACCGCACAGTCGCTGCAGGCGAAGGATAAGGACGCCAAGAACCTCAAGGAGCTCCAGACCCAGCGCGGAGCGGCAAAATTGTAGTCGAAATCGTTCTTGGTTCTTCGTTCTTCGTTCCTGGTTGGGATACAAAGATCTGTACTCTGTCGCTGTTTCTCTCCTCTCAACCAAGAACAAAGAACCAGGAACCAAGAACGACCATCCCTGACTTTAACTCGTGAAGCCAACCCAAACTCTCATCACCGTCATCGGCCGCGGCCATTCGGGCACGCGGGTCATGTCGCACACGCTCTCGCAGAGCGGCGTCTTCATGGGCGAGCCGCTGAACGTTTCCGGCGACCTGCTGCCCCCGGAGGACATGTACGAGGCGAGTCGCATGATCGCGCGCTATATTCCGTGGCGCGGCGGGCTGGAGTGGGATTTCGGCCCGGTGCAGACAATGGAGATTCCGGCGGAATTCAAACAGCTCATCGAACGCTACCTCCAGTCCGTGCTCGCCAGTCCGGCGCCGCACAAGGGGTGGAAGATTCCGGAAACCACGCTCTGCTATCCGTGGATCAAACGGCTGTTTCCGGAGATCCGCTACATCTTCTGGGTGCGCAATCCGCGCGACTGCATCACCGGCGGCCACCTGACGGATGACCTGCGCGACTTCGGCATCCAGTATCCGGCCACGGACGACATCCACCGGCAGCGTGCGATCTCGTGGAAATACCAGAACGATCTGGTGCGCGCCTCGGGGCAGCCCAAACACGGCATCAAGGTACGGCTGGAGGATTTCGTGCTGCACCAGGAGCGCGAACTCAAGCGGCTGGAGAAGTATCTCGGCTTCCCGCTGGCGCGCATCCCCGTGAAGCGCGATCCGATCGGCCGCCACCAGCGCGAACCTGCCGGAGAGCTGTACGACTTCCTCCTTCCCGCGATGAAGGAGCATGGGTACGATCATTGATGATTCGTTTTTCGTTCGTAGTTCTTCGTTCTTGGTTCTTGGTTGAGAGAGGATGACGCTGGCGATGCGGATTGAACCAATCGTTTGGAAGAACATCTGCGATGGTTCCGGTGTCGCCAACCAAGAACCAAGAACGAAGAACCAGGAACGGCTTTCCTAACACCTGCCACATCGAGGTCTTTATGCTGCGTGTCTGTGTCATCGGTCTTGGTCCCATCGGCAATCGCCATGCGGATATCTACCGCGAGGGGCCGCTGGCGGAACTGGTCGGCGTGTGCGACATCCGCAAGGAGCGCGCCGAAGCGGCCGGCAAGCGGCTGGGCGTGCCGTTCTTTCTGGATGCGGCGAAGATGCTCTCCAGCCTGAAGCCAGACGTGGTGAGCGTGGCCACCGGCGGGTACGAATACGGCAGCGACCACTACGAGCCGACCCTGCAGGCGCTGGAGGCCGGCGCGCATGTGCTGTGCGAGAAGCCGATCTGCAACGAGATCCCCAAGGCCGAAGAGATGGTTGCCAAGGCGCGCGCCTGCAACCGCTGCTTCGGGGTGGATTTCAACCACCGCTTCACGCCCGCGGCGCGCCTGGCGAAAAAGTGGATGAACGAGGGCCGCCTCGGCCACCTGCTCTTCGTCAACATGGCCATGTGGATCAAGAATCCGAACGAGAGTTCGCCGTATTTCCAGATCAAGGCGCTGCATCCGCACACGGTGGACGTCATGCGGCACTTCTGCGGCGACGTCACGGCGGTGCAGTGCTTCGCCACCAAGGCGCCGGGACGCAAGATCTGGACCACCGCGCATTTCGGCATGCAGTTCAAGAACGGCGTGGTCGGCGGGCTCACCGGCAGCTACGACATCGAGCGCGGACATCCCATGGAACGCTGCGAGGTGGCGGGCGTCAACGGCCGCTTCGTCATCGACGACATGTGGCGCGAGGCCACGCTCTACCCGGCCGGCGATCCCGTGAAACTGGTCTACACCAACCCGGTCTTTGGCGGGTTTCGCGACTTCACCGACACCTTCCGCACGCGCATCAACACGTTCCTGGAGCAGGTCGCCACCGGGTGCCGGCCGGAGGAGATCGACGGCTCCGGCGCCGACGGCCTCGCCGCCCAGCGCGTGCTGGATGCGGCCATACGGTCGCTGGAGACCGGGACGGTCGTGAAGCTGTAGGACAAATGTTCTTCGTTCCTGGTTCTTCGTTCTTGGTTAGGCACTATGGACGCCACACATCCAAAGGAACGATGGCGAAGCAACGAAGAACCAAGAACCAAGAACTCCCCAGGAGACATCCCATGATCCGTAAAGCCTTCCTCATGCACGTGAACCCCGACCAGCACGCCGAGTACGAGCGTCGCCACAATCCGATCTGGGCGGATCTGGAGCAGACACTCAAGGACCACGGCGTGCTGAACTACTCGATCTACCTCGACAAGCTGACGAACACGCTCTTCGGCTACGCGGAGATCGAGAGCGAGGCGCGCTGGAATGCGGTTGCCAAAACCGAGGTTTGCCAGCGCTGGTGGAAGCGCATGGGCGACGTCATGCCCTCCAACCCCGACAACAGCCCCGTGTCGCGCGAGCTGAAGGAAGTCTTCCACATCGAAAAGTAGCCACACCCGGCCACAGATGAACAACCGCGAACGAACGTCGGCCATGCTGCACGATCAGCCCTATGATCGTCTGCCGGTCGTTCATTTTGGTTACTGGCGCCAGACGCTGGAGAAGTGGGTGGCGCAGGGGCATTTGTCCGCGGCGGAGATCGCCGGCTGGGGGGATGGCAATGCGGTGGATCGCGCCTTGTCCGCCAGGTTGGGATTCGATTTCGACTGGCAGACCATGTTTGGCGGCGACGGCGGGCTGCGTCCGAGGTTCGAGGGCCAGGTGATCCGGAAACTGCCGGACGGCAGCCGGCATGTGCGGAACGGCAATGGCGTCGTGGAGGTGCACAACCCGCAGGCCTCCGGAATCCCCGCTGAGATCGAGCACTTGCTGAAGGACCGCGCCTCGTGGGAGGAGCACTACAAGTGGCGCTACGCGTGGTCGGCTGCCCGGGTTGACACGGCGCGGCTGGCGCAATTGAAGGCCATGCCACGCGAGGACCCGCTGGGGCTGCATTGCGGGAGCCTCTTTGGCCACATGCGCGATGTGCTCGGACTGGAGGGCGTCAGTTACCTCTACGTGGACGACGAGCCGCTGTTCCGCGAGATCATCGACACGATTGCGGATATCTGCTACCGCAACGTCGAATGCATCCTGCAGGCCGGCGCCGGTGTCGGGTTCGACTTCGCCCACTTCTGGGAGGACATCTGCTTCAAGAACGGGCCACTGGTCAGCCCCGGCGTCTTCCGGGAGTACGTCGGCCCCCACTACCGGCGCATCACCAATCTGGTGCGGGCACACGGCATTGACCTGGTCTCTCTGGACTGCGACGGCTGCATCGATGCGCTGCTGCCGATCTGGTTCGAGAACGGCGTCAACGTCATGTTTCCCATCGAGGTCGGCACGTGGCACGCGTCGATCGCGCCCTGGCGGGCGCGGTTTGGCCGAGCGCTGCGCGGTGTCGGCGGGATGAACAAGACCGTCTTCGCGCACGACCGAGCCGCCATCGACGCGGAAGTGGAACGGCTGAAGCCGCTGGTGGCGATGGGGGGCTACATTCCCTGTCCCGACCACCGGATTGCGCCGGACGCCGAATGGGACAATGTCCGGTACTACTGCGACCGCATGCGGGCCGCATTCGGGTGAGGCTGCGAGCCGACTCGCGGTTAAGATAAAACTTTTTGCCCTTGTCTTCCCGAAGACCAGCATGGACACTGCTGCAATGACCACGATCATCTTGAAGCAAGGCCGCGACCACACCGTGCTGCGGCATCATCCCTGGATCTTCTCCGGCGGCGTGGACCGCAAGGACGGACCGGAACCGGCCTCTGGCGACACCGTGGCCGTGCAGGACTGCGAGGGCACGGCGCTGGGGCTGGGCGCCTGGTCGCCGACCTCCCAGATCCGCATCCGCATGTGGACCTTCGGCGAGGGCGGAACGGTGGACGCGGCCTTTTTCGAGGAGCGGATCGCGGCCGCGCTGGCGGCGCGCGAAGCGCTGCCGGCCAGCCGCCGCGACACGGATGCGCTGCGGCTCGTGAACGCGGAGTCGGACGGCCTGCCCGGTCTGGTCGTGGACCGCTATGGCGACTTCCTGGTTTGCCAGTTCACCGCGGCAGGTGTCGAACGCTGGAAGGCCGAGATCGTGGCGGCGCTGCAGAAGCTGCATCTGTGCAAGGGGATTTACGAGCGGTCGGACCTCGACGTGCGCGAACGCGAGGGGCTGCCGCAGAGCAAAGGCGTGCTCGTCGGCGAAGAGCCGCCGGCCTGCGTCGAAATCCGGGAGAATGGCTGCACGTACGGCGTGGACGTGAAGTCGGGACACAAGACCGGCTTCTACCTCGACCAGCGCGACAACCGCGCCACCGTGGCGGGTTTTGCCGCCGGCCGGGACGTGTTGAACGCCTTTGCCTACACCGGCGGCTTTGGCATCGCGGCGTTGAAGGCAGGCGCAAAGGCGGCGGTGCATGTGGACCTCTCGGGCGCGTCGCTGGAACTGGCGCGCGCGAATGCGGAGCGCAACGGGCTGGATGCCGCGAAGTCCGAGTATGTTGAGGGGAACGTCTTCGAGGTATTGCGGAAGTTCCGCGATGCGCGGCGGTCGTTCGACCTGGTGGTGCTGGACCCGCCGAAGTTCGTGGAATCCAAGGGGCACCTGATGGCGGCGTCCCGCGGCTACAAGGACATCAATCTGCTCGGTCTCAAGCTACTTCGCCCCGGCGGCATCCTGGCGACGTTCTCCTGCTCCGGCCTGATGCCGACGGATCTGTTCCAGAAGATCGTAACCGACGCCGCCTGCGACGCCCGGCGCGAGGTGCAGTTGCTGCAGCGACTTGAACAGGCGCCGGATCATGCCGAAAGCCTGATGTTCCCGGAAGGGCTGTATTTAAAAGGGCTGCTGTGCCGCGTGAGGTAGCGCAGACACCTCCGCCTTCTACGCCTCCTCCAACTCGACCACGAAGTCCACCTCGGCGCCATCCTTGGTGCGGAAATGGTGCCGTCGGCCTTCGTTCCGGTACTGCAACCGTTTCCAAATCTCGATCCCCACCCATTGCTCGAAGAAACGCCCCGCATCTGTGCGGACGACATTCCTGTCCGGGACCAGTCCGGCGGCGGCAGGCCGGATGCCGAGGTCGAAAAAGAAGAAGCGCGGTGTGGCTAACAGGTTCTTGCGCCGGACTCTGGGTTCCCTACTTCAAGTACGCTTCCGAACCGCGTCAGAATCTGTTGCGCGCTGCGGTGCGCGCGGTGTATACCAAAGAACTGCTCGAACAGTTTTCCGAGGCGGTGCGGACGCGTTCGGCTGGCATGATTCGTCAATGAACTACACATTCAATGTGCTTGCGATCGGGTTGCTGGCGGCAGGCCAGCGGCTTTCGGCAGATTCGTCAAACACGTACGAAATGGCATCCCATCTGGTGGCGCTGCGTACCTCTGTGGCCATGGCGGGCGACGTCGCTGCCCTGACGAACATACTGCAGGCGGACATTCGCGTCCGCACGCAGGCGGCCTGCGCACGTGAGACCGCCGCCTTCGAAGCGATCAGGACGCGGGCGGACTGGGAGAGTTTCCGCAACGAACGCCTGGATGCGATGAGAAAGAGTTTCGGTTCAGGAGACGCGCTGCCGGTTCCGGTCGGCGGACCGGCTTACGAGGTCACCGGCACGGTCGAAGGCGATGGGTTTCGCGTCGAAAACCTCGTCATCGCCGGGCGGCCGGGGCTGCCCATCACGGCGAACCTGTACGTGCCGGCCAAGCCGGCAACCAACATGCCTGGCATCCTCGTGGTCACGAGCCATCACAACCCCAAGTGGCAGGGCGAGCTGCAGGAGATGGGAATGACGTGGGCGCGCAGCGGCTGCCTGGTGCTGATCATCGACAACCTCGGCTATGGCGAGCGCAGCCAGCAGTTCTTCGGTGGGCGTGAAGACTATCGCTGGCGCTATTACCTGGGAATGCAGCTCCATACCGTCGGCGAAAGCCTGATGGCCTGGATGGTGGCCGACCTGCGCCGCGGCCTGGATGTGTTGACGTCCCGGCCGGGGGTGGACCCCGAGCGCATCCTGGTGATCGGCTCCGTGGCCGGCGGCGGCGACCTGGCCGGCGTGCTGGGCGCCACGGACAGCCGTGTGACGTGCGCGATTTCGTATAACTACGGCAGTGCGGGTATTCAGCAGCCGGTTGCACCGGACAAAACGGCTTGGGCCAATACCATCGGCGGCGGCGATTTCGACGCGGTGCGCTGCCTGCGCAACAAGGGCCGCGACGGGTTCAATAACTGGATGATCGTCGCCTCTATTGCGCCGCGGCATACGATCTTCGCCCACGAATTCGACTGGCAACCGGCCGGCGACGAGGGGTTTGCGCGGATCACCCGCGTGTTCGAACTGTATAGCGCCCGCGACCATCTGGGAACAGCCCAGGGCGGCACAGACTGCAACAACGTGGACGCTGCCCATCGCAGAAAGTTCTACCCGACCCTGGAGCGCTGGCTGAACCTGCCGCCCCCGGAGGAGTACCGGAAGCGCATGTCCGTGGAGCAGCTTACCTGCCTGACGCCCGCAGCCCGACCGCACTGGCCGGCGCAGCCGGTGCATGCGCTGCTGGCCGATCAGGGAGCACGGCAGATCGCATCTGCGCGCGCCGCGCTGGCGGCCCTGCCGGCGGAGCAGCGCAAGGCGAAACTCCGCCGCGATTGGGCAGCGAAACTCGGCAACGTGATCCCCGCGGGTGTGCCGGAAGTCAGGCACAGCGAGAGCGTCTCAGGCGAAGGCTATGTGGCCGAACGGCTGCTTCTGGCCGTGGAGCCTGCGATCCTGGTTCCGGCTGTGCTGCTGAAGCCAGCCGTCCTGGCGGGCAAGGCTGGCGCAAAGCAGCCGGTCGTCATTGCCGTGGCCCAGGGGGGCAAGGACCTGTTCCTTGCCAGGCGGGCTTTGGAGACGGCCGAGCTGCTGTCGTGCGGCGTGGCCGTGTGCCTGGTGGATGTGCGCGGCACGGGCGAGTCGCTGCCTGTCGGCGACCGCCTCTGGTATTCCGATGCCGTGGATTATGCCTCCCGGGACCTCATGCTCGGTCAGACGATCCTGGGTTCCCGCGTCCGCGATTTGCGGAGCGTGCTGCGCTACCTGCAGAGCCGGCCCGACCTGGATGGACGCCGGGTTGCGGTGTGGGGCGAATCCTTTGCCAGCGTCAATCCGCCGAAATTTGTCGATCCTCCGATGAAATCCGATAATTCCGCCCTGCAGGCCGAACCCATGGGCGCAACAGCCGCGCTGCTGCTGGCGCTGTACGAAGATGATGTCAAAGCGGTTGTCGCCCGCGGTGGTCTGACAGGCTATGCCGCCTTGCTCGATGGTCCGGCCTGTCACGTGGTGCTGGATGCCATTGTGCCCGATGTACTGGAAGCCGGCGACCTGACCGACGTGGTGGCAATGCTTGTGCCGCGACCGGTGCGGCTGGAGGGCTCTGTCGATGGCCGGAACCGCCTGGCCGGACAGGACCGCCTCGAAAAGGATTACGCGCCTGCGCGCGCAACCTATCACGCTTGCCCCGCCGCCCTGACACTCACCCCCGGCGAGGCAGACGATGTGGCCGCGTGGTTGAACAGCGCGCTGGCAAACTAGGCGACGTTTGCATTCCGGATTCGAACATCGTTTCACACCCAAACCCTGAATCTGGAAACGCTGTGCCATGATGCACCCATCCGTTGACGAACTTCTGGCGCTGCTGGCCATTCCCGGCCCTTCGACCGAGGAACAGGCCATGGCGACGCACGTTGAGAAAAGCCTGCGCGCCTGCGGCGTACCTGCCGAAGCCATGCGGTACGACCGGACGCAGGAGCAGAGCGAGTATGGCGGCGCCACCGGCAATCTGATCGTCCGCCTGCCACGGCGCGGCGGCCATGCCGGCGCCTCGCGCCTTTTCATGACGCATCTCGACACCGTGGCCCTTTGCCGCGGATCCCGGCCGCGTCTGGTTCCTGCCGGTGACGGAAAAACGGCACGTATTGTGAACGACAACCCGGATGCCGCGCTCGGAGCGGACTGCCGCACCGGCATTGCCGTGCTGCTGCACCTGGCGCGTTTCCTTGCGGCATGTCCCGCGCACCCGCCCATCTGGATGGTTTTCACCGTCCAGGAGGAATTGGGGCTGATCGGCGCCCGCGGGCTCGATCTCGGTTTGCTCCAACCGGATCCGCCGGTAATGGGCTTTAACTATGATGCCTCGCGGCCGGATCATGTGGTCACCGCCATCATCGGCACTACTCGTTTTTTCATCGATCTTCACGGCAAGGCGGCGCACACGGGCATCAACCCGCAGGAGGGTGTCTCCACGGCTACTGCCGAGGCGCTGGCCCTGGCAGAACTGGTGCGCGATGGCTGGCACGGACGGATTGTGCGTCCGGAAGGGCGAGGGAGCGCCAACATCGGCGTGCTGCGCGGCGGCGAGATGACCAACACAGTCATGGACACGCTGGTCGTGCGCGGCGAGGCGCGCAGTCACGATCCGGTCTTTCGCCGGCAGATCGTCGACCGCTATCGCGACGCGTTCCAGCGCGCTGCGGCAGCAACGCGCAACGTGTCCGGGGAGAGCGTCCGGATGTCGTGGAAACTCGGACCCTGCTACGAGTCGTTCGCATTGCGCGACGACGCGCCGGTGGTGCAGGCGGCCTGCGCGGCCCTGCGCCGCCTGGGTGTGTCGCCGGTCCTCGAGAGCAACGACGGCGGCATGGACAACAACTGGACCAACGCCAAGGGACTTCCCACGGTTTCCATGGGCACGGGGCAGCATGGCGCCCACACGGTTGCGGAGTGGATCGATGTGGACGAATTTCTGCTCGCCTGCCGGGCGAGCGAACAGGTGGCAGTGGAAGAGGCAGCCTTCAACGGCGCATCGCGCTCCGCTCTGGACAGAGTGCCGTTTTGTCCTGCGTCAGTTGCTCACATATCCTGACAACCCTACAGAGGAGAATTCAGCCATGACGACACTTGCCGATTACTTTCACGCCACAGGAACACGTGCGCTGGAGGAGCGCGAGGCACGCTTCCGGCAGATCGATACGCCGGAGAAGGTGCGCGTGTTCCAGCAGGAACTGCGTGCCATTGCGCGCCACGCCTTTGGCGAATATGTGCTGTCGCAGGTTGTTTCGGATACGCCGCCGCGTCGGCGTGCTGCCGGCACGCTGGAATCCGACGGCGTGGTGATCGAGCGGTTCCTTTACGAGGCGCTTCCCGGTTTCTGGGTGCCGGCGCTGCTGTACCGTCCGGCGCGCCGCATGGGGAAATGCCCGGCGCTCGTCCTGCCGGTCGGCCACTGGTGGAGCGGCAAGGCGGAGCCGATGTATCAGCGGTTGATGCGCATGCTGGCGCGCCGCGGCGTGATCTGCGCGTCATTCGACAGTTGCGGCCAGGGCGAACGCATCGCCTGGTTCAACCCGGTTGTGCGCGATACCATGACGCGCCTCGCGGCCGCGCATCCAGCCGGCGCCCCCCAGCCCTTTGCGCTGCAGGACGGCGCCTGCCACGGCTTCACGGCAGCCGTCAATGTCACCTCGTCGCATTGCATCATCGGCGACCCCGGCTACCTGTGCGGCGTGCACCTGCACGCGCTGACCGTGGCGGCAGGGAAGCGTCTGGTGGACCTGCTGCAAAGCCGCGAGGATGTCGCGCCGGACAAGATCGGCGCCTGCGGCGCGAGCGGCGGCGGCACGGACACGCGCTTCCTGGCGGCCTTCGACGACCGCCTGGCGCTGGCGGTGGTGGCTTCGATCCTCGGCTCTACGCGCGCGCTCGGCGGCGGCGATGCGGACCAGAGCCTTTTCGATACCGTGAACCGCGGTATCTCGCAGACCGACCTCGTCGTCTGCGTGGCGCCCAAGCCGCTGCTGATTGTCTCGGCCAGTGCCGACAAGCATGACACCGCCGCGGTCGCCTCGTTCTACCGACCCTTCTGGAATGCCTTTGGCGCTCCTGGTCAGATCGAATCCGGCATCGGCGAGGGCGCGCACGGGTTTCCGCCCGGCAGCCGTCGGATCATCGCCGAATTCGTGCTGCGGCACCTGCGGGGCGAAACCCACACGATTCCGGATGCGGAACATGCCGACGACCTCCCGCTCCCTGCGGAGCGCAAACTGCAGGTCTCGCTGACGGGCAACCTGATCGCCGATGGCGTGGGGAAGAACGCCTTTGACCTGATCCGCGAACGCACCATCGCCCTTGCTCGCCATCGCCCTGCGCCCAGCGGTCCTGGGCTGCGTGCGGCCGTGCTGGCCACGCTTCGCGAAAGCGAGGCGGCTGTGCAGCGTCCGCCGGCGAATCTGCGTGCGGTCGGCGCGGAGATGCAGTGGGATGCCGAAGGCGGCGTGCCGCTACGGGCGGTGTGCGAAGGCTGCGGCGCAACACGTGCGCTGCTGGTTCACGAACACGGCGCCGAGGCCGCCTGCGCGTCCCCGCTCTACGGCGCACTGCAGCAGGCCGGTCTCGCGATTGCACGTCTCGATGTGCGCGGCACCGGCATCAGCGCCACGCACGAGTCAGAACCCAACAGCGCCTTTTTGATGCCACTGCTCATGGGGAATCCAGCTTCCCTGGCGCGCATGGTGCTGCACCAGGGGAGAACGCTGACCGGTATGCGCACAATCGACCTGCTCCAGGCCGCCGCCGCGCTACGCAGCACCGTGGCGCCGCCTGCGGCAACGCCCGCGGCCGTCGATCTCGTGGCCGAGGGCGGTATGGGTTTTGCGGCGTTGCTGGCGGCTGTGCTGGCACCTGACGTCTTCCGGCGCGTGGTGCTCTACCGCACGCCCCTGCGCTGGCAGGAACTGACGTCCGGCGCAGGGCGCGTCTGCGACTTTGCACACTTCCTGTACGGCGTGCTCGAGCAGTTCGATACGCCCGACCTCACGCGCGCGCTTCCGGCCGGCAAATTGACCTGGATCAACCCGGTCGACGCGAGTGGCAACGTGCTGCCCAGGGGGGCGGCCACGAAGGCGCATCGCGGTGGACAGGTCGTATTCAAGTTCGCCGGCGTAGATCGGGAACTGGCGCGGTTGCTTCAATAATCCTTCCGCGCCTGTTTATCGATCAGATCATCATGCCGTTGTTGCAGCGGGACGAGCGCTTGCTGCATGCGGACGACCTGACGAAATCGGCCGGCGGACCGCTCAGCGACAATCGGTCGCGCCTACGGCCGTGTCCGCGTCGAGCGGCGCGGCGCACCGGAGGTCGCGCCGCCGGGGCCATCGCCCTCGTGCTTCACTTCCACGCCGATCTTGGTGGCGCCGGCGCGCTTGGCGGCGTCCATGGCCTGGACCACACGGTCGAAGACCACGTCCTTGTCCGCCGCCACCACCACCTGCTGGTTTTCGGGATCCTTGAGGCGACGCTGGACAATGTCGTAGACGCCCTCGGCCGAGGTCGCCTCGCCGTTCACGTAGTAGGAACCTTCGCGCGTGATGTCGATCTGCACGAGTTCGTGCTTGATGACCTCCGACCCGGCCGTTTTGGTTTTAGGCGGATTGATCTTGATCTGTTCCTTCACGAGATAGGGCGTCATCACCATGAAGATGATCAGCAGCACGAGCGCGACGTCGATGAACGGGATCATGTTGATCTCCGCCATCACCTCGTATTTTTCGCTGGATGCCGCTTTCATGCTATTGCATATCCGGTTCGTTGACCGGCGGCGTGCGGATGCCTTTCCAGACCGGCGGTTCCGAGCGCTCCGAGAGCCAGGCAATCAGTTCATACACGGCAAGGTCGGTATCCTTGGCCAGATTCTTGATCTTGTGAACGCAGTAGTTGTAGGCCGCCACGGAGGGAATGGCCACCAGCAGGCCGCAGGCGGTGGTCACAAGCGCCTCCGCGATCCCCTTCGACACGACCTCGGCGCCGCCGCCGGCGCTCACGGCGATGCTGCCGAAGGCCTTGATGATGCCGATGACCGTGCCGAGCAGGCCGACAAATGGCGCCACGCTGGCGATGGTGCCGAGCGCGGCCACACCCGCCTCCAGTTGATGCACGTCCACTTCGACCGCATGTTCCAGCGCGCGTTCCCGGGATTCGCGGTTGCCATTCTGTTCCAGCACGGCCAGCACGGCCTTGGCCACCGGCACCTGGTGTTTGGCGCAGTAGTTGATGGCGGGGTCCAGGCCGCGCTCTTCGATGACCCGGATCACGTAGCGCACGAACTGGCGGGCGTTGCAGCGCGTGCGCCGTACGGCGCGCAGGCGGTCGATGAAGGTGGCCATGGAGAAGACGGACATGACCAGCAGGATGGAAAGGATGGGCCATCCCTGCGCAATCATGGAGGCGAGAGAAAAATCGCTCATAGAGGAAGATCCAGTAATCAGTAGTCAGGCGCCAGGCGCCAAGAGGTGCAACGAAGTCATAATCCTACATGTGCCTCAGGATGTCAAACGCGCGGGGGCCGAGGACGATTACGATGGGGAAGCAAAACACAGGCATTCACTTCGACATTCGGCGTTCCTGGTTCGATATTCGATATTCCGAAGTTGTGCTTACGCCCAGCGCCTGCTTGCCCCGGCGGATCTGTTCGACGATCGGCAGGTGCTGCGGGCATTCCTTCTCGCAGCGGCCGCATTCGGTGCATTTTCCGATTTCCGCCGCGATGTCCTGGTGCGCATAGCGCGAATGGATCCATTCCGTCAGCCGCTCCGGCGCCACGCCGTAGCGGGCAAAATCGCGCATGTGCTGCATGTAGGCGGATGGGTTGAACTTGGCCGGGCAATCCTTGCAGTAGCCGCAGCCGGTGCAGAACTGCCCCTCGATCAGCTTGACGGCATCCATCTGCCGCATCTGGTCCTGACGCCACTCCTCGGTGAGCCGGTCGGCGCCGTTCAGGGACGCGACGGCCGGATCGACCTCCGAAACGGCGCGGAAGCCAACAATGGAAGTGGTGATGGCCGGATTGGCGTGGAGAAAACGAAGGGCGCCATGACAGGGGCCTCCTTCCCTGCCGCAGAGAAAATCGAGCGACGGATCCCCGGCCAGGCCCAGGATGCCGCCTGCCAGTGGATTCATGATGACGATGCCGACGCCGTGTTGGGCGGCATAGGCAATGTTGCCCTCTTCCTTGCGGTTCATCAGGTTGTACGAAACGGTCGCGGCCAAGAACTCGCCGCTGTCGATGGCGGCGCGGAAAAGTTCCTCGGAGCCGTGGAAGGTGAAGCCGAGTCCCAGCCGGACCAGACCGTCCTGTTGCGCCTTGCGCACGCCTTCGACAAAACCTCCCCTGGCGAGCGCCGCCTGGAGCACAGCCGGCTCGGACAATCCCCAGAGCTGGTAGAAGTCAAAGTAGTCGAGGCCGGTGTCCTGCAGCGACTTTTCGATCTTGGCGCGAACCTGGTCGGCGGTGGGGGCCTGCGCGAACGTGGTCTTGCTGGAGATGAGGATTTCTTTCCGGCGCTTGGCAATGGCGTGCGCCACCCAGATCTGGCTCTTGCCGTTGACATAGCCGGTGGAGCAGTCCGCATAATTCAGCCCCAGATCGAGGCCGTAGTTCATGATCTGGTGGCAGATCTCCTCTGATGGCCAGCGCATGGCGCCGAAACTCACGCGCGAGATATTGGTCTTGCACTTGGGAAATAGCCTGTAAAGCATGGAAGATCTTTCGCAAGATTGCAATTGTATCACTGACGACAAGAATAGCCATAGGGGCGGCGGGTGTCGAGCGCGCAGAAGGGCTCGCAGGAGCTCGCCCCTCCAGTTTAGTTGCATCCGACGCACCTAGACCTTCCCAAAGGGCGGAGCTCTGCGACGCCTCCGGTGCGCGGCTGGCAGCAGGTTTGGGGGCAGACCCTTCGCCGATGTATTCGTGCAGATTCAGGGCGTGTCGAGGAGGTTTGCGAATACGGCAGGCCGCGTGTTATAGTGACCTGTATTCGTTCACCGCGAGGAATGTCGCAGCATGAAAACCCCCGACCCACAGACCAAGATCGTGACGCTGGCGCGGCTGCTGGCGCTGCGCGCCGAATGGCGGCGGCAGGGGCGCATGGTGGTCTGGACCAATGGCTGTTTCGATGTGTTGCACGTAGGACACATCCGCAATCTGCACGCGGCGGCGCAGCAGGGCGACGTGCTGGTGGTGGGCATTAACAGCGACGCCTCGGTGCGGCGGATCAAGGGCGCCTCCCGGCCGGTCATCGAACAGGACGAACGCGCGGAATTGCTGGCATCGCTGGCCTGCGTGGATTGCGTTCTCGTCTTCGAAGAAGACACCGTCATCCCTGTGCTCTCGCGCCTGCAACCCGAGATTCACTGCAAAGGCGCCGAGTATGCGCCGCCGAACGGCAAGTTCGTGCCCGAGGCCGACACGGTGCGCGCCTATGGCGGCGAGATCCGCTACATGCCCCAGATTCCCAACCGGTCCACATCCGAAATCATCCGGCGCATCTCTGGAGAGGTCATTGGTCATTCGTCATTGGGAAAGAAAATCTCTTCCCAATGACCAATGACTACTGACCATTGCCCTCTGCCTTTCCCCATGCATGTAGTCCAACTACTCCCGGAATTGCAGGAAGGCGGCGTCGAGCGCGGCGTCGTGGAGATGAATCGTGAACTGATCCGGCGCGGCGTGACCAGCACCGTGATTTCGCGCGGCGGGCGGCTGGTGGCGGAGATCGAGGCGGCGGGGGGGCGTCATGTCGCGCTGGATGTTTGCAGCAAGAACCTGTTCACCGCGCCCATACGGGCCTGGCGGCTGCGGCAGGTGCTGACGGAACTGCATCCGGACCTCGTGCATGTGCGCAGCCGCCTCCCCGCGTGGCTGCTGCGAATCGCCAACCGCCGTCTCCGCCTGCCGGTGGTGAGCACGGTGCATGGGTTCAACAGCGTCAATGCCTACAGCCGCATCATGACGCGCGCCGACCGCGTGATCTGCGCCAGTCCGGCGATCCGGGATCACGTCGTACGGCACTACCGCACACCCGATGCGATCCTGCGTCTCGTGCCGCGGGGGATCGACCCGCAGACGTTCGACCCGGCGCGCGTGGACCGCGCGTTCGCCCGCGCGTTCCGCACCCAGCACGGCATGGACAGTCGATACCTCGTGCTGGCGCTCGGCCGGGTTACATCCTGGAAGGGGTACGACACGCTCCTCCGCGCGGCGGCGCTGGCGCAGAAGGAGATTCCGAACCTGGGCGTTGCAATCGTGGGCGGCGTGCAATCGGGGCAGGAAGCTTACGCCAAGGAACTGTGCCGACTCGCGGAGGAACTGGGCCTCGGCAGTGCCGTGGTTTTCTGCGGCAGCCAGTCACGAGTGCCGGAGATCCTGCATGCCTGCGACCTGCTGGTCTCGTGCGCGCACACCAAGCCGGAGACGTTCGGCCGATCTATGGCCGAAGCGCTGGCCATGGAGCGCCCGGTGGTGGCGGCGCGCCACGGCGGCGCGCTGGACATCGTGCGCGACGGGCAGAACGGCCTGCTGTTCACCCCCGGCGATGCGGCGGATCTCGCCCGCTGCCTGGTTGCGGCCAGCCGACGCACATTTACGGGATTGCGCGCGGATGTACTGACGCGTTTCTCGCTGGAGACCATGGTGGACCGCACGCTCGCGATTTACCGCGAAGTGCTGGAACGCTCGGCGTAAGAACGCCACACTTTTGCAAAAGGAAGGGATTCTGTTTCATGGAAGCGCTGGCGAAAGTAAAACATTACATCAATCGGTATCTCTACCACCGAAAACATCGCATGTTGCCCGATCTTGTGAGGCCAGGCGGAAATGGCGCATGCGGTCAGGATATCTTCGTCGCCGAACTTCTCGGCAACAAGAAAAACGGCGTTTTCTTCGATATCGGGGCGAACGACGGCGTGACGATCAGCAATTCATTGTACTTCGAGAAACAGCTGGGATGGCGTGGCGTTGCGGTTGAGCCGATTCCCGGCGTATTCGAGAAATTGGCATCGAACCGGTCCTGTCACCTGGTAAAAGGGTGCGTCGCGCCGAAGGCCGGACACGCACAATTTGTCGAGTTGACCGGCAACACCAATATGCTGAGCACCTTGCAGAAGAATAATCGAGGTCTGATCAGCAGGCGGATCAGAAAGAACATGCAGCGCTGGCAGGGCCAACTGCGAACCATTGAAGTCGAATGCTTCACTTTTCACGATCTGGCCCAACGGTTTGCAATCCAGGAGATCGATTTTCTGAGTGTGGATACGGAAGGCGAAGAATTGGAAATACTCAAAAGCATCGACTTTGACCAGCACCCGGTGTCCGTCATTTCGGTTGAAAACTGCTATTACAAAAATTCGATCCGGAAACACCTCGAGGCAAACGGCTTTATCTTGCTGGGAACGTTTAAGGTCGACGAAATCTATTTGTTTGGGGGGCAGGCGCTGCGTCAAAGTCTGGCAGCCTGCCGGTAAGCGTCTCCCGAAACGCCGCGAAATTCATTCCCGCTGTTGGACAAAAACGCGCGTGAAGTTTACGCCTCCATTTCGAGCCGTTCCCTGCGCCAGGTTATATTTTTTCTAATCTCGCGATTTGGATTTCCCGCGCTTACCGTCGCCGCCTCGACATCTCTGACCACCACGCTTCCCATTCCAACAACCGCGTCATGACGGATCTGAACGCCCTTCAGCACTTTTGCACCCTGGCAAATCCAGACGTGATCTCCAATCCGGATGGGTTGATCCCGGTTGATTCGTTTCATGGTCGATGCGTCCAGCAACGAATGAGAGTCCGTCGCCCAGAATTCCGTATGGTCGGCAATCATGCAATCGCGTCCAATCTCCACATAATTTTCACGCCCGGCCAACACGAATCTTGACCCTCCCAGCCCGGTATTTTCGCCCACGGAAAAGCGCGTTGCAGAATCGAACATGATGATCGTCGTATTGACGATTCCCCGGTGCTCCTGAATCGATAGTTCCTGGTCATGCCCCTCCATTCGTATCACAAGATTCGACACAGATCCCTTGCCAATATGAATTTTATTGTTGTTTCCATAAACATCTATTTTCGTTCTTTTAAAATTACCATCGAGAAAAACGCGGTTCCCAGACCCCCTCAAACGCAACTTTCCCAGGTAAAGGCCACCCAACCGGATCGTATTTACGCTCTTGTTTCTGGCAAAGATCCGCCAATACAGCCGCACCGCAGCGATGGCGAAACAAGCTGCTGTTTTTCTGGCAAGCGAGCGCTGTGTCGATGATGCCAACACACGCGCCGGCGAAGGCAGCCCGGATGGAGGAATACGCGAATTCATGAGCGATAGTGAACCAGAACGGAGGCCGGAGGGCAAGCATGGCAACCGCATGGCGTCGAACGCCGTGGCTGGGCGCCGATGGCCAGTTGACATTGGCGGGACCGGAAGACTACAATTTGAATGTTAACGTCGCAACTTTTGAGAATGCGAAACGTATGAACACCCTGCCAGTCGCCGAAAAGCCGGACCGCCTGATCATCACGGCGGCATCAGCGGCCTTTGGCCCGTCCCTGCTGGCGCTCCTGGGATCCTTGCATCTCAACTGGCCGGATCATCCGCCTGTCCGGGTTTATGACATCGGACTGGATGGTGACACGCTTGCGGAGTTGAACCGAAACCGGGTGGACGTCGTGCCTGTGCCGCCGTTCTGCGCCCACTGGCGCAAGCATTTCACCTGGAAAATCTGGTGCTGGAACGATGCTCCCGCCCGCGACATTTTATGGATGGATGCCGGTCTGGTGGTTCTCCAGCCGCTGGAAGAGGTTTTTGAAGCCATCGATCGTCTCGGGTATTTTGTGGTTCCGACGTATCACCTGCTCACGGAAAACGCCTCTCTGAACGCCTGCCGTGGTTGTGGTGTCGAGCCTTCTTTCCGAAACGGAAAAATGACGCTGGCGGGCGGATTCATCGGGTTCAGGAAGCAGGGGCTGATCGGCGATATTCTGAAAACGGCGCTGTCCGTCGCGATGGTTGAGGAATATATCGCGTCCATCGAGCGAACCCACCGCCATGACCAGATGATCATCTCCCTCCTCCTGCACAAGCATCTCGGGCAGGTGATCCTGTCCGATGGCATGCTTTATTGCGGCTGGAAATCCCCACTGCAGACGAGCGGGCAGAAAGTCTGGGTGCATCGGCAGAAATTGATTGAAAAGGATCGAGCCTACCTTGCCTCCAGGATCTCCTTGCCTGGCGAGCCGTTCCTGCCGGACGATCCGGTCGCCAGCCGATCCTTCCGATTCCTCTGGAAACAAATTCTTGGCGCGCCGAAAAGGGCGGTTCGGCGGGCGCTCAAGCGGGTTCAAAAAGGGGGAGTCTACAACGGCGTGAAGGACCGGTGAGTCTGTCGGCACAAGGTACGCCGTGGTCAAAAGGCTAAGAGCCTTCCGTAAACACCCGTCGCACTGCGGCGCGCAGGGGATTGCGCGCCCTACCCTGTTTTTCGCACATGTTCCGAAAGGTAGGACTGCCGCTCTGCGGGCGCCGCAAGCACGAGAAGCTGTTTGCGGATACGTTCTACGCCCGACCGTCTCCTAGGCAAGACGATCCATCGCCACCGCGAGCCGGCCGGCATCGAACGTGCCGGAGGCACGGTCAAGCACGAGCCAATCCGAAAGCGGCGCATGACGCTGGGGATCGTACAACTTGATGCCACGCCCCAGCAGGGCGGCGGCGTAACTGAAGGCACTGCGCGCCATGACGAGCACATCGGCCGCCACAAGTTCCTGAAAGGTCTCCAGGGTCGGCTGATTCAGGCAGAGTTCGCACCCCAACTCCGCAAAACACTGGAACGAGTCGGCTGCACCCTGCGAGAACACGCGAATCCGGTACGGCCGCTTCCGTTCCGACAACACCTGCTGTAGCCGTCGCACCGTGTTCAGTATGTTGCGATCGCTCGTGTACCGGTGGGATGTTTCCACGTCATTGCACGCGACGTCGCCGCGACGGACATGCACACACACTTCCGTCACCGGCGAAACGCGTCGAATCACCTGCCCCAGGTTGTATTTCTCGCGCAGTCGGAGGATGATCCCGTAGTAGGCGTCTGGTTGCAGGTCGCAGAAGGCGTGGCAGTGCCGGACGACGAGCACACACGGCTCACGCCACAACGAGCGGTTGGCGACAAACGTCTCCAGATCCCATTGCGGCAGGTCAACCTGGTCGATTCGCAACTCTCCGTCGCCGAAATTGAAGCGCGCCTCCCATGTTGCCACCCACTGCGCCGGCGGACCTTCCGCATGGGCGAGCGTGACAAAGGGCGAATGGACGTACTGCAGCCCGTACGCATGGGCCAGGCACATCGTGGACATCTGCGCCTGCGCCTGCGCGCCGACACCATCCAGCCGGTTTGCGACCGTAATGTGGCACCCGGGACCAATGCGCCCGGTATTCAGCGCCCGGACCAATTGCAGCAGGAAAAACCTGCGATGACCGCTTTGTGGAAGATGCAGGAGGCGTTTACATCCCACCAGGGCGGCATAGGATACATACCAGAGTGGCGACACCTGTGGCAAAGAACGCATATGCAGTTACTCTGTCTGCCGACTGCAAATAAGTAAAGAACTATGATAAAAACAACGCCGATATATGGGCAATCTCATTCTATCTTTCCACCGCAAATTCATGGCAGATAATTAATCACTTCGCAGGGGGAAAGGCAAGCATTGGCGGGAAGACTGAACGGGTGCGATTACAGTTGGTGGAACCAAGAGAGGCGGAATTCACCATGCAGGTGCGCGAGTTTCAGGAGTTGATGCCGGGCCGTGTCTGGTGTAAAGTAATAACCGTCTGGGCTGAAGGTTTTTACCGTGCGCTCGACCATGATTGTCCAACGGTCTGCTTGTGAAAAACAACCCTCAACACGGGCGGGATTCGAAAATGCCATTCGATCGGGAAGCGTTAAATAGAATAATGATTTCGGATGACTTTATCTCATCAGACAAATTCCTTCGAGCTGCGGGCAGCGGATATAATTACCAAAAAAGAGACTTTATTTTTCAGCCGGGCCGTTGGCGTGGAAACTTGATACTCCCTCCTTGGACCCATATCCCGCGCTATTTTGGAAAGACGCTGGTCATCGGGCACTCCGACTATTCAACCAGCCATGCGGACTTGATGAAATTAAAATTGATCGGGATTCGTAAAGTTTACGGGGTCAACACGCCGAATTGGCAAAATATTTCCGAATCCATCCCGTTGGGTCTTTCAAACGACAGCGATGATCACCCCTTCCACCGAGTTTTTGGCAACACCGAGCACCTGCGGATTGCGAACGAGCAATCAGCCTATCGCGACCAGTTCGATGGCTCGGTCTTCGTGAATTTCACAGTAAAAAATAACCCCGTCGTACGAAAAGGCTACTGGATGTTTTGGCTGACATGCGCAATGTAAAATATGACCATGTTGAAATTAGTGCTGCATCGCGCATCAATTATTTGCGAAATCTAAGGGAATTTTCGCTGGTGCCCTGTCCGGAAGGCAATGGTTTTGACACGTTTCGACTGTGGGAGACCATCTATATGGGCGGGACTCCCATCATTATCAAGAATGCCTTTTTGCCAAAAAGTCTGGAAAACCTGCCGGTAATTCAACTTGATACATGGGAAAAACTGAAGGACCTTAACCATATGGAAAAGTGCTGGTACGCGCTGCGGAAACGCCACCACGACTACCGCACACTCACGCCCGGTTACTGGATTGCTAAGTTTACGAACCAAGCATGAGCCTGGCCAGCAGATGGCTAGCAGCGCTTTCTTGCCATCCGGTTCGCCAGCGACTAGAGTTGCAGGTTGATGCGCTGCGAAAAGCGCGGGGCGTGGCTGGGGCCAGTTCCGTGGCCAATCCGGCGCCGGGGAGGATCCGGTTTGGCAAGGACTGGTATCATGCGGTTCACCGCGCTGGGGGATGTGGCCCTGGCCCTGCCTCTATTGCGCGCCATGAAGACGCGCCCGGTGATCGTCACCTCGCCGCTCGGCCAGGCGCTGCTCGCCGACGAGTTCGACGATTTCGTGCTCCTGCGCTCCAAGCGCCTGCGTGACGTACTGCATCTGATCGTCCAGCTCCGGCGGAGGCGCCTGGACCTGCTGGTCGACTTCCAGAACAACGACCGCACACGCGCCATCCGCGCCTTCACCGGTACCCGCATCCTCTACATCAAACAGCATCAGGACTGCCAGTTCCCGAACTTTGAGCGCAGCCGCCGCCTACTCGCAGCCGCCGGACTCCTGAGCGATCTCGACCTGCAATTCCAACCCAAACCCCGGAACTATATCGTCCTGAATACGGGTTCCAGCCCCCGGTGGCACTCCAAGCGCCTGCCGGATGCGAAGTGGCGGGAGATCGCGGACGTGCTGCGCGCACGTTTCAACCTGCCATTTGTGCTGACCGGCTCGCAGGAGGAAGCGGAGTACGTCGCACGAATCGCAGCCGTGATCGGACCTCCGGCCGAGAACCGCGCCGGCACGACTTCGCTGACTGAACTCAAACGGTTGCTGGCCGAAGCATTCCTGGTTGTGACCACCGATTCCGCGGCCATGCACATCGCGGCTGCCATGAAAACCCCGACCATCGGTATCTTCGGCGCCACCAACTGGATCCGCGCCGCACCGTTCGGCCCCTGGTCCACAACGGTCTTCGACCGCACTTTCTACCCCGACGCAGAACCGCCATCGTGCAGCCGCGAAAAGTGCCTGCGTTACTACGACCACGTGGACATCCGCGAAGGGCTGGACCGGCTGACGCCCTTCCTCGGCCCAACCGCTGGAGGAGCTGCTTGATGCTGTCGATTTTGTTCACACCCAAGCCCTTTCGTGACGAGGCCGCCTGCAATCAGGCGCTGGCCGTCGCCAGTTGGCGGCGCATGGCGCCGGAGGCGGAACTTCTGTGTTACGGCCAAGGCGATCATGTGCGGGAGTTTTGCGCCTCACATGGCATCCGGCAGATCGCCGACCTGCCATGCACCCCAAGCGGTGCGCCGCGATTTGACTGGTTGGCCGACCATGCCGCGCGGGAGGCGCGCTACGACACGCAGGTGTTCGTCAACGCCGATATCGTGCTCATGCCGAATTTCGCAGACGTGCTCCGCACCATGCAGTTCGCACAGTATCTCTGCGTCGGCGAACGGCTGAACTTGTCGCCGGCCACTTCCTGGGATGTCGCAACCCCGGACTGGCAGGGCCAGTTGCGCCGACATCTGCAAGCCGGTCTGTTGACCCCCAACGGCGGCGGCGGTTGCGATTTTTTCGCCTTCCAACGCGGCCTGTGGCGCGGGCTGCCGCCCGTGGCCATTGGCCGTGCCGCTTGTGATAACTGCCTCCTGGCGGTTGCCTTATCGCGCGGCGTACCGGTGATCGACGCCTCCCTCAGCCTCTTCTCCGTGCATCTGCCCCATGACTACAATCACCTTCCCGGCGGCCGAACCGAGGCTTATGAAGGAGAGGATACCGCGCGCAATCTCCACAGCATCCGCTCCCTGCACCAGCCCAATCTGGCTACACC
>Ga0073936_10003057_pt1 | contig 24345 bp, 19 predicted proteins | sample AliMusrvi5mmetaG_FD_87041 | JGI IMG/M metagenome (GOLD analysis project Ga0073936, IMG submission 87041) | Freshwater lake bacterial and archeal communities from Alinen Mustajarvi, Finland, to study Microbial Dark Matter (Phase II) - Alinen... | ecosystem: Environmental > Aquatic > Freshwater >... | reverse complement strand
GTGTGGGACTGAGCTGGGCCACTTTCCTGCTGGGAATTCCAACTTCGGCGTCGATTGACAACAACACCAGTCTGTCGCAGGTCAACCAGTATTACGGCTGGTACGGACAGGACACCTGGCGCGTGAGGAACAATCTCACGCTGACGCTGGGACTGCGCATGGAGTTCGAGACGGGACCGACGGAGCGCTATAACCGCGCCATCACGTATTTCGACCCCACCGCGCAGTTGCCGATCACGGCGGCGTCCCAGGCGGCGTACGCGGCAAACCCGCTGGCCCAACTTCCCGCCAGCGCGTTTTCGGCTCTCGGCGGCAACGTTTATGCGGGGACCAACGGTGCGCCGCGAAATCTCTGGCAGAACCAGCTCATGTATCTGCCGCGCGTCTCGGCGGCCTGGCAGTTCAATCCGAAGATGGTGTTCCGCGCGGGTTACGGAGCTTACTATGACACCCTGAGCCCGATTGTGGAAGCAGCGAATCAGGCGGGGTTTTCGCGCACCACATCCACGAATATCAGCAACGATTTCGGCCAGACCTGGCTGTCGGGAAATCCCGCCGCCGGCGTTTCGCCGCTCACCGACCCGTTCCCGGTTCGCTCCGACGGCACCCGGTACGATGCGCCCTTCGGCAACTCACTGGGATCTTCTTATCAGGCCGGACGCGGCTTCAGTTTTACACCTTATGACCGCAAGCATGCGCGCGTGGATAAGTGGCGCGCGGGCGTGCAGCGGCAGATCACGGGCGACATTCTTGTGGAAGCCTCCTATTGGGGCCAGTATGCCAGCGATATCGGGATTTCAAAAAAGCTGGATTTTCTGCCGGCTTCTTACTGGAACAACAGTGAGACCCGCAATAATGCGCTTGCCTCGGCGCTGAACGCCAACGTCTCCAATCCGTTTTACATTAATAACTTCTCGGCGCTGAAAACGTCGAACCCGGTGCTTTATCAGTCGATGACCACCCTCGGCTTCTTCACCAGCCCCACCATTCAGGTGAATAAGCTGCTGCGCCAGTTCCCGCAGATGAACGGCCTTACGGAGAATAACGCTCCCTTCGGGAAAGACCGCATCCATGCGCTGGAGCTGAATTTCACGAAGAGGTTCTCCTCCGGCTTTAATCTGAACGCTTCTTATACCTGGATGAGTGTCCGGCAGGCGACCACTTACGACAATGAATTCGACGCTTCTCCAACCTGGTATGGCAGCAACAACGGAAGGCCACGGCGTCTTACGCTCAGCGGCATTTATGAAATCCCGTTCGGAAAGGGCCGGCGCTACCTGACCAGCGGCCCCGCCAGCTGGATCCTCGGCGGCTGGCAGACTTCGTGGACCTATCAGTACCAGCCGGGCGATCTGCTGAACTTCTCGACCAACGACTTCTATTCAGGTCAGATCAACAAAATGAGCAGCGCGCTCACGAATGTCAAACAGAGCCTGACACAGTGGTTCAACACCAATGCCGGCTTCGAACGGAACTCGGCGAACGGCCCGGCCGCTTATCAGATCCGCATGTTCCCGCAATATATCGACGGAGTGCGCGGCGATAAGATGAGCGTGATCAACGCGAATATCCGGCGTGACTTCCGTCTGCGGGAAAGGGCTACATTCCAGATCCGGCTCGACGCGCTGAACGTGCAGAACCGGTCGCAGTTCAACGACCCCGACACGAATCCGTTCAGCTCGACGTTTGGACAGATCACCAGCCAGACGGCGTCCACGAACCGGTTCTACGATATTCAGGCGCGCATTCAGTTTTAATCCTGCGCGAGAGGATCCCAGACCGGGCGCAGGTGCAGTGTGAAGCCTGCGACCGGTCCTTCTCCTTCGATTTTCTCCTGTTGCAGGCGCGTTTCCGGCTCGCCCGCGGGCCGGAAGATCTCGACGGCGCGGCGCTCCGGATCGATAAGCCACGCCAGTTGAGCGCCATTCGAAATCCACTCGCGCATCTTGTCCCGAAGAACCGGAAGACGGTCGAAAGGGGACCGGAGTTCGATCACGAAGTCGGGACAGAGGTGCCAGTAACGTGCCATGTCCCGCGGGTCCATCTGGCGGACGCGCCCCAGGGCCGTCCAGGCCGCGTCCGGCGAACGGCGCGCCCCGTTCGGAAGGACGAAGCCGGTTGAGGAATCGCTGGCGACACCCGTGCCGTCGCGCAGGGTCCAGGCTTCCAGCTGGAATCCGATTTTCCCGTTGCGAATCCCGGCCAGCGTGTAGTTCGGCGGCATGATGATCAGCTCACCTCCGGCGCTCATTTCAAAGAAGAAGTCCGGATGCTCGGAACAGAATTCCGAAAACTCCTCGTCGGTCATGGGCGCCATCGTAAGCGTCGCGGGCAGCCATGATTCTTCAATCACGAACGGCATGTGAGTATTGTAGCGATATGACCGGGGACACCAATTCTCGCCGAACCCTGACTCGCAGGCAGGCATTTGCCGCGTTGCCTGCCGCCGCAACCGCGCTGGCCGGGACCACAAACACGCCCGCGCCCTTCGGAGCGATTCCGTCCGCCCGCCAACTCCTGTGGCATGAGCTCGAAACCTACGCATTCCTTCATTTCACGGTCAACACCTTCACCGGCCGGGAGTGGGGTTACGGCGATGAGGATCCGAACCTCTTCAATCCCGCCGCTTTCGACGCCGATTCGATCCTCGAAAGCCTTGCCGCGGGCGGTATGAAAGCGGTGATCCTGACCTGCAAACATCACGATGGCTTTTGTCTCTGGCCCAGCAAAACCACCAGCCATTCTGTCCGGAGTTCGAAGTGGCGCGGCGGCCAGGGCGACGTGGTGCGTGACGTCGCGGAGGCGGCCCGCCGGCGCGGCATGCGCTTCGGCGTCTATGTTTCGCCGTGGGACCGGAACACAGGGTCGTATGGCACGCCTGCGTACGTCCAGATGTACCGGGCTCAGTTGCGCGAACTGCTGACCGATTACGGCCCCATCGCCGAAGTCTGGCACGATGGCGCCAATGGCGGCGACGGCTACTACGGGGGCGCCAAGGAAAAGCGCAACATCGATAAGAAGAGCTATTACGGCTGGCCTCAAACCTGGGATCTGGTCCGGTCCCTGCAGCCGGAAGCCGTGATTTTCAGCGATGTGGGGCCGGATATCCGGTGGGTTGGGAACGAGCGCGGCATCGCCGGCGAGACCTGCTGGGCGACCTACGATCCGGTGGGGGAAGACGGCGGACCGGCATCGCCCGGCAACGTGAACGCCAAAGCGTCGCCAACCGGCACCCCGCATGGTTCGCGCTGGCTGCCGGCGGAGTGCGACGTGTCCATCCGTCCGGGCTGGTTCTGGCACGCCGAAGAAACCAGCCGGGTGAAAAGTCCGCGCCAGTTGTTCGACCTGTACTTCCAGTCCGTGGGCCGGGGCGCGTCTTTCCTGCTCAACGTGCCGCCGGACCGGCGCGGCCTGATCGACCCCGCCGATGCGGCCTCTCTGCAGGATTTCGGCGCGCTGCTCCGGCAAACCTTCCGGGTGGACCTCGCCGCCGGAAGCAAGGTCACGGCCTCCAGCGTGCGCGACAAGGGCAAAGAATTCCGCGCCGCAAATATGGTGGAGGGCGGCGTTGCCCGTTACTGGATGACCGAAGAGAACGTCCACACCGCGGAGGCCGTGCTGGAGTGGAAGCGTCCTGTCACCTTCAACGTGATGCGCCTGCGGGAACAGATCGCCCTGGGCCAGCGTGTGGAAGAGTTTCAGGTCGACATTTGGCAGGATGGCGACTGGCGAAAGGCAGGCGAGGGGACCAGCATCGGCGCCTGCAGGCTGCTGCGGACCGGCGCCAACCTGACCACCACGCGGGTGCGGCTGCGGATTCTGCAATCGGCCGCGCCACCGGCAATCTCCGAATTCTCGCTGCACCTCGCTCCGGCCTGAGACCACCCTCAGATCGGAACCGGGAAGCACGTTAACCTGACTGGATATGGACAGCGTCAGAATTCGCAACTGGAACGAGTTGAATGACCGGCTGTTCGAAGATACGTGGTACCGGCCTCACGGGCGCTTTCGCGGGCCTTTCGTCTTCCGCGGCATGTCCAACGCGGGCTGGGATCTGCAAACCAGCCTGATGCGCCTGGCCGGCCAGTTCGAAAAACTGGAAGGCAGTCTGCTGCGGAATTTCCAGAAATACGGGCACAGTAAGACAAGTTCCGGAGATTCGTTCTGGCACTGGCTGGTGGTCGCGCAACATCACGGCCTGCCGACGCGACTGCTTGACTGGACGTACTCGCCGCATATCGCGGCGCACTTCGCAACCGAGGATTTCGACCAGTTTCAGCATGACGGCGTGATCTGGGCCGTGGATATGATCGGCGTGCATGACCGCCTGCCGGACAGCCTGCGCAGCGTGTTGCGGGAAGAACATGCTTTTGTGTTCACCACCGTGATGCTCGACAGCTTCGCCAAATCGCTTACTCAGTTCGATCTCCGGTTCAATAAAGCGCCCCGGGTGGCGGGCGCGCTGTTTCTGGAGCCGCCCGCGCTCGACGACCGGATCGTGAACCAGGCGGCGCTGCACTCCATCATGTCGCCATCGAATGCCCGCCTCGACCGCTGGTTCGCGGAAACCGCGCCCGACCTGTTCCGCAAGATTGTGATTCCGGCCAGCGTCAAGCTGGAGATACGGGACAAGCTCGACATGATGAACATCACCGAGCGGCTGATGTATCCGGGGCTCGACGGTCTGAGCAAATGGCTCCGGCGATATTACAGCCCGCTGAATATTGCCGAGGTGGTGTACCCGCCAGGCGCCGTGGATCTTCCGCTGAGAAGAGTGGCGGTGATCCTGGAGGTAAGCGACGGCGTAATGGAGCTGCAGATATTGCAAAGCGAGGGCACGCCCGACTTCTGCTCAAAAGTCACATCCCGCGAAGATGGTCTCTGGTATGACCTGCACCTGCAGTGCCCGGTCACGGTGCAACTCCGTACGCCCGGGGAACTGACAGAAGGCCTGCTCGCGTACCTGCGCGATTTAAAATCCGCACAGGAGACTCACGTTCGCGTGATCGTCTGATGGAAGAAGCATCGGGAGAAGTCACCAGGTTATTGCAGGCATGGAGCGGCGGGGACCGGGCGGTGGAAAATCAGCTGTTCGGACTCGTGCAGCCGGACCTGCACCGGCTGGCGCGCCGGCTGATGAGTTCCGAGCGGCAGGACCACTCGCTCCAGGCTACCGCGCTGCTGAACGAGGCTTACGTCAGGCTCGTCAGCGCGCGGGAACGCGATTGGGAGAATCGCAGGCACTTTTTCGCGGTCGCCGCCCGGGCCATGCGGCATCTGCTGGTGGACCATGCCCGCGCGCGTCCCAAAGGCGGCAAGGTCGCTCTCGACGGAGTGGAACACCAGCTCGGCGGGCCGGACGCGAACCTGGAGCTGGGTCTGGCCATCGACGGTCTGTTGGAAGAGATGGAGCAAAAACATCCGGACTGGGTGACCATCATCGAGATGAAATTTTTTGCGGGTTTCACCGACGATGAGACCGCGGAAACTCTGGGCATTCCGCTGCGGTCAATGCAGCGGCGTTTCGGTGAAGCCCGCAAATGGCTGTTTGAAAGAATGGAACCGCGGCGCACGTCATAATTCACGCTGTCAGCAAGGGAATTAGGCCGCGAGCGACGACACCATCGCCGGGAGCACGGCCGATTGAGCCAGACTGGCCAGGGCCTGCATCCAGGCCTGCGTCATGGGTTTCACGCCGCGGACGTAGTTCTGCAGATCCTGCCGCCGGATTCCCAGCAACTGCGTCTCGAACTTCACCCCGTAATACTGGCGCGGCGCCGCCAGCGGCTGAAAGCCGAACATGCGCTGATACGTCTCGGCATGCTCCACGCGGGGACAGGCCACCAGCCACCCGACTTCGTAGAAATCCGCCAGCGCCGCCATATTGCCCAGCAGCCGGACAAACGTGTCCCGCCGCGCCTGCGGACCGAAACAGAGCCGGCTGGCTTCGACGTACGATTCGCCGGACATCCGGATCAGTTCAGGGTGATCGCCATAAACATGCTGCGCGGGCGAGTCCGTCCAGCCCCGCGCGGGGTTTACCACACTGATGCGGACGGTGGCCAGCGCCTGCTCGGCGGCATCGCGGACCAGAAAGCTGAAGTTGCTTTCCATCTCGTCGAAGGGATCCGTGAACCGTTCGTCGGCGCGCGGATCGATGGAATTCTTCCGGCGGTAGCAGGCGTAACGAAGACGATAGACTTCGTCCAGTTCTTCCCGGGTGCGGGCAATCCGGCAATCGTGAGCGGGTGAGGTTTTGTTGAGCATGTTTTCGCTTCCTTCACCCACCAGAGCGGAGGAGGCGAAAAAGTCCGCCAAAAAATTCCGAAATTTTTTATGCGCGCAAAAACGCGGTGGTTTCCCGGAGGAACAGTTCGCGCTGATCGTGATGAAGCCAGTGGCCCGCGTTGGGAACGGTCACCAGGCGGCAATCGGGAATGGCCTCGAACCGGGGATCGCCGTGCGGCAGCGGCGCGAAACTCTCGAGTCCCCAGAACAGCAGCGTCGGGCAGGCGATGCGGCGGAAGATCTCGGTCGCCTCGCCGATGTCGTGCCCGTAGGGCGCCAGTGCGCGCATGTAGTTATCGAACTTCCAGGTCATGGAGCCATCGGCGTTCCAGTTCGTCCCGTGCAGCGTGAGGTGGCGGGCCACCTCGGCCGAGAGACGCGGATTCGCCTCGCGCATCCGGGCGACGGCGGAATCGAGATCCGGGTACGCTTTGGCCGTTCTGGTTTCGACGTTTCGCACGGCTTCGATCCAGCGCCGCATGCGCTGCGGCGCCGGTTCACTCATCCGGTGTTGCGGAGGGAAACCGATCCCTTCGATGGACACCGCGCGTCCCACCCGTTCCGGATACAGGCCGGAGTAATGCAGCACGATCATGCCGCCGAGCGAATGACCCACCAGACGGACCGGCACGCCGCCGTGCAGCGCGCCGACGATATCGAGCAGACCGGAAAGATCGAGGACGTTTTCCGCCATGCTGTACATCGCGCCGGGCGCCCAGGCGGAGTTGCCGTGTCCGCGCAGATCGTACGCGTAAACGTGATACTCCGGGCAAAGGGAACGCGCCACCCAGTCCCAGCTGCGGGCATGGTCCATCCCGCCGTGCACCAGCACCAGCGGCGGCTTGCCGTCCTGCCCGTAGTCCCAGAACTGCAGCTTCAGGCGGTCGGAGTAGAAGAAGTGGGAAATCGGTTCCAGATATTTATTACCCAGATTTCATTGATGCAAAGACGCCAGCAGGCGTCGCATCCCCTTCAGCCAGCGATCGTAATCGGTAGCTTTGCGCCGGAAATACTCGGCCACTTCCGGGTGCGGCAAAATGAGGAAACGCTCGTCGGCCAGGCCTTCCATGACGGCGTCGGCCACCTGCTCCGGGGTCAGAGCGGTTTCCAGCAACTTCGCGGCGATTCCGCTCTCCGGCGCGCCGAGCATGCTGGTCCGAACGCCTTGCGGGCAAACGGCGGAGACGCGAATTCCCTGCTCGTAGTGCGTGATCGCGAGCCATTCCGCAAGCGCCAGGGAGGCGTGTTTCGTCACTGCATACGGCGCGGAACCCAATTGCGTGAGCAGTCCGGCGGCCGAGACCGTCTGCAGCAGGTAGCCGCCGCCGCGCGCGATCATGCCGGGAAGCACGGCGCGCGCCGCGTAGAGGTGCGCTTTCACGTTCACGGCCCAGATCCGGTCCCAGTCTTCGTCGGAGGTCTCGACGCCGCCCTCGATCAGAATGCCCGCGTTCGAGCAGAAGAGGTCGATCGGCCCGTGTTCCCGCTCCACGGCGCCCACCAGACGCTGCAGATCGCACTCCTTTGCCACATCGAAACCGTTTTCCAGATCGGCGGACACCACGGCGCGCGCCCCTTCGGCTTCAAAGCGGCGGCACAGCGCGCGGCCGATGCCGTTCGCGCCGCCCGTCACTACGATGACTTTGTTCGCAGGATGCACAGCGTTCAACCTATCACCGAAAGGCTGACAGCCGCCTCAGCGGGAAACCAGTGCAAGCAGCCTCGGATCCGTCTCGCGCGACATAAAACGCTCCATACTCCTGGCCGAGAGCGGGCGCGACAGCAGGAACCCCTGCGCCACATCGCAATCCACACTGCGCAGCAGCGCGTGCTGCGACCAGCGCTCCACGCCCTCCGCAATCGCGCTCAGTCCCAGGTTATGCGCCAGATCGACAATCGAGTGGACCAGCGGCAAGGTGCCGGACGGCGAATCGATTTCGCGAATGAACGAGCGATCGATCTTCAGTACGTCGATGGGGAGGCGGTGCAGGTAGCTCAGGGACGAATACCCGGTTCCGAAGTCGTCGAGAGCGATGGTAAGACCCAGTGAACGCAGTTTTTCCATCTGACGGACGGACTCCTCCAGATGAACCATGACGACGCTCTCCGTGACTTCCAGTTCCACTGCGTTGCCGGTAGTTCCGCCCTCGCGCAGCGCCCGCGCGACGCTCTGGGCAAAATCCGCCTGGGCGAACTGAAGCGTGGAGACGTTGATGGCGATCTTCGGGGGGATGAAACCGGCCTGGACCCAGGCTGCGCGTTGCCGGCAAACCTCCCGCAGCACCGAGGCGCCAATCTCGAGAATCAGGCCGGATTCCTCGGCGATACCAATGAAATCGCCCGGGGGGAGCAGACCAAGCTGCGGATGGCGCAGCCGGATCAGAGCTTCCATTCCCGCCAGAGCCATGCCGGCCGGGACGGCTTCGCCAGCGCCGCCGGAAGACTCCCCCGCGCCGTCGGCACGTTCGCCGATCATGAACTGCGGCTGGTATTCCAGTTCGAACTGGCTCTGCTCCAGCGCCTGGCGCATGTTCCGATCCATGTCCAGCCGGTGAAACGCCGTGCCGTTCATATCGTGCGTGAAACACTGGAAGCGATTTTTGCCCTGGTCTTTGGCGCGGTACATGGCATTGTCCGCGTGCTTCTGCAGAGTGGACGGGTCTTCGCCGTCCGCCGGGTAGAAACTGATGCCGATGCTCGCGGTGACAAACAGTTCGTTGCCGGCCACTACGACGGGTCGGCTGAGTGCCGCCAGCAGGCGCATTGCGGCATCCCGGGCGATATGCTCGTCGTCGATTTCCAGCAGCAGCATGAATTCATCGCCGCCCATGCGGGCGATGATGTCGCTCTTGCGGAGGCAGGCGGAAAGGCGGCCGGCAACCTGCTGCAGAAGCACGTCGCCGGCGCCATGGCCCAGCGAGTCGTTGACCTGCTTGAACCGATCCAGATCCAGATAAAGAAGCGCGAGTTTCTGTCCGTTCCGCCGGGCCCGATCCACCGCTTCCTGCAATCTTTCGGTGAAAAAGAAGCGATTCGGCAGCCGCGTGAGACTGTCGTACTGGGCCCGGTAGGCCAGTTCCCGATATAGGTGCGCATTCTCGATAGCGCTGGCCGAGAGTCCGGCCATCGCTTCCAGCAGATTCAGGCGGTAAGCGGACGGCTTTGCCTTGTAAGGCCAGTACGCCTCGAGTGCGCCCAGGATCTCGCCGGCGCCGGAGAGAATGGGTACGGTGGACGCGGAATGATAGCAGGCGGAGAGGAATTCCGTCTCGGCGGGAGACCAAACCTGTTCGGACGGGGCGGAGCCGGGACGCGCGATCGGACGCGCCGGCGCGTTGGAGGTCGGAGTCCGCGCCTGTGCCGCGGCAGCCCGGATCCTGGCGTGAAACATTTCGCCTGTCCCTTTGTCACGGAGGGCGTCCGCCCAGACCTCCGGCAGTCCGGCGCTGGCGGTAAAGGTAAAATCCCCGGCCGAGGCGGTGACCGCCACACAGGCGGAACCCGGCTCGCTGGCCGCAATCAGTTGCGCCACCCGCCCCAGCACCACGCGGAGCGGTTCGCGACGGGCGATGAGCTCCAGCGTTTCCTTCCGGTCGTGATCCAGCTTTCGCGCCACTTCCAGCTGCGCCAGCAATTTCCCGCGGTTCCGGTAACTGCCGGACGCAGTCACCAACAGAGCCACGAAGGAAAATATGCCCAGCACGGTGACGATCCGGAACCCGGTGCTGCGGTACCAGGGCACCAGAACAGTGAAAGCGAGGCGGGCCGGGTGCGGGTCGACGTTGCCGTTCCGGTCCATCGCGCGCACTTCGAAGCGGTGGGCGCCCCCGGCCAGTTTCCGGAATGACGCGGAGTTGCCCTCGGCGAAATCGCTCCACTTGTCGTCGTCGAGCCGCCAGGAGAACAGCAGCATCTCCGGCAGCGTCATATTCCACTTATCCACGCCCGAAAACAACAGGTGCACGGGCGCGTCCGGGGCCGCTTCCCGCGGGTTCACATCTTCGCTCAGCGTCGTTCTCGGCGGAGCCGGATCGGCTTCCGGATGGAAAAGAGAAATGCCCCGCGTGGTGCCGGTCCAGATGCGCCCCTGGCGATCTTCGAACACGGTATAGACTACGGACGAAGGCAAGCCGTCTTCGCCGCTGTTCACAATCCAGGCGCCGTTCCGGAAACGGTCAACGCCGGTGCCGGAAGCCACCCAGATGGTGCCGTCGCGCGCGCGCAACATGTTGCGGACCCGGTCGAAACCCTTGTGAACGGAGGTCCACCTGTGCCCGTCGAACTCCTGGATTTCCAGTCGTCCGCCAACCCAGAGCCGGCCCGGCGACGGCTCGAAAAGGGAGAAAGCCCCGGTCAGGGTGAATCCGTCCGCCGCCCGCACGGAGCGATATTTCCCCTTGCTGTAGACACCGAGGCCACTGGAGCCGCCGATCCACAAATCGCCATCCGACGTCGCGCAGAGTGCCCGCAAATCGGTGTTTAACGAGGTGTTTTCCGGGGCGAGAAAAGGATGAAACTCGTTGCCGTCGAAGGTTTCGAACCGCCACGCGGCCAGATCGTCCTGCACCTGCGTCTGCACCAGAAAGCCACCGTCGCGGCGCGGCAGGAACGGCCGGATCTTGCGCCCTTCCGGGTGCCGGACCAGTTTGAAACGAGCGGTGCCCGGATCGAAGACAAGCACGGTGCCGGGTATTCCGGAAAGGATCGCGATTCGGCCGTCCGGGAGCGCCCGGAGCGCGTCCGTCAGGGTATTCGAAGGCCGTTGACCGCCTGGCAGCGGGTATTTCGTCCATTGGTCGCCTTGCAGGCGGATCAGGGTTTTGGGACTGAGGAACCAGACATTTCCCGCGGCATCGTCGGTAATCGCATTAATCAGCTCGTCGTTCTCGGGGCCGCGAACGGCGGCCGGAGTCCTCCAGATCGAGGGAGAATAGCGCGCGATGCCCTGGCTGGTGGACACCCAGAACGTGCCGTCCGCGGCCGGATTGATGTCGAGCACGATGCCGGAAAGGGCGCCCAGGCGGCCGGCCGGTTCCTCCCGGCCGCCGGTCAGGCGCATGATCTGGTCGCTGTCCGCCACCCAGATGTCCCGATCGGCCCCTCGCCATCCCGTCAGCAGTTTGCTCTTGCCCCGATAAAACGGATGCCAGTCTTTGCCGTCGAAACGGATCAGAACCCTGCTCTGCCCGGATGAGGCGGCGACGAATACCTCGCCGTCAACGCCTTCGCGAGGCTGGTCGAAATCGAAATAGGCGGCGGGCGCCACGTATTCCTGCCACTGCAGCCGGTCGTCGCCGGGAGTTTCGTGAACCAGAGCCATGCCGCGCTGTCCGGAAACCCAGATTCGGCCGCCGGGCGTCCGGTACATGGCAATGAACCGCTGCAGGGCGCTTTCCGCCGCGGTCTTGATGGTGCGTGTGGCGCCGGTGCCGGAATCGAATTCCACAAGTTTGTCCGGCAGCAGGACCAGGACACGCCCCCCTCGGAGTGGACACAGAGCGACGTAATAGCGCGGATCCGCGCCGCCCGGCAGTACCCAGCGAAGGCGGACGTGCCGATTGAACTTCGGCCACCGCTTCAGTTCGGGCAGTTCGAAAGAAGTCCACTTCGCGCCGTGATAACGACGGAGACTGGTGCCGTCAAACATCCAGAGGTCGCCGTCGCTGCCGATGGTCAGCCGTCCCAGTCCCGTGGGATCGGGTACGGTCTCCACGCCATATCCCGTAAGACGGGAAATGCGCTCGACATCGCCGTGTTTTGCCAGCGCGGCTCCGGAAGAATCGATCGCCACATTGGCGGTATACGATTCCGTCATGCCTTCCGCGGTGCTCCAGAAACGCCACGCGGGAGGCGCCTGCGCCGCCGCGGAGACGGACAAAACGGCAAGCGCACTCATGGCGCGCAACAGGGCGAAAGCTGTCACGCTCTTCTCAAGCCCGCCTTTTCCGTTCCGTCTCAAGCCCTGGACCTAATATAACGAAAGCGGGAACATGTCGCGCGAAAATACCGTTCCCCGCGGATACCGGATTTTGCGAATTCCTGAAAAATCGATCCGATTTGCCGCATTCTCAGCGAAGCGTCGTTTCCGGGCCGCGCCGCCCCCCGGGGCGATATCCGCGAGATACTTGAGAACATGCGCGCATGGCAGGTGAAGCAGTGGTGTGAGCCGTCGGAGATGCTCCTGGCCGACATTCCCGTTCCGGAACCCGGCCCCGGTGAGGTCCGCGTCCGGAATCGCGCGGCGGCGCTGAACTTTTTCGACGTTCTGCAGATTCAGGGCAAATACCAGGTGAAACCGCCGTTTCCGTTCACGCCGGGCGCGGAGATTGCCGGCACCGTGGAAGCCGTTGGCGAAGGCGTTACCGACTGGACGCCGGGTGACCGCGTGCTGGGCATTCCCGAGGGTTCCGGCTTCGCCGGGCAGACTCTGGTGGACGCCCGCAAAATCTTCCGGATTCCGGCCGGGATGAGTTTCGCGCAGGCCGCCGCGTTCCCCATCGTCTATCACACGTCGTGGCTGGCTTTGAAAGACCGCGCGGCGATCCGGGAAGGAGAATGGCTCCTGGTGCATGCTGGCGCCAGCGGTGTGGGCATGTCCGCCATTCAGCTCGGCCGCGCGTTCGGCGCGCGCGTGATCGCGACGGCGGGTTCGGCCGAAAAACGGGCTTTTGCGAGTCGGCAGGGCGCGGAGCACGTGCTCGATTACGGGGACCCGAAATGGGTGGACGAGGTCAAAGCAATCACCGGAGGCCGCGGCGCCGACGTCATTTATGATCCGGTGGGCGGCGATATTTTCGATCTTTCCGGGAAGTGCATCGCCCCGTATGGACGCCTGCTGGTGATCGGTTTCGCTTCGGGGAAAATCCCTTCCATTGCCGCCAATCGCATTTTGTTGAAAAATATCTCCGTCGTGGGCGTCTTTTGGGGCGGCCACGTCAAAATGCACCCGGGTTACACCCGGAAGACGCAGCAGTCTCTCGACGAACTTTGGGCCGCCGGCAAACTACTGCCGGAAATTTCAGATTCCTGGCCGCTCGAAGAGCTTCCCGCCGCCATGCAGGCTCTGACGGAGCGGAAAGTGCTTGGCAAGGCCGTGATTACCATCGAACCGTCGTAGCCGGCAAAATCCGGCGCGCTCAGGGCGCGGGAGTCAGCTTCACATCCCGTTCCCAGTCCCGCAGTTTTTCCATCAGGAAACGGACGCGTTCCGGCTGCTCGTTCGCCAGATTCTTCTTCTCGGAGCGATCCGCTTCCAGATTGGAAAGCCAGATACGGTCTACCTGCTCTTCGCCGGGAAACTTGGGCGGGTTCAGGATCAGTTTCCAGTCACCCTGCCGGACCGACCGCTGATTTTCGTGGCTCCAGAACAGAAATTCGTGATCGGGCGCCTCACCCCGCAGCACCGGGAGAAGATTCTGTCCGTCGATGCCGGCCGGGGGCTTTGCGCCGGGGTCGGCGAGGGCGAGCAGCGTGGGCAAAATATCCATGGAAATCATGGGCCTGTCCCAGACCGTTCCGGGTTTTACCGCGCCGGGAACGCGCAACAACGCCGGAACGTGCATGCCGCCGTCGAACAGGCCCAGCTTATAGCCGCGGAAAGGCTCGTTGCTGCCGCCGTGGTACGGTTTGCCGTCGCTCGACGCGCGCACCTCCCGGGTAGCGCCGTTATCGGCCTGAAAATACACGATCGTGTCGTTCTCCAGGCCCTGCCGTTGCAACTGGTCCAGCAGGCTGCCGATGACGTCGTCCACGGCCGCCACCATGGCGAGGTGCATGCGCCGGTCCCGTTCCATGGTGACCGGAAAGCGGTCCAGATATTTTTTCGGAGCCATCATGGAATAATGCGGCGCGCCGAATGCCAGGTACATCAGAAACGGCTGCCCGCTGGTTTGCCGCGACAGCCAGGCCTGCGTTTCGCGCCCCAGCAGTTCCGTCATGTAGGCCGGCTCTTCGAACACCTCCGTGTCATTGCGCCAAAGGTCGTGGAAGATCTTTCCGGGGGCGGAACCAAGCTGATAATAGCGGTGCGAAAAGGCGTCGAGCCAGCCCGAATACCACCCGAAGAACTCATCGAAACCCTGTTGCATGGGCCGGCTCTCCGGCGCGCTGCCCAGATGCCATTTGCCGAACGCCGCGGTCCGGTAACCCGCCGCCCGCAATAAGCCGGGCAGGGTGGTTTCGCCGGCGTGCAGCCCCTTCACGTCCCAGGTGGGCTCCGAAGGCAGAGCGCCCTTGACACCGGCGCGGTCGGGATACTTTCCGGTCAGGATCGCGGCACGGGAAGCCGAACACACCGGCGCATTCGAGTACCACTGTGTGAACCGGACGCCGGACGCCGCCAGCCGGTCCAGATTCGGGGTTCGCGCTTCGGGATGTCCGTAGCAGCCGACGTCCCCGATGCCGTGATCGTCGGTCACGATGACGACGATGTTGGGTCTGCGTGTGTTCTGTGCCGCGGCGGGAAGAGCAACCGCGGCGGGCATCAGTCGCAGAAATTCCCGCCGGTCGAAAATGGCCATGACGGTATTATCTTCTAATGTCCAACAATCCCGAGGCGCCCCGGAAACTCGCGTTCCTTCACACCAGTCATGTCCTGATTCCGCTGTTTACTCAATTGGCGAAAGAACACCTGCCCGGAATCGAAACCTTTCACATGACGGATGAGTCTCTGATCCGCAATACCATCGCCGCGGGCCGGCTGACGCCGAACACCATCCGCCGGGTGGCCGCGATGATCGGACTGGCGCACGACGGCGGGGCGGATGCGGTGATGGTGACGTGTTCCTCGATCGGGCACGCGACGGCACTGGCCCGGAGCCAATACGATTTCCCGGTTCTGCGCATCGATGAGGCTCTGGCGGATACAGCGGTAGCCGCGGGGACCCGGATTGGTGTGGCAGCCACCCTCAGCACCACGCTGAATCCGACTCTGGAACTGCTGAGAGAAACGGCCGCGCGTGCGGGCCGTGAGGTGGAACTGATTCCCGCGCTGGCGGCCGGAGCGTTCGAAGCCGTACTCGCGGGCGATACGAAACGTCACGACGAACTGCTGCTGGCCGCGCTGCTGGGTTTGCAAGGCCGCGTGGATGTGATCGTTCTGGCGCAGGCCTCGATGGCGCGCGTGGCGGCACTGCTGCCGGAAAACAGCGGACCGCCAATGCTTTCCAGCCCCGTAATGGCCATGCGCCGCGCCGCGGCCGTGCTTGGATCGATGACGGCCTGAGGGCCTGACGCGATTCAACGGGTGAGAGAAGTTGCGAGGTCAGAGATTATCGGGGAAGATAATCGCGAACTGCCGGATAAGCCGCGCGGACGAAATCCCTTCCCAGAATTTCCGCGTTGTTGTCCTCTCCCGGAGGCACGGCGACCACAACACGAACCAGGGCGGTATCGCTGCGGTGATTGCGTATGGAGTTGGAAACGAGGTAAAACTTGGCGGCGAACTCATCCGCGATAACGCGGCCCTGAGACTGATACCAGTAAAGGACAAGGCTCTTGTTCGTGCCTTTGGAAACCACGAAGTGATTGATATTAATGGTTTCGCCCGGCACCTGAACATCCACTTTTCCACTCTCTTCCTGCTGCCACCCGGCGCCGGGAAGGCAGTTCTTGGGTGAGTGCGGCGATTGCCCCTGGCGTTGCGTCCTGAAGTACGCGATGAAAAGGTTGGCGCTGCCCAGCGGACCGGTATAGAAGCGCGTCAGCGTATCGTCGGCCCGCAGAACTTCGAGAGTTTCTTTGTCCACGTAGCCTTCCTGAGCGAGGCGGTAATCGCCGATTTCGCGAGGAAAGGCGATGAGCGGGGAAGCCAAGGGCGTCGCTTCCCCGTGGGAAGCGCTGTAAAAAAGGACCGCCTGCCCGATCAGCACAAGGGTGAGGAGGCGAAGGTAATTATTGCGCAGCAGTTGTTTCATGCCGTTTTTCCCGCCACATTCGAAACCCGGATCAGGAACTGGTGAAATAAGGCCAGAATCGCGAACGCCACCATAAATATCACCCAGCCCTGGGCTTCGTGAAAGAGTCCCTCCGCCAGTTCCGGCCGGAAGTTCGCGATGATGCCGGTCATGGTGACTCGTCCGGCGTTGGCCACGATCGCGATCGGAATGGTCGAAAGAAACAATGTGACGCGCACCCACGTGCGCTTTTCCGCGAAGTAGCCGTAAACGAGGGAGAAAAATGTCAGGGTGAGCAGAGACCGGATGCCGCTGCAGGCCTCCACCACGTTCAGTTTCTGCTCGGCCAGTTCCAGTACGTTGCCTTCCCGCAGCACGGGAATTCCGATGTTCGAGATCGTGTTCTCCGCCACCTGGCTCGCCAGCAACTGAAGCGGGAACGTGATCTGGTTATAAATGATCGCCGGGATGGGAATCATGAAGAACAGCAGGAAAAGCGGAAACGCGAAAATCCGGAGATAGGGCATACCCCCGAGCAGCAGAGTCGCACCAATGATCGAGATGACGAAGGACGTGCGGGTAAGGAACAGTTCGGCGCCCAAAGTGGCCAGGTAGAGCTGGAGGGCCGCCCAGATCATGATCGCGAGTCCCCACCAGTTCGGCGACGCGGGGGTCTCGGCGATCTTATCGCGGTGCTGCCACGCGATGTATGCGGCGATGGCGGGCACGAAAAAGCCGTGACCCATGTCGGGGTCGTCGTACCACTGCCAGAGCAACCCCTTCAGCATGGGTGCGTAACAAACAATCAGGAGTGCGGATACCCATGAGACAGTCAACCATGAGAATGGGGCAGAAGTCCGGGCGGACGGAGACCCGGTAAGCGCGGGGGTCATGAGTTAAGTGTTTCCAGCATACCATTCTGTCGGCGGACAGCAGTCAATGTGAAAATTCGATCCCGTCGTCCGGAGACTACACTGAAATGGTGAACCGTCTCACGCCCCCGACGTTGGCCGGAATGCTGCTTTGCGCATTTGCCGCCTCGCAAGCCGCCGTCCCGATTATGCCGCTCACGGACATTCGCGCCGGAATGCACGGAACCGGCCGGACCGTGTTCACCGGCGACAAGGTGGAAGATTTCGATGCCGAGATTCTGGGCGTACTGCAGAACACCGGCCCCCGCGAATCCCTGATCCTGGCCCGTCTGTCCGGTGGCCCACTGGAACACACCGGCGTCATGCAGGGGATGAGCGGTAGTCCGGTTTACATCGATGGCAAGCTGATTGGGGCCGTTGCCATGGCGTTCCCCTACGCGAAGGACCCGATCGCGGGAATTCGGCCCATCGAAGAGATGTTTCAGGTGGATTCCATGTCGGGACAACCCCCTGTCAGTCCGGCGATGGTGCGGCCCGCGGTAAACCGCGCCGCTGCCGGCAAGGATCTTTCCCCGCTGTTCCCCGCCCGGCCCGCTGGCAGTTTCGGAAACCAGTCGCTGACGGAGGTCGCGACCCCGCTCTCGCTTTCCGGCTTCACCTCCGCGGCAGTCGAGCAGTTTGCGGGCGGCCTGCGCTCCCTGGGCCTCGAACCAAGGCAGGGCATTTCGCTCGGTGGCGCCCCGGAGATGCGCATGGGCGATCCCGCCCGCCTGCAACCCGGCTCCATGATCAGCGTGGAACTGATGACCGGCGATATGAGCGTCGGCGCGGACGGAACCCTGACCTGCATCGATGGAAACAAGGTCTACGCGTTCGGCCACCGCTTCCTCGCGATCGGTCCCACCGAGTTGCCGTTCACGCGTTCCGAGGTGATTACGCTGCTGGCGAACGTAAACACGTCGTTCAAGATCTCCGCGGCGAAGGAACTGATGGGCGTGATTACACAGGACCGGAATACGGCCGTTGCCGGCGCGCTGGGACGCCAGGCTGCCATGCTGCCGCTGGATATTTCCGTTACACAGGAGTTCGGCGGGTCGAAGCCGGTCGGCGAGTATCACATGCAGGTGGTCAACGATCGCTTTTTGTCTCCCTATCTGATGCAGATGGCGGTTTTTTCGGCCATCGACGCGACGGAGCGGGCCACCGGCGCAAACAGCATCCTGGTGCATGCGTCCATTGAATTCAGGAATTCTCAGAAACCGGTGGAAATCCGCAATATTTATGCCGGCGAGGGCAGTTCCGCCATGGCGGCGGCCATGAATACGGCTGTCCCGCTCTCCTATCTCATGCAGGCTGGCTTCGATACGCTGGGGATCAGAAGGCTGTCGGTAAAGCTGGAAAGTTCCAATGTAAAAAAGGATCTGAGCATCGGCCAGGTCTATCTTTCGAAGAAGGAAGTGAAGCCCGGCGAAACCGTGGAACTGATGACCCTGCTGGACGGTCAGAATGGTGTGGAGCTGACGAATACCGTGAAATACACGATTCCTCAGGGCGCCGCGCCGGGACTGCTGTACTTCACCGTGGCGGACGGCGGACAGACCAGTATCGCCGAATTGCGGCAGATTCTGACCGAAACACCGCATTCGCCCGAACAGCTCATTTCCAATATCAATCGCCTGCATTCCAGCGATAAGGCCTACGTGCGAGTCTGGCGGGCCGAGCCCTCTTATCAGGTGCAGGGCGAGGAGATGCCCGATCCCCCGCCCTCACTGGCGCTGGTGCTCGGCAGCACCCAGAACGTGACGCAGAACCGGAATTCGAAAATGGCGGAAATCGTCATCGACGCGGGCAACATGATGGTCACGGGTTCGAAGACCGTCCAGCTTGAGGTGAAAGAATAATGCGGCTTCGCCTCCCGGCCCTGCTGGCGCTGACCGCCGGCGCCGCGGCCGCCTCGTCTTCCTCGGTCTGGGAAATGTCGTCTTTCGCGGATTTCATGAAAGGGAAATTCGAGGGCGTTTCGCTGGGACGAGACGGCCGGATGTCGCTCGCGCCGAAACTGGACGTTTTCTTCAATTCCGAGCAGCCGGTGGTCTGGAATCTGGCGGCGGGACCGGACGGATCGCTTTATGCGGCGACCGGACATCGCGGTCGGGTGTTCCGGATGGATAAGACAGGCGCGCCTCGTCTTCTGTGGGTGGCGGACCGCCCCGAAGTTTTCGCCCTGGTTGTGGACCCGAAAGGCGTCGTCTTCGCCGCGAGTTCGCCCGACGGCAAGATCTTCCGCATCGAGAACGGTAAAGCCACGGAATATTTCGATCCGCAGGCGAAATACATCTGGTCTCTGGCTCTGGCGGCGGACGGAACTCTCTATGCGGGCACGGGCGATGGCGGAAAGATTTTCCGCATCACGGGCCCGGGCAAAGGCGAAGAGTATTACGCGACGGGTCAGGGAAACGTCACCAGCCTGATGCTGGACGCGGAAGGCCGCCTGCTGGCGGGCACCGAACCGAACGGCATCCTGTATCGCATCACCGCGAAGAACAAAGCGTTCGCGCTCTACGATTCCACGCTGCCGGAAATTCGCGCCATTGCCCCGGATGGCGAGGGTGGCTTCTATGCGGTCGGCCTGGGCGGCGCTCTCGCCAAGAAGGTGCAGGCGGCTCAGCAGGCCACACAGGGCGCGCAGCAGGACAGCACCACCTCGGTAACCAGTGTGACAGTAACGGCCGACGCCGGCGGCGACCTGAAGCCGAATCCGCCGGAACCGGCCAAGCCACAACCAACCACCACGGCTCCGGCCCAGCCCACCGTAACCGCGACCACAACAACGGCTGGCGTGGATCTGAGCGGCATCGAAAAAAGCGCCATTTACCGCATTCGCGCGGACAATACGGTCGACACGCTTTGGAGCTCGAAAGAGGAGAACGTGTTCGATATTCTCCCGGCGTCCGGCGACAGCCCGCTCTACTTCTGCACGGACCAGAGCGGGCGCGTTTATCGCCTCACCGCCGACCATAAGCTGACTCTGGTCGCGCAGACGAATGAAGCCGAAGCGGTCCGGCTGCTCCGGTGGAACGGGGCCATGCTCGCCGCCACGGCGAATATGGGCAGGATTTATCGTCTGGGCGAGAGCGCGGGGAACACCTCGGGCCTGTATGAATCCCCCGTTTTCGATGCCGGCAGCATCGCGCGCTGGGGGAAACTTCGCTGGCAGGGCGCCGGGGCCGTCACCATGCTGACGCGCGCCGGCAACAGTCTCCGGCCTGACTCTACGTGGAGCGACTGGTCGGAACCTCTGCGCGACAGCGCGGGCGCGCAGATCACGAGCCCGAACGCCCGCTACCTGCAATTCAAAACGACCTTCGCGGGAGCCGGGGCGGCGGTGGAGAACGTAAGCGCGGCGTATCTGCCGCAGAACAACCCTCCGGTAATTCGCTCCGTCACGGTGCTGACGCAGCCCGTCGCGGCATCAGCGGCGAAGACCGGGGCATCGGCTTCCAACAGTTCCAGCGCGGCTTCCGTGCCCTTTACCGTAACCGTGACCGACACTGGCGATGCCGCTCCCGTATCTTCCACCGGCACGCCGACGCAGACCCTTTCCCGCGCCCAGGGCCAGCAACTGCTGGTCTCCTGGCAGGCAGACGACCCCGACAGCGACAAGCTGGTTTATCAGCTGGATTTTCGGGGCGAGGGAGAGCGCGACTGGAAAGCCCTGCGCAAAGGCCTTCACGAGAACAGCTTTACCATCGACGGCGACGCCCTGGCGGACGGCCGCTATCTCTTCCGCGTCACGGCTTCGGATCGGGAAGCAAACGCCGCGGGTTCCGCGAAAGACGCGGAACTGGTCAGCTCTCCGGTGCTGATCGACAACACGCCGCCCGTGTTGCGCGTGCAGTCCTCCACACGGACCGCGGGCGCTGCGGACATCGTGTTCGACGCGCGCGACGAAGCCTCCACGCTGAAGCGCGCGGAGTGGAGCCTGGACGCCGGGCCCTGGACCGCGATCGCCCCCGCCGACGGCATTCTCGATTCGCAGTCCGAACAGTTCCGGCTGCATCTCGCGGAAGTGCCGCCGGGAGAACACGTGCTGGTAATCCGCGTGGCCGATGGCGGCAACAACACCGGACTGGCGAAGGTCATTCTGCGCTGAACCGATGCAGACGAAATCGGGTCAGAAAACGCTGGAGCGCGTGATTTCGAAGGCAGGTCTGGGGTCGCGCACGCAGGCCCGCAGCTGGATCCACGCCGGGCGCGTTCGCGTGAACGGGAAGATCGTGGAAAATCCGGACCACTGGATCGATTTCGACCGCGACCGCGTCCTGTTCGACGACAAACCGCTGCAGGTCCGGGACCGCGTCTACCTGCTGCTGAACAAGCCGGCGGGCTACATCACCACGTTCAAAGATCCGGAACGCCGGCCCACGGTTTACGACCTCATCACCGGCGTGGACACCTTCGTGTCGCCGGTCGGCAGGCTCGATCTGGAGACCAGCGGTTTGCTGATTCTCACCAACGACACGCAGTTCGCCGAACGGCTCACAAACCCGGATCACCGGATTTCCAAGACCTATCTTGTGCGCTGCGAAAGCGTGCTGCCGGATGGCGCGCTGGAGCAACTGCGGCGCGGTGTGTCGCTGAACGACGGCCCGACGCGTCCTGCGGAAGTGCGTCGCCGGGAAGGCACCGAAGTGGAGATCGCCATCACCGAGGGCCGCAATCGCCAGGTCCGCCGCATGATCGAAGCGGTTGGCAGCAAAGTCGCGGATTTGCGTCGTGTACGAATTGGCGGCCTGGGCATTGGTGGTCTGGCGGAAGGGTCCTGGCGCGAACTGAACGCCGGGGAGATCGGTGCTTTGGGCGGAAGGGAAGTCCGCCGATGAGATTTCTCGCCGGATTCCTGACAGGTCTTGCGCTCGCCGCGTTGTCGGGAGTCCTGCTGCTGCGCAACGCCGGAGGTTTCAGCGCGCGTGAAGCGCCCGGGACTTTAGAGGTGTGGGCCGCCGGCACGGCGCGAAGGCTCTCTCTGCCCGCCGGTGCCAGGGACCAACGCAACCCGGTTCCGGACTCGCCCGAAGTTTTGTCCGAAGCGAAGGAGCACTGGGCGGATCATTGTGCCTCCTGCCACGCCAACAATGGCAGCGGTGACACGGTGCTCGGGAAAGGGATGTTCCCGCCCGCGCCCGACATGCGGCTGCCTGGCACGCAGGGGCAAACCGACGGCGAACTGTTCTTCGCGATTCAGAACGGCGTCCGGCACACCGGCATGCCCGCATGGGGTTCGCCCGGCGATGCCGGCACCGACTCCTGGAAACTGGTCCGTCTGATCCGCTATCTGCCGCGGCTCACCTTCGAGGAGCAAAAGCAGATGGAGAAAATGAATCCCAAGAGCGAGCAGGAGAGACTGGAAGAAGAGCGGGAAGAAAAGTTTTTGCGAGGAGAAAGCGACGATGCACCAACGGCTGCCCATCGGCATCACTAAGATTTTCAGGCTTATTGCTACCGGCCTGATGGCAATTTCCCTGTTCGCGCACGGCAATTTCGATCATGTCGTCGGAACCGTCGTTAAGATGGAAAACCAGACGGTCACCGTCCACACCGCCAAGGGCAACGTGGACGTGAAACTGGATGCGAAAACCGAGGTCACCAAAGAAGATCACAAGTTCACGCCCTCCGATCTGAAGGCCGGAATGCGGGTCGTGATCGACGTGGAAAAAGGAAGTAAAACAGCGCACTCGGTCAAGGTGGGCGTGCAGGCCGCGCATTAAGCCGGATCTTCAATCAGGAGCGATCAACACAATGCAGATTCAATCCACAAAGCGTTTGCCCTTCCACCTTGCGCTGACCGCGGCGCTGACGCTCGGGAGCCTTTGTGCCCAGACCCCGGAGTATGGTCCCGAGAAAGGCACGCTCGTGATTCAGGGCGGCGGCTCGGCGGCCGGCACCGGGATCATGGAAACGTTCGTCAACAAGGCGGGCGGCCCGAATGCGAAGATCGTTGTGATTCCCACCGCCGGAGGCAACCGGAATCCGGATGGGTCGATCAAGGCCTATGAAGAAGACAAGGTGGTGGCCGTCTGGAAAAAGCTGGGTCTCACGAATGTCCACATGTTGCACACGGCGGACCCGAAGGTGGCCGATACGGAAGAGTTCGCGTCCGTTTTGAAAGATGCCTCGGGCGTCTGGTTCGATGGCGGCCGCCAGTGGAACGTTGTGGATTCCTACGCCAACACACGCACTCTGGCGGAATTCAGGAAGGTGCTGCAGCGTGGCGGCGTGATCGGCGGCAGTTCGGCCGGGGCCACGATCCAGGGCGATTATCTGGTTCGCGGCGCGGTGGCCGGCTCGGAAATCGTGATGACGCCCGAGCCGCAGCATGAGCGCGGTTTTGCCTTTTTGCGGAAAAGCGCGATCGATCAGCATATTAATACCAGAAATCGCTGGGACGATATCATTCCGGTGATCAAAAAATATCCGGAGATGCTTGGAATCGGCATTTCGGAAGGCACCGCGATCGTGGTGACGGGCGACCGTTTCGAGGTGATCGGTAAATGGAAGGTCGCCATTCATGACAATACCCGCGCTTATGAACCGTGGGAGAAACCGTATTACGTTCTCTCTCCCGGCGACGTTTACAACATGAAGACCCGCAAGATCGAGAAGTATGGCACCGGAGTGTTGATGCCAGCCACTATCTCCGCTAAATGAAGATGACCAGACGGGAATGCCTGCCCGCCCTGTTTGCGGGCCTGACCGTCGCGTCCGCCGCGGCGCAGCGCGATGCGCGCAAGATCCTGGCTGGCGCTCTGGAGATTTTTCAGGTGCACGTCAATGCACGAGGCAACTGGGTCCTGGTGAGACTGGGCAGCAGCGCGGGGCTCACCGGAATCGGGGAAGCGTCCCACGGGGCCAGTGACGAAGCGACGGTGCGCTATCTGCTGCGGTTTTCGGAGCGCCTGCGGGGCCGGAGCATCTTCGATATCGAGTGGCTTCGGGCTGCCGTGGCTGCGGATCTGGCGTCCGGCGGCACCAGCGCGGCGTGCGCTTTCAGCAGCCTGGAACAATGCCTCTGGGATCTGATCGGGCAGGCGCTGGACGTTCCCGTGTACGACTTTTTTGGAGGCGCGCTGCGGACCAGCATCCGGAACTATGCCAATATCAACCGCTCGACGGACCCGCGCACTCCGGCGGGGTTTGCGTCGATGGCGGCGAAGGCGGTCGATGCCGGGTTCAATGCCGTCAAACTGGCCCCGTGGGATGACATGCCTCGCGACTTGGCCGACGCGCGGAAG
>Ga0073936_10003054_pt1 | contig 24356 bp, 13 predicted proteins | sample AliMusrvi5mmetaG_FD_87041 | JGI IMG/M metagenome (GOLD analysis project Ga0073936, IMG submission 87041) | Freshwater lake bacterial and archeal communities from Alinen Mustajarvi, Finland, to study Microbial Dark Matter (Phase II) - Alinen... | ecosystem: Environmental > Aquatic > Freshwater >... | reverse complement strand
GGTGAAGCCCGGCCAGACCTGGTTCCCGCTCTCGGTGGAATACAAGGAAAAAGCCTCGGCAGCCGGTGTTTTTCCCGGTGGCTATTTCAAGCGCGAAGGCCGCCCAACCGAAAAGGAAATCCTCACTTGCCGCATGACTGACCGCCCGCTGCGGCCGTTGTTTCCGAAGGGGTATTTTTATGACACCCAGATCATCGCCATTCTGCTGAGCGCGGATGCCGAAAACGATGCCGACATTCTCTCGATGAATGGTGCGTCTGCCGCCTTGTGCCTGTCCGATATTCCCTTCGGCGGACCCATCGGTGCGGTGCGCGTCGGCCGGGTAAACGGCAAGTTTTTGATCAATCCGACGTTTGCACAACGGAGTGAAAGTGATCTCGACCTCATTTACGTCGGCAATAAGACCGACGTGATCATGATTGAAGGCCAAGCCGACGAACTGCCCGAGGAGGATTTCATCCAAGCCCTTCATTTCGCCCAGCAAGCCGTCGCCCAGTTGGTTGCCATGCAGGAGGAACTCGTCCGCCTGGCAGGCAAGGCCAAGCGCGAGTTCACGCCGATTCTAGCCAAGGATAACTTGCTGGAAATTGCCTATGAAATTGCCGGCGACCGCATTGAGGCCGCTATCTACGCTCCTACCAAAACAGAGCGCGCTAAAAAAGTCGGAGCCCTGCGCGACGAAGTGGAAGCCGCTATCAAACAGCGCGCTCCGGAAGCCACCGACTTTGACGTTGAACAGGCGTTCGAGTACCTGCAGAAGAAGGCATTCCGCATCTCGATCATGGAAAAAGGCCTGCGAGCCGATGGCCGCAGCATCGGTGACCTGCGCCCGCTTTACGGTGAGGTCGGCACTCTGCCACGGGTCCACGGATCGGCGTTGTTCTCGCGCGGCGAGACCCAGGCGCTTGCCATCACCACCCTGGCTCCCGCTGATGAAAAGCAAAATTTCGATAACTACTGCGGTGGCGAAGATAGCAAGCGTTTCATTCTGCACTACAACTTCCCTCCGTTCTCGGTCGGTGAAACCGGCCGCATGGGTGGCATCAATCGCCGCGAAATCGGCCATGGCTCGTTGGCCGAGCGCTCAATCGAACCGGTCATCCCGGACGAAGCGGATTTCCCCTACGCCATCCGCGTGTCTTCGGAAGTGACCGAATCGAATGGTTCCACCTCGATGGCCTCGGTTTGCGCCGGCACCATGGCGTTGTTGGATGCCGGGGTGCCCCTCATCCGTCCGGTCAGCGGTATCTCCGTCGGCTTGGTCACCGAAACGAACGATGAAGGCGCGCTCAAGTCTTATAAGATGTTGCTAGATATCATTGGTTCGGAAGACTTTTATGGCGACATGGACTTCAAACTCTGTGGCACCAGCGAAGGGGTCACTGGCTATCAGTTGGACCTGAAACTGCCCGGCCTGCCCATCGCCATGCTCGAAGAAGCCATCCACATCGCCAAGGCCGGTCGCGGCAAGGTGTTGGAGAAGATGGCGGAGTCGATCACCACCCCTAACCAACTCAGCCCGCATGCCCCGCGCATTGTCACGGTGAAAATCCCGCCGGATCGCATTGGCGAACTCATCGGGCCTGGTGGCAAGAACATCAAGGGCATTCAAGCGGAGTCCGGTGCGGAGATCAACATTGAGGACGACGGCACCGTTCACATCTATGCATCCAAGGAAGAAGGGCTGCTGCGCGCCAAGAACATGATTGAGCGCATGTTCCAGGAAATCGAGGTCAACAAAGTCTATACCGGCAAGGTCGTCTCCGTCACCGCCTTCGGCGCATTCATGGAAGTGCTCCCAGGCAAGGACGGCCTCATTCACGTCTCCGAACTCGCCGAAGGCCGCACTGAAAACGTCGAGGATATCGTCAAAAAAGGCGACATCGTCACCGCCAAGTGCGTCGGCGTCGATGAAAAAGGCCGCGTCAAAATGAGCCGCCGCGCTTGGCTGCGCGACCAAAAGGCGCTGGCCGCCGAAGCTGCCGAACCCGCCGGCCTCGTCTAAGCCAAGCCATTCCAGTGAGACATTGCCATAGATACAAGACGGAGAAATTGATCTAACGACATAATCTCAGGCCTTCCAAGGAAGTCGGGCCGGTATTCCCTAACGGGGATGCCGGCCCTTTTTTCGCAGTTGTGAGCGGGATGGGTGATCCGGTGTTTCGGTGCCGCTTTGCGGTCAGTGTTTTGGCTAGATAGAAAGAATCAGTCGCTCCGCACCGAGCCCAGCGTTCGACCTTATTTTCGACAACGGATCGAGCAAGTTGAATTCCCTAGGTGCCAGCTGTGGGCGGAGGTGCCAACCTCGGATAAATTTTGCCAAGGCACGAGTCACAGGCAATCAAAATCTGGGGTGACATGTAGCGGCGTGTCTATGACCGCCGATAGCCCATGAGGTGCGAGAGAACGCACGGCCCTTTCACTCGTGCTTTCACTTGGCACTGGTGGGCGAGACGCCCACCCTCCTTGATCCATGTCAAATTCTGTGGCTGGCGATTTTGCCACCGTCGGCCGTGATCTCGCTGTGGTCCACGTTGCGCTCCAGCGCAGCGGGTTCGTTTTTTCGGTGATAGATAGGCCTGTTGGAAATTGATGGCAGCGCCTCATCGATATCTTGAGAGCTCCTTGTTTCCGGTGTCCTTTCATGGGTGGGGGCGTATTGACGCGGACGGGTTCGAGGTCGAACCGATAGGTTGAGAGGAGCCCACCGGGCGAAGCCGGCCGTAGAGTGAGCGTGAGTTCACTGGCCGTCTGCGACCATTTGATCTTTTCCACGCACCCCAGCATGCCTACCGACACGATCTGTTGACCGGGCAATGCTTCCATGCCGAGCGCTTTGATGGTTAGCTCTCCGGCTTGTCCAGACGGGCAGAAGACATAAACCGAGTTGCCCTTGGCGGTGAAGCTGATATCGCAACCGATGCTCTCGTCCTTCTCGTGAAACACCCGCCACGGCGAGGAGCTCCCGATCAGGGATGCGGAGTGATGGCGAGGATCGTGATTGCTCCATCCATGATCTTTTTCCAGCGTGCCGACCAACAGTGCTGCGCTTTAGCATCAGTTTGCTAGGTGGGGAGGCTGTGTTGGAAAGCTGAAAGCTGAAATGGGGGGGAAGAGGTCGAAGGTCTGAAGGTCGAAGGTCTGAGGTCGAAGGTCGGAAGAGGCTGGACGAGGAGGGAAAGGATGTAAGGAACGGATTAATGATGTAATTGGAGCCATTCGCAAAGCGGGGCCGCCGGTTGTGAAACGGCGGCCCCGGGGTGGGTTGCAGGTCCGGTGGACCCGGCGCGATTAGGGGACGAGGACTTCGAGGCGGATGAAGAGTTCCGGGGTGGTCTTCGGCAGGGTGTAGGTCACAAACCCGCCGACATCCACTGCACCAGCGGTCACATCGGTCCAATTCTGCAGGTCTCGTGAACTCATGACCTTCCAAGCAATGCCATTGGCGGTGGCGTCGTGTGGCCAGGCAATCTGCCCGTTCACGATGCCTGGCTGAGTGGCATGGCCAATCGCACCCATGAAGTACGCAATGCCGTTTTGAACACCGTCATGGTTGTAATCCTTCTCGGCCGTCTGACCACCAACATGCTGAGTCGCCCAACTGGAGTAGCCAGTGACAGGAGCGGCTAACCACTTGTTTGTCAGATAGGTCTCCACCTGCATGCGCTCCTGTTCGGAAAGCACCCGGTCATAAATGATGACCTCTGCCTGGTATTGATTGCCCGCATGGGCCGTGCCGCGATCCTTGTTGAACGAATCGGCCTGAACCGCGCCAGTCGTTAGAACTTCCACCAGGTTGAAGCCGTTGTGGACGTTCGTGGGCATGGTGTTGCTGGAATTGATCCAAGCCGGGTAGTCTTGAAGCACCCCGTTGACGTAGGTCTGTCCGTTAGTGATATTGCCGCTGGCATCATTCCCCCACAATGCGGTGGCGGGATCGCCATCGGTGGACCCGCCCTCGCTCCGATGGAAGTGGTTGGAGTTTTGGTCGGTCAACAGGAAGCTGTCGCCCTTGAAAACGGAGAAGACCGTCTGGATGCCACTGTCCCTGGTGAAAAGCAAGGCACCGCTGCTAGTGGCCCCACCATTGCCGGCAAAATAGATGGCACCGAGACCGCTTTCCATGCCCGGGTTGGCAACAAAGACCGGGTTGGCATTGCCGGGCGGCACCGTGGCGTCAGCTCCATTGCCACTGTAGTCAATCCACTGGGTGACGGGGGCATTGTCAGCCAGGTTGAGCGCCGAGGCGTCAAACCAGCGGGTATAGCCGCCTACGGGCGGGCCGGTTGGCAGGGCGCGGATTGTCACGGTATAGCTGTTGGTGACCGCCAAATCCGAGGAGGTGATCGCATAGATCACCGGGTTGGTGAAGTTACGGGTTTCACCGGAAACCGCTGTGGCACCGCTGACCGTGCAGGTGGCTCCTGTGGAAAGAGTAAACGTGGGAGCCAGTGTAGCCAAATCTGTTCCATGTGGCACCAGCCAAGTGATTTCGGCTGCGCTGCGTGAAAAGGAGCTGATCAAGGCACCGGGACCGAAGTTGGTGATCTTCGCTTGTGGCACATCCACATAAGCCGTATCTAACCTGTACTTGAACGCCAGATAAGAACCGACCGCCGTCTTCTCGTTGGATGTCAGTTCTCGGTTGTAGATGATGAATTCAGCAATCCGCCCATTGAAGAACCGGTTATTGCCTTGTTGTCCCAGTTGATAGGTAAATTCCGGCGAGGAAGACGACACTTCCATCAGCACATGCCACTGGCCATTGTGCACGTGGCCGCTCGTCCCGTTCACATACACTTGGCCGTTGTCTGCAAAATCATTGCCGTCGTCATTGTAGCCCGTCTCATTCCAATCGGTGCCATTGCCGCGAATGTTTTGGCTATCCGAATTGTGGCTTTGGCAGAACATGCCATCCAGTCCGCTCGCTTCGGCATCCTTTTTGCAGACTGCGAAAATTGTTTTGATCGTTGTGGCTGATGATCCATCGAGGAACTTGCCGGTGCCATCCCATTTCACGGTTGGCAAGCCATTGAGATCATCCGAGAGGTACTGCGGTTGGGTCCCGGTGTTTGTGTTTGAGGCATTCCGACTGTTCCCGCCTAGGTCGTTCCATTGCTGGACATATTGATTGCCTCCAGCCGATCGCACTTGGTTCGCATCCCCGGCATTGATGGCATCCGCCTTCAGCCACACGGCGAGCCCGACATTCACATCGGCCGGGCCGGCCGGCAGGACGTTGACCGTCACGGTAAAGGTGTTTGTGATCGTTAGATCCGCAGAGGTGACCACATACTCCACCGGGTTGGTGAAATCAGAGAGGTTGCCAGAAACGTGGTCGCAGGTTGCGCCGGGGGACAACGTGAACGTGGGTGCCAGCGTCGTCGGATCCGTTCCGTGTGGCACCGTCCATCTGAACGCGGAGGCGTTGCCACTAACCGCACCGATGACGGCACCGGGACCAAAGCTGAGAATACTCGCTTGCGGCCTGTTGTACGGGTCGGTTAGTGAGAAGTAGGGCCCAGCACCGATGACGTTCTGCATGGAGCCCCAGGGCACTCCGGAGCCCTTTGCGAATCGGGCTTCCATCGAGAGGCCCCCGCCCCCTTGAAAATACCCGATGATGACATGAACCGAATCGACGTTGAGCGTGACCGTGCCGGTCCTCACGATGGTGGGCTGGACGTAGTCATTGTTCACGACCAGTTCGGTTGCGGGGTCGAAAAAGCCGTCATTATTCGAATCGACGTACACCACGCTGCCATCGTCGCTGGCCGTTCCAAACGTGTAGTCGCCGTGTCCGGACTTGTTCACATCGAGCCATCCGTCCCAAACGACCGAAAACGTATTGTTATCCGTGATCCCGGGCAGCACACCCGAAAACGAACCGTAGTTGACGTCAGTGGTCTGAATACCTGTCCCGCTGGGAACAATCGCCAACAAATTGGCGATGGGATTCAGGGTGGACGTCCCATCGGTGGTGTCGTAGGTCGTCAGATTCATTTCGCCTTTTGGCTCTCCAGAGCCGAACAACGTGAGCGCCACGGTATAGACATTGGTGACGAGTGAATCCGAGGATGTGACCGTGATTTCCACCGGGTTGGCAAAGTTCAGCGTGTCACCAGAATGCAACGTATTGCCGCCCACTGTGCAGGTGGCACCGCTGGAAAGGACGAATACAGGAGCCAGCGCCGTCACATTCGTTCCGTACGGCACAGTCCATGCGATGCCTGCAGCGTTGCTAACAACTGTGCCGACCCCGGCACCGGGTCCAAAATCGAGAACCTTGGCATCGGGCGCGAACGACATGGCAAACCACTTGCTCATCAGGTATTGTTCGACCTGAACTCGCTCTTGTTCGGTAAGTACGCGGTCGTAGATGATCACCTCGGCCTGGTACTGATTGCCGGCATGAATCGAGCCGCGGTCTTTGTTGAAGGAATCGGCTTGAACGGTCCCGGCGGTCAGAACTTCCACGAGGTTGAATCCGTTGTGGAGAGTTGTGGGCATGTTGAAGCTTGTGCCGTCCACCAAGGTGCCGTTCACATAGGTGGATCCGCCCCTGATGTTGCCGCTGGCATAGCCCGCCCACAGCGAGTCGGCCGCATTGTCGTCGGTGTTGCGGTGGAAGTGATATTCGCTTTGATCGGTCAGCAGGAAGCTGTTGCCCTTGAAGACCGAAAAGACCGTTTTGATGGAGGAGTCTTCGGTGAACTTCAAGGCACCACTGTTGCCGGCACCGTCATTCCTAGCGAAGTAAATCGCGCCTAGACCGCTCTCCGTGCCCGAGTTCGCAACATAGACTGGCGTGGCATTGCCGGACGGCACCGTGGCGTTGGCACCACTGCCGCTACCGTCATCCCACTGCGTAACGGGTGCACTGTCCGCCAAGCCGAGCACTGAGGCATCGAACCAGCGGGCGTAGCCGGCCACGGGAGGACCGGGCACCGCATGGGCGTTTCCCGCCCCCAGTCCCAAAGCCGCCGATAAAGCGAGAGCTAGGTGTTTTAGACGATCGATTGAGTTAGGTATTTTCATGGTATTTCGGTTTGATCGGTTTGATCGGTTTGCGGGCTTCGAGGATCGTTAGATCGAATTCTTGGCGCTTTCTGGTTTCGTTAGTTGTTTTTCTAATCGGGTGGTATCTAGAATTGAACCTGTTCATGCCGGGGGGCATTTTCGCGTGGGGCCTAAGATGCGTAACGCGAGCATTGGGCAGGAATTGACAGAGTTCATATCCTATGTGATTGCCTATATAATGACGGAGAACCGAGGTGGCGAGAAGAAAACTTGCTTTTTTTGAATGAGGCTTCTGTGCTGGGATCGCAGCGTGATATCGCTGGGACTGAAAGGGTCTTCACCGGGGAGCATGCTAGCAGTCTGTCGCGACTCAGGTTGCCGGCAAGGCCCTGCCTTCAAAGGACGTGCAGTCCAATAGACCTTTGTGAGTTTGGGGCGGCACTTCCCGGGCAGGTTGTGGTGTTGGAGATCAACGCCGCTGGAGTGGCCGAATTTTTGGTTCGGATTTGCCTTGAGAAAACGAGTGATAGAATGCAACATCAAGGCCAGTCTTATTGAATCAGCCCATGATAAATCCACCAACATCCGACTTTCATATTCCCACCCGATTCAGCCGTCGGCAGTTTGTGGGAACGAGCGCTGCCACCTCTGCCTTTCTTCTGGTGCCCCGTCATCTGGTGGCCGGCTCCGGCGAAGACGCGCCCAGTGCCAAGCTCAACATTGCGGGAATCGGCATCGGTGGTATGGGGGCTGGCAATCTAGCCAACCTTGAGTCGCAGAACATCGTCGCGCTGTGCGACGTGGATCTCAACTACGCCGCCGGCACGATCGCAAAATATCCGCAGGCGAAAGTCTGGACCGACTACCGCGAGATGCTGGAAAAACAAAAGGACATCGACGCGGTGCTCATCGCCACGCCAGACCACACCCACGCAGTCATAGCGATGGCTGCTATCAAAGCCGGCAAACACGTTTATTGCCAGAAGCCACTTTGCCACGACCTTTATGAGGCCCGGATGCTGGCGCAGGCCGCCGCTGCATCGAAGGTGGCGACGCAGATGGGCATTCAAGGACACAGCAGCGAAGGATTCCGCGTGATCTGTGAATGGATTTGGGCCGGAGCCATCGGGGATGTGCTTGAGGTGGATGCCTGGTGCTCGCTGTCGTATTATCCATGGGGTCACGCGGGCTGGAGCTCCAAGTGGGGCGCGGGCCGACCGGCCGACACGCCAGCCGTGCCCGACAAACTCAACTGGGATTTGTGGTTAGGCCCGGCACCACAACGTCCCTATCATCCGGCATATCATTCGGCGGTGTGGCGGTGTTGGTGGGATTTTGGCAACGGCATGATGGGGGATCGTGGCGCACACACGCTCGACTCGGTGGTGTCGGCACTCAAACTGGGTCCACCTATCAGTGTCGAGGCGACCTCATGCGGGTTGAATCCGGAAACGCATCCGCTCTCGGCAATTGTCACATTTCAGTTCCCCGCACGCCAAGGATTGCCACCGGTAAAACTAACTTGGTATGAAGGCACGCGTCCGCCGCGTCCGCCACAGTTAGAAGCTGGCCAGAATATGCCGGATGAAGGTGGCGTGATTTTCAAGGGCAGCAAGGGTGCGTTGATGTGCGGTGTTTATGGTGACAGCCCGCGGTTGATTCCCGAGGCGGCAATGCGTGCCCTCGAGCGGCCGCCTAAGTCGTTGCCACGGGTGAAAGGGTCGCATGAGATGGATTGGGTCAATGCCGCCAAGGCGGGTGTTCAACCGGGCGCGAACTTTGGCTACAGCGGCCCGTTGACGGAAACCTGCCTGCTAGGAAACATCGCCAAGCGCGTGGATGGCCGGATCGAGTGGGATGCCGCCAACCTCAAGATTACGAACCTGCCTGACGCGAATCAATACGTCCGCACCGAATATCGAAAAGGCTGGTCGCTGTGATTGCATCCTCCAAACCGGTCACCCCGTCACCAAGGATATCTCTAACTTCACCTCCACCGTTGACCTCTACACTTGCTTCTCGGGTGACACAAAAATCGACGTGCTCGCCGAAGCCACCTCGAAAGTGGACCAGAGTTTCCAGCCGATGGCTTTCGTCCTCACCCCAGGCAAGGGCCGCGTCTTCAACTCGCCGCTCGGCCACAACCTCGCCGCGCTCCATGCACAGGGAGTTCGCGATTTGTATCTCCATGCCACCCTGTGGGCCGCCGGTCTCTGAATCACCCCGAATATCCAGTCGAACGCTCATGAAACAGCTACTTCTATCAACTGTCGCCGCCATCACCCTGATGGCCGCCAGCGCCGCTGCACCAAGCCAATCACGTCCGATGGTTCACACCCAAATTGACTGGCCGGCGTTCCTCGCCCGGCAAGACATGGTCTGGGATAGCCTGCCAAACCAATTCGACTGCGGCGCATTTCTTGGCAACGGCATGCTGGGTGCCACAATCTATCAGGATGGCGATAACCATCTTCGCATCGAGATGGGGCGCTCGGACGTCACGGAACATCGGCGTGATAATGCACGCCTGCCCATCGGCGGACTGCTGTTGACGAGCGCCGGGAAGATCCAAGGCGGATCCATGCGCCTCGATCTTTGGAATGCCCAAGTGCGTGGCACCATCCGGACGGACAAAGGCAGCATCGATTTCCATTGCTATATCCATGCCAAGAAGATGGTCATGGTCGCCGACTCGGAAGGCACTGGCGGTGAGCACTGTGCTTGGTCGTGGGATGCTCGTCCTTGCGTGGACCGCGGGCCAGGCCATTTCGCCGGGGACGCGCCTAACCCTCCGAGCCGCCTCGAAACGGAAGGAGCGATTTCGGTGTGTGTTCAGCCCCGCGCCGCCGGAGGTGAATTCGCTACTGCGTGGACCAAGGTGCTCAATCCCAATGGTGCACTCCACATCATCGCCCTCAGCATCGCCGATTCGTTTCCGGAAAGCACCGCCAAACAAGCAGCGGTCATGGCCGTTAGGAATGCGGGTGACAACCTCACGCCAGGTCGCTTCGGCGCCTTTGAGCAATCGCACCGCGACTGGTGGCATGCCTTCTATCAAGCAAATTTCCTTTCCATCCCGGATCCAAAATTGGAAAGTTTTTATTGGATCCAATGGTACAAACTTGCCTGCGCATCGCGGCCGGATTCGGTGCCGGTGGATTTGTTGGGCCCGTGGTATCGCCACACTGGTTGGCCGCGTATTTGGTGGAATTTGAATATCCAAACCCTGTATCTTCCGGTCTATACCGGCAACCAACTGCAGCTCGGCGAGTCGTTTATCAACTTCATCGACAAAAAGCGGGACAACTTTTTCCGTAACGGCAAGGAGCTATGGAAGTTCGATGAATGCGCAACCGTCCCGCATACCACCGATTACGAAGGTCTGCGGGGTGACGGCGACTGCGCGCCCGATCCATACATCAATCCCGGGGATTTCACCTGGGCCTTGCACAATTACTATTTGCATTACCGGTATTCGATGGATCACACGATGATCACTGATCAGAAAAAACATGCGTTCTATCCACTTCTTAAAGGAAGCATCAATCTATATCTGAAGCTCCTAAAGAAGGGCGATGACGGAAAACTTCATCTTCCGGTTCTGATGTCACCCGAATACGGCAACTGCGCGGACACCAATTACAACCTGTCACTTCTTCGGTGGGGGCTTAAGACACTGATAGAACTTGATCAGAAGTACCGGCTCAACGATCCACTTCTCGGGAAATGGCAGGAAACCCTGCGGGACCTTATTCCCTATCCGGTCAACGAAAATGGCTTGTCCGTTGGAACTGACATGCCTTTCGCCAGGCCGCATCGTCACTGGTCTCACATGCTGATGGTGCATCCGCTCCATGTGATGGACTTTGACGATCCGGCGAACCGTGAGCTTATTACCAAGTCGATCCACCACTGGCTGAAGACGGGTGACACAACGAGCGGCGATGGCATCTTCGGTTGGTCACGGGCTGCCGCTGCATCTCTTTGTGCGGCGCTTGGCGAGGGGGATAAAGCTCTCAAACAGATTCACGGGCATCTGGCGGACAAGAGGTTTGTGCGGCCCAACACCATGTACATCGAAGGGGATCCGGTCATCGAATGTTCCATCGTCCTCAATCGTTCGGTCCAAGATATGCTTTTGCAAAGCTGGGGCGACAAGATAAACATATTCCCCGCCGTTCCCTCCACCTGGAAGGACGCGGTGTTCCATGATCTACGTGCCGAGGGCGCATTTCTCGTCAGCGCCAACCGCAAGGATGGCAACACCGAGTGGGTGCGCGTGAAAAGTCTGGCGGGCGAACCCTGCCGCATTCAGGCCGGGTTCGCCTCCTCTCCGAAGCTCTTGATCAACGGCCAAATAGCTCAATTGAAACCGGCTATCCATGGGGTATTCGATCTGCCGCTGAGGAAGGATGATGATGCGCTGCTCTTCGTCAGCGAGGAGCCAAATGCCTTGGTCAAGCCGGTGCCCATGGCTGAGGAAGACGCCAATTCCTGGGGTGGCGGCAAGCACTTAGCACCCGCTCTTTCGACCGGAAAATCAGCCAGCGCCTCCACTTGCTGGTCCGCAGACCTCGATGCCGCCAAGGCCGTCGATGACAATCCGGAAACCCGCTGGGGTGCCGCACCAGGCTCGCGCAGCGGTTGGCTCGCGATTGATCTTGGCAAGGATGAGCGGATTGGACGCATTGAAATCATGGAGCAGAGTTTTCCTCGCACCGAGGAATTCACTGTGGAGTACCAGGTTGGCGATACATGGAAGGAACTTGCACGCGGCACCACCATCGGCGAAATGAAACCCATCGACTTCCCGCCGCTCACCGCACGCCACGTCCGCCTGAATATCCTGAAAGCCAGCGAGGTCCCCACCATCAACGAGTTCCGCATCCTGCCGGCCCGGACCAAGTGACTTTAGTAAATACAAAGAGCCATTGACCTTTTTTTTGGAAATTTGCCCGAAAGATATACACCAGCCATAGGAATCATCATGAAACCGAGCACGCCTCAAACGCAACGATCATCTCCGACCCAGCTCAGAAAATTCGCATTTCGGAGTTCCTATATATGCTGCCTATGCGGATTGCTTGCCGCCGATGGCCAGGCGCAGGACTTGCCCTTCAGCGATCCTGCAAACGTGCTCCCGCCACCGGCCTGGGCCGTTGGTCAGGCTGTCCGTACGGCTGACTTGGATGTGACGCCCGGATTTCAGAAACCGCCGCCTGGATTCGGGGTGGTGCCATTTTTCTGGTGGCTGGGTGATCCTCTATCGAAGGAACGGCTAGGCTGGGAACTGGAGCAGATGGCAGGCATGGGAGTTGCAGGTTACCAGATCAACTATGCTCACACCGATAAGGGGGGGCGCAGTTATGGATTGACGCAGCCGAGCGAGCCGGCGCTGTTTTCGCCGGATTGGTGGAAGCTGACCGGTTGGTTCATGGAAGAGGCGAAGAATCAGGGTGCAGGAATCAGTCTCAGTGACTACACGCTAGGCATCGGGCAGGGCTGGTGCGTCGATGAAATGTTGCGTGAGCATCCGGATATCGGCGGCATGGTTCTGCAACTGGTAACAGGCAATCCGCCTGCGGATGCACTTGTAGTAACGAAGGTGCCCGGGGCTGACGGCAAACTTCAGAACGTTGCTGTGTGCGCATCGAAAGTTCCGTTCTCGATCGATCCGATGAATCCGATATCAGGAACGGAGTACGCCAAACATTTCTTCGGCAAGTTTGAGGATCATTTTCCCGGTTCCGCCGGGAAGGGCTTGAATTTCTTTTTTTCCGATGAACTTGGATTCGGCGTGGGTGGCAATCTCTGGACTGCCCGGTTTGCCGAGGAGTTTAAGAAACGGAAAGGCTACGACATTGTGCCGGAGTTGCCGGCACTGTTCATGGACGTCGGGCCCCGCACGCCCAAGGTCCGGCTGGATTACAGCGACGTCAAAGTCGCGTTGACGGAGGCCGGTTTCTTCAAGCCGGTGTTCAACTGGCACCAGCAGCGCGGCATGACGATGGGTTGTGACCATGGGGGCCGGGGCACGGATGTGACGGAGTTTGGTGATTATTTCAGGACCCAGCGATGGAACCAAGGACCGGGTGCCGACCAACCTGGGCTGGGCAAGGATCTAATCAAGGCCAAGGTGGCGAGCTCCATCGCGCATCTTTACCAGCGGCCACGCGTCTGGCTTGAGGGCTGGTATGGCAGCGGTTGGGGCACAACGTCGGCCGGGGCCGTCGATGCGTGCTTTGCCGATTTCGTGATGGGTTACAATCTGCTATCGTTTCACGGGATGTATTATGCAACGCATGGCGGTTGGTGGGAGTGGGCACCGCCGGACAATACGTTTCGCATGCCATATTGGAAGCAGATGCGCGTCTTCATGGACTGTGTGCAGCGTCTCAGTTACCTGCTGACTCAGGGGTGTCACCGCTGTGATGTCGCCATTTTATACCCGGTCGCACCGATGGAAGCCGGCATCGGTGGTCCCGAGGCGGTGGCTACAGCATTCAATACCGCTAGAGGGCTCTATTCCAAATCCATTGATTTCGATTTCATGGATTTTGAATCGCTGGATCGTGCAAAGGTTGTCGGAAATGAGCTTCATGTTTCCGGCGAGATATATCGCGTCCTTGTTTTGCCTGCCATGAAGGCGGTGCGGCACTCCACGCTGGTGAAGGCACTTGAGTTTCGCCGAGCTGGCGGAGTTGTTATTGCTGTTGGAGCCTTGCCGGAAGTCAGCGACCGAATCGGCCGCGATGATCCCGAGGTTGCCGCGATGGTGAAGGAATTGTTCCCGAGTGGAGTTGTCACCGACGTTGCCGCGAATGTGCCTAGCCGCGATTATGAAGGGCCCGGTTATATCCAGCATCGCAAGTTAGGTCCGCGTGATCTCTATGCCATCTACAACGCGCCGAAAGATACGGCCTGTTTCTTCCGTGCCACCGGCAAGGTGGAACTCTGGGATCCATGGACCGGCACAGCCCGCCCGCTTGCAGTGACGGAACAGACAGCTGCCGGCACAAAACTCAAGTTGCCGCTAACCGAAACGGAAATCCAGTTGATTGTCTTCTCGCCGGGTAAGCCGCAGTTTGAAGCGGCTCCTGTTGCTGCGACGCATCGTCCCGCCATGGTCCTCGATGGTGACTGGGGGTTTGAGTTGCAGCCCACCTGCGACAACCGCTTCGGCGACTTCCGCTGGCCTGGATTCAAAGGCATGATTGGGGCCGAAATGAGACAGATAAAGTATGCCGATGAGACGATACCCAATCCGAGTTGGCAGGATCCTAAGCTGGATGATTCCACATGGGGCCGAGTGACATATTCATACGGGCCGAAGTTCTGGAAGCTCGGTCCGCTGCCGGAAGCTGTGGATATGAGCGCGCTGGAGAAACAGCTTGCAAGTCTGCGCCAGGTTGATCCAGCGGTCCCAGTTGAAGTGGACGGCCGGAAGTATCAGTGGACGCCGTACGAGTTTTCATGGCGCTTTGGTATGGAGAACGATGTCGCGCATCAAGGTTATCACGGCTTGAAGGAACAGGTGGCTGATGAATTTATTGGACTCGGATCTGTTAGTAGCGGTATGCCGAGTTACAACCGTTCGAAGGAAGCAGGTGGAACTAGGTATTTCCTCTGGACTACGGTGATGTCCAGAGGCAACACCCAGCCGCGGGTTCTTTCCGGTGGGTTGCTGCCGGCGGCGGTCTGGTTGAATCATGCACGTGTCGAGAAACTCCCGGAGTCGGTGAAACTTTCCGATGGTCCTAATCCGGTCCTGCTGCGCTACGACACGATCGGGCGCGGGTACGTTGTTTTTGATACGAGCAAAGCAGCAGCAGGGACGGCTGACAACGGTGCCGTGTTCTCCGAGGCTGCATCATGGATATGGTACCCTGGTGACAAGGGCGGGACGATTGACCGGTATTTCAGGAAGAAGATAGAGATTGCGAAAGTCCCGCCGAAGGCGTCCATCAGGATTACGTGCGACAATGCCTACACTCTTTTTGTGAATGGGAAAGAGCTGGGAAGCGGAGATAAGTGGGAAAGGGTACAGCAATATGATCCAAGCAAAATGCTGGTTACCGGCACCAATGTCATTGCGATAAAGGCGCATAACGAAGGCGATAGCATGGGGCTGATAGCCGAGTATTTCGCGGGCGATCAACGGATCGGGACGGATCCAACTTGGCTGAGCACAAAGGATGAGGTGATTGGCTGGAAGGACATAGCATGCAACGATTCGGGCTGGGTGAAGGCGGAGAAGCTATCGGGTTTCCCTGAGAGTTTGTGGGCGAAGCATCCGGCTGGGCCTCCGAAGCTGGATGAGCCGGGTGCTGTGGGCGACGTGGTTGCCGGTCAGCCGATATTCAAACCCAGCGAACTGGCGATGCGCTGGTATAACAAGAGTGATGTCTTGAAATTCGACACGCGTCCCGGCGAGAAGCAACCGATAGGCTGGTATCGCTTTGTCTCGCCCCCTGGATTGAAGGCATTGACGGTCACGGCTCGCGGCAGGGTGGTGATCTGGGTGGAGGGAAAGGAAGTGAGCACGAAAGAGACGAAAGCGGAGTACGCTGGAGACGCGAGCGAGAATGCAGTGACGTACAGGGCTGATATCGAAAAGCCCTCGGTGGGTCCGGTGCATGTCGCGCTGCGAATCCAGCAGGTTAGGGGATGCTACGGCGGTTCGACTCTGGCGGAACCCATCCTGCTGGATTGCGGAATCGGGCGGATTTCACTCGGGGACTGGGCGAAGATTGACGGGCTGGCCAGTTATTCCGGAGGGGCCTGGTACCGGAAAACCGTGGCTCTCACCCAGGAAATGGCTCAGGGGCAGGTAATGATCGACCTTGGCTCTGTTGCCGCCTCAGCTGAAGTGCGAGTCAACGGGAAATTGGCAGGAGTGAAGGTGTCGCCGCCGTGGAAGGTGGATATCTCCGGGCTCGTCAGGAGCGGGGATAACAAGATTGAAGTGCTGGTGTATAACACACTGGCGAATCATTACAGCACGGTGCCGACGATGTATCGCGGTTCGGCTGTCTCCGGGTTGTTGGGGCCGGTCAGGCTGGAATTTCCCTAACATGAGGAATGAGAGTTCTATTACATGTCATCATTTTTACAACTGTTAGAATGAAACATTATTCCAGCCCGAACAATAGTTGCTTGAGCGACGTTCTCCTGCCCATGCGAATTGGACCCATGATCAGACAGCTTGCCTGTGCCATCCTGCTGAGTGTGGCGTTGGCGATCCAAGCGCAGGGGGCTGAGCCGGATGTAGGCGAGTTATTGCAAACATCCTGCATCTGGTCGCCTTCATCGCCACCCGGCAGGCAGGCGTATGTGTCCTTCCGGAAGGACTTCGACTTGCCGACGTTGCCGGACAAGGCCATGCTCAACATTTTCGCGGATTCCCGATACATATTGTGGATCAACGATGCCTATGTCCTGCGCGGGCCATGCCGGTTCGATCCCAAGCGGCCCGAATATGATAGCGTGGATGTGCGTTCATTCCTGCGGCCGGGTACCAATCGGATGACCCTCTTGGTCCATCACTACGCGGGTGGAAACAACAGCAAGATTATCGCCCATGATCCGGGATTGATGGCCGCGCTCGTGTTGCCTAACACGGTCATTCGCACGGATTCCACTTGGAAAAGCTCTATACGCACCGCTTATCTACCATCACCTGCGGCCTGGGGATCCATTCCGGATGTGATCGATGGGCGCATCGTCAGCAGCGAGACGGATTGGGAGGCCGCGATCGGTGTCGATGGCAAGAAATGGGGTGCCTTGCAGCCGCGAAGCATTCCCCTTGCGCGTGAAACGGTTCTAACCGGCCTGAACGTTCTGCCCTCGCGTCAAGCACTGGCGTCTGTGCTGCCGATGGAACTCACTGCGGGCAAGGAACTTCTGGTGGACGTCGGCCGGATGGCCATGGCTTACACAACGGTGGACTTGGAGGCTGATGCCGGAAGTGTCCTCCAATTGGAATATGCCCTGAGGTATATCAACGGCAAAGCCGAGGAACCCTATGGCGTGGGCACGACCTACACCACCCGCTTCGGCCGTCAGAATTTCAGTACCGGCGATGAATGGGGCTGCCACTACGCAACGCTTCGCTGCGTCTCGGGACGCATCAAATTGCTAGGTGTTACCATGACGGATCGCCGTTATCCCTTCGAACGCCTCGGTCGGTTCTCCTGCAATGACGTTTTCCTCAATCGCCTCTGGGACATGGCGGTCAATACCATCGAGGCCACCAGCGATGACGGCTATGGTTCGGATGCCCGCGAACGCAATGAATGGCTGCAGGATCCGGCCCAACCCAATTTCATCACCACCCGTGTTGCCTTGGCTGGGCCGGGCAAAGGCGACAAGCCTGTTTTTGCCGATCCGCGTCTCCTGAAGAATCTCTTGCGGCATGTCGCGCTATCCCAGACACCCGATGGCCGGCTGAAGGGGCACGCCCTGTCCGACCGCTGGGATTGCCACGGTTATATCGAGGACTATGCCTGCCAGTGGGTCGAATCGCTACGGCTCTATTATGACGCCACCGGCGACAAAGAGTTCGTGACCGAGATGTGGCCGTTCCTAACCAAACAGATGCAGTGGTTTCTCGACCACCGCACGCCACACGGTCTGGTGCTTGCCCGCGAATACACCTCATTCGACGACCCCCTCGCTTACGTCATGTGTGAAGGCACAGCCTTGAATGCCTTTATCTTCCAAGCATTCAGGGATGCATCCTACCTCAGTCATCTGGTCGGTGGCAAGTCATACGATCAGGATGCTCAAGCCCTGGCAGCCGCGATCAACCTTCATCTTTGGAATGATCAGGCCAAGACATATCATTCCGGTTTCGTCAAGGATGCCTTGCTCGGCCCAACCGCTCATGCGGCATTGCTCGCGTTGGATCGTGGCGTCGTGCCGCCGGATCGCATCGCCAGTGTGCGGCAATGGTTCCTAGCTAACTACCGGCGGCCATCCGGCTTCCATTGCGGTCAGAACGATGATCACGAAAACATGGTCGCCTCCCGGGCCGGCATCGGCATGCCTGTGACCTATTATTGGGTATTCCAAGAATTCTATCGCATGGACGATCCCGGCATGGACGTAGAGGCGTTGGGCGAGATGCGGCGCCGCTGGGCACAGATGGTCCATACCAGCACGGATACCGGAACATTGTGGGAAAGCTTCACCGGCCCCGAATCCTGCCATAACTACGGTTCGGTTCCCGCCTATTTCCTCAGTTCATTCGTCCTCGGTGTGCGGCTGGACGGGCCGGTATCAAACCAGCGGCTGGTGATAGAACCGCGGTTGGGTGATCTAACAATCGCTCAGGGTGTCGTCGTCACTGAATTCGGCCCGGTGCCGGTGTCGTGGAAGCGAGAAGGCCAGGATCTAACATTTCATTTTGAGGTGCCCAAAGGCATACAGGCCACGCTGCGTCTTCCCGATGGTGATGCCGCCACGTTGGTGATGGATGGCGGAAAAGCCAACGCCAACAAGGAAGGTCGTCATGTCAGCGTTGCGGTGAAGGAGGGAACGCACCAAGGCCGCTTGAGGGTGGCACCAGCGCCGACAGCTTCACCCGGCATCGCATTCAATGAAAAACGTCTATCCGATGCGTCGGCACCTGTTGTCATCATCGCCAGGAACACAGAGGCGTCCCAGACCGGTCTCGAAGGAGATGTTGCAAAGGTGGGTCTGCTCGATATCGCCTCCGTCACCGAGGAGCATGTGGCGCTCGAGGGCGGCAACCCCGAAGCCCTGCGCAATGGAACAACCCGAAATGGGTCCGGTGGCGATGAGACACTCAACGATGGCTCGACGTATCGTGCTTACGATAAGGCCAGCGTACTGACCTTCCAACTCGACATAGCGAAGAATCCCGGCGGCTATGATCTCGCCAAAATCCTAACGTTTTCGGGACACAAAGACAGCAGGGCGAGCCAAGCATACACTGTGCTGGTGGCATCTGTCGCGGATCCGGCAGTCTTCACCAAGCTGGCGACCGCAGCGTTGCCCTGCGATGGCGGCGCTTCCGAATTGCGACTTTGCGCCAAGGATGCTGAGGTGCTCGGCCACCATCTGGCGGCAGTACGATTCGCATTCGAAGATGGACCGATTGGATTCAATGTCTATCGCGAGATCAATCTGGTCGGGCAACCGGCTGGTAAGTAATTCTCAAAACACTTGAAATAGCCGTCAAGCTCAGAAGCCGCACAAGAATATTGTGGGGATTGTAGCTGCCCGTCTATGACCGCCGATGACGATGAATCGCCAATGAACCCGCCACCTCGACAAGACACCTCATGCCCATCGGTGGTCACAGACACGCCGCTACGATATACCTCAGATGTTGCCTGCGACTTGTGCCCCGCCACATTTTATCCGTTAGGCCAAAACGTAATAACACTGGACGTTTGGCAATAGACAACGCGGAGACGCGGCGTCCAGACACTCGATTTGGCGGCGCAGTTCGGTTGGATCGGCTGTGTTGAAGGCAAACATGCCAAAATGGTGTGGGATCATGTTGCCGATGTTTGCAACACGGCACAGATCTAGCGCCTCGGAGAAGGTCATGTTGCCTGCGATGCCGCGCTGGCTCAGGTGCTCGCTGCGGCCATTGACGGGTAACAAGGCCAGATCCACCGGTTGTTGTTGCAGGCGTTCGGCCAAGCCGTGATAGACCAAGGTATCGCCGGAATGATAGAGGGTGAATTGGCCGAGGCGCAGCAGGAATCCGAGAAAGTGATGCTCGCCGTGGGAGTTAAGTGTGAGTGATTCGTGGGCGGCGGGAAGGATCCGGATTTCCAGTCCATCACTAACACGCAGTAGGTCACCGGCGTTGACCTGTACGATCTGCGCTTGAGGCACGCCGAGTTGGATGATGGCGGCGAACTCTGCCCGAGGTACGATAAAGCGGCAAGCAGGGTTGGCATGGGCCAGCAGGGCCAGCGAACCGGGGTCCGCGTGGTCGCTGTGGCGATGGGAGCAGAGAACCAGATCGAGATCGCGAAGTCTATCCGCATGGATGGGTGGGGGCATCAGGCGTGTGTGCGGAAACTCGGTGCCCGCGTACTTGCGGGCCAAGTGATCGGAAAGATAGGGGTCGATCAGCACGCGCAATCCGGCGTGGCGCAATAGAAAACCCGCTTGACCAAGCCACGCCAATGCCGCCGTATGGCAGGCCAAGTCGGCATCCAACAGCGCTTGGGCACCACCGGCATGTGAAATGATTCGCATGATTGCGTTAGGGACTACCGGCTGAGTGCCTCCAACAGGTTATCGACGGCCATCTCCACCGAGCGGTCCACGCTTTCCCCGGTGAATCCCCCGATGTGAGGAGTGGCGACGACCCGGTCGCTGGCCACAAGCGCATCGTCAGTGGGCGGTTCGCTCAAGAAGACATCAACCGCTGCCCCGGCGACCTGACCACTTTGCAATGCCGCAGCCAAAGCCGCCGGGTCCACCAACTCGGCACGGGCCGTGTTGATGAGAAACACGCCGCGCTTCATCGCGGCGAGCGCCTCTGCATCAATCAGCGGCTGCCCGTTGCCTAGCGCCGGGCAGTGCAAGCTGATCACGTCGGATTGGCCGATCACGTCGGCCAGGGGCACAAAGTGAAATTGCGGTGAGGGAGCGAACGTCGCATCGGGCATCATATCATAGGCTAGCACATGCATGTCCATGCCAAGGGCGAAGCGGGCGACCAAGCGGCCGACGTGGCCGCAGCCTATCAAGCCGAGCGTTTTGCCGCAGACTTCGATGCCTTTGCGGCGTTGCCAGTCGCCCGCCTTGAGTGCGTGGTCGCTGAATGGTACCCAGCGGGCCAGCGAAAGCAGGTGGGCCATGGCCAGCTCGGCGACCCCCCGGGCATTGGCCCCCGGGGTGGTGCAAACTTTGATGCCCAAGCGGCGGGCAGCCTCCATGTCCACATTGTTGGTGCCAACGCCATTTCGACTGATCACCCGCAACCCTCGCGCGGCTTCCAACACCCGGGCATCGATATCTTCCACACCCGCCAAATATCCGGTGCAGCCGGGCAACCGTTGTAGCAACTCGTCAGTCGTGGGCTGCTGGCCCGGAGTGGTGAATACCAGCTCGTAGCCGGCGTCCTGGAGGCGGGCAAGGGCAGGATGCCCTGCTGTTGTTAGGGAGCGTGGTGAGACCAGGATTGAGGCACTCACTCGATGACTTCCTTTCCTTGGCGGATGAACACTCGGCGGGGGAATCCTTCGGTGGCGATGTCACCATAATTGTGTCCAGCGTCCGCCGGATAGACGCAAAACGAGATCAGGGGTTCGTCGCCGGTGTTGATGGATCGATGGGCCCAGTGTGGTGGAACATAGACCATGCGGTGGCGGCGCATGGCCTCGCTGTGGCAGACACCGTCGGCGGTTTTCATCATCATGTAACCGGTTCCGCGGATGCAGAGATAGGTTTCCGCAGTGCCGCTGATGGTGTGGTAGTGGCCTTTGGTCATGAAGCACTCGTCGCCGACGCGTCCCGGATAGAGTTTGCTGATGCACAGCAGCAAGTGGCCATACGTCTCCGGAATGTGTTTCTCGAAAACCTCGTAATGGATCGGGTCATTCTGCCCGATCAACTGCTCCAGAGCGGCTTCATCCCGGTAATAGCCGCGCATGTCCGAGGTTTTTCGTGTTAGCACGCGGTCCGGTTCGGCCATTGCGCCGGTGACCAAGTCGATATCAACGGCCCACGGCGTCATCAGGGGTTCATCGGTGGCATTCATCTGTGTTAGGGGGTTAGCGGGCATCTCTTGCGATTTGGGAAATTTCGTCGAACATGGGTCCGCTCACCGGAATGTCCACGTCAAACACCTCGGCGATCACCCGGGTCCAACCATGGATGAAGTACACCCAGCCGTCTTCGATGGTGAGTTGGCGGGCGGATGCTTGGGCGCGGGCTTGATCGAGAAATACGAGGTTGCCGCGATAGTTAAAATCCCAGATGAGGCCATGACTCGGGAAAATAGCGGCGTCGGAAAGGGGGGAGCCGGGAGCATCCTTGCCGAGGCCTGTTGCATTCATTACGAGCGAATGCGGCTTGAGGCCCGCAAGCAGTGCGTCGCTATCCTCGAGCTCGGGTGTTAGATGGTATTCGATGGGGATAGGGCAAGCGAGTTGCTCGTGAATCCCCTGGATCTCATCCAAGCGGGCCGGGCTTCGGTTGGCAATCACGATGCGCGAGGGGCGGTTAGTTCCATGTTTGGGATCCATCAGATAACTGGTGATGGCAATGGCCGAGCCTCCGGCACCCAGACAGAACGCCTCCGCACCGGTGGTCTTCCAATGGTCCGGCGGCAAAAATGCCTCTAACGCCAAGCCGCTGGTGATCGGGTCCATGGCGTGGCCGCGGAGTTGGCCATCTCGCTTGGAAATGCAGCTGATTTCCCCGGTGAGCTGCGCGTGCGGATCGAGAAAAGCAAAATGCTCGCGGCTGGCCCTCAGCAGGTCGATCTTGTGCGTGGTTACCAGCGCCCCGAGCGATAGCGGGTCGCCTTTGATGAAGGTGACGACTCGCTGATAGACGGCAGGATCGTCGTGCCACTGGCAGTCGATGCCCTGAATGGCCACATCTCCGAGCTTGAGGTGTTGCGCCCAGCGGGGGAAAACACGCATGATGGACGACTGGCCGGTGGTCATTCCGATGAAATAGAGCGTCGGCTTGAGCGCTCCGGTAAACGATGTGTTTTGGGTGGCTTGAATGGCTTCTGACATATGGCGTTTCTCGGGCTTGTCGCAGGGCCGAAGCGGGTGCCGGTTGGCGTCCGTCTGACAACAGAACTAACTGCTATAGCACCTGAGAACCGGGGCAGAATGAGTGGCGCATCGAGGTGAAGTCAATGGCAATTTATCACCACCAAGCAGGACATCATATCCGAAAATTCCCTTACGTTGACCCGCATGCCCCGAGGGTCTGTGGATTCCCGCTTTCAAAATCGCCGGGATGGGTCTAGAGTCCGGCGACCTATGATCCGACTTGCGCTCATATACGCCCTGGCCGTCGGCCTCAGCGCCGCCGCCGACGAAGCCATCCCGCCGGAATCACCCACCGCCGCCGCTGTGGAAGACAGCGCTCCGACTATCGCTGATGACGGTGCGCGGGTGGCGGTGCTCGGATATCATGACTTGTCGGAGAACGAGTCGGAGACGGCCATGCGGATGCACACATCGAAGTTTCGCAAGCAGATGGCGGCGCTGCGGCAACTCGGCATCACTGTGATCTCCGTGGAGGACTTCCTCGCTTGGAAACGCGGTGCCAAGTCCATCCCGGAAAAATCCATCCTGCTCACGTTTGATGATGGCTGGAAATCCGTGTACACCGATGCCTTGCCCATCCTCAAGGAGTTTGGATACCCATTCACCCTCTACCTCTATAAAAATTATATTGATGGCGGCAAAAAAGCCCTCACCTCCTCCATGATCAGCGAGATCCTCCAGCAGGGGGGCTCGCTCGGCAGCCACTCAGTGAGCCATCCCTATCCGGCCACGATCAAGGCCCACCGAAAAAAAGGCGAGCACGACTTCGATGCCTTCCTGCGCAAGGAAATGGGCGAGTCAAAACGCTTCATCGAAAGCAAATTCTCCACATCCTCAACCACTTATGCCTACCCCGGCGGTTTCGTCACCGAGGAAATGTTTCCCCTCGCCGATGAATTTGGTTACACCTCGCTGTTCACCGTGATCCCCGGGAAAATCAAACGCTCCACCCCCGACAAGCGCCTGCCTCGCTACATGATTTTGGGCAATTATGACAAAGTCTTCGAACTCGCCACCTCCTTCCGCGAGTCCCAGTCGTCCCCGGCCGCTTCCGGCGCGAGCTTTGCTGCCATCGCGGAGCCTCTCCCCTATCCAGTCGCCCCCGAACCCGGTGCCATCATCAATTCCCGCCTGCCTATCCTTTCAGCCAATCTCACCGGCCTCACCGACTGCGATCCCAAAACCCTAGTGATGAAGGTCTCGGGCTTCGGCGAGGTCCCGGCCAAGTTCGACCCCTCCACTCAAATCTTCTCCTGGCAGGTCACACGCCGCCTCCGCCAACCCGCCTGCCAAGTCGCCATCTCGTGGCTTGATGCCAAGGGCAAACCCTCCGATACACCCCTTCGCTGGTCGTTCCAAATCGACCGAGGAGCCGCCTACCTCCCCGACAGCCAATAACTCATATCTCCCGCTCCCGCCATGTTCTCCTCGCTAGCCGATAGTCTCGACAAAACCTTTCGCAACTTGCGCGGTGTAGGCCGCATTTCCGAAAAAAACATCGCCGATGCCTTGCGCGAGATTCGCATTGCCCTGCTGGAGGCCGATGTCGAATTT
>Ga0073936_10003047_pt1 | contig 24386 bp, 18 predicted proteins | sample AliMusrvi5mmetaG_FD_87041 | JGI IMG/M metagenome (GOLD analysis project Ga0073936, IMG submission 87041) | Freshwater lake bacterial and archeal communities from Alinen Mustajarvi, Finland, to study Microbial Dark Matter (Phase II) - Alinen... | ecosystem: Environmental > Aquatic > Freshwater >... | reverse complement strand
CGCCAGCGCCGTGGACGCCGGCGCCGCCTCCGCGCTCCTGGCGCTGCGCGCGGCCATGGATGAGCTGCGCCTCGGCCGCTGCGATGTCGCGCTCGCGGGCGCCGTGCAGAACTGCACCAGCCTGCACGTGCTTATGGGGCTCGCCTGCCTGCTGCCCTTCACCACACGCGACGCCCCCGCCCCGCTCAGCCGCGACGCCGATGGCACCCTCCCCGGCGAAGGCGGCGGCTTCCTTGTGCTCAAGCGCCGCCGCGACGCGGAAAAGGACGGCAATACCATTTTCGCCCTGCTCAAGGGGATCGGCGTCACGGCCGGCGACGCCTCCGCGCTCGGCGTGCGGCCGGATCCGCGCGGGCTGGTCGCCGCGATGCAGTTCGGCCAGGATGAAGCCAGTGCGGATCCCGCCACCATCCGGCTGGTCGAGGCGCACGGCTCCGCCGTGCCGCGCGAGGACCAGCTCGAAATCAACGCCCTGCGACAGGTCTTCCCGGACCGCACAGGGCCGGCAGCCGGCACACTGATCGGCTCGGTCAAGGCGCAGATCGGCCACTGCTTCGCCGCTGCCGGGATTGCCGGGATCGTCAAGGCCGCGCTCGCGTTGCATCATCGCATACTGCCACCCACAGCACCGACCGCCGGCCGCCTGCAGGCGCGCCTGGCCCAGGCATCCTCGCCCTTTTACGTCGACACCGCGCCGCGCCCCTGGGTGCAGGGGCGCCGCCAGCCGCCGCGCCGCGCCGCCGTCAACGCCATCGAATGCGCCTGCGCGCATGCCCACGCCGTGCTGGAGGAGCACCCGGAACGACGATGAACGCCAGCCGACATCTGCACGACCTGTTCGAGAACGAACTCTGCCTTGTCGGAGCGGTCTCGGACGCCGCGCTGGCCCGCGAGGCACAGTGGCTGCTGCACGCGCTCGAGCACACCCCGAACCTGTTGCTGCGTGATGTGGCATTTACACTGGCCCACACCGCGCGCGGCATGCCCGCTGTGCTGGCCATTGTCGCCACGAGCATCCCCGACCTCTGCGAGCGCCTGCGCATCGCCCAGTCCCGGTTCGCCGACGGCGCCCTGCGCATCCGCGACAAGAACGGCATGTTCTACTTCCGCCAACGCCTGCGCCCCGCCGGCGGGCTGGTCTTCCTCTTCCCCGGCGAGACCTCGCAGTATCCGGACGTGCTGCGCGACCTGTGCCTAAGCTTCGACACCTGCCGCGAGGCATTCGACGAGGCTGATGCCGTCTGCCAGGACGACGGCGACGGCTTCCTCCCCGGCAAGTGGCTGTTCTGCGACAGCATCTCTGCTGCGCGCGCCGGATCTGCCGGCCGGCCGGAACTCGACATGGCCGGCGCCATCCAGTGCACCCACGCCGCCAGCACCGCGCTGACGCGGCTGTTCGATGAACTCGGTATCCGGCCCGACGCGCTCCTCGGCCATAGCGGCGGGGAGTTCGTGGCGCTCGAACGCGCCGGCGTCTTCGGCGCGCTCTCGCAGGCCGACCGCCTCCAGTTCCTGCGCGAAGGCTACCAGATGGCCCGTTCGCTCTCCGGCCGTCCGGACACCCCTCTTTACGCGCTGCTTTCCGTAGAGGACGCTCCGCACGACTGGCAAGAGACGCTCCCCGAGCGCTGGCGCGGCCAGGTCAAGCCGGTCATGCTCAACGGCCCGCGCCAGACCGTCGTGGCTGTTCCTGCCGAAGCCGAAGCTGAGATCGCGGTGGACCTCCGCCGCCGCGGTGTGCGCCCCGGTCGCCTCGGCCTGCAACGCTACTACCACCTGCCCGACTTCGCCCCCGCCATCCCGGCACTGCGCGCGTACCTGCGCCGCTGGATCCGCCGCCCGCCGCGCATTCCGCTCTATTCCTGCCTGCTGGCCGACCGTCATGGAGACAGCCCTTCGGCCATTCTCGACGCCTGCGTGCGGCAGTGGCGCGAACCTGTGCGCTTCGCCGAAACCGTCGAGAAGCTCCACGCCGACGGCTTCCGCATTTTTGTCGAACTGGGCGCGCGCGGCAACCTCTCGACCCGCGTCACAGATGTGCTCGGCAATCGCCCGCATGCCGCCGTGGCCACCAACCGCATCCACCGTCCCGGCCTCACCCAACTCCACCACGCCCTGGCCCTGCTGGCCGCGCACGGCGTCAGCCTCGACGCCACCGTCCTGCACCAGCACCGCGGTTCGCGCCTGCTGGAGCTGCGCCGCAGCGCCACCACACCCCGCCGCAGCCGCGTCGAACCGACCGTGTTGCTTGACGGCACCCTTCCTGAGATCGTTGACCTCCCGCTGGTCGCGCCGCTCGCCGGCGACGCCGCAGCCGGCGAGACCCCGACCGCTGTCCGCCCTGCCACGCTCCGGCCCGACAACTTCGGCGCCGACTTCCCCCTGCTCGTGGACGCCGAACTGCTCCAAGAAAAGCTAGGCGAGTCCATTGACCTTGCCAAGACCTATTCCATTGAAGACTATCCTTTCCTCCGCGACTACGCCCTCGCCGCCCACCGCGTCTCGCTCAGCAATCCGCGCCTCGGCGGCCTGCCGATTCTCTCCGCCGTCGTCTGCATCGAGATCATGGCCGAGGCGGCCCGCCGCCTTGCACCGACCCGGCGCGTGGTACAGGTCAACGACCTGCGTGGCAAGCGCATGATCACGCTTGAACAGGGTGAGGCGCGTGTCCTCATCCAGGCCCGCCACGTGGAATGGCCCGACCCCAGCCAGTTCGCCGTGCATGTCACGCTGCGCACCCCCGTGCCGGGCAGCACCTTCTCGATCCCCGCGGCCGAAGCCACGGTCGTGCTGGCCAGTTTCCCGATGGAACGCGAGACCGCCACCCCCGCGCCGCTGCGCAACCCGCACGTGGCCAACTGGACCAAGCCCGACATCTATCCGGACCGCCTCTTCCAGGGGCGTCTGCTGCAGTCCGTCAACCACGTGTTCCAGTGGGGCGAGGACGGGCTTGACTACGAGATTGTCGTGCCGTCGCGCGCCGAAGCCGTGCGCGCCACGCGCTATCCGCTCTTCTCGGTCTGGCCGCTGACCATGGACGGCGTCAGCTCCGGCATCGGCCTCTGGCGCAGCCAGGAGAAGTTCAACGGCACGCTGACCCTGCCGTTTCGCGCCCGCAACATCCGCTTCCTGGCGCCCGTGATCCCCGAGGGCAGCAGCCTCCGCGCCTACCTGCGCATCACGGCCCAGAACCCACGCTCGTACGTGGCTGACGTGCTCGTTTCCGACGGCCGCGGCCGCCTGGTCATGGCCGCCACCGGATGGGAGGAGTTGATCTGCCCGGTGACACCCGCCGTCCACCGCCTGCTGCAGCGGCCGGCTGATTCGTTCCTCACGCAGGACCTCCCGCCCGCGCTGCTGGGAGACGGCGCACTCGTCGTGCGAGGCAGCCACATTGTCGCCAATCCGGGCCACATCTTCGAAGAGCAACAGGATCTCTGGCTCAAGGCCGCGGCCTTTGCGCTCCTCAACCCCGCCGAGCGCGACGAGTGGCTGGCCATGCGCGGCATCGCCTCCCGCCGCATCGAGTGGCTCCTCGGCCGCGCCTGCGTCAAGGACGCCCTCCGCCGCCACCTCCTCGAGCAGCACCAGCAGAACTGGGCCGCCGCGGACATCCCGATCTGGACCGACGACTCCGGCAAACCGCACGCGCTGGGCGCCTGGCAGGACCGCACGCGCGAGATCGTGGATATTTCCATCGCCCACACCGGCGGTCTAGTAGCTGCCGCCATCACGGTCAACGGCCGCATCGGCATCGACCTCGAGCGCCTTGGCCGCGACCTCACCGACGACTTCTCCCGCAGCGTCTTCACCCCGGAGGAGAACGAACTGGCCGCACAGTCCGGCGACGCACCCACCACCCTGCTGCGCTTCTGGTGCGCCAAGGAGGCGCTGGCCAAGGCACTGGGAACAGGCATCCGCTATAACCCCGGCGACCTCCGCACCCATGCCTTCGACCCGGCCACCGGGCGCGCCGAACTGGAGCTTGCCGGGCAGTGGCGCGACGCCTTCCGGCCGCTGCAGGGACGCGCCCTGACGGTCCACACCAACCTGCTGGATTCCCACATTCTCGCCTCCTGCGTCATCCCCGCTGCGCTGCTGCCGTTGCCGTAGGGAAAAGTCATTGGTCATTGGTGCAAGAACACATGCAGATTATAAGAAGGATTTGAATCGGGATCGACATCGCTATCGAGATCGGCATCGAATCTCCGACACCGGTAGCGGCTCCGATGCCAATCGATTGCCAGCCCCATGCACCCACGCACGCCAGCCCCTCCTGTGCCGCCCGAGTTTCTGTATCGCGATGACGATGTCGTGTCGGTGAACAAACCCGAGGGAGTCGCCGCCGTGCCGGAGCACGCGCACGATCCGGACTGCCTGGCCGCGCGGGTTTCCACCGCACTGGGCGGCAAGGTCATGCCCGTGCACCGTCTCGACAAGGATGTCAGCGGCGTGATCCTCTACGCCCTGCACGCGGCCAGCCACAGGTTTCTGAACACGGTCTTCGAAGAGCGCCGGGTGCACAAGACCTACCAGGCGCTGGTGCATGGAACCGTCGCGGCGGACCATGGCACGATCGACCAACCGATCCGCGAATACGGCTCCGGCCGCATGGGCGTCTCACCGGACGGCAAGCCGAGCGTCACCGTCTTCCGCGTGCGCGAGCGGTTCGGGCCGTTCACACTGCTGGATGCCGAGCCGCAGACCGGCCGGCGCCACCAGATCCGCGTGCACCTCTATCACCTCGGCCACCCAATCGTCGGCGATCTGCGCTACGGCGAACGCGCCTCGCAGCAGCGCTTCGCACGCCTCCTGCTGCACGCCTCCGGCATCTCCCTGCCGCTGCCGTCCGGCAACACCCTCGACCTACGCGACTGCCCTTCCGCTTCGTTCAACGCAGAACTGGCGCGGCTGCGTGGTTAGCGCACGTTCGGCAAGCGCATGGCCGCACAGCAGGGGCAAATGCGGCCACACTCTTCCTGCTGTTGATCCCGTCGTCGTCCGGAGATTGACTTCCAGTCGTTCGGCGACTCACACGGGCAAGACTTCGGGCACGGCCACCATCGGCGGCGTATAGCCCTTGTCGCCACCGCGCTTCTTCCATTCGCGGTAGAGAAATACCAGAAAGACAAGCGACAGTCCCTGGAAGAAGGCTGTCCAGACCGGATAGAAACGGTACCGAAAATCGCCCATGCCCAAGCCGGTCTGCAGATAGTTCATGAAGAACCCGACCAGCAGGCTGCCGAAGATCATCGCAAAGCTCCGCAGCATGGCATTGGCGGAGGAGAACTGCCCGTAGCGCTCCTTGGGCAGCAGGCGCATGAACATCGGGATCTCCGCCGCCCACATCATCGTGTAAAACGGCACGTAGAGGAAGGTGAGCCCATAGAGCAGGACGAGGTTGCCGGACGGCCCGAAGTCGCGAAAAATATAGATGCACTGCAGGACGTTGATGGCCGCGCAGACGGCCACGGCCACAAAAAAGACGCGGATTGGATTGTGCCGGTCCGCCAGCCATGCAATCGGATACTGCAGCAGGAAATTGAGCGGCGCAGAGTAGAAAGCCACGTCCCCGAGCTGCTCCAGGGTCAAACCGAGGGCATTGCGGTTGCGCAGCAACTGGAAGACGGTGGACTGGCTGGACATGGCGAAGCAGGTGCTGGTCAGGAAAAAAAACCAGTAGAAGCGGTGCGTGAAGCACTCTGTCGCAAAGGTCCTGGCCGATGAGAAGAACCCCTTGCGGCAGTCCAGGTTCGGCGGCGGCGGCGGGTACTGCCCCTCCCGCACGAAGCAGCACATCAGCAGGAAGCAAACCACGTAGGCAATACCGCCCACCACGAAGATCATCCGGAAATGATCAAGCGCGTGGGGAAAAATCAGTTTGTTGTAGAACATGCCGGCCGCGATCCCGACCATGCGGAACAGCGCGAGAAAGCGCGAGAGGAACTGCTGCGGCACCACGTCGTTGAACAAGTACCAGTAAACCGTGCCGACGAAGATATTGGCAAAATCGAACCCGACGAACAACGCGCCGAACACCAGCAGTGTCAGGGTCTTCCGGCTGATCTCAAATCCCAGCAGCGTGGCGTGCGCCGCGTTGCCGATCAGCAGGTTCACCACGTCGCCGTAGCAGCCGATCAGCACCATGAACAGCCCCACAAACGGCGTGGCCCATGCCAGGTAGGGAATGCGCCGCCCCCACCGCCCGCGATGGCGGTCGCTGTGGAAGCTGACTATGGGCGCGAAAACGAAGATGATGGCGTAGGCCAGCGTCTTGTTCAGGATCACCACGGTCGCGTCGTCCGCGCCCAGATCGTTCAGCTTGAGCGGCAGGATGCTGGGGACGTTGGTGTCCAGCAGCGAATTGAAAAAGTCGCCCCAGAGCAGCCAGAAGAAGAGCGTGACCAGCCCGAAGGTGGTATAGCGGAGCGTGCCGACCGTGAAGATGCGATGGCCGGCCGGCGCCGGGGCGCCCGCGCCCAAAGAGCCGCCGGCACCCGCCGGATCGATCGAGGACGTCATCAGGTTCTGCTCCGCCTCTCTGCCCGGCAAGCCCCTCTGCCGCGCAATTGCGGGTCATGGTACCATGCTGCGGTGGCGGAAGCCACGCACGTTTCCTCCGGGTTACCAGGGCGGATCCGCCAAAAATGGCTGCAGACGATCCACCGTCTATGGTATAAAACCCGCCATGTTGACGGAAACATTCAAAGAGGTTGGCGACTGGTACCTCTCGGCACTGTCGCACTGGGGCTACAGCCTGGTGGCGCTGCTGATGGCGGTCGAGAGTTCGATCGTGCCGCTTCCCAGCGAGATTGTCATCCCGCCAGCCGCGCACCTGGTGCACACGGGACAGCTTAAACTTTCCATGACCGGGCTGGTGATCGCCGGCGCCCTTGGCTCCTGGCTCGGCGCCAGCGTCATGTACTGGTTCGCGCGCCTGGCCGGGCGTCCGCTGGTGGTGCGCTTCGGCCGCTACGTACTCGTGACGCACGAAAAGCTCGCTGGCGCGGAACGCTGGGCCGCGCACTACGGCCAGGTCGGCATCTTCGTGGCGCGCCTGCTGCCGGTCGTGCGCCATCTCATCGGCCTGCCTGCCGGCATCGTGCGCATGAACTACCTGCAGTACTCGCTTTACACGCTGCTGGGCTCCGCGATCTGGTGCGGCGTGCTCTGCTGGGTCGGCGTGCAGGCCGGACAGGATGAAAAGCTCCTCGCCGGCGACATGCACCGCATCACCCTCTGGCTCGGCGCCGCCGTCCTCATGCTCGGCGGGATGTACTACTTCCTCGTCCACCGGCACATGCACAGCGCAAAGCCCCGCTAGGTTTACAGGCGCGGCGACCGAGGCCGGACGCCTTCCCAAAATATTCACGGACACTCCGGCCGCCTTCCTCTTCTTTCGTGCCCGCCATCGCGCCACGATCCTCCACGTCGCCGGGCAAGCTTGCTCCGCCCGCATGTCTGGGGTACGCTCATGCCACTCTATTTTTGATTTGCGGCAATGAGCAGGCGATGGCGTTCAAGCTGACACAAAGCGCGATCCAGTCGTGGGGCGGGCCAGCCGTCTTGCGGCAGGCCGAGGAGTGGGTCAAGCGCGGCAGCGTGCTGCGGGCCGACTACCAGCCGCCGTGGCTGGAGGGATCCCTGGCGATCGACACCGGCGAACTGCGCGTCCGCGCAAAGATCAGCGATGCCGGTCTCGTCGAAAGCCGCTGTCCCTGCTATGCCAGCCGCGAACAAGGGCTGGTCTGCCTGCACACCGTCGCACTCGCGCTCGCCGTGCTTCGCCGCAGCACCGACCCGCTCCGCGAGCAGAAATACCTGGAAGAACAGCGCCGCGCGCGCCGCCTCGCCAGCGTGCAGGCCGCCGACTACCTCCGCTGCGCGCCGGACGGCACGCCCGCCGCGCTGCAGCTCACGCTCCCCGCCGCATGGCAGGACGACTTCCTGCGCGGCGAGATCACCATGGCCGCCGCGCTGGCGTTCGACGGACGGAGCGTGCCGCTCGACCAGGCTCCGCGCACCATTGCCTGGCGCCTGTCGCCTGCGGACGAAAACCTCCTCTCCGTACTCGATGACATCTGCAACGGCCCGGCATCCGGCCGCATCGCCGTGCGGCCGCCGGATTTCCTCAACGTGCTCGATCTGCGCCGCAACGCATCGGTCCGCACGGCGGACGGCGCCGAGCTCACGGTCAACGCCACGCCCATGCGTACGCTGCTGCGCGTGGACCTCGACCGCGAGAACGGTGAACTGCTCGTCAACGCACATACCGAACTGCCGTTTCTGCGGTCCGGCGAATTTCCGCTCTACCTCGTGAGCGGCCGCCGCGGCTGGGTTCTCGGCGCCGGCCAGCTCTGGCCGCTGGAGAACATCCTGCCCTTGCCCTATCACAGCATTTACCAGGAACCCATCGCCATCACGCGGCCGGACGTGATGCGTTTCCTCCGCACGGAACTACCCGAGCTGGCCAGGACCTCTCCCGTAGAGGCGGAAGTCGCGGCCGACATGTTTTCCACCGACCCAGGCATGCCTCTCTTCCGCCTGACCGTGCGCGGCAGCCCGGCCTCGCTCGCCGCCGAGATGACGGCCATCTACGGCAACACGCGCGAGGTAGAAGCCGGTGCGCCGGACAAAGGCGGCGCATTCAGCCTCCCGGACCCGGACGACCTTCTGCACTACCTGGGGCGCAATCCGGCGGTCGAGGCACGTGCTCTCGCGCGGCTGGCCGAGGCCGGCTTCGCCGCCAGCGACGGCGGCGTGCTCGCGCCGCTCACCGGCACGCGCGAAGTACTGAACTTCCTCGGCAGCCAGGTTCCTGCGCTGCGTCGGCTCGGCTGGAAGGTGGCGATCGAGGGGAAAGCCGCCGCGTTCCATGAAACCCTCCCCGTGGCCACTCCCGTGGTGCGCGTGTCCCGAACCGGCGACGACGGCTGGTTCGACGTCGGCTTCGACTTCGAGGCGCCCGCCGGCGGCACACTGGCGCAGGCCGAGATCCAACGCGCGCTGCGGCGCGGCGACTCGTTTCTCGACCGCAACGGTCAGACCGTGCTGCTCGACCGCGATGCCATCGAGTCCATGCAGGGTGTCTTCTCCGATTGCCACGCCAGCGAAAGCGACCGCCCCGGCTGTTTCCGCCTGTCCTCCGTCTACGCCCCCTATGTGCGCTCCTCGCTCGCGGCGCTCGACGGCGTGGACGTGGAGGAACCGCCGGACTGGCGCGAGCGCGCGGCGCGACAGAACCGCGAGCTGCGCATCGAGCCCGTGCCGCTGGGCGATCCACTTGAGGGGATTTTGCGGCCGTATCAGAAGGAAGGCGTCTACTGGCTGCGGTTTCTCGAGAACGGCGGCGCGTGCGGCCTGCTGGCCGATGAGATGGGGCTCGGCAAGACGCTCCAGACCCTCACCTGGCTGCAACTCCCCCGCCTTGACCCCGCAGCGCGCAACAAGCCTGCGCTGATCGTCTGCCCCACCAGCCTCGTGGAGAACTGGGCACGCGAAGCGCAGCAGTTCACGCCGGAGCGCAGGGTGCTGGTCGTCTCCGGCGCGCGGCGGCACGAGCGCTGGGAGGAGATCCCCTCCAGCGACCTGGTCATCACCTCCTATGCGCTGCTGCGGCGCGACATCGAGCGCTACGCGGCCTGCGATTTCGGCGTGGCGGTGCTCGACGAGGCCCAGCACATCAAGAACCGCTCCACGCAAAACGCCGTGGCCGTCAAGCAGCTCCGCGCCCGACACAAGCTGGTGCTCACCGGCACGCCGGTCGAGAACGGCGTGGCCGACCTCTGGTCCATCATGGACTTTCTCATGCCCGGCTATCTGGGTGACTACGAGCTGTTCCGCGGCTCGTACGAGCAACCCATCGCCGCAGGCGACCGCGACGGCGAAGTTGCGCAGGCCAAGCTGCGCCGCAAGCTCCACCCCTTCCTGCTGCGCCGCCTGAAGCGCGACGTGGCCAAGGATCTTCCTGAAAAACTGGTCAAAACCTCCTTCTGCGTGCTCACGCCGGACCAGCAGCGCGTCTACAACGCCCTGCTGCAGGAGTCGCGCCGGCGCGTGGGAGACCTCATGGCGCAGAAGGGGTTCGCCCGCTGCCATCTGGAGATCCTTGCGATCCTGATGAAACTGCGGCAGGTCTGCTGCCACCTCGAGCTGCTCAAGCTCCCCGAGCTGGCCAAAGCGGAGGGCCCCTCGGCCAAGCTGGAGCAGTTTTTCGAAATCCTCGACGAGGCCATGGATGGCGGGCACCGCATGCTGGTCTTCAGCCAGTTCGTGAGCATGCTGCAGATCATCCGGCGCGAACTAGAGGCGCGCGGGCTGCCCTACTGCTATCTCGACGGCCAGAGCAAGGACCGCCTGGCGCAGGTGCAGCACTTCAACCAGGAGCGCGGCATCCCGGTCTTTCTGATCAGCCTCAAGGCCGGCGGCACGGGGCTGAACCTGACCGGCGCGGACATGGTGGTGCACTTCGACCCGTGGTGGAATCCAGCCGTGGAGGACCAGGCCACGGACCGCGCCCACCGCATCGGCCAGAAGCGCACGGTCTACAGCATCAAGCTCATCGCCGAACAGACCGTCGAGGAGAAGGTCCTCGCGCTCCAGCGCCGCAAGCAGGCCATCATCGGCGCCACCATCTCCAGCGCCGACGAGGCCATCATGCAATCGCTGAAATGGGATGATGTACGGGAGTTACTGGGGCTGTAGAAAAAGAAGGTGCGGAAGAGACACCAGCCTGCGGCACCTTGTGTTTTCCCGCCCCTTTCGATTACGCAAACGCAAGCAGCCAGAAGAGGGCGCAACGCCTCCTTGACACCTGCCGTGCGACCGCCGACACTTCCGGTCAGCCGCACGGCGTCGCATGCCTTCGCTTGAATCCATCATGGACCTGCTCAATGGCGGCCACGGGGCCGCCATCTTCACCGGGTTACGCCAGCTTTTCCTGGTCTGCCTGGTGCTGACGGTGGCTGGGCTGCTGCTGGCACCGCGGCCGGGGCCGAAGCAACTCTGGCTGCTGGCCGGCGGTCTCTGGCTCGCGCTGCTGGCTCTGCTGGCACACCAAGGGGCCTGGCAACTGGCCGGCTTCCGTGAGCCGGCCTTCGTACGCTTCATGCGTTTCCACGATCCGCGGCCGGATGCCCCGCACAAGCAGGTGCGGCGCGGCACGATCTACGACTGGCGCGGCAGCGTGCTGGCCGAGACCGATGCGCGCGATCTGGCGCAGCGCCTTTATCCACTCGGCCCGGCTGCCTGTCACGCCGTCGGCTACGCGCACCCGCGCTACGGCACGGCCGGCGCCGAGCACGCCGCCGATGCCACGCTGGCCGGCTACAGTTTTTCCAATCTGGAGGAGCTCGACCGCTTCGGGCGCAACCTGTTCGACCACCGCACCGCGGCCGGCGGCGACGTCCGCCTCACGCTAGACGCGGAGCTGCAGCGCAAGGCTTACGCGCTGATGGCCGACCGCATCGGCGCCATCGTGGTGCTGCGGCCGGACAACGGCGCGATTCTCTGCCTGCTGAGCCTGCCCGCCTACGATCCGCATCACCCGGAAACCGCACTGCGGGATGCCGACGCGGCGCCGCTGTTGAATCGCGCCGTGCAGGGGCTCTATCCGCCGGGCTCGACCGTGAAGATCCTCGTAGCAGGCCTAGCTGCCGAGCGGCACACGGCGCCGCAATTTGTCTGCCCCGGCGACGGTTTCTCGCCGGAAAAAAGCGGCCGGCCGATCCGCGACAGCGAGTACTATATCTACCTGCGCGAGGGGCGTTCCTGGCCCGGCCACGGCCGGATCGGGCTACGCTACGCCTTCGCCCACTCCTCCAACGTCTATTTCTCGCAACTGGGTCTGGCGCTCGGCACCGAGGCGTTCAATGACCTGATCGCACGCAGCCATATCAATGAGAGGATCATCTATTACGACAGCCCGATCGGGTCATTGACCAGCGAGGCCGGACACGTGCCACGCGTGGCGGAACATGACCGGCGCGCGCTGGCGCAGCTGGCGATCGGCCAGGGAAAGATGCTGGTCACGCCGCTGCATGCGGCCATGTGGACCGCAGCCGTGGCGAACGGCGGCGAGCTCTGGCAACCGCGCCTGCGGGCCGATGCAGCGCCGGTCAGCCTCGGCCGTGTGCTGAAGCCGGAAGCAGCCGAGACGGTGACCTCCCTGATGCGCGAGGCGGTGCGACACGGCACTGGCCGGGCAGTCAACCTCCCCGGCCTGCACGTGTGCGGCAAGACCGGCACGGCCGAGACGCCCGACGGCGATGATCACGCCTGGTTCACCTGTTTCGCACCACGCGCCCACCCGGAGATCGTGGTGACCGTGCTGGTGGAGCACGGCGGCTACGGCGCGCTGGCCGCCGCGCCTGTGGCGCGCGCGCTGCTGCAGGAGGCCGTCAACCTCGGCCTGCTGGGAGAATACCCGAACGACCCGGACCCGGCGGAGTAAACAGCAGCGCAAAGAATAACCCATTGCCATTACGTGTAACTGCCCATGTTTTTATACACCACGCCAGAAATCCTTGCGGCGGCTCAGGTAGGGACGCCTCGGAGAGCCATCCCTACCCGTGCGGAAAGCGCAAGTCCATCTGCTGCTGCGTATAGAACCGCAGAATCAGAAAGTCTGTTTTAGGACACGACATGCCATGAGTGAGGGAAAAAAAACAAACTGGGGAAAGACTGCCCGTCCCAGGAATGCGAATGCATCCGGGTCGGCTGTACCCCGGCAGCCTGCCACCCGCATGAGCCTGCTGCTGGGGCTGGTCTTCCTGACCGTACTGACGGCCCATGCGTCGGTGCTGGCTGTGAAGCTCGGCAACGCGCCGACGCTGCCGTGGATGCACGTGGCGCCGCTGGCGCTATTCGCCGCCTCGCTGCTGCTGGTGCAGCTGACGCTGGCCGTTGTGCGCTATCGCGGAGACGCAGGGATTGTGGCAGGCGCGCAGCTGCTGGCGGGGCTGGGCATGGTTGTGCAGTTTCGCGTCGGCGCGTATGCAAACGGCCTGTTGGAGCTGGTCCCGTTCGCGCTGGGGGTGTGCGGATTCCTGCTGGCGTTGGTCCTGGCCGGCAAGGGGCGTGCCGGAATGTGGGGCGTGCTGGGATGGCCGGCTTACCTGGCCGCGCTGGCGGTCCTGGGGCTGGTGATCGCGTTTGGTCAGCGCTTCCGCGGCGGCATCTTCCTGCCGGGCAACTACAATCCCACGGAGCTGGCCAAGCCGCTGCTGGTGCTCTTCCTGGCCGCGTTTCTGGGCGGACGGCAGAAAGAGTTTTCCACCACGCAGATTGGCCTCCCCGCGCCGCCCCTGCCTTCGCTGCTGGCGCTGGGCGCGCTCTGGGGCGCGCCGCTGGCGTTGTTCGTGGTGATGGGCGACCTGGGACAGGCCATGCTGATGGCCGGTGTGCTCGTGTTCATGCTCTATGCCGCCACGCGCCGCCTCGGCTGGCTGGTGGCAGGCGGCGTGGTGCTGGTGGGGCTGGGAATCCTCGGCGGCTACCTCTCGGCGCACGCACAGGTGCGCATCGCGATCTGGCGCGATCCATTTGCGGACCCCACCGGCCGCGGGTGGCAGGTGCTGCAGGGGCTCTCGGCGCTCTATGCCGGCGGCATGTGGGGGTGCGGCTTCGGTTCCGGCGCGCCGGGGTCAGTGCCGATCGTGTCGTCGGATTTCATCTACGCGGCGTTCGGCGAGGAGGCCGGCTGGGTCGGCTGCGCGCTGATGCTGGCGGCCTTTGGCGCTTTCTGCAGCCGCGGGTGGCGCGCGGCTGCCAATGCCACCGCGCCGTTCGCCATAGTCTTTGGCGCCGGGCTGACCGCCTGCCTCGCCACGCAGGCGCTGCTGAACGTGGCAGGCGTCACCAAGGCGCTGCCGCTGACCGGCGTGACGCTGCCGTTTATCAGTCATGGCGGCAGCAGCCTCGTGACCTCGTTCTGCATGGCCGGGTTGCTGGCAGGGATTTCGGAGAGAAAGTAAGGAGTCAGAATCCAGAATTCAGGATTCAGAAGAAAGGCAATGCACGGCAAGGATGCATTCATTCTGAATTCGTTCACCCCTGCCTATTGATCGTTCACAGAAAGAGTGACGAGGCAGACGGGTTTCTCCAAGAGCCGTAGGAAGTTTTTCGGGGTCGGGATCGCTATCGGAATCGGTATCGATTGTATATCCGACCCCGATACCGACGCCGACCCGATACGATTGTCACTTTAATTACGAAAGTTCAATAGTGAAAACATCCACCCCAAAAACACGAGTCGCCCTCGTCACCGGCGGCGCGCAGGGAATCGGCCAGGGGATTGCCCGGCGGCTGCTGGCGGACGGCATGATTGTGGTGATTGCGGATTGCGACGCCGGGGCGTCCAACGAATTCCTGCAGGAGATGGGACGTGACGCGCGGCTGCTGTCGATCCCTACGGACGTGACGCGCGAGGCGGAAATCCGCCGCCTGGTCAGGGCTGTGGCGCGGCGCTGCAGACGGCTGGATGCGCTGGTCAACAACGTCGGCATCGGGATCAACAAGCCGGTGGAGAAGCTGACGCTGGCAGAGTGGAACCAAGTGCTGGCGACGAATCTCACGTCCCTGTTCCTGACTGTCAAGTACGCTGCGCCGCTACTGCGTCAGGCACACGGCCGCATCGTGAACATCGCCTCTACGCGCGCCCTGCAGTCGGAGCAGAATACCGAAGCCTATGCAGCATCCAAAGGCGGCGTGGTGGCGCTGACGCACGCGCTGGCCGTCAGCCTCGGCCCCGAAATCCGCGTCAACGGCATCTGCCCCGGCTGGATCGAGGTGGGCGACTGGCAGAAGGCATCGCGGCGCCACCAGCCACAGCATCGCGCCATCGATTGCCTGCAGCACCCGGCTGGCCGTGTGGGCACACCGCAGGACATCGCAGCACTCACCGCATTCCTGCTCTCCGACGAGGCGGGATTTATCACGGGCCACTGCCTACCCGTGGATGGCGGGATGACTATCAAGATGATTTACGAGGAATAGACGCGGCCACCGATCGCGTCTATAGTTGATTATCAAAATTGAACCTGGCTACAATGCCGACTATGTACGGAGTTTATCTTTTACGGGCCTTTGCCGTCCTGCTGCTGGGGATTGCGGCGGTTGGCCGTGCCGATGAGGAGACGCCCCTGCCCGCGTGGTCGACGTCGCTCGTGTCGTCGGCCATGTGCGACGGCAGCAAAATTCACCTGGCGGTGACTGGCACGGTGGCGGTCGCTTTTGACCAGACCCGGGAGGTACTGCTGGCGCCGGACATCCTCGAGAAGATCGAGGCCATGTATCGCCGCGAACTTCCGGATGGCGAGCCGGGAAAGCTGGAGGTGACGCGGCTGGAGACAAACGGGCACTACCGCGTGCGGTGGAAGACGGACCTGGCGGTCGTGCGAGATGTCTGGCGCGCGACAGACACCAACCACTTCTTCGAAGGCGGCTACGTGATCACCGGCGAGCGCTTCTTCGGCTCCTTCGAGACGGTCATGGCCGTGCGGGTGGCGCGCACTCCGGAAGGACAGTCTTCTTTTCTGGCCGACATCCTGGTCTATCCACACAACGGATTCATCCGGTTCCTGTTCAGCAACCTGATTTCCGTCGAAGGCTACTTCCGCCGCACCACGGCAGAATTGAGCGCGGAATTCCAGCGTGTCTGCACCAGCCTCTGCCGGGAAAATGCCACGCACCCGAAAGCCGACACGGCGGCCCAAGCGCCCAAATAAGAAAGCCGGCCTTGCATCGGCCGGCAGTCGAGTCGTCAGTTCCAGCCGGTCAGTCTGCTGATTTTTCGGGAATCTCGCGCGCGATCAGGCGCCTGGCCATGCCGGGAGCCGCCATCCATTCGAGCTGAAAGCGCGGCTTGCGCCCCTCGCTCAACTCGCAATGAAAGGCCGCAATCGTCGACTTGTGAAACCAGAGCGGTTGTTCGGCATGGCAATCCAGCAGCGCAGCAGCCAGATTGCCGAGCGAAGGCATGTGCCCCACAACCAGCACCTTCTCGCCGGCGGCCTCGCGGATCGCCTCCCACATGTCGTCTGACGAGACAACTGGTTTGAGCTCGTCGAGCGTGCGGATCTTGACGGGCGAATCGAGCACGTCCAGAACTTCTTCGGCAGTTTCCTGTGCCCGTGCGAAGGGGCTGGCGCAGACCTGATCGAGCTTCACTTCCATCCGCGCTAGGAGGCGACCCATGCGGCGGGCCTGCCGCAGCCCCTTTTCGGTGAGCCGGCGGTCGGCATCCCGGACAGCCAATCCGGCTTCGAGAGGGTCCGCCTCGGCATGGCGCATGAGGTAGAGTCTCATGTTGCAAAGATCGCAACTACCGGCAGGGACGCGGAACAATTCACGCGGACACACAGCACGGGACACAGAGACCGCAGAGGAAGCCTGAGAACACAGAGGAGTCTGCCGCACGTGCGCACACCATCAAGAGACGCCTCTGCGGGCTCATTCCCGCGCTGTGCCCTCTGTGTCCTTCCCGCTGTCGCGCCAGGTCTCAGCTCTTTTCCGTGCCCGCCGCTTCCGCGTCGCGGATGCGAATCGAGTAGAACGAGCGCCAGATGAAAATCAGCGCGACCGCAAAGAAGGCGATCGCCAGACCGGGGCGCACGCCAGGCTTCGTGATCTCGATGGCCAGCTCAAGGGCCAGAAGGCCAAAGAGCGTGGTGAACTTGATGATCGGGTTCAGGGCCACGGAAGAGGTGTCCTTGAAGGGATCGCCGACCGTGTCGCCAACAACGGAGGCGGCATGGAGCGGGGTGCCCTTCTGCTTCAGATCGACTTCCACGACCTTCTTGGTGTTGTCCCAGGCACCGCCGGCGTTGGCCATGAAAATGGCCTGGAACAGGCCAAAGAGCGCGGTCGAGATCAGGTAGCCGATGAAGAAGAAGGAATCGATGCAGGCTGCGGCCAGCGTGCTGAAGAAGACCGCCAGGAAGAGGTTGATCATCCCCTTCTGGGCGAAGATCGTGCAGATCTCCACCACGCGCTTGCTGTCCTTGGTGGAGGCGCGCTCCGAGGTGCCGTCGAGCTTGATATTCTCCTTGATGAATTCGACCGCATGGTGGGCACCGCAAGCCACGGCGTGCGTGGAGGCGCCGCTGAACCAGTAGATGATCGCGCCACCGGCCATGAGGCCGAGCAGGAAGGGCGGGTTCAGGATCGAGAGCATGTCCATGTTCGTGGTCAGGCTCTTGGTGAGGATCATGATGATCGAGAAGATCATGGTGGTCGAGCCGACAACGGCCGTGCCGATCAGCACCGGCTTGGCAGTGGCCTTGAAGGTGTTGCCTGCGCCGTCGTTCTGCTCAAGGAAGCGCTTGCCGTTTTCGAAATCCGGGGTGAAGCCGAAGGTCTGCTTGATGTCCTGGACGATGTTCGGCTGGCTTTCGATCAACGAGAGCTCGTAGACCGACTGCGCGTTGTCCGCCACCGGGCCGTAGGAATCCACGGCAATGGTCACCGGGCCCATGGAGAGGAAGCCGAACGCCACGAGACCGAAGGCAAAGACCGCGGGAGCCATCATGATGGCTTCCAGGCCCAGGTTGACGCCGCCGATCATGCTGATGAAGTAGGCGAGGCCCATCAGGCCGGCGATCACCATACCCATGGCGTAGGCGCTGAAGTTGCCGGTCACAAAGCCGGCCAGGATGTTCAGCGACGCACCGCCGCTACGGGACGAGTTGAGGATGTTCTTCACAAAGGCCGAGTTGGTGGAGGTGAAAACCTTGACCAGTTCCGGGATCACGGCGCCGGCGATCGTGCCGCACGAGACAATGGCCGCGAGCTTCCACCACAGGGTGGTGTTGCCGGCGACGACCGGCACCAGCAGCCAGGAGGCCAGAAAGGTGAGGCCGATGGAAACCAAGGACGTGATCCAGACCAGAGAGGTCAGCGGCTCCTCGAAGTCCATCTCCTTGGCTTCACCAAAGCGGATCTTGGCCAGCACCTCGTTCAGCCAGTAGGAGGCGGCGCTGGCGATCAGCATCACCAGGCGCATGACGAAGAGCCACACGAGCAGCTGGATCTGGATGGTCGCCTTGCTGGCGCCGGGCAGCACGGCCTGCAGCTTTGCGTCCGGCAGGATGGCCAGCAGGATAAAGGAGATCGCGCCACGCCCGTCACGCCGTAGGTCTCGAAGCCGTCGGCCGTGGGGCCGACCGAGTCACCGGCGTTGTCGCCGGCGCAGTCCGCGATCACGCCGGGGTTGCGTGCGTCGTCCTCCTTGATGTTGAAGACGATCTTCATCAGGTCCGAGCCAACGTCCGCGATCTTGGTGAAGATGCCGCCCGCGATACGCAGCACCGAGGCGCCCAGCGACTCGCCGATGGCGAAACCGATGAAGCAGGCGCCAGCGCTCTTGACGTCCACGAACAGCAGGATGCAGAGCATCACGAGCAGTTCGATGCTGATCAGCAGCATGCCGATGCTCATGCCGGCCTTGAGCGGAATGGCGTTGGTGGGAAAGGGCTTGCCGCCGAGGCTGGCAAAGGCCGAGCGGGAGTTGGCAAACGTGTTCACGCGCATGCCGAACCACGCCACGGCGTAGCTGCCCGCAATGCCGATCAGGCTGCAGACCAGAATGAGGGTGACCTTGCCGGCGGAGCAGTCGCGCAAGTAGCCGAAGTACACGCCCATGATAATGGCCACGAGCGCCCACAGGACCATGATGAACTTGCCCTGCGTGATCAGGTAGGTCTTGCAAGTCTCATAAATGAGATCCGAGACGTCCTTCATGCTCCGGTGCACCTTCATCTTGCGGAGCTGGACGAACTGGACGGCGCCGAAGAGCAGGCCGAAGAAGCAGATGGCAATGCCGATCAGCAAAATCTGACGACCGTTCAGGCCGCCCAAGCGGCTGAAAGGCTCGGACGCGAGGTTCGGCAGAATGAGGTCGGCCTCGCCGGCACGGGCGAGCCCGGCAGTTGCCAACAGTGCCATCAGGGGCAGAAACAGGCGCTTGAGCATGCTCACTTTATTCTCCGTGTCGTACAATAGGGACGCCGTGGGATGGGTCACATATGCGCAAACGGCAGTACATCCGCAACGCCGGCAATCCCAAAAAAGAGAATTGGTATTATCGGAAATTGACACACGAGCGTCAACGCTGATTTGCGTGAGATTCGTGTTTGGCGCAACCCGCGCGATAATCCTCGACCCGCGGACAATCGGGGTCCGGCAATCCAGCGTCGCCATGCACAGCCAGCGCCACAGCATGGCAGCCACCCTTGCAGTGGCGCAGATAGGCGCACGAGGCGCACGGCTCCGGTGCCGTCTCTGGCCAGCGCCGGTAACGCGCAAACTCCGGCGCGTCCATCCAGCGTTGCGGAAGATCAGCGATGCGCAGCTCCGTTGCCGGCAGGAACGAGCAGCCGCACACCCGGCCATTGCTGCGCACGCCGATCAGAAAGTTCCCCGCTTCGCAGCCGCAGACGCAATACGCCTCCAGCCACTCCACTGGCGGCCGGTGCCAGCAAAGCATCGGCACAAAGGAGCAATCGATCTTGGTCCGCACGCCCGTCGTCTCGGACAGCTCGCGAAAGAGCGGATACATCGCACGGTTCTGCTCCGGCGTGGCCCGATGGCGCTCGTACAGCGCCAGCCCCCGACCGCTCGGCTTAAACCGCAGCAGCTCGATTTCGGCGATCTCTTTCTCCGCTGCATAGCGGAAGAGGTCCCGCAAGCCATCCACATTTCGCCGCCCCACCACGCAGTTGATGCCGGCTGCCACGCCGGCACGCTGCAGACAGCCAAAGGCGCGGTCCACCACCGCAAAATCCGCGCCGTCGCGAAAGGTCCTGGCGGCCGCGCCCACGCCGTCAAGCGAGAGATTGACCTGACCAAAGACCAGCAGCCGCTCCGCCATCCGGTCGTCCACCCAATGGCCGTTGGTGGTCAGGTTGGGCACCAGCCCGATTTGCCGCGCGTGCGCCGCCAGATCGAACAGATCGTCGCGTTCCAGCGCCTCGCCGCCGCCCAGCGCGACATGGAAGACCCCCAGGCGCGCCAGCGTGTCGAGCGCCTGCTTGAACTCCGCCGTGTCAAGAGCACCGCGATCCTCGGCGCCGGATGCCATGTAGCAATGCGCACACCCCAGCGAACAGCGGTTCGTGCAGGCGAAATGCACCTCCACAGGCGCGGAAAGCGCCCTGATCTCTTCCGGGCCCTGCCACAGAGGAGATTCAGCCACGCCCTGCTCGCGCAGGTACTGCCGGTCCACAAACGCCAGGAACGGCGGATCATCCGACGACACAATGCCACCAAAAGTTTCCAAACGATGCCGCATGATTATTCCGTCGCTCAGCCGCAGGACAAGAAGAAAGACGAAGGCCGTTCAAAGGACGTGAAGGGGGTCTGTGGCGGCCGACGCTCGGCCGCCCAAAAACACCCTCGCTTTTCTTCGGCGTTCTTCTCCCCTTTCGTGTCCCGCCACCACAACTTTCGAATCCGCCTTATTCGCCCGTTCCGGGCTTCGCGCCCTGCGCGGCACCCGGATGCTTGCGGCTTTCCAGAATGCGCTGCTGGAACGACTTGTCGTAGAGCGGCAGCATCGCATCCGGCACCTCTTCCTTGGTGGCGATGCTCTTGATCAGGAAGAAGATCCGGTGGCTGCCGCAATCAACCTGCGTGTCAGCATAGCAATGGCGGACGCCGAACAGTCCCAGCAGCGCTGCGACCATTGCCAGCACGCCAAGCGCAGACAGGGCGATGCGAATGCCGCGGCGTCGGATCGTTGCCGCGGCAGCCACCACTGGCAGCGTCGCCAGGATGGCGCCTGCGCCGTACCACAGAAGCGCCCGCAGCGGCGCGTCGCCCAGCTCGCCTAGCGCAATGTCGGACAGCACCGGCTTCGGATACGCCGCGAACGCCTGGCTTGCCTGTGCCGGCCGCCCCAGCAACATGGGCAGCGCCAGAATCAGCGCAATCCAGATCACCTCGAACGCTGCGTAAACCGTGAACAACATCCCCCATGGCAACGCGGGGTTTGTTTGCAGCAGCCGTCCCAGCGACCACACCAGCACAATTGCCAGCAGCGCCAGCAACCCCGCGTTTGTCCGCTGCACGAACGTCTGCCCCTCCAGCATGCGCAGGTACGAGCAGATGGGCGTCTCCTTCGCAATCTCCGGCTCCGCCTGCAGGGCGGCTTTGAATGCCGCGATGGCCCGCCCGTTCTGCTTCAGAATCTGCCAGTTGACGCCAGCGTAGTAGAGCGCATCCGCGCGGTACGGATAGTCCGGAAATTTGGCGGCCAGCGCCTCCAGTCGCTGCGCGCGCGCCATGGCCGTCTCCGCACTCCCAGTGTGCGCCTTGGCCTCGTTCAGCGCAGCGTCCGCCTCGCGATGCAGGGGGTTATCGCTCTTGAATTCGGCCGGAGCCTCCTGGGGTTCGGCTTCCTTTGCCGCGGTGGCCTTCGCCATTTCCTCCTGGCAGAAAGAGCAGTTGCCAGTGCCGTTCCTAGCCGCGTTCGTGCCGACTGTTGCCGGCATTTCCGCCGCGCGCAGCGCCACAGCCCCCAGGATCGACAGCACGAAGAACATGCCGCGCTTCATGCTTTCTCCTCCGGCTGGCGCGCCGCCTCCGCGGGCGGTTGCTCGATGACCGTCAAATGCGACGCGATCCATGCAGCCGCGCTTGCCAGAAAAACCGGCACCGCCAACACGCCCATGTGGATCGAGAAGACCACCGATCCCAGCGAACTGGAGTTGGGGTTGTACCCTTCCTTGACACGCAACACCCGGCCGCGGCCGCGATACGGTGTCGCACCTTCGAACAACTTGTTTTCCTTCATATTCGTCTCCGGACTTTTGGACATCGGGACCAACCGCTATTCCGCTACGCGTACGCCATTGGCGTAAAACCGCCTACCGCACCACGACGCGGTCCGGTAGCCATGCGCGCGCAGGATGCGCTGACCTTGCTCCGAGCCGACAAACTTCACGAACGCCTCGGCGTCGCGCGGCCGCTGCGAACAGGTCAGCGTCACCATCGCCACCTTCACCGGCGCCACCAGGTAGCGGTTCCCCGTGGCGCTGGTGATCGCATCCACGCCCGGAATCGGCAGAACGCCGTCGATCGGGATGACATCCAGATCCTTCTGCCGCAACTGTGCCACCACCTGCCACACCAGTGCCACGTCGGCGGAGTCCAGGATGATCTGGTTCGCCACCCATGAGCCACTGCGGTGCGTGGGATCTGCTTGATCCGATTCAGCTCGTCGAAATCCACGTGGGCGTGCCGGAAGATGATCGGCAGGAGGTAGCCGAGCGTGGAGTGCTGATAGTCCGGAAGGTAGACGCGCACGTCCGGCCGCAGCAGATCGCGCAGGCTGTGGATGTTCCTGGGGTTCCCCTTCTGCACGATCATCACCGGAACCAGTTCGGCCACGCACCAGGCGTTGACCCCCAGCCCGCGGCGCATGGCGATGTCCATGAACGGATCGTGCGCCACGTAGAGGTCGCCCTGCAGTTGCATCTCGATCGACGCCAGCAACTCGCCGGAATCGGCTGAGGTGATCTCCACCTTCTGCTTCGCCTGCTTCTCATAGGCCCAGGCCAACTCGTTGAATACAGGCGTCATGGTGCCGCCCACAAGGCAGACCAGCGGCTGGGCCGCAGTCGGCGCGGATTCGGCGCGCGGCCAGACCAGGGCGGAAAGCCCCAGCGCCGCTGCCACGCACAGCACGAAAACCGGCAGGCGTTTCATGGCTGCGCACTCCTGGCCACGACGCTCACCAGCCGGCCGTTGTTCATGGTGCCGATGCGGCTGCCGAGGCGCGCGGCCTCGGCGCGGTTGTGACAGATGTGCATGGCTGTGAGATTGTGCTCCTGATGCACGCGGGCCAGCAGGTCGCACAACTCGTCGCGCGTGGCCTCATCCAGCGCGCTCACCGGCTCGTCCAGCAGGAGCAGCCGCGGATCCCGCGCCAGCGCGCGCGCGATCGCCACCTTCTGCCGCTCGCCGCCGCTGAGCCCATGAATCCGGCGCGACAGCAGGTGCGTGATGCCGGTCTCATTGGCCAGGGTCTCCACGCGCGCCGCAGCCTGCGGCGCGTCCATCCCGATCAGGTCAAGCGCGAAACCGATGTTGCCGCGCACGTCGAGGTGCGGAAAGAGCCCGGAATCCTGCGGCACATAGCCGATGCGGCGGTCGCTGGGATCGAGCGTTGTCACGTCGCAGCCGTCGATGCAAATCGTCCCGGCTGTCATGGGTTGCACGCCGCAGATGGCCTTCAGCAGCAGGCTCTTCCCCGCACCTGTGTGCCCCATGAGGATGAAGTACTCGCCGGCCGGCACAGCCATGTCCACGGCGTCCACCAGAAACGCGCCGGCCCGGATTGTCACGCCGTGGAGTTTCAGTCCGTTCATACAGCGGTCCCCTCCGGCGAGAACCAGTGCACCACGGTCAGCGCCACGCCGGCCAGCCCCAGCATGATCAGCGCGATCAGGATCGCGGTCTCGATGTTGCCGATGCTCAACTCCAGCCAGAGCGCGGTGGGCATGACCAGCACGCGCGGGCCGGTACCAACAAAGACCATCAGCGGGCCGAACACGCCGATCGCGCGCGCCCAAGCCATCACGCCGCCCGCCACCAGCCCGTTGCGCGCCAGCGGCAGCGTCACACGCCAGAACGCCTGCCACTCCGAACATCCCAGTACGCGTGCCACCTGCTCGAGCGCCGGATCCACCCCGTGGAACGCGGTTTTCACCGAACGGATGCAGTACGATACCGACATCAGATACTGGCACATCACGATCCCCACGCCGGAGATCAGCGACAGGTGCCGGGACTCCAGCGCGCGCCGGATCGGCTCGCCCACGCCGAAGCTGAAGAATGCCAGCAGCGAAATGCCGATCACCACCGGCGGCAGCACGATCGGCACATCCACGAACGTGTTGGCCAGCGCGCGCCCCGGAAAGTGGAAGCGGCTCAGCGCGTACCCCACCGGCACTGCGGTCAGCAGAACCAGCGCCAGCGTGGTGAGCGACGTCGCTACACTCATGCGCAGCGCGAACAGGATCCGCTCCTGCCCCAGCAGGTGCAGCGCCTGGCGCCACCCCACCCCCTTGACCGCGAGGTACGAGACATCCGCGCCCACCAGGCAGACAACCAGCAGCAGGAACAGCGCCAAAAATGCGCCGCAGACCACGCGCAACGGCGACCATGATCGCGACCGGACAGGGGAAGCGCTGGCGTTTGGTTGTAACATCGGACCATTCATGCAATTGATGGGAAAAGCTTAACAGCCGGCCTGCGCCACAGCCAGCGAATTGGATTCCGGCACGGTTGCCAAACTGTACGCTGCATCAGCCACCTCGTCGGCTCTCCCGCCGGAATACGCCGGGCGTGAGGCCGCAGGTGCGCTTGAACTGCGCGGCGAGGTGGCT
>Ga0073936_10003046_pt1 | contig 24389 bp, 24 predicted proteins | sample AliMusrvi5mmetaG_FD_87041 | JGI IMG/M metagenome (GOLD analysis project Ga0073936, IMG submission 87041) | Freshwater lake bacterial and archeal communities from Alinen Mustajarvi, Finland, to study Microbial Dark Matter (Phase II) - Alinen... | ecosystem: Environmental > Aquatic > Freshwater >... | reverse complement strand
GGATTGTTAGAGAGTGTGCAGCAGGCGGTGGCGGTGGGTGGCGGAGGGCCGTTGGCGGTGAGGTTTTACAAGGAATTTGAGATAGGTGGTCCGGCGGGCGAGGCGCTGCGCGAGGCGGTGGAATTGGCGGCGCACTGCGAGATGGCGGCGGCGTTGCAGCGGACTCGCGCGGTGCGCGAGGTGGTGGCGGGATATGACGCGCTGTGCGAGAAACGGCTGCGGCGGCGCGGGATGTTAGGTTTTGACGACGTGAAATTCCTGATGGGCGCATGGGTCACCGCCGAGGACGCGCGCTTGCGGCGGGAGGCGGTGGACTTCCGGCTGGACGCGCGCTACGACCATTGGTTGTTGGATGAGTTCCAGGACACGAGCCGGGCGGATTGGTTGGGCCTGCTGCCATTGATGGACGAGGCGGCGGCGGCTGACGAGGGGTCGATGTTCATTGTGGGGGACCGCAAGCAGGCGATTTATGCCTGGCGCGGCGGAGAGGTCGGGTTGTTTGACGAGGTGATGCGGCGCTATCACGGCGGGTTGGAAATCGAGCCGATGGCCGAGTCGTGGCGCTCGTGCCCGAAGGTGCTGGCGCTGGTCAACCTGGTGTGCGGGAATCAGGATCTTTTGCGCAACTTGTTTGGTGACGCGGCGCTGCGCTGGCGGTGGCAGGAACATGTGGCCGCAAGCCCGTTGCAATCGCCCGCCAAGCGCGGCGAGGCCCGCGTGGAGGTGGTGGCGGGCAAATGGATCGAGCGCTTGGAGCGGCTCGCCGGATTGTTAGGTGAACTCGGGATTGGCCGACGCTGCGTTTCGTGTGGGGTATTGGTGCGCAACAACAAGCAGGTGCGGGAGGTGGCCGATCACCTGCGGGCGGCGGGATTCGATGTGATCGAAGAAGGCCGGCGCGAACCGGCGAAGGACAATCCGGTGGGAATCGCGCTCGGTCATTTGCTCAAGTGGCTGGCGGACCCCGCGGATGCCTTTGCGCTCGAAGTGGTGGAAATGTCGCCGCTGTCCGCGGCGCTGCACGAGCGGTTTGGCACGGCGTGGCAGGCGGTGTGGGAAGGCTTGTCGGGCCGCGCCGCAACGGTGGGGTTTGCCGGGATGTTAGAGGAAGTGGTCGAGGCTGGATGGGCCGGGTGGTCGGATTTCGGGCGGCGGCGGGCTGGCGATGTGCTGGCGGCGCTGGCGGCCTTGGACGCGCAGGGCAGCGCGACCCTGCGCGAAGCGGCCGACCGGGTGGAGAGGTTGGAAGTGTCGCAAAGTCCCGGCGTGGCGGCGGTGCAAGTGATGACCATCCACAAGGCCAAGGGGCTTGGCTTCGATGTGGTGGTGTTGCCGGATGTGCCGGGCGACGGCATCCCACAGGCTCAGCGGTTCACGGTGGCGGAGGGCGACGGCTGGATCAGCCAGACGCCGCCGAAATGGGCGCGCGACATCCTGCCAGCCATGCGCGAAGCGGAGGCGCGCTGGGGCGCCGACCAGCGCTACGAGGCATTCTGCATGTTGTATGTGGCGCTGACGCGGGCCAAGCGCGGGCTGTACGTTTTGCTAGAACCGCCGGCGAAGTCGCGCGACGAGGACAGGGCGTCGCTGTCCAATTGGCTGGAGCAGGCGATTGGCGCAAGCGGCGAGGCGGGCGTGGTCTATCAGAATGGCGCGGCGGATTGGTTGGAAGGGGTGCCGCTAACAGAAAGGAAGGAGGAGTTCGCGGTGCGGCCGACGTTGGGTGCCGCAGTGGCGCGGCGGGAGCGGATCACGCCTAGCAGCTCCATGAGAATGGAGCCCGGAAAACCGCCGAAGCATGCGGCCGCCGGGATGCGGTTTGGCAGCGCGGTGCATGCGGCGTTCGAGCGGGTGGGATGGATCGACGAGGCCGCGCCGCTGTTGCCCGACGATGAGGCGGGCCGGGTGGTGGCCGGATTGTTAGAAGAGGCGGCCTTGCGCGGCACCTTTGAGCGGCGCGGGCGGAGTGTGGAGGTATTCCGCGAGCAGGCGATTGACGCGGTGCTCGATGGCAGGTGGCTTAGCGGGGTGATTGACCGCTTGCATGTTCACCGCGATGCGGATGGCATCGTGACGCGGGTGGAGGTGATCGATTTCAAGACCGACGCGGTCGGGGCCACGGCCGAGTTGATAGAGCGGCATGGCGGCCAGATGCGGGCGTATCGGGAGGTGATGGAGCGGGCGTTTCCTGGGGTCACCGTAGAGTGTCTCTTGATTTCAACGCATTTGAGAGCGGCGGTTCAGCCGCATGCCGGTGCTTCAATCCTGATAGGGAAATAGAAACCACGGATTTTTCGGATTTCACGGATTTCACGGATTTCCAGTTAGGATTTTCCACCATTTGCAACTTCGGAGAGGCTGCAAATGGAGCCGATTTCAATCCGTGAAATCTGTGTAATCCGTATAACCTGTGGTTTGTCTAACCGCACCATAAGATAAGGCCTCGGCGTTCGGACTTGCTGCGAGACGCAGCAATCACGGCCTGCCGCGGGACGCGGCAGCCACGCACGCGCTTACTTGCGTGGGAAATCCCTGGTGAGTTTGGCGGCGGTTAGGGCGCGCCAGCCGCCATAGAGGACGAACACCTCGTTGCCCAGTTGCAAGGACTTGATGCGCTCGGCCACCTGGCGGCTGGTGCCGCAATCCTCGTTGTTGCAGTACACGACGACCCGCGGCCCGTCGATCATACGGCCCGCGATGTCGGCCTCGAAGGTTTGCATGTTTTCGCTGGACTCGAGGTTCCACAATGCGGCGCCGGGCATGCCGTTGCGCTGCCAATCGGCGCGGGGGCGGGCGTCCACCCACAGCACCCGCCCCTTCCACTCGTTCATCACGCGATCCAGACACACCTCGTCGGGCTTGAGCTTGGCGGGATCACAGTGCACCAAGCGGTCCGGCGGCCCCTTGACCAGATAGGTCACGCCCGCCGAGGCCAGTGCGATTGTTAGAACGGTGGCGAATTGGGCCGCGGCGTTCATGGCAGGGGCGGGAGTTCGCGCCGGATCACGGCAAACGCCTGGAGGATCTTGTGGCGTTGGACGTCACAATCCGTCTCAATCCGGATGATCGCCAGGCCGGGCTCCTTGACGTCGGCGGGTGTCACTAACAGCTCGTAATGCTTGCCTTCCTCAAGCGTCCTGACTTCCACCTTGAAGTTGTCCGAGGTGCAAGTGGTCGAAACGATCTTGATCGGCTTGGTGTAATCCATGGTGATGTCGATTTTCTGGGTGTCCGGGGTTTCGCCGAGCTTCCATTTCAAGGTTTTCTCCTTGAGCACGACGAGCACGGGGATGTGCACCTCGACGGTTAGGGTCACCGACGGCTTTTCCGCGGGGTCCTTGTCCAACCACAACACCACGGTCTTGTTGACCACGCCGGAGAAATTCTTCATGTCGAAGGAAGCGCGGATCCGGCCTTTTTCGCCCGGCGCATAGGTCAACTTGCCATCGGCGACTTGTACGCCGATGCAGGAGCAGGTCGTGTCATACTTGGCGATGGTCACGATCTTGTCGGTCTTGTTCTCAAAGTTGAAATCGGCGACGATCGACCCGGCATCGGCCGGCGCGTGGATTTCCAACAATTCATGCTCGAAGGTGAGCCCCCCCGCATGAAGGAAACCCGCCAGGGCCAGCCAGCAACAAATCGCAGTGCGCATGGGCGCAGGCTAGTGCGGCTTTTTGTCGGCTGCAAGCGAAACCGCGATGATGAGCCGCCCACCCCGCCACTCCGGGCCCAACACCAACAACGGGTGATCGCCCTGCAACAACACATCGGTCTTGAGGATCTTCTTACGGCTCAGCCACAGTTCGAGGTCCAGACGGGTGGATTCCTTGGTCGGTCGGCTGCGCGCCTCGAATTTCACCAGCACCTCCTCCGATGGCTTGAGCGGTTGCGCCCAATTCTCATAGCTGCGGAATAACGGTTGGGTGTCATCCCCCAGCAGGCGGTACTGTTTGAAGCGCAGTTTTTCCTCGTTGCGCAGGCGTTTTCCAGCGCCTTGCCCAGCACCGTGGCTTTCGGGCCGGCGGCCGCCGGATCGCCGTCCGTCGCGTAATACACCGTCACGGTGACCTCGCCGACGACCGACTTGCCGGGGTCTTCCGGCGCGCCGACGAGCCGCAGGGGAAGCCAGCCGAGGGTCGCGCCCAGCACGGCCAGGCATGCCCGGCGGGTCATTCGGGCACCTCCGCGTCGTCGGGGGGGGCGAGGGCGGCGGTGGCTTTGCCGGTGGCGCGCAAGCCGACCGACTCGGAGAAATCGAGGGTGTCGGGGATGGCATCGACGCCCTCCAGCACGATCACGGTGGCCGCGGCATCCGAGCTGGAGAACGACTTGGCATCCACGCCATGCTCCGGGGTGTAAACGGTGGGTCCCTGCACGGCCACCTGTCCGGCAGCGGGATTGGCCAGGGTCACCACCTGGGGCGTGCCGCCGGTCTTGGTGCCCAGCCAAAACGCCAGGACCATCCCGGCCGCCGCTGTGGCGGGCATCCACCAGGCACGCCAAAACGCCGCAGTGGAAGGCGCGGAATGCGGTTTGGGTATCCGCTCGCGGATGGCCTTGGCGATGCGGTGGTTGAAAAACTCCGGGTAGGCCGGTTCGATGTCGGCGGGGATGGCTGCGGCGAGGCTGGCCCGCCACGCGCGCAATTCCTGGCGCCGGGCAAGCAAGGTTGCGTCCGCGCGGTGGGAGGCTTCGAAGGCGGCGAGTTCGGCACCCTCCAAGTCATCGTCCAGCCAGCGGGCGAGGGTGGTTTCATCGGGCTTGGTATTCATCTTGAAGCATGGTTTGGAGTTTCTGACGGGCGTAAAAAAGCCGGCTCATCACGGTGCCGACGGAGCTTGCCATGACCTCGGCAATTTCCTTGTAGGACAGGCCCTGGACGTCCTTGAGCAGTACCACTTCGCGGTGCTCGGGCGAAAGCTTGGCGAGCGCCGCGGCGAGTTTTGCGCGCAATTCGGCGCGGGCCATTGCGTCGTCTGGGGCCTCGCCGGCACCCGGCGCGGTGATTGCCGCCGGGTCGATTCGCTGCTGGTCGAAAATCTCATCATTGAGTTCACCGGCGCTCTCGAACTTGCGTTTGCGCGTCCAATCATAGACGACGTTGTGGGCAATGCGATACAGCCAAGTGGAAAACCGTGCCTTCGACTCATAATTGGACAAGGCCTGCCACGCCTTGATGAAGACCTCCTGCGCGAGGTCCCACGCGTCGGCTTCTTGATGGATCATGTTGCGAATCATGGCGAATATCCTTCCCCGGTGGCGGGTGACCAAGGTGTCAAAGGACCGCATGTCACCCCCTTGGGCGCGGGCGACGAGCCGGGCGTCGTCGTCTGGATCCACCGGCGGAGCATCCAGAGCGACCGGCCCGACCGATCCCATCGGCCCATTTGACGTGATGTCGCTGGATTTATTCATTTTTCGCGAAAGATTGCGGTGCGGCCGGGTGGAGCGGTGGTGCGCTGGCATTGGAGGCCTCACACAAGCTGGAGGTTCCCGCGGCCATCGGCAATCCGGAAATGTGAGGGCAGAATGTAGCGGCGCATGGGGAGTCTTGTAGCGGCGGCCTGTGACCGTCGCAGAGTGCGGCTACCACGCTTTCTGGCTCAGGTCTGCGGGTTGGCCACCGCGTGCGCGCGCAGCGACGGCATCAATTTGACCACGACCACCCCGCAGGTGAACAGCGCCATGGCGGCGCAGGCGACGTACGGCCAGGCCGGATGCATCATGAAGAAAATCCCGGCGAACAAGGGCCCGGCGATGCGCGCCAGGCTGCCGACCGCTTGGGCGACGCCCAACGTGGCGCCCTGGTCCCTGGCGGGAGTCAGGCGTGAGATCAAGCCGAAGATGGGCGGCCGCGACAGGCTGGAGGCAAAGCCGAGCACGGCGAGCCAGCCGAACAGCGGTCCCCAGGAGGTGACCCACGGGATGGTGGCCAGGCTCACCCCATAGAGCAGCAGGCATAGCGCGATGAGGCCGGCCTCGCCCATGTGCTTGAGCAGCGGGCGATACATGCCGCCCTGCGCGAGCACGCCGATGAAGCCGGTGAACATGAACAGATTGCCGATGGTAGTGGCATCGCGGCCTTTGTAATCGAGGTGGAAATTGTGGCTGACCAACAAACCGAGGGTGGTTTCAAAACAGGCGAAGGCAAAGGTGCTGAGGAAAAACACGATGACCGCCAGGCCGATTTGCGGGTGGCCGAGGGTGTGGGTCCACTGGGTGAGACGCGGCATTTGGGCGGCGTGCTCGGAGGTTTTGCGCAGGGTTTCGGGCAACAGGAACAGGGCGAGCAGAAAATTCACCGCACAAAACCCGGTGGCCGCCCAACCCGGGCCGGCCACGCCAAATTGTTTCAAGCTCACTCCGCCAAGCCAGGGCCCGAGCACGAAGCCCAAACCAAAGGCCATGCCGATGAGCCCCATCCGCCGCGAGCGCAGTTGCGGCGGGGTGATGTCGGCGATGGCCGCTTGCGCCACGGACAGATTGGCCCCGAAAAACCCGGCAAGCATCCGCGACAGGAAAAACACCCCCAGCGCCAAGCTGCCCGGCAGCCCCGAGCCCAGCGCGAACACGGCATAGGCCAAGGTCGCCCCCAGCGTGCCAATCAACATCGGCTTGCGACGGCCGATGCGGTCGCTCCACCGCCCCCACAACGGCGAGCACACAAATTGCATCAGCGAGTACACGCCCATGATGGCGCCAATTTCCCAGCCTTTGGCGGCGTTGTCGTGGGCATAGATCGGCAGGATCGGGATGACGATGCCAAACCCCACCAGATCGAGGAAAACCGTTAGGAAAATGACTCCAAGAATGCCTTTGGAGGAAGCTGCGGGGGTGGGGATGACGTCGGATTCGCTCATGGGCTGCGCCGCAATGTAGGAAGTCCGACACAATGCGCAAGGGGCAGGGCGAAATGTTTTTCATGTCCCACGCCGCGCGTGCCAAGCACCGACTCTAACAACGGCAGCCCGCGCGCCACCTGATGGGTGCGGATGAGCAGGTGCCAGAGCTTGCCGAACTTTTTCATTCCGCCAGCGTATGCAATGTGGCGCAGCGCGGGAATGAGCGCGCCCTTGGTGGCGGCTCCAGCGACAATGTTGCGCCAGGAATAGAACTCCCGCGATGCCCGCATATAGCCTTGCTCTAACTCATCGACACTCATCTTTGCCGGACGATATACGCAGCGACGGGTGTCATAGCGGTCCCAATCCCGATGCAGCAGGCGCCCCTCCGCTTCGATGCGCTGGTACAGTCCGGTTCCCGGATAGGGAGTCATCACATGGAACGAGGCGGTCTCAATCCCCTGGGCAACCGCCCACGCCGTGGTGCGCGCGAACACGTCGGGCCCGTCCTCATCCATGCCGAAGACAAACGAGCCGTTGACCATCACCCCGTTGTCATGCATGCGGCGAATCGCCTCATCATAGTTTCTGCCGAGATTCTGCACCTTGCCATGATCGCGCAAATTGTTGGCATCCAAATTCTCGAAGCCGACAAACAGACTGCGCAGCCCGACAGCGGCGGCCTTTTCTAGCAAACCAGGCTTGAGCACCGAGTTGACGGTCGCGGCACTCTGCCACAGCCGCCGCATCCCCTTCATCCCGTCGAACAACATCGCCGCAAAGCGCGGGTCGCCGAACAGATGATCGTCGAGAAAATACAGATGCCGTCCTGGCAGCGCCTCGATCTGCGCCAGCGCATCGTCCACCGATTGGACATAGAACGCAGTGCCGCCTGCGAAAAATCCCTCCTTGTAACAAAAATCACAGCGGTGCGGACAGCCGCGGCTGACCACCAGCGAGTTGGGAACCAAGTACAGGTGGCGTTTGATCAAATCCCGGCGCGGCGGCGGCAGGCCCGCGAGCGAGCGCCGCGCCGGTGCGGTGTAGCGGGCGCGGGCCCCACCCCGGCGGAAATCCCGCAGGAACTCGGGAAAGGTTTCATCTCCCGGACCGAGGAAAATCGTGTCGGCATGCGCCGCGGCCTCGTCCGGCAGCGAGGTGACATGCAGGCCGCCGAGGCACACATGACTGCCACGCGCACGGTATTGATCCGCATAGCGATAGGCCCGCGACGCGTTGGTGATATACACTTGGATGATGACAAGCTCCGGTTCGTCGTCGAGACGCAGCGCTTCGACGTGTTCATCCTGCAGCTCAATCACATCGTCGGGCGCCAGGTGACCTGCCAGGGTGGCCAGGCCAAGCGGCGGAAACAACGAGTACTTGATCGGACGATGCAACGGACTGCGGGCCTCGGTGAGGGCCGGAAGGATCATTTTGACGCGCATGAGGGGGGAGCTTGTTTGGTTAGGACGCGTGCCAACCCTCTGCCGCCCGTGTGAAGAGGCGATGAAGGAACGCCGAAAAATCAGTGGATTTCTCGGAGCTGTCCATCACAGCGGCACCCGCAGGCCTTCCGCCTCGGCGAGGCGCTTCTGGTTGGCATCAAAGGTTAGAAACTCGCGTGCTCCAAGATGCAGGGCGCTTGCCACATGCAATATGTCGAAGACCCGGTGGCCTTGGGTCCAAGTATGCTGAGCTGACAGGCGTTCTGCGATGTTGGCCACATCCGCCCAATCCACCGGCACCACCACCAGAGCACCGCTGGCAATGTTGACCTGCAATTTGGCCAATGCCGCTTGCGCCGTGGTCCGATCAAACCCTTTTGAGTGATCCTTGGAGTGAAGGTACACATGCCAGCGCGTGGACTGTCTGAACTCGTACAACAAGGGCGACGCCACATGCAACGCTTCACTCATGGCGGCGAAATGCGTTGCCGCAATCTGGGAGTTGGCTTGGAAGCGATACATCGCACAAAGAAACGACGTGTCCGGGTAGGCGATCATCACTCGTCGCCCTCCAGTTCCGCTTCGCGCATTGCCCGCACCTCCGCCATCGAAAACATCTTGTCCCCCCACACCTCGCGCAGTTGGGCCATGATGTCCGGCTTGGCCGCAGCCCCCTGCGGGTCGCACGCCGGAATCGCTGTCAACCTCGCAAAGACCTTGCCCCGCTTGATGATTTGCACCGTCTCCCCGTGCTCAATCCAACCGGAGATGCGGCGGAAATTGTTGCGCAAGTCGGCGACGGTCGCTGTTTTCATGATAGGCAACAGCTATCACGGGCATTTCGCGTGTCAAGAGAAAATCCACCTCGCCGCCGGGTCATGGAACGCGACTTAACTTATCTAGCTTTTGGATTGGCTCAAGATGCTCCGCTCCACGGCGGACAAGTCCCCCCTCCCAAGGCGCTGGCAAGTCCCCGCACTCCGCGCCTCAGGGCCCGACCCGCATCAGGTGCGTGAAGGTGCGGATGAATAGGCTGCCGCAGGCGATCGCGGGCGTGGCGTGGGTGCCTTCGGGCAATTGATAGCGGCCGAGTTCGCGGAATTCGCCAGAGGCCGCCAGCACCACCAGTTCGCCCTTGCGGCTGATGCCGAAAATCCGCTTGCCGTCGCTCACCGGCGAGGTGTAGGTCGGTCCGGTGACCTGCTTGCTCCAGACCTCTTTGCCGGTTTTCAACTCGAGGCAGGTCACGCTGCCCCGGTCGTCCCACAGATAGACCTGGGTGCCGATCACGATGGGCGTGGGCACATAGGGGACCATTGCCTCGGGCCGATAGAGCAGGCGCGCGGAGTCGCCGTCAATGGCCACCACGGCACCCTCGCGAGTGGCGCCACGGCCGGCGGTGCCCATCACCAAGCCGTCGCCCAGCACCGGCGAGGTAATGACGGTTAGAGTGAACAAATCCGCGACGCTCCAGAGGGGTTTGCCGGTGGCTGGCTCGATTCCTGTTAGGCCGTGGGCGGGGCTGGAGACCACCAGTTCCTTGCGGCCGCCCTTGCCCAGGCGCAACGCCGGGGTGGCATACGACGGTTGGCCGCTGTTGCGCGCGATGTGCCAGCGGGTCTCGCCGGTCTTGCGGTCGAGGCCGTGAATGGCCGCGTCGGGCGTGTCCTGGTCGTTGGTGACCACCAGGACGTCATCGACGACCATCACCGAGGCACCGGGGCCGAAGTTGGCGTGGAAGGCGCCGAGGTCGCGGCGCCACAGTTGCTTGCCGTCGTGATCGAGCGCGAGGGTCTCGACGCGATCGCCGCTGACCCAGCCGATGTACACCGCATCGGCGTCCACCGCAGGGGTGGCGGCGGCCAGGCTGTTGTCGTTGTGCATGCGCTGCTCCTGGCAGGGCAGCCAGGTCGTCCACAGGATCTTGCCGGAATCCGCGTCGAGGCAGGTGAGGCAGCGGCGTTTGCCGGCCGCGTCCTCGCAAGCGGTGAAGACCCGCGCGCCCCACAGCACCGGCGACGCGTGGCCGCCGCCAGGCAATGTCGTGCTCCAGCGGATGTCCTTTGCGGTCATCTGCGACGGCACCTCGGTGGCCGCCCCAATCCCGCTGCCAGCGGGGCCGCGGAAGCGCGCCCACTCGCTCTCGGCCGCGCCGGCCAGCGCCGTGGCTAACAAAACTGCGACGACCCGTCCCGCGCCTGATGTGCTCATGGGCGCGAGTCTGCCGCCGCCGGCCGCGAGTTGTCAAGGCCGATCGGACGGGTCGGTCGGATCGGGGACGCCACGATTCCGCTAGAGCGGCGGCCGTTCGATTTCCCGATTTCGCGCTTGTCCGGCGCGGCCGATGTTCCAAGACTGCCCGCGCATGAAATCGAGCAAGGAAAAACCAATGAGAATGCCCAACGCGAGGGTGGTGACGATGTTGCTGGCGCTGGCGGCTGGTCTTGCGGGGGCGCAGGCGGCGGAGACGGTGGACCTGAGCATGGTGCCCCAGCTCAAGGAAACCCCGGAGCAGCGTGAGGCGCGCATGCAGTGGTTCCATGACGCGAAGTTCGGCATGTTCCTACACTGGGGGCCGGTGGCGCTTACCGGCAAGGAGTTGAGTTGGAGTCGCTATGCCAACCGACCGTGGGACATCAACGGCAAGATGCTGCCCAGCGAGCCGGACTACAACTACGACCACCTCTATCAGAAATTCGACCCGGTCAAGTTCAACGCCGACGAGTGGGTCAAGATCGCGCAGGATGCCGGCATGAAATACATGGTCATCATCTGCAAGCATCACGACGGATTCTCGATGTTCGACTCGAAGCTCACCGAATACGACATCATGGCCACGCCCTACGGCAAGGACATCATCAAGCAGTTCGCCGACGCCTGCCACAAGGCGGGCATGCGGCTCGGCCTGTACTATTCCACCCGCGATTGGTATAACCCAGACTACCTGGTCGGCGACAACACCAAGTATGACAAGTGGTATCGCGGCCAGATCGAGGAATTGCTCAGCAATTACGGCAAGGTGGATGTGCTGTGGTTCGACCACGTCGGCGGCCAAAACTGGGGCCTGTGGAAATTCGACGAGTTGTTCTCCATGATGTACAAGCACCAGCCCGAGATGATTGTCAACAATCGCGCCGCACGCTTCTGCGGGCCCAAGACGCCAGAGGACCAGGGCCCCGCCACGCCTGAAATCAAGAAGATGACCGACGGGGATTTCGGCACCCCCGAGCAGGCCGTCGGCAACATGGACCTCAAGAACAGTTGGGAGTCATGCATCACGCTGGTCGGCGGCCAATGGTCGTGGAAACCCAACGGCCGCATGTTCACCATGGACAAAACCCTCGAGACTCTCGTCAGTTGTGTCACCGGTGGCGGCAATCTATTGCTCAACATCGGCCCGATGCCCACCGGCGAAATCGAAGCGCGCCAGGTGCAATTGCTCAAGCAGGTGGGCGAGTGGATTCAGCCGCGGGCGGCGGCAATCTACGGCACGCGAGGCGGTCCTTTCCGCAACGGCAAATGGGCGGCTCCTCGCACCATGGCAACACGATCTATGTGTTCGCCAAGGAGTGGAAGGGTGACGCGCTGTCGCTGGGAGTGTTGCCGCAGAAGATCACCGCGGCGAAAAAACTCACCGATGGCGGCGAGGTGGCCTTCAAGCAGACCGAGGCCGGCGTCGAGTTCACCCTCACCGCCGACAAACGCGAGCCGTTTTTCACCGTCATTGAGCTGACCCTCGACCAACCCGCCCAGGACGGCGTCGTGGTCGATGGCGCGCGCTAGGCGGCTGGAGTGGCGCGGAGCCGCGGACCGATCCACCGTCAAGGGGGCCAACGGGCGGCTCGCCCAATACTGGCAGTTTAGTAGGAAGACAGGCATCTTGCCTGTCATGGACGACGGGCTTCTTTGGCCTTCGTAGCCTTGGCGGAGTAGGCCAGCCTGTCGTTTCATGCGCGGACAGGCTGGAAGCGCTGTCTTCCATCACAGGCAGGATGCCTGTTTTCCGATCAGAGAGCGCAAAACTGCCAGTATTGGGCGGCTCGCCCGTCGCCCCTGGTGAGCCAATACAGGTCAGGCCATGGGTGCTGCGGTTGGTGCCGACGGGATCCACGGGGTTGGCAGTGTAACTTACCTGCGTCCGCGATCAATGGGAAACGGTGAAGTTGGGATTGGTCATGTTCATGACCGCGACATCGGGACCGAAGACCTCCGGCAAATCGCGGCGGGCGGCGCCGCTGTGGCCCAGCATTTCGATTTCGGGCACGAACGTCACGCCGCGCTCGTCGGCATAGCTGACCAGTTCCTTCCACTCCGCGACGGAGTGGACCTTGGGCACGGGGCCGCCGCGTGTCGAGCTGTTGGACTTGCCTAACTTCGGATAGGCGGTGGAGGGGAAGGTCCATGACTGGTCGTCGCTCATGTGCAATTGGAGGAAGCGCATGCGGTAGTGGCGCATCATGTCCACCACCCCCTTGAGTTCCTCGATGGAGTTGTCCTGACGCGCAATATCAACCATGCAGCCATAATACTGCGAGTAGGGCTGGTCCTGGACGGAGATCCTACGAATGCCGATGCCGGTCTCGGTTCGAGCGATCGCCTGAAGCAGCAGGCTGGTGCCATGGGCGGCTCCAACGTAACCGCCACCCTTCACGGTGACCCGGTCCGTTACGCTCAGGGTGTAGGCAGCCGCGTTGGCGAGCGCCGGATCGAGGGCCACGACGATATCGCCGGGTTTGCCCGCGCCCAAGGCATTGGCCGGGCTGATGCCGGTGAGCATCAGGATCTCGCCGGACAGCACTTTGACCAAGGGTGCCAGCGAGCGCTCGGCGGTGATGATGGATTGCCATCACCGCTGCGGCTCATGCCGAGAATGCCGGCGAAGTGATCCATCCCGGTGCCGGCAGCGCCCTGCGCAAGGCGGTCCTTGACGGACTGCGCCCGTCGATTGAGGACGATCTCAAGCAAAAGGTGATTTTCGTCGTTGGTGACATCCGCGTGCTTTCCGACTGGGCGTATGTCCAGGTCACTCCGGTGAGGCCCGACTCGAAGCCGATTGATTTCTCCAAGACGAAATACAACGAGGCCATCGAGGGAGGCATGTTCGACGGAGCGACCACCCACGCGTTGCTTCACAAGAAGAAGGATCAGTGGACGGTGGTCACCTTCCGGGTCGGGCCAACGGATGTCTGCTGGGTAGGTTGGGACAAGCCACCCTACGGCGCCCCTAAGAAAGTCCTTCCTTCTCTCGGCAAGCCCTAGTGAGTGCCCGCCCGCAGCAGTCACTCCGGCCTGACCAATCGGCCCAACGCGCCACCCATGCCGAAGATCAACGTGAGACCCATGACCACCATGCACCAGTGGAAGACCCGCTCCGCCCATGGCGGCAGCCTTGATGACGGGGGCTCACCCTTGTAGGTCTCGAACGCTTCCCAATCCGGGGGCTTTTGATTCGGTGTCATCGTATTGAGTGAACGGCATTGTGCCCGCCAAGCTTTGGTGCCGGCGACCGAATCTAGCCGTTCGCCGCCGGGGGTGCCAGCCCGAAATCAGGAGACTTCGTGACACGGCTTGACATGTGTGAAATCCTATCCTTGCCAACCACCCGGATTCCGCCGCCTTTCGAAAATCCCTCTCGCTCATTCGATGCCACTCAAACAACGCTACCTGTCCCTCACGCTGGGAATGCTCGGCCTCGGCCTGCCGCTCTCTCCCGTGGCTGCGGCCGAACCGCAGCCTGACAAGCCAAGCGCGCCGCAACAGCTTCCGGCTCAAGTGGATCTGCGCCCCAGGCTGAAGGACTGGGGATTGGCGCCCCGCTCGCAGGGCGACCGCCCGACCTGCTCTGTCTTCACCTTCACCGGCGCGCTGGAATTCGCCGTGGCCCGCGCCCGCAAGCATGGCGAACGTTTGAGCGTCGATTTCCTGAATTGGGCCGCCAATCAGACCGGCAGGGGCACCCGGGACGGTGGGTTGTTTTCCGAGATGTGGGACGGCTTTGCGCGTCACGGCATTTGCGCGGAAGAGAAAATGCCCTATGGGGCGAAGTTCGACCCCGCCCGCTCGCCCGGTCCGAACGCCCGGGCCGACGCGAAGGAGAAACTGGCGCTCGGCCTGCGGCTGCACTGGGTCAAGAAATGGAACGTCAAGACCGGCTTGAGTGATGACGAGTTCGCGCGGATCAAACGGACACTCAACCGGGGATGGCCGGTGTGCGGTGGCTTCCGCTGGCCCAAGCAGGCGCGCTGGAAAGACCATGTGCTCCAGATGTGTCAGGCCAAGGACGTGTTCGACGGTCACAGTGTGTTGTTGGTCGGATACCGCGACGACGCCGGCCAACCCGGCGGCGGGACGTTCATTTTCCGCAACACCGAGGGTGACGGGCGGGATGGCAACATGCCTTATGCCTACGCGCGGGCTTACATGAATGACGCGGTGTGGGTTCAATCCGAGGTGAATCCGAGCCGCACGCGTGCGGCCGGGGAATGATTCGGGTGTTGTAGGAAGCCGTCTCCGCCGGTCGCTCAGGCTCAAAGACGGTCCAACCCACGGTCCCGTCCGCAGCCACATGAGGTTGACCACACGAACCCTTGGGTCCGCAATTCGATAGAATAGAGGCTGGCGCCTTGGTGGTTAGGGGGCGCTCACGGAAGCTCCTCGATCACAATATCCTTGTAGCTGGCCACCGCCTTCGCACCGCCGTGAATTTGCATCGCGATCAGGCCGCTTTGCTCGATGCCGGGCTCCACTTCGGTGTAATCGACGGTCTTCACGCCATTGAGCCAAAGCCGGATGTGCGGCCCTTCGCAGCGGATCACGTAGTCGTTCCAGTCGTCCTTCCTCAGCACCTTCGCGATGACCTCCTTGTCGGCGGTCGCCAGCGTCCTGTTGCGGCGCGACTCACTGGGCTAGCAGCGCGATGTATGTCAAAGCAATGTTGCACCGTGATCCTTCCGGCGTCTTCAAGGTCGCGTCACCAACGCATCCGCCGACCATCGGCCCGGCCCGCTGATGAGCAGGAATAACTACCAGGGTAACCGGGGGTGCCTACTCAAGCAGCCTCAATGCCGGCTTCCCATCGGCCATGGCGAGACCCAGGCGATCCCGCAAATACCCTTCCATCGCCTTTCGCACCTTGAGTTTCAGCGCGCCGTTGAGCATGGCGTAGTCGCGCTCCACGGCTTTCCGCTGGTCATCGCTCAAATCGTGATGGGGCCGCAGCTTGAGCGTCACCCATTGATCCCAATCCTTGTCCACCATCGGCAGCTCGACCTGCTCCCGACTCCATTCCACCTCCGCGATCCGGCTCAAGGTGAAATCCCGGAAATCCGCATTCTTCTCACACCACGCCCGCACGTGCCAGCGCGCGCCGTTGTGGCCGAGCGCATGTGGCCGCAGCCAGCGCCATTCCTCCTTGCCGCTATTGACGCTGGCATATCGCACCCGAATCCGCAGCCCATTGAGCACCGCCAGAAACACCCTGCGTTCCACTGCCGCGCCCGCCTCCCGCACCGGCATTCTCAAAATCGCCACGCACCCACGACCCTCGCTTACCTCGTCCCATCCGGTCCAGATACCCCTCGCGTCGCCGCCCAGAAACCTGGCCACCGCCTCATCCAGGCGCGGCTTGGTCAGCACGCACTGCATTTCCGCCGTCGCCTCGTAGCGCTTTTGCCGCAAATTGTACACGAAGGCCGCAGGGTTCATTTCCAGATACCGCTGCAAGTCCGACGACGCCTGCGCCATCGAAATCCCGAACAGGCCGCCCAGATCCTGCCGCTGCACCACTCCCTTCCACCACGCACATGTCTCGATGAAGCGCAGCCGCTCCGCCGCCGCCCAGGTTCTGTCATTGGTCTTGTTTCCCAGCGCGCTCTTCGGGTTGTTCCGCAGTTCCAATACCCCATGACCCAATCCTTAGCAAACCTAAAATGAAATTATTTTTGCCTGCATCGTCTTTTTTTATTGACGCGTTCCAATCTTTTGGAAAGACTCAGCGCGACCACCACCCCGCCATCGAGAACGCCATGACCAGACGCAACATTTTCCGCTTTCTCCTCGGCCTTGCCGGGACCCAGTTCGTCCATTCCAGCCCCGGAGGGCAGGCGTCCGGCGTGTCAGGGTCAACCGGCATCCCAATTGTTCCTATCAAGACTCCCATCGCTTTGCCAGAATTGGACATCCCCGCGTGGCTGCGCCGATGGCAGCAGGCCCCAATGGTCCCGATCATCGAGAGTGCCGATCCTCTTGAACGCACCCTCATCGCCCACCAATTCGCCAACGCCTCGCTTTCCATTCGCTATGCCAATTCGAGCGACGGCAGCCAGACTCCACGCTCGATTACCCCAATCCTCCTCTTTGAAAAGGACCATTACCCCGACTCCACCTATCTCCTCGCCTGGTGCCACTCCCGCAAAGCCCCCCGCATCTTCAAAACCGCTCACATCAGCCTTGAATAAAGGACGACAGAAGACAGAAGACCGCTTTGCTCGCTCCTCCTTCTCTTGTCTTCTGTCTTCTGTCTCAAAGTCTTCGGTCTCTCCCTGATAACTGATAACGAATAACCTCTAACACACTCCCCTATGAAAACCGAAATCGCATTCATCCTCGACCGCTCCGGCTCCATGGGCTCCATGACCAACGCCGCCATCTCCGGCTTCAGTGAATTCCTCAAGGCCCAACACCTTCGTCGCCGATGACGACGACATCAAAGCCGGCAGCAGCGCCTCCGCGGTCAAGATCTCTGCCAGACGCCGCCAAGCCGCCCGATGCGACCTCAACGTCGCCGAGTCCGCATCAGCCGACGAATCCATGACCGAATCCCTCGGGAAATCCCGTAAGAAGTAGCACCGGGCGTAGTTGCGGCTTCCAGCCGCTCGTGGCTGCGTGCGTGGCTGCGTGCCTCCGGCCGCAGGCCGTGACTGCGCGCCTCCGGCCGCAGTGCCCACGAATAGCAAATCCCAGACGAAAATGAACCGACCCCGGCATTTCAGCCTTTCCCCTGCCGCAAGCCAAAGCCCCGACCAAGCGCATCCCCCTTCCATGAAAAAGTATTCTCCTTCATGCCATTCCACCCCTATCCTATGTCGCTGCGACAAGCCCGCACCATGCTCACCATCGACGCTCAGGAAATCGCCATCCCGCCCCGGATCCTCACCTGCATCCGGTCAGGGGAAACCGTGCTCATCGAGCAAGACCACCTGCCGCTTGCAATCCTTCTCCCGGCGGCGCTCCCGCCCGGCCCCAGGCCCGTCGGCCTTTGCAAGGGCGAATTCTCCGTCCCCGACGATTTCAACGAGCCTCTCGATATTTGGGACTCGCTCGACGAGCCCACTGTCCCTTGACCGGAAATCCTGCGGCCCCGCATTCTCCGAAACCGCAGGCACCGTGCGCCTGAGCGTCCATGCAAGTGTCTCAATCCGCGCCCCACGCAGCGCGCGCAACAGCGCCACGGGCGCCCTTCACTGTAGCGGCGGTCTGTGACCGTCGCTGATAATTCCTCCCATTCCCAATAATCTGCCTGCAAAATCAAGAATCGCGGATTTTTGGTTTGACACTGCCCATCTGAACAAACTAACTCATAGCAAGCATCGCCTCCAACCTCATTTCAACCGTGCCCATGCACACCGCCACCCTATGTTCCGACTACTGCGTCACTCTTCCCAATGGGTTGTGCGAATTATTGCTCAAACCACCCCGGCGTGGCCCACCCCCGCACACCTTTGGCCGAAGATCGGAGGCCTCCTCACACAACCGGTAAAACCTCAACTATGGCACGATATCCAATTCAACTAGAGGTCGCTGGGCCTTTTGCTATGTTCTCCCGTCCTGACTCAGGCGGGACACCAACATCTTACCCACTCCCTACGCAGTCCTCAGCGAAGGGTCTGCTTGAATCCATAGCGCGTATGTCATCCGGCGACGCTTGGTTTGAGCCAACGCGAGTGGAGATTTGCAAGCCCATCGGCCAGGCTGGCGGAGCAATTCATTACCAACGCTATGCGACCAACTATGGTGGACCACTGCGGAAAACGAATCAATTGTCGGCAAATTCATCCTATCAGGTATTCGCCACCGTTTTGGTCAATGTTTGTTATCGAATTCATGCACGAATCGTGTCGGGTGAGGCATCATGGAAACACGGCGAGAATCCAAGACATCATTTAAAGGATCTGTTTGAACGCAGACTGCGCCAAGGGCGGTGCCACCGTACCCCCTGCCTTGGGTGGAGTGAGTTTACGGCGAGTTATTGGGGGCCTTTCCGTGATGGACTTTATGGCCGTCCTCTTGTCACGGAAGTCGATCAGGCCGTCGAAATGGAGATTCCTTCGTTACTCCAAAGCGTGTTCAGTGAGCCTACGAATGGAGTGTTTCAACCTATTTTCAAACAGAACGCCATGATCATCAAAGGAGGACTTTCTTATGTTGAATGAGATGATGTTGTTGAGACGGACACTGGGCGAGTTGGGCATATTCACTAAATCCCGGCATCCAGACCTAGCCATGCTTGGTAAGGGAAGCCCCCTGTTGCGGGTGCTTCTTGATGCGGCAGGAAGTGTAGCAACAGTCGAAGTCGTTGGTAAGGATGTCGCGCCGAATCACTGGACCTTTCGTGATGGAAAGCAGAACAGTTTTCCCAGGATAAGCTTTAAGCCAGCACTTCGCGGCGGTGCGACCGGAGACGACTTGCAGGCAATAACTAACCGGCGTAAGAGCTTGGAACAGCGGCGGGATGCGTTTTTAAACCTGCGGGTGAAGCTTCCGCTCACAATCGCTCGGGTGATTCCCTGGGTCACAGCCGGGCACCGGCAACGGATCGCCGAGCGAGGAACCGATGTTGCAAAAACCCAGAACACAGAGGCTAAGCTTTTCAACACGTTGGTGGACGCATTTCAGAAAACGCAGGACGAGCCGTTACTGATCGAGATTGAGAATACTGTGGTGTCGGAGTTGATGACCAATCCCACTGAGGATCTTCTCACTCTCGCCTGTCGACTCTGCTTTCTAGACGGCGCAAAGTCGGAGAAGCCTGTTGATGCCTGTGACCTGCTGTTTGATTACGAAGACATGAAGACCTTCGGTCGTGCGGCTGCCCCGAATATGCTTTCCGTCCTTTCGGATGCGCTGTCCTCGACGGAAAAGGCCGTTCCCACTGGCATCTGTGCTCTCACGGGACAGCCTTCTCTGATTGAAGACGATAAATTTCCCGAGGCATCGCTTGGGCCGCTTGGTCCCACTTATCTGCATACCCGAAATTATGATATTCCGAGCGCTCATCGCTATGGAGCATCGGGCCCAGCATCCATGCCAGTGAGTCGTGCGTTGGCTTCAGAACTTCAGGCCGCTGCCGAGGAACTCACATCGCCAGCGAGAAAAGGCAAGACTTGGGATTCTATCCCTTCGGAGAAGCCCAAGCAGAGTGACCTACTGGTGTGCTACCTGCCCAGTTTGCCTGACCTGGAGTTGGCAAGTGCGTTAGCTGCGAATGAAGCAGAGTTTGAAAAGCTCGGTGCGCGTATTGCTATGCTCGCCGAAGGCGCGAATGTACACATTCCTCCCACCTCCCGCATTGAAGTGGCGGTAATACGTAGAATCGACAAGGCCAACAAGAAGACCATTCATTCATGTTCGCTAACCCGGAAGGGATTGGAAAAAGCGGCAGAGGCATGGACGACAGCATGTCACAATGTACCGGATATAGTGCTGCTTGTTCCCAATAAGAAAGGTGAAGCCGCTTCGAGAATAGGGCCGCCTACGCTTGCGCCGGGCAGAATCGTGGCGCTTTCTAGAAAGCTCTATGTGAACGAGGGGACCAAGGCGTTGGACGCCAGTGGCATCTCATTTGCCGAGGCGTTCTCGTTGGTGATGGGCGGCAATAGAAGTTCGAGCATCAAGAGTCGCTCCACCCTGCGCTTCGTTCTCAGTCGGTTCGCGCCACTATTGATCGGTATCGGACATGTGCAGTCTCGCCTCGTCAAATCTCCGTCTAAACCCGACATGAACGACTTCAGTCCCGATTCCCGCAAGGATGCTCTGGCTGCGGTATCCCTCATCGGAGCACTTCTATTTCAACTCGACATCAAAATAACCAAAGACATGACCACTCAAGCCTATCTCCTAGGCCAGCTCCTGGCTGGTTCAGATGTTCTCCACCGGGGCTACTGTCTCGACATTCGCGGAGGAAAACTGCCACCGAAACTTATTGGCAATGCAGCGATCAATACAGCCGCCAAAAACCCGGTCGCGGCAATGGACATGTTGCGACTGCGTTGGGGACCATACGGCGGATGGGCAACTAAGCGCCTCGCGGAGACCGACTTTCCGCAATGGCTGGCGAGGAACGAAAACAACGAGAAGGAAAAACGACGCATCTATGATATCCGAGCCGGAGTGTTTGCTCCAACCAAGCTTCGGGAACTCGCAGAACTGCTGCACGCTGCCGGGGAGTGGCCCCCTATCGACGACGCGTTCCGAGCGCAGCTGTTTCTTGGCTATCTAGCCGGGTTGCCGCGTAACCCAGACAAAACCTCTCCTGTATCACCTATCAATCCGCTAATCACCAAAAGCTAATAGAATATGAACACATCATTCAATAGAGGCACTGGTCTCATTATAATTGAAGTCCGCAATTCCAATCCCAATGGAGATCCAGATCAGGAGAGCGATCCCCGCACTCTTGACGTCGACGGGCGAGGAGTCATTTCGCCAGTGTCATACAAGCGAAAACTGCGCGACATAATCATCGCTGATGGCGAAGCACTTGCCCTTGCAACCCAGCAACTCAAACTCGGACAAGATGACGACAAAAATATGTATGGAATCTTGGAAAATAGAGGCCGCCGCAGGGAAGAAATCAAAGTGATGGATGCTCCGAGCTTTAAAGCTGCTTACTGGGATGCCCGCGTATTCGGCAATACGTTTCTTGAATCCCTGAAGGACGAAACGGATGCTGGCGAAACATCCGAAGCCTCCCCAGAGAAGAAGTCTAAAGCGCCCAAGTCCAAGGGGCCTGATCTCTCGCACTTCATCAGCACTGGCGCGGTGCAATTCGGTGTCGGCATTTCCGTAGCGCCAGTCACAACGGATCGAATGACACTTACCAACAAGTCTGGAGTTGAAGGAGACAAGGATCGAGGGATGGCACCGCTTGGATTCCGAGTGATCCGCCATGGCATCTACGCCATGCCGTTTTTCGTGAACCCTGCCATTGCCGTAAAGACAGGGATGACCGATAAGGATTTGGCGTTGTTGCAGTTCCTCATCCCTTACGCCTATTCACAGACATCGTCTGCCATTCGTCCATTCGTTGACGTATTACATGCGTGGTATGTTGAGCACAAATCCCCGCTGGGATCCTGTCCGGACGGTTCTATCGTGGACGCTCTGACTCCCAAGCTGATCGATCCCAACAAGGAACCTGTCGACGGTAGCGACTACGCAATTCCAACTTCTCTGTCGGCAGAGCTTCGGGAGCGAGTGCTGAAGATCACCGATCTGTCCAACCCTAAAGAATAGTTGCTGTGTGGGTCGCGCATTCAGCTCCTTCGAATTTGCCAGGGAAAGGTCCTCAACCTTACCCGCACCATGTCGCCGGCGTGCGACATGGTGCGGGCGCTCGTGGTAAGCGAATGCTCGCATTTATCGGAGACGCCGAAAGTGGACGAAAGACCGATCTATTAAATGCTCTCGATTTCGCTGCGGAGTTTCATGACTTGGGTAAGCTGGATGACGATATTCAGAATGTTCTAGCCCATGGTCGAGGAGGGCGTCTCATCTGGGATCACATGGATGCTGGTATCGCACTCGCAATGCATGAGCGGCAGGATGTGGCCGCATGGCTGATTCGTGCTCACCATTCTCCCGGACTCTCCAGCGAGCCAGACGAATTGCTAGGATTTGGTTTTGGTCCGCTTCGCGGACGGAGAAAGCGAACGAGTGAACAGGGATATCATGATTCCCAGATAGCACGCACGAACGCGTATTTGGCCCAATATATGAACCGCCATTACGAAGACTGCGCAAAATCTGAGACCAAAACCGCCGATAGCATGCCGCATGGACTTACACTGCGATTGTTGCTGTCCTGTCTCGTTGATGCGGATCACAGCGATAGCGCGGCTTGGGATGGAGAACAATTCGATGAATCCAGTTCTTCTCCGAATTGGAGCGCTGTGATCAGCGCTCTTGATGCTCATGTAGAAGAACTAGGGACCGAAGGTGGGGTGAGTGACAAGAATCAGCTGCGGAGGCAGTTCTATTGCAAGGCTGCGAACTCGCGGTTTGATCAACGAATTATTGCTTGCGAAGCCGGTGTAGGTCTGGGGAAGACGACCAGCGTAACCAGACACCTTCTGAACTATGCGAAATCCGATCAACTTCGGCATCTTTTTATTGTAGCGCCTTATACGAATATTCTCCGCCAGACGGCGAAGACTTTCCGAAGGGTCTTGGGCGACATGGCAACCGATGATTTCCTTTGTGAAAACCATCACCGTGCGGAATTTGCCAGCGTCTCCGTCCGACAGTATTCGACTCTCTGGAAGGCTCCCATCACACTGACTACAACCGTCCAGTTCTTTGAAACGCTGGCTTCTAATCGTCCAGCGAATCTTCGCAAGCTGCACGAATTACCGGGAAGCGTCATCTTCCTCGATGAAACTCACGCGGCACTCCCAGCAACGCTGTGGCCCCAGGCGTGGAAATGGTTGAAGATTCTCACCGAAGAATGGAATTGCCGGATAGTTCTGGCTTCGGGTTCCATGATCCGTTTCTGGGAGGATCAGAAAGTGATCAATCCTGCCAACAAACTTCCTGAACTTACTCCAGATGGAGTTATGACAGCAAATCGCGCGAATGAGTCGGCACGGGTGAAATTTGAAACACTGGATCGATCTGCCTTGAATACAACTAGCCTTTGCAACGCGCTGGAATCCAACTTTGAGCGGAATGAAGGTCCTATACTCTGCATACTCAACACAGTTCAATCGGCGGCTATGATTGCGAACGAGATGGCGAAGCATCTCGATCATCTCGATCCCCTCGGGTTTGGGATTTCCACGGCACTTCCCGACCGTAAAGTTCTGCATTTATCGACGGCTTTGTCCTCTTCTGATCGTGAGAGGATTCTTCAGGAGATTGAGGATCGAAACAAATCCGGGCGATCAGATTGGATTCTTGTAGCTACCAGCTGTGTTGAAGCCGGAATCGATCTTGATTTCCAAACTGGCTATCGAGAACGGTGCAGTGTGGCCTCTCTTATCCAAACAAGTGGCCGTATTAATCGCCACGGTAAACGAACCGGCTCAGTTCTCTATGATTTTGTCATTGTTGCTGACAATCGGTTGTCGCAACATCCCGCCTTCAAGGAATCGTCAGAAATCGTTAAAAGGATGTGGTCATTGATTGTTTCCCCTAATGCGGAACCAGCGGAATTGGTAACCCGGGCGATGCAGCTTGAGATTGAAGCGGCGGGCGGACTTGCCGAGAAGATCGTGAAGCTTGAGAATGCACATGATTACCCTGCGGTTGCTGATGAATTCAGGATTATTCGTTCCGAAACACGGACCGTTGTCGTTGATTCACATGTCAAAGAACGGGTAGAAAAGCGGGAGAGTGTTTTATCATCCGAGATCATGCGCCACTCTATCCAGCTTTGGTCAGATCGGATAAAAGACTTGGGCATGGAGCCTGTGTTTCCTGGTTCTGATTTGTATCTCTGGAACGCCCCTTACGATCCAATGTTACTTGGTATCATGAAGGGCATTATCCCCGTGATTCTGTCAAGAAATGGATCCGATTGTTATCTGCTAAATCCTTCGTAAGCAAATTCGTTTAATTTAACCCTCATCCGTCGCATCTAACCATGGACCCTGACCTAGACCCGACCGACGGCATGCCGAGCCGTGCGGCATTGGCCCAGGAGGTGCTGCTGCACCGCATGCGGATGCTTTCGCAGACATTTTACTCGGCGGAATGGGTCGAGGAGCTGGAATTCGAGATTTGGGACATGGCGAATATGAAACCGGCGCGGTTCGCAGACAATGACGTGTCGGAGTCGATGGCCAGAGCATTCCGTGATCTCGTCGTTCTGGGCGGGGGG
>Ga0073936_10003044_pt1 | contig 24400 bp, 22 predicted proteins | sample AliMusrvi5mmetaG_FD_87041 | JGI IMG/M metagenome (GOLD analysis project Ga0073936, IMG submission 87041) | Freshwater lake bacterial and archeal communities from Alinen Mustajarvi, Finland, to study Microbial Dark Matter (Phase II) - Alinen... | ecosystem: Environmental > Aquatic > Freshwater >... | reverse complement strand
GATCTGATATGAGCGCTCCTTTTTATAAGTTTGGACTCTTCGGCGACGAGGCCAGCTTCATCATCGCTTTCGTCATTGGCATCGGCTTTGGCTTTTTCCTCGAGCGCGCCGGATTCGGCAGCGGGCGCAAGCTCGCGGCGCAGTTTTATTTCAGGGACCTGAGCGTTCTGAAAGTGATGTTCACCGCGATCATTACGGCGATGACCGGGGTTTACCTGCTGTCGCGCCTGGGGATGATGGATTTGTCTCTGGTCTATCTGGTGCCCACGTTTTTGGTGCCGCAGATTGTCGGCGGCCTCCTGCTAGGCGTGGGTTTCGTCATCGGAGGTTATTGTCCGGGCACTTCATGCGTTTCCGCCGTGACGGGACGCATCGACGGCATGGTTTATCTGGTCGGTATGATTGCGGGACTGCTGGGCTTCGCGGAAGTTTATCCCTATGTGCAGAACTACGCACACATGACGCCGATGGGACAGATCACCCTGGCAAAACTTTTCAACCTTCCCTACGGGCTACTGGTATTCGCTGTTGTGCTAATGGCCTTGGGCGCATTTATGGCGGCAGAGTGGGCGGAAAAGAAGGTTGGAGGCAAGGAGCCTGACCCCAAGGGTTCGTTCATCGCCCGGCCGTGGCGGCTAACGCCAGTTAGGATTCTTGCCATGGGCCTGGCAGCCGCTGGATTCGTTGCTCTTGTGGCTGGCGACCCCTACCGGGGCAGCCATGCGACCATCGACACCAAGGATTTGGCCATCCGCGCTGGCAGCGGAGCCGATTCTATCCAGGTGGGACAACTTGCGGATTGGATCATCCAAGGCCGCAACGATTTCAAGCTTGTTGACCTGCGTAGCGGAACCGACTTCGCCGCGTACCATATTCCAACAGCCGAGAATGTTCCCCTTGCTTCGCTGACACCAGATTTTGCAGCGCACAACGAAAAAATCATCCTTTGCTCGGAGGACGGAACCCAAGCTGCGAAGGCATGGTTTCTTCTGGAGGCACAGGGTTTCAAATCCGTCTATCTGCTCGACGGCGGATTGCGTTCATGGCAGGACATGATTCTGTTCCCGAAAAAGTCAGATAAGACCGACGAAGCCGTATTCGACAGGCAAATGCAGGTGGCGAAGTTCTTTGGTGGAACGCCCCAGGCGGAGGGTACAAGCGCTCCGGCAAGCGTTGCCGTAGCTTTGCCACAAGTAGCGCCTCCTGCGCAGCCGGCGGTTTCTGAACCGGCCGCTGCAAAGGTGCAGCCTAAAAAGAAGAAGGAAGGTTGCTGAAGTCCGCCGGCAATGGTCGATGACGGCGAGAAGCAACACTCTTGAGATGAAGAGGGGAAGAGTCCGGCCAACATGAATGCAATCAAGATCCGGCATCTGTTTATCTCTCCGGGCCATAACTTCTTCGGTCATCATGGAGAAGAGGCCGGGGTGAATCCCACTCTCGAAGTGGACGAGATCGAATGTGTCTCCGGGCGCGGGGTCCGTGGCGATCGCTTCTTCGACTATAGGGAAGACTACAAAGGGCAGATCACCTTTCTCGCCATCGAAGTATTCCAGGAGATATGCCAAGTGCTCAGCGCGGGGACACCATCCCCTGGCGTCACGCGGCGCAATGTAATCACAGAAGGGATGGACTTAAATCTTCTGGTAGGCAAACGGTTCACGCTGCAGGGAGTGGAGTTTGAGGGAGTCTGCGAGTGCAAGCCATGCTACTGGATGGACCAAGCCATCGCGCCTGGAGGCGAAGCTGCGTTGCTCGGGCGGGGCGGGCTGCGCGCGAAGATATTGACATGCGGGAAGCTCCGGGTGGACTCCTAAACTGATTCAGCCATGCAGAAGAGCGGTTGCAGTGTTCAGATCCTCAACCGTGTTCACATTCAGAAACCAACAGTCCAGAGGCAATAATCGGGGCTCGGATATGTATCCATCCTGAAGCGCCGTCTCTATGGTCAGAACGGCTACCGACTCGCTGAGCGCGTTTGCGGCTTCCTGAAAAGCTGCAAAGCAGCCGCCCTGGGCGCGGGCAAGCTCACGTTGCAACGCGGGCAGGCAGCGTCTGTGGACAACTGCCGGAAATGTCTGGGCAAATCCGCCAACGGAAGCCAGCGTGACCGGCGCCCCGGTTTTCACTGCGTGATGAAGAAGGAGAGTGACAAGTGAAGGCGGAAGCAAAGGCATGTCAATGGGGATAAATACAGCAATACGGGAGGACAGCTCAGCAAGTGCAGAAGTGACGCCGGTGAGAGGGCCGCGGTCCGGCTCGATGTCGGCCACGACGGGTGCGAAGGCGTCAAGAGAACTGCGTCCACCGACAATCGACACTGACAATCCTGCGTGATGGAGGATACGCAGAGCATGAACGACCAGCGGTTCGCCGCAAAGCTCTACCAGGGCCTTATCTGCGCCCATGCGGCTGGAGCGGCCGCCCGCAAGTACAAAGCCTACCGCATCTTGTTCGGAGATATCGAGCGCGTTCTTCATAAGTCAGCTGTCTCTCCCAGACCCGAGCAATCCGCAAGGACCGTGTTCCATCCGTGTCAATTTCCATTGCAATGTCGCCCGGAATCTCCTGGGCTGGCGTCAACTATCAGCGAGAAGTGCTCTTGTTTACCGTTTTGGGTTTGCGAGCCGAAGAGTGCAAGCCATAGCCGAATTGCCTTACCGAACTGGAACGATCATCGAAATTGAAAAAGGGTGATTCCAATTGCAGTTGTCGCCAGTAGTCGCGTTTATTTGTGCAAGTGCTTCTCCCTGCCGATCAACAGCATCATTGTCAGGTTGATGCAGAAGAATCGCCACAACTGCCATGGCAGAAACGTTCGCATGAAAAGCGTGAAGCGCGTAGGTTGCGTCGCGTAAACGTTGGTGTTGATCTCTCCCACGGTGACACTTTCCTTTCCATCTAATTAACTCGCCGGCCGCACCATGCTTACTCCGGAATCAACCGCCAGCCCGGGAGCAGCTTCGCCTTGTAAAGAAACATGTAGTGCAGGATCACTTTGATCCAATGTCCGGCCAGCCCGATCTCACCGGTTGTGAACTTGAGATCGCGGCCGTACTTGGGATAGCGCTCGTAGTCGGGCACGATGGGAAAGACCGTCATGGAGGCGGCTGTGCCTTTGAACAGACTTGAGCCCGAGGAGGCGACGCAGGCAGCGCCAAGTTCCGCCATGGAGGCGGTGTGAAGTGGGTTTTCCTTTCCCGTTAGCTTGTCCGCAATGCTGCGGGCAACCACTCTGCCTATGGTTGCGGAAGGCATTCCTGTCCGCGGTGCTGCGGCAAAGATCGGAGTGCCCTTGGAGCTGGTATGTGGACGCGAGATAGCGTGGGGTGGGGCAAAGGCGATTCCAGCAGCGAAGATATTGGGATAGGCCGGGCACTGGTAAGTCCGGGGCCAGTCTGCCGCCTTCCATTGCTCGTAGGGCTTTTGCGTGTAGTCGGCATCTACCTTCATGAACCCGTTGGGCGCGAACAACTTCGAGGTGATTTCCTCGCCTGCGTGGTCGAACGCTTGTAGACCCACCCCGGCAAAAGGTGGCAGAAGCATGGCCATGTCGAACGTCAACTCGTGCTCTTCGCCTGCCAGTGTTTCGTAAAACAGTCGTCCATGCTCGATTTTGCGCACATGCGCACGGGTAATCGACCAGATATCGCGTTCGGCCAGAACCGACTCAGTGAAGATATTCGTAGGGGTGATATACCCGTTTCGACGGATGAAAGCGCCATCCATACCGAAGTCGCCAAGCTCGTACTCATTGGTGAGAAAAATGACTTCGGCTTTGTCCCGCACCCCATGCTGCCGCAACTCGAACTCCAGGTTGACCACATACTCGAAAGCAGCACCTTCACAGGTACACATGCCGTGACCGGTTCCGACAACGAAGCGGCAGCGTTGACCCACCTTCATCAGTTCGACCAGCGCTAGGAAATCCTTGGCAGCTTCGTTGGCGTGATCGGGCGTGCAGACCGAGACTGTGTGCTTACCCGGCCCGAGTCCTTCCGTAGCGTCAAAATTCAGCCTGGGGCCTGTTGCATTTACCAGATAGTCGTAGTTGATAGGGCTGCGCTCCGCAGGCTGTCCAGAAACCCGCTTTTCCACCACGATATGAGGATCGGGAATATCTACGCTTCCTTCCGGGTGAATTTCGACCGCTCGAGTCTGCTCAAAGCGGATCCCAGCCCGGCTATAGACGGGCGCTAAAGGAAATGTAACTTGCTTCTCTGTCATCAGCCCCAGTCCGAGCCAAATATTGGACGGAACCCAGTTGTAATCCGATTGAGGAGAAACGACAACCACTTCGTGCGTCTTGTCCAGCCAAGTCCGCAGGTACGAGGCCGCCGTATGACCGGCAATCCCCGCTCCCAAAACGACTACTCTCGACATATTCCCGTTCTTTCCCGCGGCTCGCGCTGCGCAGGGCCCAGTTCGATATAGACCGGACGATAGCGGCAGTTGCGCGTCCACCCAAAGGAATCACTGGCATGTAGTCTCGGAGAGTTTTGCAGACCTGTCAAGGGCAACCCGGACATTTGTGACAGAAGTCGTCTGCATGTTCCATCGGCAAGAGAACGGACAGCCCCTGCAAACGTGAGAATGCACGAGTTGGTGGCAAAACTCCGGCGGCGGTTTTAGGTGGAACTTTGAATGCTGTCGCAGACGGAGAAGCCAGGCCGTCTCAATTCGCCGCTTGTCTTCGCCGGTTAACCACGCACCGCAAGGTACGTGCTCTGTGAGATGCTCAACTTATATGGCGTACCGTAACCTCAAAAGGGAATGTACTGCCTATGATTGGCAGTGAGGGCCGATCGTAGCCAAAGACCGGTGCATTTGCCGAATTTGAGATGGCGTTTTAGGTGGCATATGACTCTTGAACTTGACTGTATACCCTGCTTTGTCCGCAATGTGCTGGCAGCGGCCAGGTTCGCAACTCCCGACAAATTAGTGCATGAGCGGATCGTGGAAGAGGCGCTGCTTATGGCCGCTGCACGAAGCCCGAATCTGTCGGCACCTGCGATGAGTCAGTATATTCACCGGAGGCTGCGCGAACTGACGGGGGTTGCCGATGTTTATCTAAACGCAAAGCGGCGCTTCAATGCCCTGGCCCTGGAACTTCTCCCCGAGTTGCAAGCAAGATTATCAGAGGCAGAAGACCCTTTTGCATATGCGGTCAGGTTGGCAATTGCCGGCAACGTGATCGATCTGGGAGTATACGAAAGCTTACAAGAAGTGGACATCAGGCGCTCGCTCCAAGAGGTTCTTACCGAGCCCTTTTGCGGGGAAATTAGCTCTTTCGGCGCGACTCTCTCGACCGCCGGAAGAATCCTTTATCTTGCCGACAATACTGGAGAGATTGTCTTCGACAGGCTGCTTATCGAGCAATTGCCTGCTGGGCGCGTCATTGTTGCGGTACGCGGTGGGCCGATACTCAATGATGCCACGATGGCCGATGCGCAAGCTGTTGGTATGGATGAGATTGCGGAAGTGATTGACAACGGTTCCGATGCGCCTGGAACCGTGCTGTGCGACTGTAGCCGGGCATTTCAGGATAGCTTCAAACGTGCGGACGTAATCATTGCCAAAGGTCAGGGCAATTTCGAGACTTTGCGGGAAGTTTCCGCGAACATTTTCTTTCTCTTGAAGATCAAATGTTCCGTGGTTGCCAATCAGACCGGTCTCGCAATGGGCACGCAGGCTCTCATACACCATAATGCTGCGCCTGTAGGGTCATGCCAGATGCTATCCGAATCTCGATTTTGAGAAGACTTCCGGGCTTTCAACCAGTAATGGGCTTCGCGAACGGAATGACTCCGCATATTGGACGTTGACCAAGCTTCCCACATAGCGGTCTTCCGTGCCGTAGTTGTCCAGAAGCGTAGCTTGATCCCCGCTGAAGACAGACTCGTAGGAGCGAAGTGCGGCTACCTTTTTTTCGTAGACGCTGCTCACGTCAACGGCAAAATCGAATCGGTCCCATGCCGGTTCCATTCTGCAATGACCGAAGAAAAGCCGCTCAATTTCATGCGGGTCGGTGGCCTTCAAATATTCACCACCCGGAACCTCGTCCCACTTGGGCAACCTTGCGTAGAAGATGCCATTCACCACAATGTCCGTAACTGCCTTGTGGTCGGGATGCACACCAAAGCCCAATGTTGTGAACACGATCTTTGGCTTGTGCGTTCTCACAAGCCACGCCACCTGCAATCGCGCCTCGATTGAATCAACAATCAATCGATCCTGGAGGGACAGCGTGATGCGGTCAACGCCTAAAATCTCTGCGGCTTTTAGTGCTTGTTGGTGTCGCGCGCCGCGTTCCGCGTGGCGTGCCGGCTCCCCGTCGCACAAGTCCACATAGAGCACGGAATGTCCGCTTCGAACCAATTTGACGCTGGTTCCGCCCATGACAGCTTCAAGGTCGTCCGGATGCGCCCCAAAAGCAATAACATCAAAACCTCCGGAACGCTTTTCCTGCCAGGGTTGAAGTGAGATGCTCATGGAGTTCCTCTCGAATTGCTGAGATCGAATCAAGCCCGATCAGAGGACCAGTGCTACGTTCATGCGCGTGGGGCTATGATATCCAAGGCCCGCCCGAGCCGTTCGTTTACCTGGCTCGCCAATCCAGCCATCTCCGGGTGATCGGTGACCGAAAGCATCCGTGCCGCATCGACGGCCCCAACCAACACCTGGGAATCGTGTTCGTAGACAATGACATTGCATGGCAAGAGAAGTCCCAGGTTCACATCTTGCTCAAGGGCCTGCCGTGCCAGAGGTGGGTTGCAAGCGCCAAGGATAACGTATCGCGGGAATTCAACACCTAGTTTCTCCTTCAGCTTGGCACGAATGTCTATCAAGCAGAGCACGCCAAACCCTTCCGTCTTGAGGGCTTCCTCGACTTTGGCGACGGCTTCATCAAAGGACAGCTTCGTGGCCCGCACATCTCCGTAGGTGCACGCAGAGGGTGTCTTCATCCCTTTCCTCACCTTTCTCTGAACGGTCTCCAGACTGGACGACTCAGTCGGATTTTGTTTTGGAACTGATTCTCCGCCTCCGCAACGTTGCATTTTCCGGACACCGCGGCTGACAGGCCGAGTCGTGGGAGAACCTATCGCATCGGCATCATGTAGCCTACTACGAATGACGGCAGTCTCACCGTATCACTCTAGCCATTAGCTGCCTACAGGAAGAACAAGGACCGTAGAATCCGCATGCCGCATCACCTTTTCCGTGGTGTTTCCAATTACCGTAAGGTCCAGAAATCGCCGGTGCTTGGCCGTAAGTACAATTACATCTGCGTCGTGTTCTCGAGCGGCGAGAAGGATCTGTTCTGCCGCGCTTCCTTGGCGGACTACTTCAATCACCATGCAGTGACTTCTAACGCTCGCGGGAACCAAATCGCAGAGTTGCTTCCCATTGACATCCAGGGATAGGCCCCCTTCCTCCGCGTGCATCACAATGAGATTGCCGCCACTCGTCGCAGCGAGTGCAGCTGAAATCAAAATGCTTTGCGTTGCGTGTTCATCAAAAGTCACGGGACACAGAATACTCGCAATCTTTTGAGGCGCGGGTTTTCCTCCTCGCGCTCGCACGACCAGGGTAGGGAGAACGGCTTGTTGCACGACGCTTTCGGCTACAGAGCCAAGTCTCAATCGGGCATAGCCGCTCCGTCCGTGACTACCCATTACGATCAGATCTGGTCTTTGCTGCTTTGCAAACTCGAGAATCCTCTCCACCGGATGCCCTTCCAGAACGGTGATCTCATAGGAGGTCTGTGCAGGGATGTTTTCATCAACTAATCTCTTCAAATCCTCCCTGATTGCGCTCCGGACCCGCTCACCGGCGGCGGCCAGTTCTTCAGCCTGTGATGGAAGAAAGTAACGCGGATACTCCGCCGATTCCGCATGCAAGATTTGGAGTCTTGCGTCATAGGCGCGAGCGAGCATACCGGCCCAGCTGAGGACTATGGGCGACGCGGAACTCAAATCAACTGCACAAAGGATCGTTTTGGGTGGGAATTGCGACATCGGGATTCACCTCTTCCGAGGTGACTATCTGCATTGTTGATGCCAAACTGGCAGTATCTTCAAGTATTTGATTTTAGGCGGCATGGAAATGGTCGGAGAGATGGTTGTGTCGAAATTGTCGGGCATGCGCCGACAGAGAGTCGAAGTCTTCGACACCTTTGCGCGGTAGCCAACGCCGAATACGCCTGCAAGACCAATCGCCCTGACTGAATGCCTTGCGACCCTTCCTCTAGGGCAGTCTTCGTGGGTCGATACCCAGCTTCTTCATTCGTGATATCAGGGTCGTTCGTTTCAGGCCCATGCGAGTGGCAGCTCCGTCCGCTCCGCCGACCCGTCCTTTGGTCTCTCTCAGGATGCGCACTATCCTGTCCCGCTCATCGAACCTGTGGATTTCCGCGGTTGCGGCTCCCATACCCCTGGCGGCCAATTCCGGCACTGAAATCTCTAGCGTCTCTGTACGCGAGAGGACGACTGCCCGCTCGACAAGATTCTGCAACTCGCGAACGTTGCCCGGCCAATGCCATTGCGCAAGCTTGCGCAATGACGTTGTGGGGATGGTTTTGATCCTCTTTTGCATGCGACGGGCATACTTCTCGGTAAAATAACGCACCAGCAACGGTATGTCTTCGGGGCGCTCACGCAAGGGTGGAATACGGATGGGAATCACATTCAAGCGGTAGTAGAGGTCCCTCCGGAACAGATTCTCATCAACCATCTTTTCCAGGTCGCGATTCGTCGCGGCAACAAGTCGAACATCCACTTTCTTCGTCCGCGCGCTGCCCAGGCGTTCGAATTCCTGTTCCTGTAAGGCGCGCAAGAGTTTGGGCTGGACTTCCAAGGGTATGTCGCCAACTTCGTCCAGAAACAGCGTACCTTGATCGGCCAGTTCAAGCCGCCCGATCTTTTGCGTGATTGCGCCAGTGAAAGCGCCCCGCTCGTGGCCGAATAGTTCGCTCTCCAGTAACCCCGTGGGAATTGCCGCGCAGTTGAGTCTGATCAGTGTCCGATCTTTGCGCCGGCTCCGATCATGGATAGCGCGGGCGATCAGTTCTTTTCCAGTGCCGGTCTCGCCCAGCAGCAGAACTGTTGAATCGCTTGCAGCCACGGTCTCGACCATCTGCAGCACCTGTCGGAGCACAGAACTCTGCCCAATAATTCCTTCAAAGTCGGCCTCGCTGCGAATCTCTTCTTCAAGGTAAAGCTTTTCCTGCGCGAGGCGGTCTTTTAGCTCTGCAATTTCGCGGTAGGCCGAGGCATTCTCGATAGCGATCGCAACCTGTCCCGCCGCTCGCATCAGGAACTCGATATCCTCTGAACTGGATGGGTTCTCGATCCGCCAGCCAAGACCCAAAACGCCAAGTATCCGGTTGTGGCTTATCAAGGGCAGACAGCAGCCAGACGCAAGGCCCTCCGCAACAGCAAGGAGATGCTCCGGCTCATTCATATCAGCAGCCCTGGTTGATACCACTGGCTTGCCGGTTCTGAAGGCCTTGCCGACACCGGAACCCTCCACCAGCTGCAGCAGGTCCTCCCTTGCGAATCCCTTGCCCTCCGGGAAGTCCATGGTCACGGAGCGCAATTGGCGCTGCTCCGCATCCGGCAGCCACACTGAAACGAGGTCGCTGTGCATGCATTGCCGAATGCTCTCTGAGATCGCCAGAAGAAGATCGCGAGGCTTCAGATTCGAGACCAGCGCGTTGGTGAGATCCAGCAGCAGCTTGAGACGCTCACCTTCACGCTGCAAATCGCCTCTTGAAGGCGTAATTCCCTGGGGTGCGTCACCGGGCCGTAGAGCTGGTCTCATCTGCAAGTACCCTCTGAAACAAGTGTCACACAGCTCGCCAACTGTCGGGATTGGTGTCGAAGCCTCCGACACCTGGTGCTCATGGCGGCCTGCCCTATGTCTCATATCCTACTATCTTTCAGATACTTAAAGCCCGATCCATGCGCCCGAAACTTCCTGGCGTTCTAATTGCTCTACTTCAAACTAGGCACACAAACTGAGTTGCCTGGACCGTCTCACAGAACCGGGTGAAGCGGCAGGTCTTAGCCCAATGACCGCAGTTCAATACCAGAATGAAGAGCAACGAAAACAAGACGAGCCTTGCAGCCAGGACTGAGAGTCGGGAGAGAGCGAAATTGGACCGCCCGGTGCGAGGACCGCTTGATTCAGCTAGGAGCACCTCCGTGACGATGAGTATCCGGAAATCAGTCTTTGCCCTCATAGTTTGCCTCTCTGTCGCCAATACAGCCATAGCGCAAGATATTGCCTCGCTTGAGCTGCAACCAGGAAGTGCAGGCAGCACGGCAATTGCCGCGCCTGAGGCGCAACCAGCAAGTGTGAGCGGCACTGTAGTCGATGTAAACGACGACATCGTTCCCGGCGCAACGGTTGTTCTTGAGGGCGCAGTCCCTGAAGATCGCCGCACCGCTGTAGCGAACGACAACGCCTTCTATCAATTCAACGAACTCAAGCCGGGAAGCATGTATCACGTCACAATCAGCGCCAATGGATTCGTAAACTGGAGATCTTCGGCCATTATTCCCAATCCAGGCCAGTTCATCTTCATGACGGGCAGTAAGCTCGGGATTGCTGGGGGAACGACTTCGGTGACCGTTTACTCCTCCCCCGAGCAAATCGCCGTCGAGCAGGTCAAACTGGAGGAGCAACAGCGCGTTTTCGGCATCATTCCCAATTTCTACGTCGTCTACAATCCCAATCCGGCACCGCTCACAACGAAGCTGAAGTTCTCGCTGGCTCTCAAAGCATCCACCGATCCTGTTACCTTCATGGGGATCGCGATACTTGCCGCCAGCAATCAGGCTTCAAGCCGCCTCGATTACGTTCAGGGAGCAAAGGGATACGGTCAACGTCTGGGCGCTGGCTATGCCGACGCTTTTACCGACATCATGCTCGGCGGCGCCATCCTGCCATCTCTTCTGCACCAGGACCCGCGGTACTACTACCGCGGCACGGGCACAAAAAGGTCTCGCGCCCTTCATGCACTCTCCAGCCCGTTCGTCTGCAAGGGAGACAACGGACGGTGGCAGCCGAACTATTCGAGCGTAGGAGGCGACCTGGCCTCGGGGGCCATCTCGAATCTCTACTATCCGGAGACAAATCGCGGCTCGGAACTGCTGTTCAAGAACGCCCTTATAACCAGCAGCGGCCGCATGGTCAACAGCCTGATTCAGGAGTTTATTCTACGCAGGTTTACGCCTAACGCCGCAAATCAAAACTAGGGCTATGAGGCATCTAGAGTTGAGCATTGCAGATAAGATTGACGGCGAGGAGAGCGAACAGTGAGTTGCCTAAGCACACATCGGATAGCGAAAAGCCGAACAGATCAGTATGCGACGAGCGAAGACTTCCGCCAGTTATTCACGGAAGACTCTCGTGGTTTGTACTTGCTCTCCTTCTTGCTAACGGCCAATCATGAGATGGCGGAGCGATGCTTCGTAGCCAGTCTCGATGAGTGCCTCAACGGGAATTCCGTCTTCCGTGAGTGGGCGCATTCCTGGGCCCGGCGCATGATTGTCCGCAATGCACTTCGGATGATCACACTGCAGCCTGGCCTCACTAGACCGGTGACCGTTATATCCGAATCGGAAGGCGACGGCAAACTCCCGGGGACCGCATTACAAGATTCCTCGGTTGCGAGGGTTCTTGCGCTTGAGAGCTTCGAGCGCTTCGTGTATGTTTTGGTCGTTCTCGAAAAGTATGCCGATCAGAATTGCGCTGTTCTCTTAGGCGCCTCGAAGCAGACGGTCCGAGAGGCAAAAACTTCTGCTCTAAGGCATGTCGCGAACTTCGACCGTGGAGAGACCGCCCCGACGAATGATCTGCCATGCGTGGGAGTGGGTCAAGAGACGGCCATGACTTCGGCGGCCTGAATTCGAGCAAGGCAGGGCAGGAGGCAAACTGATGGCATTACCTGAAAACATCTTACCGATGTATGGATATCTGATCCTCCTTGCGTGGGTTTTGGTCGAGCAACTGGGTATTCCGCTGCCTGCCACGCCGGTTCTTCTGACTGCTGGAGCCCTCTCCGCCGAGCACGAACTCAACTTTGCGTTTGCTCTGTTGGCTGGGTTGGCCGGATCTCTCATAGCGGACAGCGCCTGGTTCTTCATTGGCCGTAAGTACGGCCAGCATGTCCTGCGCTTTCTATGCAAGCTTTCTTTCGAGCCCGCGATCTGTGTCCGCCGCACGCGGGACACATTTGGCCGCCACCGAGCCTTCACGCTCCTGGTTGCCAAGTTCGTGCCGGGGTTGGGAACGCTGGCTTCGCCGATAGCCGGCCAAAACGGCATGGGATTCGGTGCCTTTCTCTTTTTCGACGGCATTGGTTCCGCGCTATGGCTTGCGGGGCTTCTGGCTGCCGGTCGTTTCTTAGGCGACTTGTTGAGGCGCGATCCACGTCTGCTGGATTGGGCAGGAAGATTCTCTGGAACTTTGCTGGTCTTGGGGATTCTGGGGTTCCTGGTTTGGCGCGTCGTCCGCCGCCACGCGATCCTCAAGCAACTGTTTGCCGGGCGCCTCGAGCCTGAGGAATTGAAGCGGCAACTCGATGCCGGTGAGCAGGTATTCATCGTGGACCTGCGTCATCCGCTGGAACTGTTGCCGGACCCCTTTACGCTTCCCGGCGCGGTTCACTTTTCCCCCGAAGCCTTGTCCGCTCGCAGCCACGAGATTCCGCGCGACCGCGACATTGTGCTCTATTGCACATGTCCCAGCGAGGCTACCTCTGCGAGAACCGCCATGACCCTACACAAGCTTGGCATCGAGCGTGTGCGCCCTCTGCGCGGCGGCTATGACGAGTGGAAGCGGCTTGGATTTCCGCTGGATGCGTTCAAGCCGGCTTCATACTCGCATGCTATCAAACCATGAAGTTTGGCCATGAAGGCCGGGTGGCCAACTCAGGCATTTTTCATGAAATGTCATCTGTAGCGGAAAACGAATGGGGCGCTTGTCTTCTGCGAAACAGTCATTAGCTGAAACTTCGTAGCTGACGTGTGCCCATCGCTAAGGTCAATCATCTCGGGAGAAGGTGAGCTGAGCTGGGTGGCTTCGGCGGGTGATCAACCGATAGAGCGTCAGCTCTTATGACAGATAAGAATAATTGTGCAACCCGTAAAGGCGCATATGCGATCTAAGAGTATGAAGTACCCTTCTTTGATCGCGTGCCCTATAATCACTTGGAGCGCGTTTGTCTAGACCACACCCAGGTTGCGTTGACTGTGCACGGTTGGATCAAAACTCGGCTTTATGGTCGCTTCGGGACGCTAGCGCTCCTGGGATTGGCGTTCTGCGTCTTTGCATGGGGTCTGCAATACAAGCTTTCCCTGTACGATCCGCCTCAGGCTGCTTCTCATCAGATTCCGAAAGCCAAGCTTCTCTCTAAAGACCAACAATCCAAAACACCTGAAGGTTTACAGGCTGGCCGGCATGATTCTCCCGTAAAACGGCTGATCTTGGCACCTGCCACCGTGTTCTTCATTTGGCAGGTCCTCGTTGTTTTGAACCCGCCGGCATCAGGCCAATGGGAACAGCAAGCTAATTCTTCGCAGCAAATACATTGTGCTATTTTGAACACGATCTTCGTTCGCCCCCCGCCCTTCCTCGCCTAGCCTTTCCCCTGTCGTAACGAAATGACACCGTCGGCGTTGGCCTGATGGCCGCCCGTCGCGTGGCATGTTCCCTTCTGGAGAACCTGCCCTGCCATTTTGACCAAGCCATCACAAAACAACTATGAGGTGAATTCGAGATATGCGAAAGCGAATCTCCCTGGTTCTTGCCGCGGGACTGACGCTCTTTGTTCCTGCCGGCATAGTTGCCTGCAAATCAAAGGATCGAGACTCAGGGGCGAATGCCGCAGAGATCCCGTCCGCAACAGTAGTCGCGGTCACACGCGGGAACATAGCGCACACCTTGAATCTTGCTGGGCAGTTCCAGCCTTATCAGGTTGTAGATGTTCATGCGAAGGTGTCGGGCTATATCAAGCACATTTATGTCGATATCGGCGATAAGCTTCGGCGCTTTCGAGAATTGACCCGGGTCTGCTTTCCAGAAGTGACCCGCCAGGTGTGTAACCAAGATTGCAACTGAGGATCGGCGCGTGGCTTGGGGATGATGGTTCATCATGTCCGTTGCCCGGAAGCGCCCTTGTTGCATCTGCCATCGCTGGTTCCGTCCCGACAAACGAGTTGGCTCCCGACAACGGGCTTGCGGTAAGCCTGCTTGTCAGTCGTTGCGTCGCCGTAAGAAGCAGGCGGCGTGGCGAGCGCGGAATCCAGATTACTTTACCGGTCGGCGGATCCAGACCCGTGGAGCGTGCGACGAGCCGTCGGAACCGCTCCGATTACCCCCTCCTTTGAATCGACTTCCCTGGGATGTCGCGCAATCCGAGTTCGGGGTGCAAGGCGCTGATTTCATAGGCGTTATGGGCGCACTACTACTTCACTCCGCGCAATCCCAGTTAAAGCCGTATCGTGTTGATTCCATGGCAGATTCGGCGGCACTACCCCATCCCGTCGCGCAATCCCAGATCGAATCTGGTGCAGAGTGGAGTTGTCGAGGGGATGGGTGTCATGCGGCTGGAATTTCATCAACTTGAGCGGCGTCTTGAGCACCTGCGCGTGCGCCGGCCGGAACGGCATCGGCGGTTGCTGGCGTCGTTGGCGGCCAGCGGTCAGCAGACGCCGATCGTGGTGGTTCGAGCCGAGCAGCCTGACCGTTATCTGTTGATCGACGGCTACCAGCGGATAGCGGCGCTCGAGCAACTGGGCCGGGATACGGTCGAAGCGGTGGTCTGGTCGCTGAGCGAAGTGGAGGCTCTGCTTCTGGACCGGTCGATGCGTTCGGGCGATCACGAGACGGCTCTGGAAGAAGGCTGGCTGCTGGTGGAACTGGAGCAGCGCTTCGGCTATGGGCTGGAGGAACTGGCCCGCCGTTTCGACCGCAGTACGAGTTGGGTGTCACGGCGGATGAGCCTGGTGGAGCTGCTTCCGGACAGCGTGCAACAACAGGTGCGCGACGGCGCAATCCCGGCCCATGTGGCGATGAAGTTCCTGGTGCCAGTTGCACGTTCGAAACCGGAAGATAGCCGGCGCATGGCAGAGGGGTTTGCGCGCTATCGGCTGAGCAGTCGTGAAGCGGGACAGTTATATGCCGCTTGGCGCACGTCCACTGCGTCGGTTCGCGAGCGGCTTCTGGATGAGCCACAACTGTTTCTGAAGACGCAACGCGAGCATGCAGTAGATCCGGCATCGCCGGCCATGGTGGAACTGGGTCGTGATCTGGAAGTAGTGGTAGCGATTGCGCGGCGCGCCAGCCGGCGTCTGTCGGGCGCCACGGTGGAACTGGATATGCCGCAGTGCGCTGAGACGCACCGCAAGATCGATCGGGCGCTTGAGGAACTGGGCCGTCTCGCGGCCAAGATCCCACACCAACCCATCTCACACGAACAAGGAGCGGAGGATGTTGAGCCAGAGCCAACGAGCCGCGATTCTGGAACTGAATACGCAAGCGGTGAGCAAGCGCGAGATAGCGCGGGTGCTGAAGGTCAGCCGGCTGACAGTGCGCGAAGTGCTGCGCTCCGGTTCGACGGAAGTGCCGGCGTTGGCGCGGGCGGAGATATGCGATCCCTACCGGCAGCAGATCCTGGAGCTGTTGCCTATGTGCAAGGGCAATCTCGTACGGGTTCAGGAAGAGCTGCTGGCCAGTGGAGCGAACCTGTCGTACTCTGCACTGACCGCCTTCTGCCGCCGGCATGGGATCGGGCAGGCGCCGATAGTGGCGGCGGGCCGCTATCACTTCACTCCAGGAATCGAAATGCAGCACGACACCTCACCGCACGAGGTCCAACTGGGCGGCAAACGGCGCAAGGCGCAGACCGCGTCGGCGGTTCTGTGTTACTCGCACATGCTGTTCTTCCAGTTGTATCCAACCTTCCAGCGCTTCGACTGCAAGGTCTTCCTGGTCGAGGCTCTGCGCTACTTCAACGGAGTCGCAGAGCGTGTGGAAATCGACAACACACACGTTGTGGTGCTGCGCGGCACCGGACGAGCGATGGTTCCGGTGCCGGAGATGGCGGCTTTTGCAGAGCGTTTCGGCTTCTGCTTCGAGGCGCATGAACTGGGCGACGCGAACCGTTCGGCCCGCGTAGAAAGGCCGTTCTGGTTCATCGAGCGCAACTTCCTGGCGGGGCGCAGCTTCGCCGACTGGCATGATCTGAACCAGCAGGCACGCGAGTGGTGCGACCGCGTCAACGCCACTTACAAGAAGCATCTCCGCGCTGTGCCGCGGGAGTTGTTCGCGATGGAGCAGCAGCATCTGCGTCCGTTGCCGGTATGGGTTCCCGAAGTCTATCGACTCCATGAACGAATGGTAGATGTGGAAGGCTACGTCATGGTGAACACCAACCGCTACTCGGTTCCGGTCGACTGGATCGGTCGCCGCGTCGAAGTGCGCGAGACCGCCAGCAAGATCGAGATCCAACTCGATGCCCGTCACCTGGTAACTCATCAGCGCGTGGCGGAGGCGGAGCGCCGCTATGTCATGCTCGCCGAGCACCGGCCGCCGCGGGGCGTCAAGCGTCCCGACCCTCATCCGGAAGAAGCGCTCATCCTCAAGTCGGTGCCGGAACTCGCCGACTATGTCGCGGCGCTGAAGCAACACAGCCGCAAGATGATCATCCTTGCCCTGCGCCAACTGCTGCGCATGGTGCGCGAGTATCCCAGGACTCCGCTGCTGGCCGCAGTTGCTGAAGCTGCACGATACGGACTCTACGACCTGGACCGGGTCGAACGCATGATCCTGCGGCGGGTGGCGCGCGACTACTTCCTGTTGAACAACGATCCGGAGAGCGAGAAATGAAACCGAGTGACGAACTAGAACAACTGCTGAAGAACCTTCACCTGAATCGCATCCTGGATATTTACGGCGAGCAGTTGAGCACCGCGGAGAAGGAGGATGTCTCCTACTCCGAGTTCCTCACGCGGTTGATGCGGGCGCAGTGGCATCATCGTCAAGAGACCGCACTGGCTTGGAGGATCAAGCGCGCCAATCTGCCCGAGAACTGGTCGCTGACCAGCTTCCCCTTCGCGCGACAGCCTGGCGTCAGCCGCAAGCAGATCCACACCCTGGCCGAGTTGGACTTCATCGTCAAGGCGGAAAATCTGGTGCTGGTCGGTCCGCCCGGCGTGGGCAAGACAGGGATCGCGTCGGGCCTGTTGCTGAAAGCCCTGGAGAATGGATACCGATGCCAGTTCATCCGCGCCCAGGACTTGTTCGATCAGATGTATGCCTCGCTGGCCGACCGTTCCTCGCGTCAACTGCTCAACCGCCTGAGCCGGCTTGATGTCCTTCTGGTTGACGAGCTTGGATATCTGACGCTAAAGCCTGAACAGTCCAACATCTTCTTCAAGCTGATGGAAGAGCGCTATCACCGCCACTCCACGATCATCACCACAAATCTCAGCTATGACGAATGGGGCAACTTCCTCGGCAATCCGACCATGGTCGATGCGCTCTTGAGCCGCGTCCGCCACTACTGCCACACCATACGCATCGATGGACCATCGCTGCGCGATCCCCAGGGCTGAGGAGACGGCCATGGATAAACAAGCATCCGGCCGCGAAGAATACGTGCGCAAGGTTCTGGAAGCTTACCGCAACACACCGGGAACCTGCGGCAACGTGCGCCCACCAGATCGCAAGCTGGCTGTTCAGCTCTATCAACGCGACGTTCCCTTGTCCATGGTTGAGAACGCACTCGTGCTGGCCGCGGTTCGACGCTTGATCCGGCCCGCGGATGCACCGCCGCTTACCACTGTGCGCTCTCTGGCTTACTTCATACCGATCATCGAGGAAGTGCTCGAAACAGAAGTGGGAGAAGAGTACTTCCAATACGCCCGGCGAAAACTCCAGAGGCTCCGCTCAGCCTGATGCTGCATGCAGAGCGCATGAAGCAACCATGCCTTCGGCGTGGGATGACACTCAAAAGCCAAACCCAGCCGCACCTGCGGTGCGGGATGATGCTCTATAGATCCCTACCTCTCCCAATGCTGTTCCTGCCCTGGATCAGTTCTGCCAAGCACAACTGGATCACTCTTCCTTAGCGCCGAAGGCGATAAGGTACATGCCGGCCAGACTCTCGCAATCTTGGAAGTCCCGGAACTGAACGCACAATTGAAAGGTACGGTGTCAGAATTTGGCCGCAGCAAGGATGAGATTACCCGAGCGCAGCATGAAGTTGCGCGTGCAGAGTCCGAGCATAGCGCTGTTCATGCCGATTACCTTCGCCTAACCCAGGCCGCGACAAAGCAGCCTGGGCTGATTGCGCAGCAAGAACTGGACAACGCACAGTCGAAGGATCTTTCAACGGCTTCTCAGATTGATGCTGCCAAGGCTGCCCTGGCGGCGGCGAGGCAAGGCTCGGACGTGGCCGACGCCGATCGTGAACGGGTGCAGGATCTCAACGACTACACCCACGTAACGGCGCCGCTCAGCGGGATTATTGTCTGGCGCTACGCAGATACTGGCGCGCTCATCCAGGCGGGCACTGCTTCTGATACCCAATCTCTTCCCGTCGTAAAACTCTCCGAGAGCAGTCTGCTGCGTCTGCGCATCCCGGTACCAGAAGACGCCGTAGCGTATATCCACGAGGGAGCAGAAGTGAATGTGCAGGTTGACGCAATCCATCGCACACTCGTTGGAAGAGTGGTTCGCTTTACGCGTGACATCAGCCCGGCCACGCGCACTATGGAGACGGAAATCGACGTCGAGAACAACGATCTGTCACTTACGCCAGGCATGTATGCCAATACAACCCTTGAGTTGGAGCGAGAGAACAACGTCTTGGTCATTCCAGTGCAGGCGGTCATACGGAACGGCAATCAGTCCTCGGTGCTGGTTATCGACATCCAGAATCGAGTCCAGACGCGTAATGTTGCGCTTGGTTTGCAGGGTTCCATGCTCGTTGAGGTGAAGGAGGGATTGAAAGAGGGAGAGAGAGTCATCACTGGCGGTCAGTCCAACTACCAGGTGGGCGAGGCCGTAAAACCAAGGGTTGAGCAACTCCCCACGGCAGATGTCAGTCAAGAGCAGTCAGGAGGCACAAAGTAATGCCTAACTTTGCTCTCAAATACCCGTTCTTCATCATCATGGTCTGCCTGGTAATCATGGTCGTGGGCGTGGTCAGCATTGCGTCCATGCCGGTGGACCTGTTTCCCCAAATCGATATGCCTGTCGTTGTCGTAGCGACGTTTTATTCAGGCATGCCGCCAAAGCAGATCGAAGCCGACATCACGGACACTTTCGAAAGATTCTTTACGCTTGGCAGTAACATCGACCGCATCGAATCGCGATCATTGACCGGCGTGAGCCTGATCAAGATTTACTTCAAGCCCGGAACTGATGCGAACGCGGCCTTAAGCAACATCGCCAATTTGGCAATGGCGGATTTGCGGCGACTACCCCCAGGTACCCTGCCTCCCGTAGTTCTCGGCATGGATGCTTCGAGCCAGCCCGTTTGCCTGGTTACGTTGAAGGGTGAGGGCCTGAACGAGACCAACCTCAAGGACCTGGCGCAGTTCCAGGTACGTAACCAGATTGCGAGCGTACCCGGGGCATCGGTGCCACAGCCGTTTGGCGGACGATATCGACAGATTATGGTTTATGTCGATCCGCTGAAACTGGAGGCGCATAACCTTAGTTTGATGGACGTCGTTCGGTCCGTGAATGACTCGAACCTGATTCTGCCCGCGGGCGATGTGCGCATCGGACCCAAGGACTACAACATCTACGCCAACAGCCAGGTCCCCACGCCTGAACAGATCAACGATCTTCCTTTGAAGTCAGTCGGGAATGCTTCTGTGCTCGTGGGGGACGTTGGGAAAGCGCAAGACTCGGGGACCATACAGACGAACATTGTTCGCATTGACGGTCAGCGGTCGGTGTATGTGCCGGTACTGAAGCAGGGCGGGGACAGTAACACCATCACGATCGTCAATGGAATGAAGGCCGCCATCAAAGACCTCGTCGATATTCCATCTTCACTCAAGACCGCTGTCGTCTTCGATCAATCGGTCTTTGTCAAAACCGCACTGAAGAATCTTGGCAGTGAGGGCGGAATTGGCCTTGTTCTGACCGCTCTAATGATTCTGCTCTTTCTGGGTAGCATCCGAGCTACTTTCGCGGTTCTCTTATCAATCCCGTTATCTGCATTGGCTGCGTTCATCTGTATTCGTATGGGTGGCGGATCGATCAACACGATGGTCCTGGCGGGCCTTGCCCTTGCCTTCTCCCGGCTCATCGATAACTCGGTTGTTGTGCTCGAAAACATCTTCCGGCATCTCGAAATGGGCGAGGCGCCGGAGGTGGCTGCGGAGGCAGGCGGCAAAGAGGTACAACTGGCAGTTTTGGCAGCCACATTCACTACGGCCATCGTGTTTTTTCCCGTGGCGCTCCTTTACGGAGTTAGCCGTTACTTGTTCACGGCCCTTGCTCTCTCGGTTGTGTTTTCGCTCTTTGCTTCCTACGTGGTTGCAATGACCGTCGTCCCGCTATATTGCGCGCGCTTCATCAAGCCATTCGCAGCGGATGCTTCGGAAGAACAAGAGATCGATGAGGAACGGCACATCGGGTATCACATTCCGAAGGGCCTTTCTGTCTTCCAGCGCATCGTCCGCGGCTTCAACAATCGGTTTCAAGCGATGCTGGAGAAGTATGTCTTCGTTGTGAATCGTTCGATACTGCGCCCGGTCGCAACGACCCTCAGCATTCTAGGGATGGTCTTGTTGAGCTTTGCGCTGTTTCCGCTTCTGGGGCGGTCGTATTTCCCACGCACAGACCCTGGGCAGTTTGTCATCAACATCAAGTGCCCTAGCGGAACACGTATCGAGTTGAGCGACCAATACATTGCAAGAGTGGAGAACGAAATCCGCCAGGTGATCCCAGAGCGGGATCTCGACATGATCGTTTCAAACATTGGCATTACGCCCGATTTGTCCGCCATCTACACAAGCAACTCATCCATGGACACGGCCTTTGTCCAGGTGAGCCTAAAAGAGGGTCATAAAGTAGGCAGCTACGAGTACATGCAGCGGGTTCGTCGAAGACTGTCGAATGAAATGCCCGAGCTGGGCACCTACTTTCAAGCGGGTGGCCTTGTAGATTCGGTGATCAATCAGGGCCTGCCGGCGCCGATCGATATACAGGTGAGCGGCAACGACTTGGACCAGTCGTTTGCAATTGCAAGCCAGATTGCTGGAAAGGTAAAGGGGCTTAAGAACGTCAGCGATGTTCTTATTCCACAGAATCTGCGATTCCCGGGACTTGAGTTGAATATCGACCGGGAGCGCGCAAGCCTGATCGGCCTGTCGCCCAAGGAGGTGGTCGACAACGTGATTACCGCGCTCACCTCGAACGGCATGATCGCACCGAGCTACTGGATTGACCCCAACACTGGCAACAACTACATGCTCACTGTGCAGTACTTTGACAACAAGATCGGCCACATGAGCATGGACGATTTCAAGCAGATTCCACTGCGGTCCGCGAATCAGGGGGACTATACGCCATTGCGGTCCGTAGCTGACATCAAGGAAATCAACACGCCAACTGAGGTGGATCACTTCAAGCTTCGTCGAGTGATCGACGTCTACGTCATGCCGTCCACGGAGGCACTGCAGGCAGTCAACCGCGAAGTCAATGACGTTGTGGCGGGGATCAAAACGCCTGGAAATGTCCGCGTAACGGTACGCGGCAGCGTTGTGAGTATGAATGAGTCGTTCAAGAGATTTGCCATCGGCCTTGTGCTTTCAATTCTGTTGGTCTACCTCATTCTGATGGCACAATTCGCGTCATTCGTCGATCCATTCATCATTCTCATGGCCATCCCGCCGGGGCTGTCTGGAGTCCTGCTCATTCTGCTCTTCACGCACAGCACGATAAACATCATGTCACTCATGGGCGTGATCATGATGACGGGCATTGTAGTGTCCAACAGCATTCTGATCGTGGAGTTTGCCGGGCATCTTCATGAGGGTGGCCTGCCGGTGGCAGAGGCCGTCGTTCAATCGTGCAAGATACGATTGCGGCCAATTCTGATGACATCGCTTGCAACTCTGCTGGGCATGATTCCGATGGCGCTGGGACTTGAGGCCGGAAGCGAACAGTATGCGCCCTTGGCTCGAGCCATCATTGGAGGCCTGGGCGTTTCAGTCGTAGCCACAGTCTTTCTGGTTCCTGCCGTATACCTGATTGTTCACGGCAGGAAAACGACAGAGATCATTGCTGAGGGAGAGGTTTAGAGAATGAGGAACCACGCACAATCGCACCTACTCCACACAGCACTAATCACACTTCTGGCGCTGTCGGCCCCTTGCGCACTCCTGGCACAGATCGATGTGGTGAAGGAGTCACTGCCAGATGCCCCACGGGCGAACCCATCGTCTGCCGGTTATGTTGGGCAGATCGCTCAAATGACGGCCGGTACGTCAAGCCAGATCCCATCGGCTTCCGCGGACGTTCAAACGTCAGGGCATGGTCCGCGCTTATCGTTGACCGAGGCCGAACAGATGGCCATCAAGAACAACCCAAGAATAAGCGTGAGCCGATTGCTCGTTCTAGCTCAGCACCAAGTAGTTAGGGAAACGAGAGCGGCGAGACTTCCCACTGCAACTGCCGCCATAACTGCAGAGAAGGCGGAAGATGCCTCTCGGGTCTCAGCGGGATCGCTCACGGCTTCGCGCCTCTTTGAGCACGCAGGAGCCGGGGGAGGTTTCACCCAACTAATCACGGACTTTGGCAGAACAGGGAACCTGTTGGCATCCTCAAGGTTGCAGGAAAAGGCCGAGAACGCGAGTGCTCTCGCCACGACTGAAGATATTGTCATCGCAACCGACCAGGCTTTCTTCAATGCGCTTCAGGCCCAGGCGCTGCTGAAAGTTGCGGAACAAAACGTCAGCACCCGACAGACAACGGAAACGCAGGTGGGCGAGTTGACTAAGAACAAGCTCAAATCCACACTCGACTTGAGCTTCGCTGACGTCAACCTATCGCAGGCAAAGCTATTGTTCCTGGATGCAAAGAATAACGTCGATTCGACGATGGCGTCTTTGGACGCGGTCTTAGGCCTCGACAGGCAGGTGGCATACGACCTGGTCGAAGACAATGCGCCTTTGCAAGCACCACCACAAGATGCCGAGCAGCTCACGCAACTCGCACTCCAGCAACGGCCGGACCTGCAGGCCCTGAATTATAGCCAACAAGCAGCTGTCAAGTTCAGCCATGCACAGCGCGACCAGATGCTGCCGAGCATAAGTGCCGCGGGAACTGCCGGAAGCGTACCCATTCGACCCGCAGCGTATTACAACACGAATTGGTGGGGCGGTATTGGCGTCAACATGAATATTCCGATCTTCAACGGCTTCCTGTATTCGGCGCAGGCGAAGGAAGCTGCCATCCGTGCTCAAGCAGTCTCGGAACAGAGCCGGGATCTGCGCGATCGCATTGTCCGTGATGTGCGGACAGCGTGGCTGGCAGCTAATACCGCCTTTCAGCGGGTGGCTGTCACAGACGAACTCTTGAGCCAGGCAAACCTGGCGTTAACGTTGGCACAGACGCGCTATCAATTGGGGTTGAGTTCGATCGTCGAGCTCAGTCAGGCCCAGTTTCAGCAGACCGACGCAGCGATCGGAAATGCGGATGCTCAGTATCAGTACCGGCTGGCTCTCGCGACGCTCAATTACCAGATCGGAGCAAATCCGTGATTGAGAACTTTAAATTGAAAGTGTTTCGCGTCGTTGCGGATACTCTGAACTATCGCAGAGCCGCAGACGAACTGCATCTCACGCAGCCTGCCGTGACTGCGCAGATTCGTTCACTCGAGGAGAGTCTTGGGATCACGCTTTTCGATCGCATTGGCCGCGATACGAACCTTACACCGGCGGGGATCACACTCCTACAATATGTTCGACAGATCGAGGCGATTACCAACGATGCCATCGCTGCGCTTGCTCCTTTCGGCGGGCAGGAAGGAGTTGAGCTGAGTATAGGGGCCTCCCATACAATCGCCGTCTATCTGCTCCCGAAGATCCTTCCCAGGCTATTGCGCGAATGGCCGAAGCTCCGACTCCATGTCATAGGTGGCAGCACGCATGAAGTCCTGCAGGCCTTAACGGCGCACCAGATCGGAGTCGCTCTGATTGAGGCACCCGCGTATCGTCCGGATTTGAAGATCCAAGCATTTGGAGAAGATGAGTTGACGCTCATTGTGAAGCCAGACCATCGCTGGGCGAAGAAGCTTGTGGTTAGGGCTGCGGAACTGGTCCAGGAGCCGATTCTCCTTCGGGAAGTTGGCTCCGGCATGCGTCAATTT
>Ga0073936_10003041_pt1 | contig 24413 bp, 21 predicted proteins | sample AliMusrvi5mmetaG_FD_87041 | JGI IMG/M metagenome (GOLD analysis project Ga0073936, IMG submission 87041) | Freshwater lake bacterial and archeal communities from Alinen Mustajarvi, Finland, to study Microbial Dark Matter (Phase II) - Alinen... | ecosystem: Environmental > Aquatic > Freshwater >... | reverse complement strand
TTGTGCCACATGATTCCCGCAACCAGAACAAATCAGCTTCTTTGTGCCTGATTTCCGGCGGACCCATAGCTTCAAGGTCTTGGTTTGTTCATTGATTTCTTGTCGGTAGACCCGGTAGCCGGCCCAGCCCAGGATTCGTGTCCAGTCTGAGTCTTTCAAAATACTCTCAGGCTACTACAGCTCCATTCGTTGGGAAATGCTGGTTACCGGAGGTTTGTCGGATTCTCGCGCAGAGCCACAAATAGAAAGCGGAATGGTGTGCCTTTATCAATTGAGCTCAAATCACACACGGTCAAACAGATTTGACACCAAGAAGCAGCGGATTGTTCCCTCGCGAGTTATGCGAGACTTCAGCCGTGGATACGTATCGCTCTTTCGCGAAATGGGCACGTTAAAGCGCCAACGAGCGATCGAGGTCGAAAATTCTCGCAAGGTCCAGCAAATGCCCGTTATCCGGCCAAACTGCTTGATTCTAAGTCGCTTAAGCTAAAACGTGGTCCAAGCAGAATTTGGCCGGTTTGTTTTACATTAACGGAAAAGTGCCGTCGCCCAGTCTGGCCGAATTTCACTTTTCCGATAACGCTCTCACTTCAACCGGCTCTATCGAAAGGGACCAGAACGTGGGGCGTCCTGCTCGCGGAGTTATCTGGCCGGGTCCCTTCCCGTTTCGATTTCTGGCCGAGTGAAAGCTACCGCCACTAAAGAGAACGTCAAAGGTGCAGATGTCATACTCCGCGAACCGGGCCAGTTGATGACAACAGCCAGGACGTACACTGGCCGGGATGCCGCCTTCACCTTTCGTGCGGTTGCGCCCCGAAATTACCAGATAGATGAAACGGCGGAATCGTCAATCATGATCACCTGATCCCATAACAGGATTCAAGCGCCGCTGATTGGCGTAAAGGCGGGTCAGGACGCCTCCTTCTTCCGAAGGATGCGATTCAATCGATGCCAGCATGAAAATACAAGCCGAGGGTGCATTGGGAAGAAAATCAAATTTGCCCCAATTGCCGGCGGTGTTAATGGCCCCATGAAGTCCTTAAGACCAGTTGGTCCTCTTTCGAATACAGCGGCAATAAATGGAAAACCAAAAATGATATATTTCTCGTCCACCGGATACGCTATCAAAAAGGCCGACACTGCTAGAAACCATCTGCAGCAAAGGAGCCAATTCGGATGGCGCTTGACAATTTCGGGAAGAACATACTCGTCCTGTCTGAAGAGCAAGATCAGTTCAGCCGCGAGCACTATTGCCCCGACTAATGCGAACCATTTCGGCATTGAACTCATACAATATTAATTGCGGAGCGGGTCAATCCACGCCTGCCATACAACAATTCGACATCGAACACTGTTGATCGAACTTCATATTAGTCCATTTCATACATCAATTGAAAGACACACCTCGTTGGCCGTTCTACTCCTCAGTTATATGTAATTAGAAGGATCTGTCAAAGGGCTACCCACAATTCCAGCGGCGGCACTCCACCCACCGCGAGCCGTCGTTAACTTCGACCCAGACTCTGGCCGCGTTCGGCGATTGTTCGAACAAATGCATCGCGGTCAGGAAAGTCCCATCCTGCGACAGAAATATTTCTCCACCCACCACATAAAGACCCTGAGTGGGAGTTCGCATCGGATCATGCAATTTGATCGTGTACACGGATTTGCTCAACTCTGCGCACGGCGGCCCCGCCGCAACCAGCGCGCTGACAAGCCGATTAATCAGGAGGAACAAAAAGATTCTTCGCAATTGGCAACCGTCCCATTGTAGGCTAGCTGGCCGGGTGCGAACAATGCCACTGACCAAGTGGCGTGACTCAATTATTGAAGCAGAAATGTACGCAAAGGATATCTGGTGGTCTGGAGAAGAAAGCGCGACGCATAGCGTGGCGGTTCCGTGAATGAGATCAACGCGGCGAACCAGATCTGCCGGTGCTGGAGGTTTCCAGCACCGCCGGCGAGCAGTGGAAGAATACCGATCACCCTGCCGTGTTGCTGCTTCCAGTACCACGCTGGAATGCGTTCAGCGGCGTCTGAGAAACGCGTCCATTCCAACGCATATGCTTTCGGACCCCACTGGTTGAGGCATCTCCATTTCGAATTCGGAATTGCGTGACGAGGATCTGAAAGAGACCCTCCAGGAATTGCTCCCTCGGTGAAAGTGCAGTCACTGAGTGGTGTTACCGAAAAGTGCCGCAGCACCGGCAAACGCGCGAGGGCGTGCGATGAAATACGCCCGCATGATGTCTTCACCGCCTAATCGGTTTTTCGAACTTCGGTAAGACCTCGATAGTAAAAGCTTCGATATAAATCATGAAAGGAGTTTTTGTGAATGATCTGACGACACCTTCGAATTGAATCTTAGAACCGTGCATTATCGGTCCATTAAGAGATGCAGCATTACCGCTGTCGTCCTTCATCCGCAACGTGATCTCAGTCGATGATGGATCTGAAAGCCCAATCACCAAGACCGTGGGGCGCTCTGCCGGAGTTGACGAAATGAGCGTACCGACCATTACCGGCAAAAGGCAGTCTTTCAGTTCTTTCCGGAAGAACTCTTCCCCGTTCGCGCTAGTCAAGCTGCGTTTCAAGGATGACCACAGTTTCACGGTAGGCTTTGTATTGTCTGCGTTTCTGTCTTGAGCTGATCCGCTACTGACGAAGCAGAACAACACAATTACCGCCCAAACCACAGCGACAAATATGCGTTTCATGATGGAAAGATTACATCACCGGCGGTCGCTCTTTCGCAACAGCGGAGGCACCCAGACAGCACACAACCCACGACGGTTGACGCCACATCGAACCGCGGCCCGTCCGGTTGCGCCCAAGACTGCATCGCCAAGAGCAAAACCATTGCGGTGATAGCTTCGCCGGTGAGTTTGCGCATAAATGCTTTTGACTCGCCTGCCAGATTTCGTGACACGGTCGAAGCGATTACTGCTCTAACGGGTGATGAAGTACACATCGTGTTCGAATCGCAAAACCGCCCGCCATTGCTCCTTGCGCCGAGTGCATTCTTCACGCATGGCAATGATGTTGAGTTAGCTTCGACCTTTCACTAGGCCGTTTAAGCAGACGAAGTCAATGAGCGGATTGAAGGGGACGAGCGAGGGATCCGAATGGTTGCATTTTGCACAGCGTACAGGCAATAATCGGGCGACTTATACTGTGCCTGCATGTTTCAGGGTAGGAGGTGTTGTGATCCGAATATGCCAATTGGCTATTATTATCGCGTTGCCGATGGGTGCAGCGCTGGAAGCGGCAGACTGGAAGCCGATCGACCCCGCCGAACTGGCTTTGAAAGCGCCGATGGTGGACAAGGGCGCCGATGCCGAGACGCTCTTTTGGGACGTGTGGGTGACGGACGAATTCGACGGCAGCGAGATCCACTCGGTGCTTAATCACTATCTGAGGATCAAGATATTCACCGAACGCGGCAAAGAAACGCAAGGTAAAGTGAACATTTTGGGCGCCGGAAGGACCAAAATCGCGAGTATCGCGGCTCGAACTATCAAACCGGACGGCGGCGTGCTAGAGCTGGAAAAGGGTTCCATCTTCGATCGCGTGCTCGCCCAGGCAGAGGGCCTCCGCATAAGAGCCAAGTCGTTTGCCATGCCGGGGGTCGAGCCAGGCGCGATCATCGAATACCGCTGGCAGGAAACGCGCGCCGACCAGGTGGCGAACTATGTGCGGCTTGAATTTCAGCGCGATATTCCGGTGCAGCGGGTCACGTATCACGTGAAGCCGCTCACCATCGGAGGCGTTACGCTGGGCATGAACAGCATCCGCTTTCACATGCCGGAAATAGAGTGGGTAAGGGAAACGGGCGGCTACTCAAAATGCACAATGACGGGCGTTCCGGCGTTTCGCCGTGAACCCGATATGCCCCCCGACAATCAGGTGCGCTCCTGGATGTTGGTCTACTACACGACGGCATCTGCCATCGTTCCGCAAAGGTACTGGCAGGAGTACGGCAAGGATCGCTACCGCACTTACAAAGCGGCGATGAAAGTGGATGGCGAGATCAAGAGCGCCGCCGCCAAAGCCATCGCTGGCGCTAAGACCGACGATGAGAAACTGAAACGCCTGTTCGACTTCTGCCGGGCCCAGGTGAAGAACAAAAGCGATCGCGACACGGGCCTGACCGCCGAAGAGCGCGCAGCTCTCAAAGTCAACAAGACGCCTGCCGACACTCTGCGGCAGGGTTACGGCAGCGCCAGGGAGATCGATCTGCTGTTCGGTGCGCTCGCTATCGCCGCCGGCTTCGACGCGCGATATGCCCTTGTCGCGGACCGGAGCGACGTCAACTTTTCGCCCAAACTGGCCAGTTCTTATTTTCTGAACACACACAATATTGCCGTACTCGTAAACGATAAGTGGCAATTCTTCCATCCATCGAGCACGCGCGTGCCGTTCGGAATGTTGAGCTGGCAGCAGGAGGGCGCGGACGCTTTTATACCCGATCCGAAAGAGCCTTTCTTCGTCAAAACAGCGCTATCGGACGCCGACAAATCCGCCATCAAGCACAAAGCCGTGTTCAAACTGGACGCCAAGGGAACGCTGGAAGGAGACGTGACGGTGGAATACTCCGGCCATCGCGCCGAAGCGCACCGGCGTACGCTGGCAGGTGAATCGGCTGAGCAGATGGTGGCGACCGTGAGCAGGCCGGTGAAGGCCCGCTTCCGTTCCGCGGTGGTCACCAACGCAAAAGTCGAAAACGCCGCCGATCTGGAAAGACCGCTCGTCGAGTCCTACCATGTCCGCGTCACCGGCTACGCGCAGCGCACGGGCAAACGCCTGCTTTTGCCATTAGCCTTCTTCGAACGCAATGTGGCCGCGCGTTACCCGAACAGCGAACGGATGCATGCTGTCTACTTCCGCCATCCGTGGCTTGAGGAAGATTCCGTTTCGATCGAGTTGCCAGAAGGCTTCGAGACGGAAAGCGCCGACGCTCCGTCGCCGATTCCATTCGCTCCGGTCGGCGAGTACAACGTCAAGGTTGGAATCACGAAGGACAAGCGCAAGCTCGTCTATACGCGGATCTTCGCCATGGGACGCAACGGGCAGATCCAGTTTCAGCCGGAAGTTTATCCGCGCCTGAAAAAACTGTTCGACGCCATGCATGACCAGGATCAACACATGATCGGGCTTAAAGCGGTGGAGAGCGGTCAATGAAGCGGCCCGCGGCATGGTTCGCGGCGGCAGTGCTGTTTGCTGGAGTGAGCTACGCGGCCGACGACACACCTGCCTGGCTTCGCGAGGCGGCCGAAATCCAAACTCCCAAGTACGCCGCAAGTGCATCTGCGGTTGTACTAATGAACGAAGAAAGTCTGGCCGTGGAGGAAAGCGGTCGCATCATAACAACCACCCGTTACGCCGTGCGCATCTTGACCGAAGCGGGCAAGAGTGCAGCCGCCGCGCACAAGGTGTACATCACCGGCACAGGCAAGGTGCGTGAGATCCGCGCATGGACAATCCTGCAATCCGGAACAGTGAAGAAGTACGCCAAGGAACGCGTTCTGGATGTGGCGCTAGTGGAAAACGATGTTTACAACGAAGTCCGGGCCAAGTTGCTCTCCGGCTCGGGCGATGCCGATGCGGGAGCGGTGTTCGGCTATGAAGCCGTGCTGGAAGATCATGCCATGTTTCTGCAATCGGAGTGGCTGTTTCAGGGCCACCGGCCCGTAGTTCTCTCTCGCTACTCGGTATCGTTGCCTGAGGGTTGGCGCGCCGAAAGCGTCACGTTCAATAGCGAACCGCTGGAGCCGCGGATCGCCGCCAACAAGTGGACGTGGGAGATGCGCGACCTGAAAGCCATCTACACCGGCGAATTGGCCAGCCCCGGCGTCATGGCCCTTGCGCCGCGAATCGCCGTAACTTTCGTCCCGGCGGTGGGAGCTAAGACCGGCTCGGCGCGGGCGTTCACGAAGTGGCCCGAGGTTTCGCGCTGGTTGGCCGAACTGACAGATCAGCAGGCCGTTTCCAGTCCTGCACTCGACAAGAAAGCGATGGAACTGACAGCGGGCGCCAAGACCGGGATGGAAAAGGCCGAAGCCATCGCGCGATTTGTTCAGAGTGTCAATTACGTTTCCATTCAGACCGGCGTGGGCCGCGGCGGCGGTTACCGGCCCCACACTGCCGCCGCAGTGTTTGCCAAGTCATATGGCGACTGCAAGGACAAAGCAAACCTGATGCGCACCATGTTGAAGACGATCGGTGTAGACGCCTTTCTGACGGCGATCTATTCGGGTGACCGGACCTACGTCCGGGAAGCCTGGGCTTCTCCGCAACAGTTCAATCACATGATCGTGGCCGTGCGCATGAAGGAGGGTGATGCTGCCGCCATGGTGCCGGAAACCAAGCTTGGGCGTCTGCTTATGTTCGATCCTACGGATCCATATACTCCATTTGGCTACCTCCCGGAGCATGAACAGGACAGCTTTGCATTGCTGGTGGCGCCGGAAGGCGGGGACTTGGTGCGCATGCCTGTCTCGACACCAACAGCCAATCGCCTGCAGCGCCAGACCGAAGTCGTTTTGGGCGAGTTGGGTGACATCACCGCCACAGTTCAAGAGGTGAGCACAGGCGAAGCCGCCGCGAGCGCCCGGCGGCTCTTTCGCCGCAGTTCGGCATCGGCCTACCGCAAAATCATGGAACAGTGGGTCACCGCTGGAGTTAAGGGAGCTAACGTTACAAGGCTCGACCCAACCGACTCGCCTGGCGAGTTCAAGCTCGACATCGCGTTTTCAGCGGCACAGTACGGGCAATCCATGCAGCGCAAGCTTCTGGTCTTTAAACCCGTCGTCGTGTCGCGCCGCGATGCGATGCGCTTTACCGCCATGACCCGCCGCTATCCCATCATTCTGAACTCGGAGGCGTACACCGAAGTAGTGAGAGTGAAATTGCCCGCTGGCTTTAAGGTGGACGAGAAGCCCAAGAATGCCAATGTGGAAACAGCATTCGGCAAGTACCGCGCTACCTTTGAATCCAAGGATGGTGAGTTGTTGTTCACTCGCAGCATGGAAGTGCGGACCACGACGGTGCCGGCCTCGGAGTATCCGAAAGTGCGGGATTTCTACCGGCGCGTCCAGGCGGCCGAGGGAGAGCCCGTGGTGCTTGTCCGGCAGTAACGCCGCGATACCATTCCGGCGACCGCTTGATCGAGGGATCTATTCCCGGTAAAGTTAAGTCAGCAGCCGAGTGTGCTTCTTCGAATTCCAGTCATCGCGCTAGCGACATGCATTCTGGCATACGGCCAGCAACAGCGGATTGTCTTTGATCAGCCGCTTCTGATCGTGAACGATGGAAAATACGGCTTCATCGATCATTCCGGAAATGTGATGATCAAGCCGCAATTTTATTGGAGCTCCGACTTTTCGGATGGATTCGCTACGGTGTATGTGTGCGGAAATCTGGCATCGATCAATCCATCCGGGAAGATTCAGGCACATCGACTCGAAATGAACAGCGGATTGGCGCTTAGACGTAATGGCTCCGGGACCGGATACGTGGACTCCTCCGGCCGGTTCCAGATCCCGCCCAAGTACGAGGATGGCTTGCCTTTTTCCGAAGGTTTGGCCGCCGTGAAAATGGGCGATAAGTGGGGCTTTGTTGACGCTGACGGGCGTCTTGTGATCGCGCCGCGCTTCGCGGCCGCATACTACTTTGTTGAAGGAGTCGCGATTGCCGATCTTGGCGAGAGTCACGTCCTTATCAATCGAACCGGCAACGTTGTAGCGGACGGATTCGACCATCTGTGGAGTATCGGAGACGGCCGGGTACTCGTGTCCCAAAGGCAAAAATGGGGCTTCATAGACTTCGGCGGAAATGTGCGCGTGCCGCTCATCTACGATGGGGCCAGGGATGGATTCCAGGGGGGGCTGACCAGCATGGTCAAAGATGGCAAATGGGGATACCTCGACCGCAACGGTGGCGTCGTGATCCCTTTTCAGTTCGGTGATGCCGGCCCATTTTTCGCGAACAGTCTTCCTCCGGCAAAGATCGGCAAGAAGACGGGCTTCATCGACAGGTCAGGGAATTTCAAATTTCTTCTCCCATACAGATCCTCGCCTGGATTCGTCTACGGTGATGTAGCCCCGTTCTGGACCGAGGACGGCAGGTTTGGGTATGTCAATGCGTCCGGCAAAATAATCTGGGGGCCTGCCGCCGAGAGTCCCGACCACGCGCCAATTCTGGGTTGGACGGAAAAGGATAAGCTCAAGAGCTGTGATGGCATCTCCGTTACGGTGCGAACTCTCGTCGCGAACTTAGCAACCGTTGAGGACTGACAAGTGCAGGCACATCAAGCTTTGATGCGCCGCGCTTCCGATAACCCGCCCGGCAACGCTTCGGTGGCTGCAGGCGCGGAATCCTGATTGATAATTGCTTCGTTGGATGGCCCAAAGTTAGGCGCCCCATAGGCATGCAGATAGCAGTCGCCTAATTTCGCAAGTTCTCGCGAAACAATGAATATCGACGGGAAGTGCAATGTTCCACCCATCAGGAGCGAGCCGACCTCGATTCCCTAGGGTGTCGCAATTCGCCTAAGGCCGTCTGCAGTCCTCCACGAACGATTCAGCAGCTGCGAAGCCGTACCCGGAAGGTGAGTGGACCATCCACACTGCTCCAGAGGAGATGAAGAATCTGGGTGTCCGATGCGTGCACTCCGAACTCGAACTCATTGGCGAGCTGTCCAGTATGATCAACAGCCGTCGTAACGCCGAGCAACTCGTTACCTGCTGGCGTCCAAGATGCTAGCCGGGCATGCAACAGCAGATCGGTGAACTAACTTGCTTGCGCCGAGTTTGGACCTGACCAAAAGCGTCGTTGAACGTTAACTGTGCACTGAATCTTTCCAACTCTGCCAAGCGAGAGTGCCTTCTCTCTATGCTACAATATGGCTGAAACGGACTTGGACCCCAAATGGACACGGTGGGAGGACAATCAGCGGGAAGCTGGCAACGCAACATGCCCAGGCCTGTTTGGGCTTCTGTTTTAGTGTCCGTTTTTGGGTCAAATCGGGTAGGATTGAAAGAAAGCAAAGACCTCGGAGACACACGCCGGAAGCGGAAAGTCTTCTGGAATCAGTAAGTAGCTGATCAGTAAGGCAAGCGGGAGTAATTCAGTGGTAGAGTGCGCGTTCTTCGGCTGCTCATATGCCAGTTGGAACTATGGTGAGTGGTTGGAGGTAACAAATGAATCGTACACTATTTCGCCTGTTCTGCGCTCTGGTTATGGGTGTTGTTTGCTATTACGGTGCGATGTGGATTGCGACAAGGCCACCTAGTGCCCAAAACGGCCAATGGAAACGAACAAGACCATATAAAGCATTCACCATTGATCTGACAACACGCCTAGCCTCGGGTGGGACTGTTCGCGAGTCTTACGCCCAGCGATCTGACGGAAGTTTTGTCCGTTCGAGTTATTCCGGAGATGTCCGGGCATCTCGTTCCATTGATTTTTCCGACGGTACAAAAGTCGTTATGTACGACAGGCTTGGACTTAAATCGACGGTTCGCGACAATCGGAGGTTCATTAACTGGTCGCAATCGAATGAACAGATTGCGAATAATGGTTGTGAACAGCCGAGTCGAAAGTTGACGTTTTTGCGTAACGACCTCGTTCTTGGACGAAATGTCAAGGTCTTCGATGTGGGCGAAGTTCCCCCAAATGTCCCGAATGTAAAAATTACTTCCTGGGTGGACCCTACGCTGGACTGCTTTACGGTGAGACATGAGATCCAGACCAACGATGGGCTGTCTGTGAAAGAGGCTGTGCTAACGTCAGTTGGTGAACCCGATCCCAAATTGTTCTTTACTGACAATGCAATTGAGGTAAGCCCCACGGAGGCACTCCGGAAGGGGCTTGCTGCACTTGGCGTCGGCGCTTGCCAGCAATGCGAAGTGTCGTCGGCGCGGCGTGAGACGTATTACAACAATCATCGCCCGTGAACGAAAGCCCAATCTCGTCTTGTTGACTCCCCCGTTGTTGTTTTTGGATTTCCACCGAGGAGGGGTGAGTTCGACCGCTATTTAGATGACGAAATTGGCCATACCTGGCGGTACGGGCGGAAATGGTCTTGTCAATCGCGGCGACGCCTTCAACCGCGTCCGCAGTGCGCACCCCGACCTCGAACGCAATCACGAGCTATTCAATAAGATCAATAGCCGCCGCAACATAGAGAATCTCGCCACTGCCGCTGTCATTTCCGCGCAAAGGAAAACGTATCCAAATGCCCCAGCCCCGGAGCAGCCAGAACCATGATCGTCGCAGGAATGTGTGCTACCCTCAAACTGCTGGCGCACTCGACAAAATGATCGACTATGGCCACAGTTCACGGCGGCGACTGCCATCCGTTACTCGCGAGATGGCTGTGGCGCTAGTTCCGTTTCTTCTAGCGTTTCTACAAAGCTACGGCATCGCGCAATCCGTGGTCCGCGAGGAAAGAAAGGTTGTCGTTGGGGGAGTAACGGAAGTGTGGCAGTTAGTTTGGCTCAAGCCGCCGAAACCCATCTGTGCGGCCGACGACTTCTGGACTTCGACTCCCTGCAACGGGTTCGCTTTCGGGGAGGCTGGAGAATTGGACCTGGTCCGATTGCGCCAGGGGAAAGAATTTGACCGCTTTCATCTGACCAGGCTATTTGGCCACGATGACCTGGACGGCCCCACGGCAGAGCGTGTTGCCATCTTGCAGCGGTGGGAGGTAATGGATGGTGACGACGCACGCGGCAGCGAACTCCAGCAACGCCTCTCGCTGCGTCCGCTGGCGAAAGCCATGAAGATAGGCGACTACAATCACGACGGCGAGCCGACGGAGTTCCCGTTTCAGATCGGCGAAGTAGCAGGCGCCCGGATTTGCGTCCTTATCGGGGTTTCAAAAGAAAATCGCCGTCTGCACCTGTTCGGGACGGCGAGACTACCCGATAAGCCGCTGAAGATGGCGCGGCAGCACTGGGAATCCCTTCGCGATTCAACCAAGCCGATTCATGTGCTCGAAATGGGGTGCTTCGATCACGGCGCTGAGAGCCAGTCTGAACTGGACCTGAGCGCTACGGCTAAGAGCATTCATGTTGTGCAAAGCGTTTATAACTGCCCAGAGCCCGGCAAGCAGCGGAAGTTGATAGGCCGGGGCGAATGGTAGTCGTCATTGCACTTACTGCACAGTCCGGACTCTCAATAAATGGTAGCCTTCAGAGTCGGTGGGCAATCTGGAGATGTCCTTCAACGATAATTGCCGGGTGATCTTGCCACCCACTACAACATCAATCCTTTTTTTTGAGAATGGGTCGGCGCCCGGCCGAACCAGAATCTTGTCGATCAGGTACCCGCTGCACGCAGCCCGGTAGCTGGGGATGTCCAACGTAACTCGCCCGTCGCCAGGCACGTGGTAGTCGTGAGGTTCGATGATTCCCAAACGTAGGACGTAGTTCTCCGGGTTTCTGGCGACGACCTTGATTTGCTGCTGAAACGGCGGACGGAAAACGGGAAGCCGGTAGGCACAGCCAGCCGACATCAACATTGACACCAAAACCAAGGCTCCTGCCATATCCCGCCCATCGTGCTTCATCTTGAAAGGTTTGATCATGAGGTGGTTCCTATTCGCTGTTGCACGCCCGGCTGACATCTTTGACGCTGGTAACAAACAGCGTTCCCCCAGCTCGGGAAAGCGTGAAAATATGACTCACCGGCTCACCCATATTCAGGTTCACGCACAATTCCGCTCCCTGCAACTTCCAATCCGGCACCACCGGGGCCAAGCCATTTGGATACGTCTTCTGTAACGCGGAAATGACTGTGGGAGCGGCGAGCTGCTCGGCGTTGCGGCGGCGATTGATCCTATCGAAGAGATCGTCAATGAGGTCGAGTTCGGGGTGCACCCGGCGGACGCCCAAATCCATCACCTCCTCCGGAGTAATGCGGATGGTCCACTCGCCTTCCGGGTCCCTGCTGCACGAGTAGTCCATGAAGGCCTTGAATGACTCTTTAGTACGGACGCGGATGAACTGGCCGTCGAACTTGATCGGGCCGTCGCCGCCTGAAAGGTCGAAGTTCGACGTGTAGTGCCGGATCAACAGCGGTATCGCACGCGTTCCGTCCCACTCCCAGACGCTCAGTTGACCCTGCAACCAGCATCCCGATCCCTGTAAGTCTGAGTTCTGCAGGTAGAACCGCGGATGGCCCTTCGCCGATGGCGGCAGCTTGGTGATGTCTTCAACGAGGCCGTCAACGCGCTTATCCTTACTGCCGGCCGCGGTCCACGCAATCTGGTACTTGCCGCCGGCCCTGGAAATCAAGAAAAACGTTCCCACTCCGTACTGGGGATAGTCGTCATTCGTGAAGCCGGCGGCAACCACATAAAGACCACGTGATATCCGAACCGCCGAGGTGACGAGATCGCAAACACCACAACCGCCTTCCGTGACAGGAGCCGAACGTATGCTGTTTCCGGCGTCGCCTGATGGGGGATCAAGTTGAGCCATCCATTTCGTCAGCGCCTCGTCCTCGGCGTCTGTGTGGTCGCTCAGATAGGCGACGGCCCATTCTCCAGCTAAGTCATACGCCCGCTCCAACCAATCTGCCGTCCGGGCTGCCTTGGCGCGTTGATAGTCCCTGCGAATCTCGTCCGCATTCCGCGCGCATCCGAAAGTTACAGACAAAAGGCCGAGTAATATGACCGGAGCGATGGTCCGAACATTCATGCCCTTGCTCCTCAGCTCCATAATTCCACCGATTGGGTTTCATGGCAACCACTGCGACGAAGACTCCGCCTGCTAACAGTAACCGCCAGACGATGAAAAGCGTCGATCTACCAGGACGCCACACATGATCGTAGTGCTTGCCGGCTTGCTTCTTCAATCGATCTCCGCGTTGGGCCAGCCCGTTCAGATGAATGGTTTCTTCGATGCTGGTCAGTGGGGCTTCCTGGATTCCCGCGGGAAAGTGGTTATTCCGCCCGCCTTTGATGAAGTGGGCAGCTTCCACGGCGATTTAGCTCCAGTGCGGAAAGGGAAGCGCTGGGGACTGCTGCACAAGAGCGGGAAGTTGGTCGTGGATTACCGGTACGATTCGCAGCCACGGTGGCGCGGCGAAATTCCAATCGCGGTCCAAGAACCCGGAAGCCGCAAGAGTGGGTATATCGATCAGGAGGGCACATCGGTAATTCCGGCGGAATTCGACAGAGCATGGCCCTTCTCCGAAGGCAGAGCTTTGGTGAAGAAGGATGGGAAGTTATTCTTCATCGATAACGCCGGAACGCAAGCTTTCGAATCGGTTTTTGACCGGGCGGGGTTCTTCCATGAAGGTATGGCCTGGATTCTTGTCGAAGGGAAGTTGGGCTACATAAATCGCTCCGGCAACATAGTCATTGCACCCAGGTTTGAGCATCTCCTGCCGAGTGAACTTCACGACTTCTCGGACGGGCTCGCGGCAATTGCGCGCGAAGAGAAACATCCGACAGTGAACTGGAAGATTCGCAGATGGGGCTACATCGACAAAACTGGCAAGGTGGTGATCCCATACACGTTTGACAATGCGAGAACTTTCTCTGAGGGGCTTGCGGCAGTTCATGACGGTTTCCATTGGGGGTTTATCGACAAATCGGGGAAGGTCGTCATTCCGCTGCGCTACCAATATGTCCACGGATTTCATCATAGCTTAGCAGCCGTGGCAGTAAAAGACGGTCAGTGGGGGTATATCGATCATGGCGGCGTCATGAAAATCGCTGCACAATTCAGCGAAGCCGGCGATTTCAGCGCGGATGGGATCGCCGAGGTCAGATTTCCCATGCGCCCTGTTTTCGATGCTTATCCCGGGCGGGTTGGATTAGGTCCTCCGTCTGACCTAAGAAGCGCCTGGTGGGGCTATATTGATACTTCCGGCCAATACATTTGGAATAACAAATCAACCAGGGTATCGCACTGAGTTAGTAAGTGCTTGACCTACCGGAACACTCCCTCTTGCCCGGCGTGAGGGGGATGCACGCGCAGCAGAAACATCCCGGGAGAATCGTCCAAATCGTAGTAGCCGAAACTCGCACTACACATCAAATCGCCTTCCACATCGTGGCAATCGTGGACATTGGGCGTCGATTTCTGTCCGGCTGGCGCCGGGAGATGGAACGATTGCCAGTGGTCGCCTCCGTCCGTGCTGTAGAGATGCTCACTGCTCCGTTCGAGAAACGCGAACACCGTTCCATTCTTGAGGAATCCGATTGCCGCCACCTCGCGCTGCTTCTTCCATGTCGCGTTCATCACGAGCGTCCACGTCTTGCCGCCGTCCTTTGTACGGTAAAGGCGTTTCCCATTGCAATCCCGTCCGGACTCGGGCCAATTGCGCCCCTCCGCTTCCCAGTCGAATCCGGGCAGAAGCGTGAACAGTAGCCATCCGCGATTGAGATCCTGAAAGGCCATACTCGACACACTGAACCCCGTGCTATACGGGTAGCGGCAGTTTTGTTTCACAGTCATCGAACCGCGGCGGCTCCAGTGCGCGCCCGCATCGTCCGTCGCAAGCAACGCGACGCTCTTATCCTCGCGGTCGCCTCTCGCCGCCATCCATCCGGACTCACTGTTGAGGAAAAAGATGCATTCGATTGATTTGACATGCGGCGCCTCGGCCGCGACCCACTCGCGGCCACCATCCGTGGTGCGCATTGCCTTGTCGTCCGAGCAACAGCTTCGCGACGAGCCCACCCCGAGCCGCTCGTCCAGAAAAACGACGTTCGCTGCCCACTCACCTCGCAACTTCTCCCAACTTCGCCCCCCATCCGCGGTGCGGATCACGCCGCCACTCCAACTGATCCAGCCGTGGTTCGAATTGACGAAAGAAATGTTTGGGTGCCCTGGATAGCTCTCGACGCCGGCGATCTCCTTCCATGTGCGGCCCGCGTCCAGGGTCTCAACCACCGTGCAGTAAGGTTGCTGGCCGAGAAAGGCGCCGTGCTCAAACCTACTCGACCGGCAGCCATAGGCCCAGGCGTGACCGGGCCCGGTGAATTTGATCGCGTCAATCCATTGCGCGATGTCGCAGTCCCGGCATGTGCCGCTCGTCCAAGTCGGCATGAACGGAACTTTCGCAAGACCGTTCGCTTGTGCGAAGCTCGGAACTTCACTCGAAACCAAACATAGTATCAACCCAACACCACATATCCGTTCAACTTTGAACATCAGGGTCGGCTCCTTGGCCGGACTGACAACAACAATAAACCATTTTGCTGTTTTGCTGCACTGCAGACTACTCCGCCGTTGAATACGCGGCACTCATAGACTTTGGCAGGCAGCATGATGCGTTGCCAGTGGGCGCCTTGGTCTGAGGTGTAGAGCAGATACTGCTGAAGCTGTTGCGTCCCCGCTCTTGTGTCATAAAAAGCAAAGCCTAGATTCTCATGTGCGAAGCGGACACTCGACATCCAGGCACCGGCACCCTGAAACGACGCGTCCGGATCGGTGGACCAAGTTCTCCCGCCGTCGATTGTTCGATAAAGACGACTGCCCTCTACGCCATTTGGGTTCAGAATCAGCCAACCTCGGACAGGATCGAGAAAATACAGAGCGCGGATGTCCGTGGGGTTCTTGGTCCGGATGTTGGCGACTTCCCAATGCCGCCCCCCGTCGATAGTGCGAAGAACTCCAATACCGCTGTCCGCGGGGCCTGCTAACCAACCAGTTTGGGAATCGAAGAAGAACAGCTTGCGGACGCTCGTAATTCCGGACGGCTTGGTCTCATTCCAGGTACGTCCGCCGTCCACCGTGAGGAAGAAACCACCTGAACCACCCCACCCTGTGCCGTAACCAAGATGGTCATCAAAGAACTGGAGTTCACGGAAACCCTGTTCAGTGGTTGCCTTCCAGTGCCGTCCCCCGTCAGTCGTATGGATGAGTTTGGCGTACTTTGCCGCGGCATCCCGCCACCACGAGATCCAACCTTGATTTGGGTTATTGAACCAGAGCGCTGGGCGTCCTGGGTATTGGGTTACCGATGGTAATTCCACCCATGTGCTGCCGCCATCTACGGTATGCGCAATCGTGCAGTATTCCTGATGGCCGATGAAGTTTCCGGGCTCATCAAGGGTGCAACCTACTCCCCAACCATCGTTCGTGCTGGTGAACTGAATCGACGTCAGGAATTTTGCAATTTCACAATTCGGGCAAATTCCTTCCGTCCATGTCATGGTAAACGGAAGGCCCGGCGAGTCTGCCGGCGTCTGGGAGCGAATTGGAACGCTCATTGCGAACAAGACGACCATAAGCCAAACAGAGTGCAGTTTTCCACTTATTCTCATTGCACCACCTGTATAGGGTTGGAAGGCAACCATCAGACCTATAATATTCCCCGGGGGCGCGCAAAAACACCTGCCAGCGTTCCGCTTCGTCACGCCCGTATTATTTCCCGCTGCCCTGCGGATGGATCCTCAAGATGTAGAACCCGAGATCCTGTTTTCTTGAACTCGTCATGTAATACGGATAGCTGGCACTGCAAAGAAGATCGCCGTCAGCTTCCTGACAATCGCGAACAGCAGGCGGCTGGCGTCTCCCTGCCGGACCGGGAAGTTTGAAGGCCTGCCAGTGGTCGCCGTCGTCCAGGCTGTAAAGATGGTCCGCGCCGGAATCAAGGAAGGCGATCGTGATCCCGGATCGCAGAAAACGAACGCGCGCTATGTCGCGATGTTCTTTGATCAGCCCGTTGGGAGCCTGCACCAAAGTCCAGTTCTTGCCGCCGTCAATTGTTCTGTAAATGAGCCGGCCTTCGCATCCCGGGCCCGGTTCAGGCCAGCGGCTACCGACCGCCGCCGCGGAGATAGCGGATTCAAGCTCGGCAATCAACCAACCTCTCTGCGAATCGCCGCCGGTTTTGACACGCTATCACTGCGGGGTGACGAAGATTCTGAAGACCTGACTGAATTCACCAGCCACGCCCACACGATATGTCGTGCCGATGTTCGTGTTCAATCTGAAATTGATCTGGCTGACTCCCGCCACGCGAAACGGTGCGGGACCGTTATAGGTAATCTCTGCACCAACCGGCATTGTTCCGACCCCTCTAGGACTGTTGGGGTCGGGAACTAATGCTTGCACCGTCGCGGAAAAGACATTGTTGGGCAGCGGGAGGTTGACCAAAGCGCCGTCCGCCTGCTGTGGCGTGATGCTGCCCAGGCCGTTGGCGAATACCGAAACGATCGAACCAGAAGCTGCCGGATTCGCCGCGGAATTTACGCTGCCATCCTGATTCAGGGCTACCGCGAAAGAATTCGGGCCGTAGTTCATGAACACGCCGGGGGTCCACCCGGCCGTAGGCCAGCTTACGCACTTCAGGGCCACTTCCCGGTACATCACACAGACCTGAGTATTCCGAGTCGTGTTTAGAGACCATGGAGCGACCACGTTCACCTGTCCGTCCTGAGCCCACAAAATCGGCGCAGGGGTTCCGTCGAATGTCACCTGTACTTCAGCTACTCGCGTTGGATAAGGCGTCTGCAGTGTCACGTTTGGTAGCGCGCCTTGTTGCGGACCAAGACCGCTCCCGGAGAGTTCTAACAATTCACCGGCAGTGACCGGACCGAAGGTGTGGCTGCCCGCATTGCTGATGCAAGCCAGAGGAAATGTCTCCGCCGTGGCCGTCGGCGACAAGCTCAGCAGAATGGGAATTATAAGGACGGGGGTTGGATGGGCCGGCCCGGAGGACAGCGGACTGGGTCGTGACGGGACGAAGCTTTGTTCCGCCTCAAGCACCAGCAATACATTTCCATCTGGGCCGAAACCGACCGGGGAAGACGATCCAAAAGAGTCAGCACCGGGAAGATACGTGCTCTGCAGGACTGTGCCATCCGGCGCGATCACGCTTAGAAATTGTGTGCCGCATGGAGCGAGGGTGTTTTTGACCGGATGGTAAGCAGTCTGAGACTTTCCCGCGACGTAGGCGTTCCCCGCTTTGTCCAACGCGAAGGAGGCCTGCAGTAGACCAGCAGACCCTGCCGGAAACGCAGACGAAGAGATCAACCCTCCATTGGCGTCAAAACGTGCCAACCCTCCACCTGTATTCACCACTGCGTTACCATTGGCATCTAAGACGACGCGCTGTCCCGATGCGGTGGCAAGGGCTGCTTTGAATCGCATAGATCCGTCCGGCGCGAAGCGCGTCAGCAGGCTATCAGTGGTCACAAACGCCGCTCCTGCTGCATCCGCCGCAATCGAATAAATCGTGCCAGCCGCGGTGACGGAATATTCAATTGCGCTTCCGTCCGCCGATAGTCGCACCAACTTCGCCCCCAAGTTTGTATAGGCACGGCCTTTGGCATCCACTGCCAAAAGCGGGAAATCGGACTGTGGCGGCGGAATCAGGATCGGTGAGGTCCACATGATCCCCGATCCGGTGGCGTCCAACTTGGCCACGGTCACGGCTCCATCACCACGGATCGGCGTCACATATACTCCGCCGCTAGGATCGACAGCCATTCCGCTAACCTCAGTCTGGAGTTGGTCCGTCCACAGGATCGATTTACCGTCGACTGAGAGCTTCGTCACCGACGAATGGAGCCCGTTGATGCCAGGAGTAGTCTCCGTTCTCAGAAGGTAGATCGCGCCGGAGCCATCGGTCGCCATTGCGCGGAACCGGTCAAACAACCACTGGCTATAGTCGAAGCCGAGTACGAAATTGGGCTCGGCCGATGCGAGAAGGCCGGCCCACAGCAGGGCGATGAACGATTTTGAGAGCACGAAAACTAGGAGCATTTACGAGGCCGCGAAGAGTCCTTTGTTTGCCTTGATCGAAAATCGAAGCAGTGTCTTTTCACTACACCCCAGAGTCCGAGTTCACCATCGACAGGCAGTGATGGTAATGGTCCGTAGGATTCGTATATTTCAAGGACTCCGAAAATCAATGCCAAGTCGATCGGGACATGGATGTCGCATCGCGCGAGTTCCCAGGGAACCGAGCGCAAAGCCGGGTTCTGGGAAATTGGGGCGTTGACTGACGAGTTCGAAGATCAGGCTCCTCGGATACCCAAACTGGACGCAGGCTTCACCGACACATCTAAGCCCTACCGTGGAGAGGAGTTGCTTGGGTTCGAGTGGCCCTGGATTTAGGCTATGAGAGTTCTAATTGCGTCCAGTGTGGGGAGCCATACATTGAGCGTTCCAAATTCCCAAGCCCATTATCTTGACAGCAGCGGTTTTCGCCGTTTTCGTCTGTATCCGCCACATTCCATTGATTTCTGCAAGTTGAGCCCTCTCTCTGGTTGGAAATGAGACTCCTCGGGAGTGCAGCCTCAACCCCCATGGTTGAGGTCGAACCCCACGGTTTTGCCTTCCAATTCTCTGGCTTCTCCGGTTGACAGGTTGCGTTTGTTGACGGCAGTGTACAAGCTGGGAGGCCACGCTCAACCCCTAGGGTTGATGAGCCGTACCCACGTTTTCTCATACCAATTCACTGGTTTTTCCAGTTGGCAAAGGGCATTTGTTGACGGCAATGTTCAACTTGGGGGGCCGGGTTGGTCTGATTTCGATCTGCCAGATTCCAATCAACGAGTGCGGGAAATCCGCTCGCTACGTGCGATGTGGCGGGGGCTGGAAACCAGCTCACGGTGTGGCTAGTGAGGCACTCCTAACGGAAACGGGGAGCAACGGCTAGGCTGCACCTACGGCGCAACGGCGCCAGTCCTCGACCCTACCAGCGCAGCCCCATATCAAAAGTACAGCTTCGCCCCCAATTGGATAGTCCGGTTTCCGCCGATATTCTTGCTTACGTCCGCGAATGCCGGGTTGATATTGTTGGGCAATACCGTTGGCGTGGTGCCGACCGCGGACTGATAATTCAGGCCCGTATACACCGTGAAGTTGTTCGAATTGGTGGCGATGAAGACGTGGTTCAGCGCGCCGTACATCTCCGCGCGGAACGTCAGCTTGACCTGTTCGTGGATCGTGACCTCCTTCAGGAACGCCATGTTGTAGATCTGGCCGTGCGGCATCCGGATATTGGTTATGCGAGGAGCGTTGCCTATTTGCAGATACCCGGGAGGGGAGAAGAGGGCCATCGAGTTGAGATACGGACAAGTATGAGTCGCCATGTTGTCGCAACCGGCCTTCCAGCCGGGGAGGATGGGATCTACGCCCGAATTGATGTTGGGACGGATGGCGCCGACACCGTCCGGCCAACCCGCGTTGGTGCCCGAATAAACCGAGAAGGGATATCCGCTCCGCAGTTGAAAGTTGCCGCTGGTTTTCCAGTTGCCGATGATCTGGTTGATCCAGCCATTCTGGACGTTAAGGAAATGCTTGCCTCTGCCGATCGGGATGTCCCAGTTGTAGTTCAGTTTGAAGTCTTGCGGAATAGAGAAGGACGAGATCGACTTTTCGAGCTTATTCGAATCGGGCGGAATCGACCCGAGAAGCTGTGGCGTCGAGTTGCCCCAGGGCTGTATCCCGCCGCTGCAGTACTGGCCCATGCAAGAGCTGTCGTCAATGGACTTCATCCAGACATAGCTGACATTGAACTGGAAGCCCATCGAGAGTCGTTTCGTGAAGTTCAGATGTAACGCGTTATAGTTCGCGTCGTAGCCTTGCGAGGTCGGATTGGTGATGTCTCCGACAGTAGACAGGGGACGAAACGAATTCTGGCGCGTCACGGTTGTGACAACGCCGGCGGCGTTCTTGATGCCCTGAGGATTGGGGACCTGGGCGTTCATATCCAGGCCGGCCGCGAAAGCCGATTTATATCGGTCCAGGTCGATTGCATTGTAAATCTTCGAGGGGCCGAACAGATTGGTGCTCTTGCTGCCGACGTATAGGATGTCGAGGCCCGTGCTGCGTCCCCACTGGAATCCGAAGCCGAAGTTCCACTGCTGGACGTAGGGAATTACCACATTCTGGCTCATCTGGGCCAACGAGCTCACGTTGTTAAGGTTGGTGATCAGGCCGTTGGCCGGGATAACAATTCCCCCGGTTGGGAGTTGCAGCGGAGCAAAATCCATCTGCACTTGGCCGCCGTTGGCTGCTCCGTTGGAGGCCGGGCCCACCGGCCTGGGACTGAGATCGGGAAAGGCTGATTGAAACAGCCCGCTGGTGGGGACGTGGTTGATGGCGTACGCGCCGCGCATCACCTTCAATCCCGGAATGATGGCCGGCAGCCGGTAGGCGAAGCCGATGCGGGGCTCCCAATTGTTATAGCGCGTGGGCCAGAGCGTGCGGGGCGCGCCGTTGTACCCGCCCAGTTGGATGTAGCCCAACTGGGTCGCGCCGGTGGAAAGCGTCACGGGCTGGTCGATGAAGTTCCCCTGCATGTTGTGCTTCTCCACGCGCGGAACCTCGATTTGGTAGCGCAGACCGATGTTCAAGGTCAGCCTCGAAGTCGCTTTCCAGTCGTCCTGGAAAAAGCCTGCCCAGTATTTCCAACGGTATTGATAAGGAACGACAGCCGTGGCGAATTGTATAAAGGTCGGATATCCCAGCAACAGGGTCGCAAAGCCTGCACCCGTGGTGGCGTTGGGAATGCCCAACACCGTTTGCGTATTCCCATTTCCGATGTTGGTGCCGGACGCGTTGAACTGCCAGATCCCTCCCAGGTTTTGATTATTTACGAGATTCTGCTGCGTCGCATTCCAGTCGATGCCGATCTTCAAGTTGTGTTTTCCCTTCACCCAGTTCAGGGTATCGGACGCTTGAAAGAAGTTGTCGGTCTCAAAAGTGCCGACGGCGAGACCGTAGTTGGTGACGTTGTTGTCAAAGGACTGGAGCCATGGCACTCCCTTCGTCAAGAACGAGGGGAAGCCGAACATCTCATACCCGTTCACCGATAGTTGCAGAGGAGTCTGGGTGCGCGAATTATTCGAACGGTTGAAGCCGTAGCGGAATTCGTTCACTTTATTTCCTCCCCAGGTGTAGGTGTCGCTGAACACCGCGTTGGTCCCGGTATTGCTGTCAGTCGGAACGCTCTCGAAATAACCGCCTTGGTTATACCGAACACCCTTCGTGGGAACCTGCGCGAGCCGGGCGGACATCCGATGGTTGTTAGTTATCACCTGGTCCACTTTGGCCAGCCAGCGATTGTCGGTGTTCCGGACGCTGCCGAAGAAGTAATAATTCTGGCCCGAGGCATTCAGCGGCATGTTCGGAAGCGGTTGCTGGTTGATAACCTTCTGGCCGATCGGCGAGATCATTGATGGCGGAATCGTCGCATTGGGAAACATCGGATAGGGATTGGTGGCCGATGCCACAATCGGCGTATTGGTGCCGGCCAGGAAATGCTGGAAGATAGCCGTGGGCTGGCTGGCGGTGTTTTGCGCGATGGATTGCGAGAAGTTACCCTGCCGCTCCAGAGCAGTCGCCTCGCGGCTGAAATTCTGGGCTTGCGTGTACTGGCGTAAGGGCTCGAAGTTAGCAAAGAAAAACGTTTTGTTCCGGCCGTTGTACAGTTTTGGAATCACTACCGGGCCGCCAACGTCGACGCCGCCGCGCCAGTAGCGTACCATGCCTTTCTTGTTATATTTCAGCCAGGGAGCGGCATTCAAAGCGTCGTTCTGGCTGAACGAAAACAGGGTTCCGTGAATCTGATTGGTGCCGGACTTGGTGATCATGCTGACCACCGCACCGCCGCCGTTGCGGTATTCCGCGCTGTAGGAGTTCTGTATCACCTGCATTTCGCTGATCGCATCGGTGCTCAATGGAAGGGAAATCCGTCCATAGTAAAGGCTGGTGTTCGAAACCCCGTCGGCCTGAAACTGAGTGGTGCCCATGGCGCCGCCGGCCACCGACAAGCCTGCGCCGGGAGTGGTGAACCCAGTCGAGATGGCGGCCTGCTCCCCGCCCGTGTTGCCCTCCACTCCGGGAAGTAGCGACAAAATCTGGAGGGCGCTTTGGCCAGGCACGGGAAGTTCGTCGACCTGCTTCAGATCGAATCCGTATTGGACAGTCGAAGTCCCGGTCTGGACGATCGGTACGTCGGCGGTTATGCTCACCTCCGTCGCCGTGCTGCCCACCATCATATTGAAATCGAGTTGTGAGGTGCGACCGGCTACCACCGTGATCGGTTCACGGACCACCTTGTTGAAGCCGGCCTTTTCCAACGTCAGCCGGTAGGTCCCGGGCGTAAGGTTCGGAAGTGCATAGATGCCATTCCCATTGGTAGTGGCGTTTTGCGCCACGTTCGTGGCGACATTCGCCGCGGAGACGGCGACCCCCCCGACGACCGCTTGGGTCTGGTCGAAGACGGTGCCGGTGATCTCTCCGAGGTTGGTCTGCGCCCACAGGGAGGCAGGGATTAAGCAAGGCGAAAGTACGCTGAGCCCGAAGGCTAGCTTCCGCAGGATATGAGCATAACGCGAGTTCGACATGGTAATACTCCTGTGTCAGAGTAGTGGGGAATCCACTTGACTCTGGTCGCCCTAAAATACTCCGGTCAGCGTGATGAGAGCGGTTCGTACCGAATCAATCGTACACCGGGCCCTCGGCCATGGGGCGTGTTTTCCCGTAGTTTTACCGTAAAAGTTATTATTTTTCAAATAGTTAGCGAAGGGAGATCCACCCGCCTCCGGGCCGGAGTATAATGTTGCACATGGCCAGGCCCACGAAGGATAGCCGGGATGCCGACGAAGACACAGTCCCACCGGGGATGTTGGAGGCCGCCCAGAGTGTGCTGGGAAGCATTACGTTCAGCCGGTCGTTGCGGCTGCGGGAGTTCCTATCCTTCGTGGTCAAGTGCTCTGTAGAAAACCGCCCCCACGAAGTTAACGAGTACTCGCTCGGCGTCGGAGTCTTCGGAAGGAGTCCGAACTTCGATCCGAAAGACGACAACATCGTTCGCGTGACGGCCCGGTTGCTGCGAGTGAAGCTGGCTGAATATTACGCCGGCGAGGGCAGTTCGGAATTGTGGCGGCTGGAGATTCCCAAAGGTAGCTACCTGCCCATCCTGCAGCCGAACTTGCCGGCTGCGCTGGATACCGGGCATCAGCCGCTTCCGAAGCACCGCTGGCTGATCCCCGTGCTGGCAATTCTGGCGGCGGGCGGATGGGGTGTTGGCGCATGGACCTGGTGGCGTGCGCCGCGCGTGCAGCCGCAGGAGGCATATCTGCTGGCTCCGCTGCTCACCGACAAATCGCGCCCGCTCACGATTGTATTCGACGATCCGCTTCTGGGGTACGTCTGGCAAAAGGTCGGCGGGGTGATGCCGCTGAACCAGTTTGTCGCCGGGCGGTACCTTGACAAGAACTACTATGCAGGCGAGGCGGGGGCTTTTCTCCGTGGGCAACTGGAGGACAAATACTTAGTCCAACTTTCCACGCTTCAGGCCATGACCCGGATTTCCGATGTTGCCCGGTCGCATGGGGTGGAAACAACCATGGAATCATGCCGCACGCTGAGTGCGGAGAAGCTAAAAGATGGAAACTTTATCTTCGTTGGAGGCGTGGGTGGGAATCCCTG
>Ga0073936_10003039_pt1 | contig 24430 bp, 18 predicted proteins | sample AliMusrvi5mmetaG_FD_87041 | JGI IMG/M metagenome (GOLD analysis project Ga0073936, IMG submission 87041) | Freshwater lake bacterial and archeal communities from Alinen Mustajarvi, Finland, to study Microbial Dark Matter (Phase II) - Alinen... | ecosystem: Environmental > Aquatic > Freshwater >... | reverse complement strand
GGGCCTACGACATCGGGTTCGGCGGGCTGGACCACGTCCTGTCGCTGGGCGAAAACGTCAACATCCTTGTCCTCGACACCGAGGTCTATTCGAACACCGGCGGGCAGGCGTCGAAATCGACCCCGATGGGTGCCGTGGCAAAATTCGCCTCCTCTGGAAAATCGCATGGCAAGAAGGATCTCGGCCTATACGCCATGAGCTACGGCGATGTTTATGTCGCCCGCGTGGCGCTCGGAGGAAAAGATTCCCAGACGGTCAAGGCCTTTGCGGAAGCCGAGTCGTTCCCGGGCACCTCGCTCATCATCGCCTACAGCCATTGCATCGCGCACGGATACAACCTCGCCAACGGGCTCGAGCAGCAGAAGCTTGCGGTCGACACAGGCTACTGGCCGATTTACCGCCACGATCCGCGACGGCGCGACAGCGGCCTCACGCCGCTCGTCCTCGATTCGCCCGCGCCGAAGCTTCCGCTCTCGCGGTTCACGGAAAACGAAATCCGCTACCGCTTCCTCGAGGCCACGAACAAGGAGCGCGCGTCGGCTCTCGCCCATGTCGCGCAGGAACAGCTCAACGCCCGCTACGACATTTATCGCCGCATGGCCGCCAGCGGAACAACTCCGGAGAAAAACACATGAACCTGAAAACCAAATACCTCGGTCTCGAGCTCAAATCCCCGTTTGTCGTCGGCGCCTCGCCGCTCGGCGACGACATCGACATGGCCCGGCGGCTCGAAGACAGCGGGGCCGCCGCGATTGTCATGCACTCGCTCTTCGAGGAACAGCTCACCGGCGAATCCTCGGCGATGGCCGCATTCACGGAATCGGTCGAATCGTCGAACGCCGAGGCCCTGAGCTACTTCCCGGAATCCGCGGAGTATTCGCTCGGGCCCGAGGACTACCTCAACCACATCGCCCTCCTGAAAAGCCGCCTGACAATCCCCGTCATCGCCTCGCTCAACGGACGGACTCCGGGCGGATGGGTCTCCCACGCGAAGCTCATGGAGGAGGCCGGGGCCGATGCCCTCGAACTCAATATCTACGAGGTGCCGACCGACCCCAACGAGAGCGGTGCCGAAATCGAAAAGCGCGTTCTCGAGGTCGTCTCGGGCGTCCGCGAGAAACTGACGATCCCGCTCGCCGTGAAACTCGCGCCGTTTTATTCCTCGCTCCCCCACCTGGCCAAAGGCATCCAACTCGCCGGGGCAAACGGGCTCGTCCTCTTCAACCGGTTCTACCAGCCGGACCTCGACATCGAGCTCCTCAACGTGGAACCGAAAATTTTCCTTTCGACCTCGTCGGAGCTCCTCCTGCGCCTCCGCTGGATGGCCGTCCTCCACGGAAAAATCCCGCTCTCGCTCTCGCTGAGCGGTGGAGTCCACCGGGTCCATGACGCGATCAAGGGAATCATGGCCGGGGCCGACACCCTCCAGATCGTTTCGCTGCTTCTCCGGCAGGGGCCGCAGGCCCTGGCTTCGCTGGCCAAGGATTTCGAAGCCTGGATGCAGGAGCACGACTACAACGACATCTCCGAAATGCGCGGCTGCCTGAGCCACCGCAATTCCCCAGACCCCGCCGCCTTCGAACGCGCAAACTACCTCCGCGTCCTGCAGCTCTGGAAAGTCTGAGAGCAGTTGGATTTCACGCAAAGGGCGCAAAGCACGCCAAGGCTGAAAGAAACGGAAAGGATTGGACGGAAAACGTGGCGCCCAGGGGGGGTGAGTGTTCTTAATAAGTTTCCCCTTTGCGTGCTTTGCGCGAGTCTCTTCTGCCGGTCCGTCTTTTTTCACGGACAACACGCTCAAATAGTCTTGCTCAAGCCGAACCCGCAACGGATAAAAAACGGATGCCAGCGCATGGAAAAACTCGCGCTTTCGTCGGCTATCACCCCAAACGGAATGACAGCCAGACTGGCTTAATCACTTGTTGGGCGTATATGCGAACACTTTTTTGCCTTCCACTGGTCTTTCTGATTAGTTGCTCGCCCTCACATGTTCGCAATGCATTGACGCCGGACGACAGGGCACTTGGTGAAGCCAATTGGCTGAGGCTCGAAAAAGCATTCATCGACGATGATTTTACCGCAGCCGGAGCACTGAATGGAAAGCCGATTTTGTTCACTGCCAATATCGACCATACAAAACGGACAACTACCGCTCGACGATTATTCACGCCGACTCCAGCAGAGATCGATGAGCTTAACGCGAGGGTAACAGCTAAGGATCACGCGAAAACTATGCTGCAAAGCCGACTAGAGCGGACGCTCAAGATTCCATGCCGGTTACGGCTCAGTCGTGTGCAAGAGCGCGAAATCCTTGACCACTCAAGCTTTTCATCTTCGATGGAAGTTTACGGCAGACTAAAGTCGGTTAGCAAAGATGGAATAGAAGTTGATCCCATGAACCTCGGAGGCATGCTTTCCTTATGACCAAGAGACGGTGCTGCCAACATCCTTCCGCGCTGGTCGTCGTGCGAAGCAGCAGTTTGGCTTGGTGCTCAGTCACGGCGACTGCTTGCGCATTCGCTGCCCCGGCTTGCAATCACGCGCAGTTTCCGGAAGGATTTGGCAGACCTTAGCGTTGGGGGTTGTCAGGTGTTTGCGCGCTTGCTTGAATCGGAACGCTCGGTATGCTTTCACATATGCCTACGGTAGCACTTCAAGCCCATTACGATGGAGAGCATATCGTTCTCGATGAGCCGTATGATCTGCCCGCCAACGCCAGCGTCATGGTGACGCTGCTTCCTTCCACATCTGACGCGGATCCCGAGGATGCTTGGCTGCGGGCAGCGGCATCCAGCGAGGCTTTCGCGTTTCTCATCGACCCTGCCGAGGACATCTACACCGCAGCCGACGGCGAGCCATTCCGCGATGCGGTATAGAGTTGTTTTGGTCCCGTTTCCGTTTGACGACCTGTCTGGTAGCAAGGTCAGACCGGCGGTATGTCTCACCCGCGCGGTCGGCGGGCATCGTCATGTTGTGCTCGCATTTATCACGAGCGTCCTGCCGCCCAGACTGGAGCCAACCGATGTGCTGCTAGACCCCGGCAGCGCAGACTTCCCAAGCACGGGGTTGCGAGTCCGCTCCGCATTGCGGCTGCATCGCATGGTGACTGTTTCTGCCACGATCATACGGCGGCAGTTGGGTATCCTGACACCGAATCTCCAATCTCAAATTCAACAACGGCTACGCATGCTCTTTGCTCTCTAGCTTGAAGTTCCAAAGGCTAGAGCGCCGATCCGCCCCGGATTAGCTCGGCGCGCAACCGGGCTGCTTCCAGCGCCGCGGGCGCGCAGCCCGCGCCCAGAGCCAGGGTGGCGGCGACACCGGCGGCTTCTCCCGTCTGGTTGAGGTTGACCATCACGCGCACCGCGCCGTTGGCCACCGGGTCGGCGTCGAGCATCCGGCCGGCCACGAGGATGTTGTCGAACGGACCCCTCGGCGTGAGGGAGCGGAACGGGATCTGGTAGAAGGTCGGGTTTTCCGGTCTCTCGGGGCGCCAGCGCCCGCATTCTCCGGTCCGGCCCGGGCACCAATATTCCTCGTGTCCGTCGAGATAGCGCAGCGTGATTCCGGGTTTATCCTGGTGATGGATATCCACCCGGTAGCTGCCTTGCGCGATGGCGTCGTCGAAATGGCGTCCTTCAAGAACGTCATCACCGGTGAGCTGGTAGGCGCACCGGATATGCCGCGATTCGCGCAGCCCGAGCCGCGAGGGGAGCGCCTGCAGGGAAACCCGGCTGGAAGGAACCGCGCGCTTCAGGATCGCCTGGATCGCGCGCACCTGTCGGCGGCCTTCGATTTCCCCGCGGGTGAGGTCGTCCGCATTCGAGGAGTCGATGCCGAGGATCCTCGTTGCAGCCATCATGTAAATGTCGCTTCCCGGCACCATGGCACCCCATGCGAACCCGTCGGGCAACCCGTATTCCGCCCCGAACTCACGCAGGAATTCCTGGTAGCGTCCGGCGTCGCTGCCAAGCGAATCCCAGTTGCTGAACCGGGCGCACGCGGTCGCGGGCTGGAGATGCGGCGCGCGGTAAGTCTCGCAGCCGAGGCGGTCCGCGAGATCGCCGTCGCCCGTGGCATCAATGAACATCCGCGCCACGATCGCGCCACGCCCGGATTTGTTTTCCACCGCCACACCCCGCAGCTTTCCATCGGAAACCAAAGGCGCGGCAAAAACCGTGTGCAAATAAATTTTCAGCCCGGCCTCGTTGGCGAGTTCGTCGAGTTCGATTTTGAGCTCCTCGGAGTTGAATGCGAATCCGACGGAAGGGTTGGTCTTTTCGTTGCGCTGGAGAACGCCGCGACGGTCGAGCCGGTCGATCACTTCCTCGGTCAGCCCGGAGATGATCTGCTTTTTTCCTTCGGTGTCCCAGAGCGAGTGCCAGACGTTGACCATCGCGGTGGTGGCGATGCCGCCGAAGCAGTTGTCTTTCTCGACGATCACGACGCGGGCGCCGAGCCTCGCCGCGCGCACGGCGGCGAAGAGCCCGGTGCAACTTCCTCCGAGCACGCAGACGTCGGCTTCGTGGATCACGGGAATCTCCCGCGCGGATTCTGGAAAAGTTTTCATGCGATCTTGTTAATAAGGGAGAATCTCTCCCGCGTAGCGGGTTCCGTCCACCTCGATCCGGTAGCCTGCTCCCTCGCGGCGGATCGCGATCTCGTGCGTCTTCCCCCGCAGCACGCGGTGCACATGGACTTCGTCCCATTCGGTCGGCAGGCATGGCTCGATGGTGAATCCGGCGTAGCCCGGCTTGACGCCGCAGAAGTATTCGATCACGGCCCGGAACATCCAGCCCGCGGTGCCGGTGACCCACCCGCTGATCGAATCTCCCGCGCGCCCGTTGCCGGGCCCGAGGTATTGGTTCGTGAACGCGTAGGGCTCGCAGCCGGAAACCGTCGAGGGATGCCGAGCACTGTCGGGCATGACCTTCCGCCAGCTCCTCAAGGCTTCGTCCGGCCGGCCCGCGACGATATCGGTCACGATCTTGAAGGCGGTGCCATGGCAGTAGGGCGTGCCGTTTTCATACATGCCGGGAAGCAGCATCGTCACGCGGCCGACGTTCTCGTCCGCCGCAGTGTAGTGCGGCCAGAGCGTGAGTGAGCCGTGATCGGCTTCGAGGATTTCATCCACGGCTTTCAGGCAGAGCTCCCGGCGTTCGCCCGTGGCGAGCCCGGTCAACACCGCCCAGGTCTGGGTGTTCAGAAAAATGCGGCCTTCCTTGTTTGAGGATGAGCCGACCGGATTTCCGAAATCGCTCCATCCCGCGAGATACCATTCCCCGTCCCACCCGTGCTCCTGGATGGCGCCCGCGATGCGGTCGGCGCGGTCTTTCATTTCGCGCTCCAGCGCCAGGTCGTTCAAAATCTCGCGGGCCATCTCGGCGATCACGTTGCAGGAATGGTAAAGCGCCATGCTGGTCCAGACGCTTTCCCCTTTTCCTGCCCGGCCCATCCAGTTGAGCGAATCGTTCCAGTCTCCCTCGTGGGCGAGCACGAGGCCGTGCGCGCCAAGGTCGCCGCTCAGGTGGCGGATGCCGGTGAGCATGTGGTCGAGCACCGTGGCCTCTCCCTCGTCGAGCCACGGCACGACTTCGCCGAGAAAAGTTTTGTCGCCGGTTTCCTTGAGGTAGGCGGCTACCGTCGGCGCGATCCATGCGGGGCCGTCGGAATAATGGTGCGGCTGGAGCGGCAGCCATCCGCGCACCGCATGGCCGTCGCGGTATTGGTGCGCCAGCGTCTCCTTGATCTTGGCCTTGGCCAGCGGCGCGTTGAAGGGAGCGATGCCCCACGCATCTTGCAGCGTGTCGCGGAATCCGCGCGCTCCGTCGCGCCCGAATTCCACGCAGAGCTGGATCTGCTGCTTGGCCCAGATGTTGACCAGCCGGTCGATCTGCGGGTCCGGGGTGCGGACCTTGACGGCATCGAGCATCGGTTCCTTTTCCTTGAGGAGTCGGTCCCATGCCGCGGCGCGATAAGCGGGTGGTAATACCCGCCCGATCAGCCTGTCTTTTTCGGCCTCGGTGTCGAAACTGCCCAGCAGGACGGTCACTTTTTCCTCGCCGCCTGCTGGGAGATCGACCTCGATGGCCATCGCCCCGGCGAGTTCCTCGCACCACGATTCCTTGCAGCTCATGCGGCCTTCGCGCATCGCCTGGGGATTCACGGTCGAGCCGAATGGCCCGAGAAAATCGCGCCGTCCTCCGCACCATCCGACGACCTTGCCGTCCGTGGCCACGAACGCGTTGTAGCGGTCGTGGGGGCGTTCGTCGGAAGAGTTCCAGCTCAGGACCGCGTTGTGTTCCGCATCGAACGAGCTCCGCAGATACGAATACGGGCTGCTGAAAGTCGCGTAGCCGGCCAGCCACCATTCGATATACGGGTTGAGGGTCAGCCGGCGCGTGCGCCCCGACTCGTTGCGCAGCGTGAACTCCCAGATCTCGACCGGCTCGTCCGGCGCGAGGAAAACCCGGCTCTCGCAGCGGATGCTCGCCCATTCCATCACGAACCGCGAGTATCCCAGCCCGACATGCGTGGTCAGCTTCGCCCCCGGGGTGTTGATCGGAGCCAGCCCCGTGTTCCAGAACTCCCCGCTCTCGCTGTCGCGCAGGTAGAAATACCTCCGCCCGTCGCGGATCAAACGGACCCGCCCCTTCGGGTGGTTGTAGAGCATGGTCTGGTTGTTGAAAACCCCATCTCCCGTGCCAAACTGGTTCAGCCCGGAGACGAGGGTTTCGTTCCAGAGAAAATTGATCTGCGCCCGCGGCGGTGCCAGCGGTTCGGTCAGGATGAACTCCCTGCCGTCGGAGGAAAAATGACCGAACGGGCGGGCGTTGTCGGATGGCTTGTGCGGGTGGTTCATAGTGAATTGCTGTCAGTCTTTCGCCGCGGCTCAAGGGAAGGAGAGCAACCCAACAAAACGGCGGCAAACAAGAGAATGGCGGACGTGGCGATCAACCCCCAAGCTTGATTGCCGGTCGCTTTCGTGATCTGCCCGATCAGGGTCGGGCTAACAAATCCGCCGAGATTTCCGAACGAGTTGACCAGCGCGATCCCGGCGGCGGCAGCGGAACCGCCCAGCAAGTTGCTTGGCATGGACCATTGCACGGCCATCATGCCCATGACTCCAGAAGCGACGAGGCAAAGGGCCGCAATCCCGAGCACGCCGCCGTGCGCGAACCCGCACAGCGCAAATCCGGCCGCGCCGATGACGGCGGCGAAAGCGGCGTGAAGGCGGCGCTCCTGCTTCCGGTCGGACCTTGCGCCCAGAAAGAGCATGAAGACGACCGCGACCAGCCAAGGGACGGCGCTCAGCAACCCGATTTGCAAAGCGCCGGTCCAACCCAGCGCCTCGATGGTTTGCGGCAGCCAGAAGGTCAGCCCGTAGAGACCCATCATCGTGCAAAAATAGAGCAGGCAAAGTTTCCAGACCAGGGGATGCCGGAAGGCTTTTGCGGCGGACGTCGCCGAGGATCCTGTCGCGGCGCGCTGCCGCGATTCTTCTTGCAGGATGGAGTCCAGGGAGCGGATGTCGGCTTCATCAAGCCACCGCGCGTCGCCCGGGCGATCGGGCAGGCAACGGAACACCCACAGCGCCATCAAAAAGCATGGCAGGCCTTCGAGAAGGAACAGCCACTGCCAGTCTGCGAGCCCGCCCCAGTGCCCGCTTTCCAAAATCCAGCCGGACAACGGCCCTCCCAGCAATCCCGCCACGGGAATGGCCGTCAAAAACACGGCCACCACCCGGGCGCGGACCGACGCGGGATACCACCAGGTGAGGTAAAGAATGACCCCGGGAAAAAAACCGGCCTCGGAAGCGCCGAGCAGGAAGCGGATCACGTAGAACTGCCACTCGTTCTGCACGAACGCGGTGCAGGCGGAGACGCCTCCCCACACCAGCATGATCAGGGAAATGCATCGGCGCGCCCCGATGCGATGCAGGAGCAGGTTGCTCGGAACCTGGAGGAAGAAATAGCCGATAAAAAACAAGCCCGCGCCAAAACCATAAGCCGCCGGACCGATCCCCAGCGCGGTGGAAATGCGGAGCTGGGCGAAGCTGACATTGACCCGGTCAACGTAATTGATGAGGTAACAGCAAAAGAGGATCGGCAGTATCCTGATGCTGATACGGCGATAAATGGACGACATGGCTGTCATGGGGCGGAAGCCTTGAAGATGAACGGGCATTTCACGGATTGGAATCTTTATCCTGCCGATCATCCGCCGGCGGCGCTCAAGAACAACCTGCCGTTCAGCCCGCGCCTAGGCGGGGCACGTTTTATTGGCGCAGGAACATCGGGTCAATCCATGTGCCGGAGGCCGCATCGGAGCCAGGCATCGCGGGCTCGGCGCGAATGGTCATCCGCTGCGCGGTCCCCAGGTTGGCCCGGAGGTTTGGCGGGTTCGGGCCCGGGATGATCGGGCTGCTGCGGAAGACGATTCGCCCGTCGCAGAACACAGAAAAAATCATGCGGGCGCGCGGCGACGAGTCCTGAGGCAAGGCGATCCGGCAGGTAAACGTGTTGAACCCGGGCGGCACCGCGTAGCTCACCGCCACATTCGAGCCCGTAAACAGCACGCGGGGAGCGTCCCCCTCTCCGTGGGTTGACACGGATGCCATGGCGTCCGCCCCGGAGGCGGAGACCGCCGCCACGGGTTTCAAATCCGTGAGGAGCTGGTAGCGGCCGCTGCCGGCACGGATTTCCACAAGATCCCCTTCGCCGACTTTTACCTGCCCGAGGATCGGGTCGTTCAGGAGGATCCCGTCGCGATCGACCCTCAGGTCGTTTGAAAAAAACCGGGAGCCGTTCTTCGCGGTGAGCTCGTAGCGAGGCATCCCCGGTTGGATATCGTGCAGGACGACGGCGGCGACGCGGGAGCCGATGGCGAAGCGCTGAGGCCCGAAGAGGGGCGAGTCAATCGTCGCGAAATTATCCTTGATGCCAGTGAACGCGCCTTCGAAAAAATCGCCGTTGGAGAGAACCGCCCCTGTTTTTCCGTTCGGGATCCGGTAGATCGTGGTGCGCGGGATGGGGGCGAACACGACCGCTGCAACCGAGGGCCTTTGCAGGGTGACCGATTGGGACGGAGGACCCACCTGGATCGTAGGTTCGTCAAGCGACTTGACCGTTCCGACGACAAATGACCCGTTGTTCAGAATCACGCCTGCCGGAAGCAAGGCGGCTTCAGATGCCGAGTTCTCCCCGAAGTCTGCGACGAGAATGTTCGCGAGATCGAGCGTCGCGGTCGACCCCGCCTCGGTGACTGCCAGCCCGCTGCCGGACAGCGCCAGTTTGCCGCCGTGCGATTCCCCGTTGAGCAGCCGGACGGATCCCGCCTTGCACGGGAGAAGCGAGAAAACACAGAGGATGCAGAGCAATTTTCCCAAACCGGCCGTTCGACTGTTCATTGGAGATGAGGCCTGTTAGCGCTGATACAATGGGATCAGGTGATAGGGCATCGCGAGGACATGCACAAACACCGCCGTGCTGAAAACTGCTCCCGGGGTTGAAGGGTCGGCACCCGCATCCCAATACACCATGTCGCCCTCGCGCTTCGCGGATTTGATCAGGAGTTCGCTGATATGCGCATACCAGGTCCGCCAAGTGTCGCCCCCGATCATATACTGGGCGGGCGCGGCATAGTAGTTGCCGTAGCTCCAGTGGCTGTGCTCATTGGTTTCGGCGAGAAATTCCGACCCGGCCTTCACGTGCGGGTCGTCGTATTTTCCCAGGACCTGCAGCGAGTAGATCGCCGCCGCCGTCCGGGCAAACCCAGGCTCGGTTCCCGGCTGATAGGAAAACCCCTTCTTGTTCGCATTGTAGCAGGAGTTGACATAACCGATGGCCTTGGCGATGGCCTCCTGCGGGATGGAGAGGCCGGCATCCTGGGCGGCACGGAGGGCGACCGCCTGCAGGACTGTCACGGAAATGTCCGCGTCGCGGGACTCGGGAGTATAGCGCCATCCACCGGTCGGGTTCTGCGCTTTCAGAATGACATCGACCGCCCGCTGGAGCTTGGTGCGGAGCGCCGGGGCGTGGGATTCGCCATAAAGCTCGGCCAGGGCGATCGTGGCGATGCCGTGGTTATACATATACTGCCCGCTCGAAACTCCGCGGTAGAGGCCGTCCGGCTGCGCCGAGTCGAGCAGGAACTGCATCCCGGCCGCCACATTTTTGGCGTATTCCCCCTCGTGAGGGAGGTTGCCCGCGGACATGAAGGCGAGCAGCGCATATCCGGTGATCGCCACGGGATGACCCATGTGGCCCTCCTTCAGCGACCAGGATCCGTCGATGCGCTGCTTGCTGGCAAGGTATTTGAGCCCGCCCTGGATCAAACTTCTGATCTCCGGGGTGACCTTCACGGCAACCTCTTTGTCCGCGGGCTGATCTTCGGCGGAACGGGCGGTCAGCGGGAGGAGCAGGATAGCGCAAAGACACGCCATTCCTTTCCGGAGGCGGTTTCGAAACGCCCACCGCATGTCCGGTTTAATGGCGGCTGCTCTCATCGGCGAGATTCTGCAAATACTGCTCGACCTTGGTCGCATATTGTTGCGGGTATTTTTCGGACTGCGCCTGTTGGATCGCCGCGCGGTCCCTCGCAGGCAGGCCCAGGAACTGGCCTTTGTTGCCGGACTTGCTGCCGCCGGCTTGGGCGTTGCCGCCGTCCCCTTGGGAACCCGGGCCGTCTCCAGAACTTGGGCCGGGAGCGCCGGGAACGCCGGGGGTGCCCGGCGCGCCTGGTGCCGGCGGTGCGCCAGCGATTCCCGCCTGCGCTTGGGCGAGCGCGGATGCGGCCTGGGCGAGCGCGGCCTGCGCGGCGTTCCCGTCGGCCTGCGCTTCCTGGCCTTTGCCCGCCGCCGCGTCGCCTGCCGCCTTGGCCAGCGCTCCGGTCGCCGCCTGCATCGCTTTGCTGGCATCCGGGGGCAACCCTGTGGCTTGCGCGGCAGCGTCGCCCACTTCCTTTGCCGCAGCAGCCAACGGTGCCGCGGCGGGCTGAGGGTCGCCAGGTTGAGAAGTGCCGGTCTGGGCGGCCATCTGCTGCATGGCCTGTCCGAGCTGGGCTTGGGCCTGCGCCACGGCGGTCGCGGCCTGGGCGGCCGCTGCGGTTGCGTCCGCTGCGGGCGGCGGGGTGCCGAGCTGTTGCTGGGCCGACTGCTCCTGCGCTTCGAGAGCCTTCTTGATAGAGTAGAGGTCGGCGAGAGCTTTTTGCTCGTCGGATTCGGCGAGCTTGGCATCCGCATTCTCCAGGCTCCCCTGCGCGGATCCCATGTGGGCTGCCGCGCTTTTCAGAGGCTGCTGCGCGTCCGGGGCTGTGGCGGTTTTTTGAAATGCGACCGTGTCGTTCTGGATTCCCGTCTGCCGGGGACCCAGAGCCCTGATCGTCGCGGGCTGCTTTAACTGGGCAGGTGCCGCCTGCACGGTATCGAGTTGCAGCTTCTGTTCCGCCTCGATGATGACCGCCAGGTCCTTGAGCGCTTTCTCTGCCGCATCGAGATCCTGCTGGGCCTCGGCGAGCTTGCCGATCTGTTGGTCGAGCTGCTGTCCCGCCTTATCGAGGTTTTGTGCCGCCTGCTGTTGCTGAGCTTGCGCCTGCTGCGCCTGGGCCGCGTTGCTCATCGCAGACGCCGCTTGCTTCATGTTGGCTGCGGCCGCTCCCAGCGCGGCGGCTGCGGCCGGCGCTTCGGAGGCCGCCTGCTGTTGGAGCTGGGCCGCTTTCTGCTGGAGTTCGGCCTGCTTCTGGGTGGCGGCGGCCGCCTGCTCCGGCGTCTTCGGGCCGCTGTCGCCTTGGCGAGCGCGGCTTGCTCGGCCTTCAATTCCTGTGTCTGCTTTTGAATCTCCTTGAGGTCGCCGGCTTTGTCGCCGGCGAGCGCCTCCGACTTCTCGGCGGCGGCCAGTTGCTGCCCCAGGCTGGCTTTCGCTTTTTCCATCGCGTCAATGGCTCCCGCCTCGTCCTTCGACGCGGCGGCCGCATCTTTTCCATTGAGGGCCGTGCGCGCGTCCCGCATCGGCGGGATCGCGGATCTGAGCAACTCCGCGGCCGGCTTGGCGGACTTGTCGAGATCCTGGCTGAGAAGATCCGCCTGGTTCGCCATGTCTCCCTGGCGGTCTTCCATGCCGGAGAGCGGTTCCATCACGGCTCTCACGTAGTTTCCGTAAATTTGTTTGATCGGCTCCGCCTGCGCCATTTTTTCAAGTGGCAGGGCAAGCAGCCCGGCCGTCTCGGGTTTCTTGGCCAGTTGCGCCATCTGCCAGGACTGCTTTTTCTTCAGCTCCTCGGCGAGCCACTGTTCGATGGGCTTGGCCAGGGTTTCCTTGGTTGTCGCGAGCATGGCTTTCTGCTGGGAAATCAGCTTGTCGAGAGTCAGCGATGCTTCGCGCAGGAGCTCCGACGCGTCGCGGGGCGGGGTGATCGTGCGCGCCAGTTGCCTCATCTGGTCGCGGGCCGTCTTCTCGTTGCCAACCGCCTCGAAGAGTTTTTTTCCGGCCAGGGAATCCTTCGCCGCCTCGAGGGTCGGGACGATTTTTGAAATGTCCTCGATCCCTTTGTTGAAGCGCTCCGCGACCTCCTTGTTCCCCGTCTTTTTGGCGAATGCCCGGATTTTTTCCTGGAAGATTTTCGATTCTTCGGCGATGGCCTTCTGCTCGGCTTCCTGGGCTTGCAGCGAGGCCTCAACCGCCCCTTCCGCGGGCTTGGCGCCCGCGAGAGACCATTGCGCCGTTTCAATGGCCGCCTGCAAGTTCGCGGCCTGGCGGTCGGCGAGCTGCCGGACGTTTTCCGCGAGTTCGAGCGCCTCCTGGTCGGCCGCATACGAGGCGAGGATTTGTTTCAGCTGCACGAGCACGCCCTTCTGTTGCGCGTAGGCTCTGGAGACCGCGGTGATGGCCGTCTTTTCATCCGCCGGTTCGGCCGCGCTTTTCAGAAGGAGGACAATTTTTTCCATGTCCGCATCGCTGAGGTGGGAGATGACGCCTTTCAGGCTCTTCAGGTTTTTTGTCTCGTCGCCGTTCAATCCGTTGCGCTCGTATTCGTCGATCATCGCGGAGAGCTCGTTCCCCAGTTTCTGCGAGCTGCTTTGGATCTGCTCCTGTTTGGCCGCCCCCTCGCGCGCGAGTTCCGCGGTGGATGGCCGCTGGTTTTTCAAAGAGGAGTCAGGGGTTTCCAGCGGGCTAGATGGAGGTTGGGCCGCAAAACTGGTGCTGCAGACGAACGCCAGCACCAAAAATATCATTCCGGGGATCAATGGTTTCATGGTTTTTGTTTTTCGAACAAAGGCTCGCCGAGGGTCTTGTTAAGTTCCTGCTGGCTCTCCGTGATTTCCGTCACCCCGCTCATAGTTTCGCGAAGGCGGTTTGCCATGTCCAGCCGCTTCTCGTCATCGGTGACGATCCTGGTCTGGTAATGGTCGGTCGCGGCGGTGCTCGGCCCGGTCACGATGTTGCTGTCGGCGACGGTGGTCCAGAACTCGATCGTGCTCCCGATTCCCGCCTGCGGCTGCAGCGAGCCGAGCTTCCATTCAAACCGGCGCGCCACCGTCTTTCCCGCGTGCTTGCCGAGGTCGAACTCGATCGTTTTTTCTTCGCCTTGGTCCACGGTGAAATGCAGTGCGGCCTTGGAGATGCCGAAGTCGTCCTTGGCCTCGAACGCGATCCGCAAGGTTGCCTGGGCGGTGGCCACTTCTTCCCGCCTCTCGGGGACGACGATCTTCACCGCGGGTTCGCGGTCGGGAAGCAGGTCGATGCGATAGAGAACGCCCTCGCCGGATTCGATGCCGTCGCTGCTGACCAAGCGGACGGAAAAGCCGGTCAGATCCTTGGGAGGAATTTCGATTTCGCCGCGGAGCAGGGTGGGATCTTTGGTGTCAACCCGCATCGGCACCTCCCGGTCCAACCCTTCAAGCCGGAGGGCCGCCTTGCTGATTCCCATGCTTGCCTTGACGGTCAAATTCAGCCGGCTCCCGGCGAGCAGGGCCAGGTCGCTGACCTTGCGCTCGACGGGAGAAGCCTCCACGTAAGCCGGATAAACCTGCTCGCACGCGACGTCCGCCACCGTCGGCCTCTGGAAAGTTTTCACCTGGTAGGGGAGCGAAGTCGCATCGCCCAGTTTCACGATATAGCTGAACGACTCCTGCGGGCTGCGGATGACGGCGCTGAAGTGTTCCCGCTGCTTCGGGTCCGGCACGAGAGCGAACTCGCGCTTCTGTCCTGCGGCGTTCGTGGCGATGACCCGTCCCTGCGAAGGGATGATTCCCCCTGCCGTCACCTCGATCTTCAGGTCCTCCCCGACGCCGATGTTCTTCGCTCCCGTCACGCTCACCAGGTAGGTCCAGCCCGGAAGCGGGACGTTGAAGAGCATGGCGCGCTGGAGAAGGAGGATGCTCGCTCCGCCACCAAAACAGAACAGCGCGCATGCCGCGGCGACGATGCCCGCGCATCTCGTGACGATGCGCCGGAGCCGCCGGGTTTTCACCACGTTCCTGAAGTCGAGCGAATCCGCCAGCACCGCGGTCTGAGCCAGCAGCGCCCGCACCAGCGAGGACGTGCGCCACCGCGCGTCCCGCGCGAGCTGGATCGAGGCGATGAAGCGGGTGCGGAATGCCGGCAGCGCATGTTCGATCAACAGGGCGACAGCATCGTCGTCCAGCCGTTTGCGAAGCGGCCCGATGGTTTCTCTCCACAGCAAAAATCCGGCCGCGCCAAGGCATCCCAGAAACACCAGCGCGCGCGCCGGCCACGGCAGGTTGACCAGCCGGTCTAGAACCGCTTCCGCGGTGAACACCCCGACCACGACGCTGGCCGCCAGCGCGGCTCCCGTCATGGTCCTGACGGCCACCCGCTTGTCGCGCACGGCCCGGATGCGCCGCTGAAGGCGCTTCACGCGGGCCGCGTTGTTGCTGGGCGGGACAGGTTTCATTTCAGCTCGAATTTTTTGCGCAGCACCCATTCTGCGGTGGCCACCATGGCCACCACGAGGAAGTAGAACGGGGAGGACCAGATATCGGCGTCCACCACGCGGGCGATCCGCTCGTCATTCTGGGAGAGCTTCCCGGTCAGCGTCCCGAGGTCTTCCTCGCGGAAAAATCCGCCGCCGCTCACGCGTCCCATCTCTTTGAGCAGCGGCTCGTTCATCGCCGTCTCCCCGAGCTCGAAGCGCGGTTTCGTGACCGAGAACCCGAGGACGGTCTCCTTGTCTCCCTCCACGGAGAACTTGTATGACCCTGGCACCATCGCGACGAAGTCCCCGCGGAACATTCCCGGTTGATCCGGCAACGCCCGCAACTGCACGCTCTGCTTCGGCGTCCCCTCCTGGCCGGGGGCTGTTTCCACCGTGTAAGACCCGTCCACCGAGGGCTCGCTGACGGGATTGAAACTCTTGTCGTAAAGCCGCGCCAAGACGGTCACGCGCTCGGCCGTGGTGTAGCGCTGTTTGTCGGCGCTGAGCTGCGTGCGTTTGGACCCTCCGAGCAAATGGGCGAGCGCCATGCGCTGGACGATCTGGCCCCAGAGCAGCGGGTAGTAGCCGACGTTCCCTTCCTGCCGCCACCTCCAAGTGTTGTCGGTGCCGATGTAAAGAACCTGCCCGACGCCGTATTGCTGGATCGCCATCGCCGGCATCCTGCTCTGGCGATTCGCCTTCGCGGGGTCGGTGTCCTCGATCAGAACTTGCGCCCCAGCCTTCGCGCGGGATACCCGGTTGATCCACTGGACCGGCGGAAAATTGCGCCAGATCTCGGCGTTTTGCTGCTCGTCGGGCGAGAGCCTGAGCATCGGGCTCGTCCGGCCCTGCCCTGTCAGCGCCAGCGTTGTCGGGCGGTTCGCCACCCCGCGCTGGAACGCGCTGGAGGAATCCAGCTCGACCGGCAGCAGTTTTTCCAAGGGGGTGTTGGCGTAGGATGCGGGATCAAATTGCTGGCCGGCGATGAACACGATCGAGCCCCCGAATTTCGTGACGAACTCGACCAGGGTGTCGATCTGATCCGGGGTGAACGATTTGGCATCCACGTCGCCGATGATGACCAGGTCGCAGCCGATGAGGGCCTCCTTCTCGGGGAATTTTTCGAGGTAGGGCGAGCCCTCGCCCATTGCCAGTTTCGGGTCCGCCTGGAACAGCAGGAACCTCGGGTCAACGCGCCGGTCGCGCAACAGCACGCTCTGGATAAACCGGAACTCCCAGCGCGGCTCCTGCTCGACAAACAAGACCTTGATCTTGCTGTCGATGACGCGGAGCCTCTGGGACGCGGAGTTGTTGTCCTTCACCGTCTCGTCCTCGCGCGCCGGGATCGACGCCGTCAGGTCGAACTCGCCCGGCTTCTGCGGGGTGAATGTCAGCGGCACCTCCTGCTCGCCGTCGTCGGAGAATTGCACGTCCTTGGACGCCACTTCCTCCCCGCCGAGCTTCAGCGACAAGCGCGCCGTCTGCCCTTTCATTCCCTGTCCGCGCAGCCGTGCGGTCACCGAAACCTCGTCCTGGATGAACGCCACCTCGGGCGTGAACACGCTGTCCACGATGATGTCTCGCGGGGAGGTGATTCCGACCCCGTAAACATACAGCGGCATGTGGTCCGCGCCCGCCGCGCCGGCCGCCTCGAGCGGGTCGCTCCCGCTGTTGTTCGCGCCGTCGGTGATCACGAAGATCCCTGCCACCGGCTGGCCGCGCTTCCGGTTCGTCACCTCGCGGATCGCATCGCCGATCGCCGTGGACTGCGCGGTCTCGCTGTCGGGCGGCGTCTGCTTGAGAAAATCGTCCTCGCCCGACTCCCGGAGGGCGCGGTCGAACTGGAAAAACTCGATGTTGTATTTCTTCTTCAGGCCGTTGAGCAGGTCGAGTTGCCGGTTCTCGAAGACCGATTTCACCAGCCCGGCGCGCGAGATGTGCTGGACCTCGGCGGCGCGCTTCGGGTCAACCGTCTGGTCGAACCGCTCGATGATTCCTTTCCCCAATGCGGCCCGTTTCAGGTCGGCGTCGTTGTTTCGCAAATCCTCGATCTCCATGCTCGCGCTCTTGTCCAGCAGCGCGATGAACGTCCGCCGCAGCCGGTTCTCGACCGTAAAGGAAAACACGGGCCGCAGCAGGATGAAGAGCAGCAGGGAAAACAGGGCGAGGCGCAGGCCGGTAAGCCAGCGCCGCCGGGCGGGAGCCAGTTCCTTGTGCCCGCCGACATACCGGTAAACCGCCCACGCAAACGCCGCGACCAGCAGCGCGATGAACACCGTCGATCCCAGCCAGTCGCCGTGGCGCAACTGCAGGCTCACCGATGTGACCTCCTGGGCCGCATCGATCTTCACCCCGAGAAATTTGAGCAGGAACTGGATCATTTTGTCGCGCTGAAAAGGCCGGCCAAAACCAGTTCGACGCAGGCTGCGGCGATCACCAGGACCGTCAGGATGATCCACAGGTCGGCGCCGGCCGCGCCCCCGTGTTGTTTGGTGAACTGGTCTTCCAGATGCGTGTCCGGCGTCCAATGGATGACCTGGGCGGTCGCGGCCACCGCTTCGAGTTGCGTGGGCGAAAGCGCCTCGAGGTTGGATTCCGCAGCATTCGACTGCACGGCAAATTTCACAACCTGCGGCGGGTCGGTCTTGATCCGCGCCTCGTAGGCTCCGGCCTTCTCGGTTTCTTCAAAATGCAGCATCGGCACGCCGTCCTGCATGCCGATCCGGCGCAGCGAGCCGGCCCCGCTCTTGTCTCCCGGCCCGGTGAGAATCGCATCCTTGTTCACCCAGTCCGGATCGCAGACAAACTCGAACGGGAAGCCGACGGAAATATTTAGCCGGGCATCCTGGCGGTCCAAGATCGCCCAGAGCGTGCGGTCGATCAGCGGCAGGAAAGCCGGCCGCACCGCCAGATCGTTCCACGCGGTGTTGGCCGAGCTGGCAAAGAGAATGACGCGCCCCCGGCCCCACGTCCGCTCCATCATGGCCGGGGACCCGTCGCCGAATTTCAACACGACCTGGGCTTCGCCCGCCTGCGCGGTGTGCCCGGCAACGGGCTTCAGATCGAAGCTCCTGTAAAAATGCGCGCCAGCCAGCGTCCCGGCCCCCGGGTCGTTCCAAAGCGAAACAATCGGGTGCGTGTAACCCTGCCCCTGGAACGAGAAAAATTTCTCGGTCTGATCCGGGTCGCCACGGACCGCGCCCAGCGTCGCCGGGAGGAATCCGAACTTTTTTCCAAGGTTCTCGTTGTAAAAACCGGCGTTCGTCTTCGGTCCCGGAAAAACGATCAGCCCGCCCCCGCGGTTCAGGTAGGCGGCCAACGCTTCCAGGGCCGAGGCCGAAACCGAGGGCACGTCCGCCAGCACCACCGCCTCGTATTCGTCCAGCTTCGTCGTGCCCATCTCCTCGGGAGCGATGATCTTCGTCTTGACCGCGTATTGCTCGCGCTCGGGCGCCGGCACCGGCACCAATGCGTTGCGCAGAAAAAACGTGGCGCTTTCCGGGGACCCGGATTTCGAATCGCCGTCAACGAGCAGGATCCGCAGGTCGTCGGTCGCGCGCACGGCGATGGTCCGCCGGTCGTCCGCAGTCAGATGGTCCGGGTTGATCTGTGCGGTCGCCGTGTGGTAGCCCGGCGTGCGGAATTTGGTAAAGAGAGTCAGGTGCTTCGAGCCTCCGGCCGGGATCGAGGGGATGACCCCTTCGTCGCACGGCGGGTCGCCATCGACCGCGATCCTGACCGGCACGTCTTTTGCCTCACCGGCACCGAAGTTGCCCACCTCGACGTCGAAAGGGATGTTGTCCCCGACCGCCACCACCGTGCCTGCCTGCCGCAGGTCTTTGATGCCGAGGTTGTGGCTCTCGTCGTCGCCGACCAGAATCAGGCGCGACTTCACGGTCGGGCTGCGGAGCATGCCCGTGATGTCGTTGAATTTTTTCCACCCCGCGGCCTGCCCGTCGGTGATGAGATAAATCCCCTGGGATGCCGACGCGTGGCGCCCGAGCGTCTCCATGGCCTGCCGCATCACGGCTTGGACGTCCGTGGACCGGTCCGAAAGCGCCGCGTCGCGCACGACTTTGCGCGCGAGGTTCAGGTCATAGGTCGGCTCCGCGATCGAGGCCCGCACCACGTCGGAAAACAGGAGCACCGCGACCGACGACCCCGACGGGAGCGAGTCGATGACCTGCTCGGCCGCTTTGCGCGCCTGGTCGAACCGCGACGCGCTGCTGTCGCTCTGGCCCATGCTGTAGGAATTGTCGAGAGCGATGACCGCAGTTTCGCCGCCTTTCCCCGCCCCGGCGTCGGCCACCCGGCCGATCACCGGACGCGCGAGCGCCAGCGCCAGCAGAACGAGAATCAAACAGCGGAGCGCGAGAAGCAGCAAGTCCTCGATCTCCATCCGCTTCTGGTTCTTCTGCACGCTGGCCTGCAGGAAACGCATCGCCGCCCAGACCACCCGTTTGATCCGGCGGTTCATGAACATGTGGATGATGATCGGCGCCGCGATGGCTGCCATCCCGAAGAGCAACAGCGGATTGAGGAACGTCATTCAGGAATTCTTGCTCTTACCCATAGCGGTGTTGGCGGGTCGCCAGATAACCGGATAGCACCTCGTGCCAGGGTTGCGCCGTGTTGACCTGCACGTAATTGCAGCCGTTCGTTTCGCATCCGGTCCGGAGCCTGTCGATGAACCCGTGAACCTCGCGCAGGTAGCTTCTGCGCAGCTCCGCAGGCCGGGTGATCAGATTCCCCGTCCCTTCCAGCCCCCGGAATTGCACGCTTCCCTTGAAAGGAAACGTCAGCTCGGCGGGATCCATGACATGGAACAGGATCACCTCGCTGCCGCTGAACCGCAGGTGCTGGATCCCTTGCAGCACCTCGTCCACGTCATCGAAACAATCGCTGATCAAAATAAAAATCCCCTTCCGCTTCACCTGGCTCGCCATCTCGTGCAGCACGTCCGCGATCCGGGTTTTCTGATCTGGAACGAAGCTCGAGAGCAGGGCCATGAGGCTGTGGATGGAGGCCAGGCTGTCGGTACGGGGAAAATAGTTGCGCGTCGCGGTATCGAAGACACCGAGCGTCACGGCGTCCCGCTGCAGGAGGATCAAATAAGCCAGGCAAGCCGCGATCGTCTTCGCGTAATCGAACTTGGTGATTCTGCCCGAGGCATACCGCATCGACTCGCTGCCATCGACGAGCAGGTGGGCCACGTAGTTGGTCTCCTGCTCGTATTGTTTGATGTAGTAGCGGTCGCTGCGGCCGAGCACCTTCCAGTCCAGGTGGCGGGTGTCGTCGCCGGGCACGTATTCCCGGTGCTGGGAAAACTCGATCGCGAACCCGCGGTAGGGCGACTTGTGCTCGCCCACCATATAACCCTCGACAATCTGGCGCGCTTGCAGGCCGAGCAGCTCCGCCTTGTGGATGGCGACAGGATCGAGCAACTGGTGTTCGGATGCCATGTGGGTCGGGGTTGGGGAAAAATGTCCGGAGGCGTCGCGCCGAACGGCGGGAGGAAGCCCGCCCGGGTGGCCCGGACGCTACTCGCCTTTGCTCGGCCTGACCTCCTTCAAGAGCTTGCGCGTGATGTCGTCCGAGGTGATGCCCTCGCTCTGCGCCGTGAAATTCGGGATCATGCGGTGGCGCATGATCGGCAGGGCGACCGCCGCGACGTTTTCGCAGCCCACGTAAACCTGGCCGTGGAGCATGGCGTGGGCCTTGGCCGCCAGCACGAGGTTCATCGCGGCGCGCGGCCCCGCCCCCCAGCTCAGCCATTTCTTGCAAAACTCCAGCCCCTGCGGCGTCTTCGTGCGCGTGGCACCGACGAGGTGTTGCGCGTAGTCGAAGACGTGGTCTGCCACCGGCATCCGCCGCACGGTATTTTGAAGGTAGAGGATCTGGTCGCTTCCGAGAATCGGCTGCACCGGTTCGAGCGTCTGCATCGTGCCGCGCTTCATCACCTGGATCTCCTCGGCGGGGCTCGGGTAATCGACGTTGATCATGAACATGAAGCGGTCGAGCTGCGCTTCCGGCAGAGGATACGTGCCCTCCTGCTCCACCGGGTTCTGGGTCGCCAAAACGAAAAACGGATCGGGCAGCTTGAACGTTGTTCCTCCCACAGTCACCCGCCGTTCCTGCATCGCTTCCAGCATCGCAGCCTGGGTTTTCGGCGGGGTCCGGTTGATCTCGTCCGCGAGGATGACGTTCGCGAAAATCGGGCCGTGCAGGAATTTGAACTGCCGCTCGTTCGTCGCCGGATCCTGGTAGATCACCTCGGTCCCGGTGATGTCGCTCGGCATCAGGTCGGGCGTGAATTGGATCCGCTTGAAGCTGAGCTGCAGCGCCTGCGACAGGGTCGAAATCAGGAGCGTTTTCGCCAGGCCTGGCACTCCGACCAGGAGGGCGTGGCTGCGCGTGAATATCGCGATCAGCAGCTCGTCGATGACCAGCTCCTGGCCGACAATGACTTTGGCCAGCTCGGTTCTCAGCGCCTTGTAGGCCCCGGCAAAATACTCGATGGCCTGCATGCCGTCGTCTTCTGTATCCGGCGCGGGGGAGTCCTGAACTGTGGGGTCGCTCATAATGGTGGGATCAGTGAAGCAAACACTGTTCCCATGGTGAAGCAAGTTGATTGTCGCGCGCCGCCTCTTCGTTGTTGATTTCACCACGGACTCCGTGCGTTATTCGTCTGGCCGGATGGTTTCCCGTCAAATTTGTCATGACTATGAGTTGTTCCCAGGTGCTTGATCTCTATTTCATCGATGCGCGGTCGAAGCTGATCGACGTCGCCGCATTTCTCGACCGCGTCGAACGAACCGGTGGCGACGACGACTTCCGGATGCGTGCTTTCCGGGATGCCCTGGGCGCGCTGGGCGCGGAAGGCGGGGGTGCGCGGCGCGCCGAAAATGTGCTCCTGACATTCAGCGACCCGACACGCGAACCCGTGGAACGGGCGGGGGGCAAAGCCGCTTCCGGAGCGTGGCGGGGAGAGGCGGAATAGCGAGGGCTTCAGATCCCATGCGATACATCGAGCCTCATGCACACATGGTCAGCCGGACCACCGACGATTACCAGGCCATGGTGCTGGCCGGGTGCAGGGCGGTCTGCGAGCCCGCGTTCTGGGCGGGATTCGACCGCGCGTCCGCCGAGGGCTTCCGCGACTATTTCGCCCAGCTCACCGAACACGAGCCCGCGCGCGCCGCAAAATACCTTCTGCCCCATTTCTCATGGCTGTGCATCAACCCCAAGGAATCCGAAAACCTGGTGCTCGCCGACGAAGTGCTGTCGATCATCCCGGAATTCCTCGGCCGTCCCAACGTGCTCGGCATCGGCGAGATCGGGCTCAACCGCAACAGCCGGAACGAGGTGGCGGTCTTCGAGAAGCATGTTGATCTCGCCGCGCGCCACAGCCAGCTCATCCTCATCCACACGCCGCATCTCGAAGACAAGCGGAAAGGGACCAGGATCATTCTCGATGTCCTAAAAAACGACACCCGCATCGATCCGGGCCGCGTCCTGGTCGATCACGTCGAGGAGCACACCGTGGGGATGGTGCTCGACGCCGGGTTCTGGGGAGGGATTACGCTCTACCCGGAGTCCAAATGCACGCCGGCCCGCGCGATCGACATGATCGAGCGCCACTCCGGAAGCAATCTCTGGATGAACTGCGCCTGCGACTGGGGCCACAGCGATCCCCTGGCCGTCCCCAAAACCTGCCTCGAAATGCGCCGGCGCGGACACGGCGCAGAATCCATCGACCGGCTCGTTTTTCAAAACCCCTCCCGCTTCCTCGGCCAGTCCCCGCACTTTTCCGTGCCGGCTTAGCCTGCTTGGCTACAAGGATTGGTAAATAAACTCGAGGGCTAACACAGCATAGCTGGTCACGAGGACCGGGTCTTTCTCCATCCAGCGCCCGCTTTCGTTGCTCCATGATCCGTCCGGTTTCTGCAGGTTGATCAGCTTGAGAGCCATTTCCTTACGCCAGTCGATTTTGTGCCCGTCGGCCGTCTCCAGTTCAGGGGAGCCGTAGGCGGAGAGGGCTTTGGCCATCATGCAATAATAATAGTAGAGGCCCTCGGCGCCCATCCCCGGATTTTCCTCCAAGGTATAATGGTCGCGCAGCCACCCGACAACCGCCGAGACCCGGGGATCGTCCTTGCTCACATCCGCGTAGATATAGCTCAGCAATCCCGCATAGCTCATGCTGCCATAGGACCGCAGGGTTTTTTTTCCGTCCGCCGAAACCGATTCGCCGGCTTTGCTAATGCCCGGGGCATAGACGAACCCGCCCTGGTCTTTAGGATCGGTGGTGACCCACGCGGCTTTGTTAGTGCCGGGCAGGTTCTGGCAGCGCTGGACGAATTCGACCGCCGCCTGCCAGTTGAGGTCCTTGAGGTTGGATGGCAATTCTGTCGGCATAATGTTTTTCGTGGCATGGAGCGCCTCGATCGCCATGACGGTGTTCGAGAGGTCCGGCTTGCCGCTGTCCGTGCCGGCCGGGCCGTATCCGATACCGCCGTCGAGCGATTCGTCGGGCATGTTCTTCGCCTGCTGGCCCACGACGAAATCCCTCGCCGCGCGGATCGCGGGGTCGAACTTCGGGTCGCCGGCCGCCGCGAGCGCCACGAGCGAGATGGACGTGTTGTAGTTGGCCAAGCCTTTGAGGTAGATGCCGCCGTCGGGCTGAGCGGCCTTCATCAGGGCCGCATAGCCGCTCTGGATGAAGGGAGGTTTTTCTTTCCGCCATTTGCCCGAGGGTTCAAGCATGAACGCGGTCAGCGGAAGCGCCGTGAGCGCGGGATAGTCCGGCAGCGACCACGAGCCGTCGGCGCTCTGATTCTTTTGCAGCCAGGCGAGGCCCTTGTCGATGGCGATTTGGACTTCGTTGCGGAGCGAGGTGTTGTCGGATTTTACCGACAGATCGGCGGCGGACAGCGTTTGCAAAAGCGCGAGGATCGAGAGGAGCGAGAAGAGTTTCATTTTGCGGGTTGAGATGTTGGAGGATTTGACAAAAGCTGAAAGATAATTTCCACCGGCGTCCCGAATGCCGGGATCTTGCTTTTTTGCGCGCTCCAGTTGGCGTCGTCTCTGTTGCCTGGGCGCGGATTGTTGACGAGGGCCGCGGGGTCGGTGACCAGCGCGACTATCGAGCCTTCCTCCTGGGCCAGGAATCGCTTTTGGTAGATCGCCGAGCCGGTGTAGGTCCACGGCCCGGCCGTCATCGGGGCCTTCGCCGCGAGGTTGTCGATCCATTCCTCCGCGCGGACCTGTTGCGAATCACCGCCGTCTTTCCACGAGATGAAAACGTCCACGTTGTCGCCCGTGAGTTCGGGCGCGGACTTGAGGGTGCTGGCGGTGAGTTGGTCCGGCGGAAGATTCGCGATCTCCGGTGTGGGCCGGGCACCCAGCAGCAACATCGCAATGTTCAGTTGATACGGCGAGACCGACGTGGCCAAAAGGCTCTCGTGGGTTTTCCCTTTGTCCGTCACCAGCAGGT
>Ga0073936_10003036_pt1 | contig 24444 bp, 18 predicted proteins | sample AliMusrvi5mmetaG_FD_87041 | JGI IMG/M metagenome (GOLD analysis project Ga0073936, IMG submission 87041) | Freshwater lake bacterial and archeal communities from Alinen Mustajarvi, Finland, to study Microbial Dark Matter (Phase II) - Alinen... | ecosystem: Environmental > Aquatic > Freshwater >... | reverse complement strand
CTTGCTACCGAAATGGGTGAACTTCAGGAGCGTATCACCTCGACGAATAAGGGTTCAATCACCTCGGTTCAGGCCAACTATGTTCCTGCCGACGACTTGACCGACCCGGCTCCTGCTACCGCCTTTGCCCACCTGGATGCTACCACAGTTCTTTCTCGTCAGATTGCTGAGCTTGGCATCTACCCGGCCGTTGACCCGTTGGACTCCACCTCCCGTATTCTTGATCCCCAGGTAATCGGTGAAGAGCATTACGCCGTCGCTCGTTCGGTTCAGTACGTTCTTCAGAAGTACAAGGATCTTCAGGATATCATCGCCATCCTCGGTATGGACGAACTCTCAGAGGAAGACAAACTGGTGGTGGCACGCGCTCGCAAGATTCAGCGATTCCTGTCCCAGCCGTTCCATGTCGCCGAGGCCTTCACCGGTTCTCCCGGCAAGTACGTCGAACTTAAAGACACCATCAAGGGGTTCAAGGAAATCGTTGCCGGTAAACATGACAGCATGCCGGAGCAGGCCTTCTATATGGTCGGCTCGATTGAAGAGGCCATTGAAAAGGCCGCCAAGCTGGCTGCAGTATAATTTACCTTACGGGAGGATGCCTCCCCTTCAAGGAATGATATATGGCTGAAAAGATGAGGCTGGAAATTGTTACACCCTACAAAAAGGTGGTTGACACCGAGGTTGAGGAAGTAACCGCCACCGGCAAGCTGGGTGAATTCGGTGTTTTGCCGGGGCACGCGCCTTTCCTGACTTCGCTCAAAATCGGTGAGCTTGTCTACAAGAACAACGGTGTTGCCGAGCATATGTCGCTGAACTGGGGCTACTTCGAGATCAGGGATGACAAGATCATAGTGCTGGTAGAAACGGCTGAGACTGCGGAAGAAATTGATGTCGAGCGCGCCAGAGCGGCTCTTGGCCGAGCCGAGGAGGCACTTAAAAAACTGACTGTCGAAGACAAACAGCATAAGATTTATGAAGCCGCCCTTGAGCGTGCCATCATCCGCATGCAGGTTGCCGGCAAAAGCGTACGAAAGTAGCAACCCTTGAAATATTAGCTATTTACACTCAAGAGCGGCAGCCATGCCGCTCTTTTTGTTTGTAAACGACCAGAATTACTGGCACAATCTAACTGGTTTCCGGTTCGGAAACCGGCAGTTCCTCATCCGGAGTTTCCGGATGGGAACTACTAGTTTAACGGAGGTGGCATATGGCTACGACTGAATGGACAATACCAGATCTGCTGCAACTGTCAGGAGGGTACTGGAGTGCATGTGCATTGCATGCAGGTGTAAAACTGGATATCTTCAGCGTTCTGGAGGGCACTGCACTGACAGCTGTGGAAGTTGCACAGTTGCGGGGCACAAAACAGAGGGGAACCGGCATGTTGCTGGATGCGCTATCGGCCCTTGGTCTGCTGGAAAAGCTGGGCAACACATTTGTTACCACAACATTTGCAGCAAACAATCTTTCAAAAAAATCCCCTGGATATCTGGGACATATTATCATGCACCACCACCATCTCATGTCGGGATGGGCCCGGCTGGACGAGGCGGTAACAAGCGGAGGTCCGGTCCGGGAAAGTGTTTCTCATGGAGACGACGAGATCGTCAGGGAAAGTTTCCTGATGGGAATGTTTAATCTTGCAAGTCAACTGGCACCCATTGTAGCCAGAAATGTAAGCCTGTCAGGCTGCCGAACTCTCCTTGATCTTGGTGGCGGGCCCGGAACATATGCGATCCATTTCTGTTTAGCCAACCCTGAGCTGTCTGCTGTTGTGTACGATCTCCCCACCACCCGGATCTTTGCCGAAGGAACTATCGCCCGCTTCGATCTTTCACGCAGAATTGCCTTCACTTCCGGTGACTTTAATGACGACCCGCTCCCGTCCGGCTTCGATGTCGCCTGGCTTTCCCACATCCTTCATTCCGATGGTCCCGCAGTATCTGTCGCGCTTCTGCACAAGGCTGCCGCCGCCCTCAACTCTGGCGGTGTTCTGATGGTGCAGGAATTTATTCTTGATGATGATAGGAACTCTCCCCTCTTTCCGGCACTCTTCTCCCTCAATATGCTGATAGGCACCGATGCGGGGCAGGCATATTCAGAGACAGAGCTGTCAGTCATGATGACCGAGGCAGGGCTGTCTGACGTGCAAAGGCTTGTGCTGGAACTCCCCAACGGCGCCGGGATTATGACTGGTCGGAAGCTGTAATTGAAGGCAAAGCGATACAATCCGTTTTCTGATGAGCTGAAACGGGTGTTTGGTTGCAAGGTTCAGCGTATCTCGGTTGATGCAGGTTTCAGTTGCCCCAATCGGGACGGGACTCTGGATACGGAAGGATGCATCTTCTGTGGCGGTAACGGTTCCGGCTCCTACGGCATCCCGCGCAATCTCCCAATAACCGGGCAGATCGAAGACGGCAAAGAGGTTATGCTCCGCAAATACCGGGCGCGTAAGTTCATCGCTTATTTCCAGGCATTTTCCAACACGTATGCTCCGGTTAATAATTTGCGGAAACTGTTTTCCGAAGCACTTTCCGTGACAGATGTGGTAGGCCTGATCGTTGCCACCCGCCCTGATTGTCTGCCGGATGACGTTCTCGATTGTCTCCGGGAAATTTCTGAACAAACATACCTCTGGCTGGAACTGGGCATGCAGTCAGTCCATGACAAGAGTTTGTTATTCATCAACCGGCGCCATGATTACGGCTGTACTCTGGATGCCGTCCAGCGTGCTGGGGCTAGAGGGTTGCGTATCTGCGCTCACATCATTCTGGGGTTACCGGGTGAAACGCGTGAAGATATGCTGGCCATTGCGGGTGAACTGAACCGCCTCGGCGTGGACGGCGTCAAGCTACACATGTTGCATGTCATGAAGGGAACTAGGCTTGCTGAGATGTACGGGCGGGGCGAGGTCAAGGTTATGGGTAGAGACGGCTATGCCGGCCTTGTTTGTGATTTTCTGGAACTTCTTGACCCGCGCATACTGATCCATCGCCTGACCGGAGATGGTGGGCATGATAACCTGATAGCACCGCTCTGGTCGCTTAAGAAATTCGAAATCCTCAACCTGATTGATGCCGAGATGGAACTACGAGGAGCGTGGCAGGGGATCAGATTTCACCGATAAAAATCAGCACTAGAAAGACGAAATAGAATGCCCCTCCTACCAGCAGCGTGCCCGGCGTCAGGTGTTTTTTTATCCGAATCTGCAGGTATGCGATACCGACTGAGGCGAAGGTCAGGGCCACTGTAAGAAGTGCTGCAGTATTAAGTTGCCAATCAGTCATCAGGATGCCGATGGCGGTGATGATCGAACCCTGGAAGACCATGGCGCCAGTTACGTTGCCGATAGCCAGGGTGTCCTTCCCCTTGTTGATCCAGATAACGCTATTGAACTTTTCAGGCAATTCCGTTGCAATCGGTGCGATTATCATGGCCAGAATAAAAGGTGATATCCCCATCTGCACCGATATAATCTGCACTTTCTCCACAAAGATGTAGGAACCCCACACTATCAACAGCAGTGAACTCAAAATCTGTAAGCCGATAACAGCCGTACGCGGGTCATGGGATTTGGGAGAGAAATAACAGGGATCGAGATCCGACTCTTCAACCTCATGGCAAGTATCTCCCTCGCACCGAAGGGTTTGGAGCACATAGCCGCCATAGGTCAGAAAGAGCGCCAGGGCGATGAAGGTCTTGACTACCGGATGGTTTCCCATAAATGATGCCGTTATCGCCACGGTGTACAGTATAAGGAAATACTCCATGTCACGTCTCATGACGACCGTATCCACACGCATAACAGGATAGTCATCCCGTTTTTTTCGATTCCACATCACCGCAAGCCCACTGATGAAAAATGCCAGTGTCCCCAGCATGAACGGGGCTCCAATGATGGCGCCAACGCCGATTTTATGGCCGGCCTCCGGTGTGCCGAACATGATTGCTACGATCGGCACCAAAGTTTCGGGCAGGGCGGTGCCGACGGCGGCAAAGATACTCCCCACAGCGCCGTCGGAGAATTTCATCTTCTTGCCGAACCACTCCAACCCGTTAGTAAAGACCGTTGCGCCCAACAGGATGATCCCCAGAGCTATCAGAAGCAGAAGCCAATTAATCATCATGAAGAGTCTCCTGGTCTGAAGGTAGAGATAGAGAGAAATGATTTTCTACCTCTATCTCTACCTGATGTCTCATCACATCTCCACCCGCGTCATGACACCCTGTAGCTTGGCAGACGGGAGCTTATTAAATTGAACAAAATTTGGGGTCAGTTTTTTTATAAGGGCAAAAACCTTCCAGAACGGATTCCCGGTGGCAATATCCTCGATGCCGTAGAAAATGACTTTTTCCAGAATGCCGTTATCCTTTAGCAGTTGCTCAATATCTAACAGCACCATGTAGCCGGCCCTGATTTCGAATGCATCCAGGCCGGTTCCCAGCCCGGCATTAAGGTGGCTCACCAGGCCGTAGGGTTCGTCGCTACGCACGATGGATATCAGGACATTGCGCTCGTAGATGATGTTGCTGCGGATGGTGCAGTGCACCAGATAGGGAGGGATGGTGCACCATTCCTTGACAAAGAAAAGTCCGGTGCCGGCGATGTGCCCCTTTTTGTAGATCTGCTCGTAGCTCACCAGATATGTCTCTATGTCAAGCGGCCTGAGCGCTTTGTACAGTGCACGTTGCCCCTTGGTCCATATCAGGATGGCAGCCAGCGGTATGGAAGCCAGGATCAGCGACCAGTAGCCGCCATGGGGAAGTTTGTTCAGGTTTGAAAAGAGGAAAATGAAGTCTACTACCGTGACGAAAAGCGCAACCGGCACTTTCCATTTTTTCTTTGTGCGGGAAAAGATCATGACTATCATGACGCCGGTTATGGTCATGGTGCCGGTGACGGCCAGGCCGTATGCAGCCGCCAGATTCTCTGACTTCTGGAAGATCAGCATGATCATGATTACCAGAGCAAGCAGAATCCAGTTGACAGCCCCGATATAGATCTGGGATTTGAGTTGCTGAGAAGTATAATCAACCTTTAGAAGCGGCAGGATACGGGTGGTGATGCCCTGATAAACGATGGCGAAAACTCCGCTGATCATCGCCTGGGACGCGATAATAGTAGCCATAATTGTCAGTATCAGGAAAGGAACATACAAAAGAGGCGCTTCCCACTGGATCATGCCGAACAGGGTGTTTTTAGTGTCTGGATGCAGAATCGTGAAGGCACCCTGCCCCATGTAATTTATGACCAGCGCCACGAAAACTATGTACCATGCCCGTCTTACCGGTTTGCGCCCAAGGTGTCCCATGTCCGCGTACAGCGCCTCTCCGCCGGTCGCACACAGGATAACCTCGGAGAGCACAAAGAATCCGGCCATTCCGTTTTTTGTCAGGAATCCGATGGCATAATGTGGGCTGATGGCTGCAAGTATGCCGGGATACATGAACAGGGCGATAATGCCCGAGATGGTCAAGGCGGCAAACCAGACCACCATGATGGGTCCGAAAGCCTTGGCAACCTTGTCCGTGCCCTTGAACTGGAATATAAACAGGAAAACGGCAATAATTGCGGCAATCAGAATCAAAACTGACTGACTGAGACCGCTTAGAGATGGGATCAGCAGTGCGCCCTCTACGGCAGACAGGATTGATATTGCCGGAGTTATGACGCCATCGCCCAGCAGTAGCGCAACTCCTAAATAGGAGAGGAAGGTGACGAACACCATCTGGCGACCCGGTTTGATCATGCGAACCAGAATTTCGCGAAGAACGATGGTGCCGCCTTCGCCTTTGCGGGAGAGGCTCATGGCCAGCAGAGCATACTCGATGTTGACCAGGATCATCAGGGTCCAGATTATCAGGGAGATGATACCAAAGACGTTTTCCTGGGTCGGTTTGGTCAGGGCGATGATGACGGTTAGTGTATAGATCGGGCTGGTGCCGATGTCTCCGAACACCAGACCCATTGATTTTATGATGCCGCCCCAGTAGGAGTCTGGTTCATGTTTCTGCATCTGTGTGCCTCCTGAGTTAGTGCGCATGGCGAACAGTCGGAAAACAAAAAACCGCCGGCATGAACCGGCGGCATTGTGCCCGATATCGCGCCCTTCCAGGTGCCTGCGAGGTTAGCTGACGGGCTTGAGACTGAAAGTTCTCTATCCTTCTGAACGAAGGAATGCGCCCCGGTTGAGTGGGTCCCCCGCATCCGTCCTTCAGGACGAATCTCGGCTGCAATTTCTAGCGTTATACTCCTTCTGGAGAGTGTGTCAAGCACTGCTGAAACAGCTCGCAATCATTTGCTGTTTACACCACCCGCAAAACTGGTAAACTCCGCCATCAAAGCAATATGAAGAGGAAGACGGTATATGACTGAAAAAATTGTAGCACTCAAAGTAGACGTTGATACCTACGCAGGAACAAGGGACGGCGTGCCGAACCTGCTGGAGGATATGGCCCGCTTCGGGGTGCAGGCCACCTACTACTTCTCCATGGGACCGGACAACACGGGAAAGTCTTTGCGCCGGATTTTTACCCGTAAAGGTTTTCTCAAAAAGGCGCTGCGCTCTGGCGCGCCTTCCGCCTACGGTATGAAAACCATGCTCTACGGTATACTACTGCCGGCCCCGATGATTGCGGAATCGTTTCCTGAAGTCTTGCGAGAGACTGAAAAACAGGGACACGAGGTCGGTATCCACTGCTGGGACCACGTCAAGTGGCATGACTATCTGCAGGAATTTCCCAAACACCTGGCCGCCATGGAACTGGGCAAGGCATCCGCCCTGTTTGAGAAAATTCTGGGGCATCCTGCGGCAACGACCGCCGCCCCCGGTTGGACCGTGTCGGCCGACTCGCTGGAGGTTCAAGACGCCATGGAGTTGGACTACTGCAGCGACGGACGGGGAACGCACCCATTCTATCCGGTCATGGCGGGCCGATGCTTTCGAACTGTTCAACTTCCCACAACCCTGCCGACCGCCGACGAGATTCTTGGAGAGAACGGCGTCACTCCTGACAACATCCATGAGTTTTATCCCTCAAGACTTCAGGAGGGTCTGAATGTAATCACCATCCATGCCGAACTGGAGGGAAACGCCATCCGTCCATCCTTCGTCCGTTTGATGGCGCGGTTCAAGTCAGACGGCGTGCGCTGCATCACTCTGGGGGAAGCGGCGAGGGGTATAACTTCTGCGCCGGCCTGTGAGCTGTTTATGCGGGAAATTGCCGGCAGGGCTGGAAAGGTGGCTGTCCAGGGAGGCTGCTTTCCATGATCTGCCGCTATTTCAAGGTCGCCCACCGTGATATGGTCTTCCTCAAGTTTATCCTGGAAGCCTACGAGGGGATGAACGTCATGAGCACAGTTGACAACAATGCCGGCATCATCCGGATAGCCATCATGAAAGGCTTCGAGACAGATATGGACACCCTTCTGTGTGACCTGGGCCGACAGGTGATCATGGAACCGGTGGAGTGGAACGATGAGTCCTACCACTTCTGAAATAAGTCACCCCAGTGCCCGCCCTACCGCCACTGGCCATTGTCGCAGCAGCCGTCTTTGCCTTGCGGGGGTGGCCGGTCTGTGGAGGCAGACCAGAGTGGAGTGCGGAGGAGTAAAAAAACGGCCGTTCTCCTGTTGCAGGATGAACGGCCGTCTTGTTACGGTGACCGGAATTCAGACAAGCATTCTATAGCAAACCCTTCAGATCTTTTATTTCAACGTTGGCCTTGCTGCGGAGTTCTTTCGCCCATTGGCTGAAGCGTTCTTCGGATTTCTTTTTATAAATGGCCTCTTCAATCTCGGTTTTAAGCCCCTCAAACGGTTTCAGCTTGCCGCTGATACGCTCTTCCAGCTTGATGATGTGAAAGCCTGCGGGCGTATAGACAAGTTCACTGACTTCCCCGGACTTCAAGGCGATGATGGCGGATTCCAGTTCAGGCTGCATATCCCCTTTTTTGAATATACCCAGATCGCCACCATCCTTGCTGGCGACCGGGTCCTCAGAGTAGGTTTTGGCTAGTTCAATAAAATCTTTGCCGCTCTTGGTTTCTGCCAGCACCATCAATGCTTTTGTCATGGTGCGTTTGATCTCTTCGGCTCCAGCCTTCTCATTTGTTTTGAAGAATATGTGCCTGGCACGATAAGCTTCGTCTTCTGTGTATTTTGCCCGGTTTGCCTCATAGAATTCGCGAATTTCGGTCTCGCTCACTTGAATCTTGGCGCGTACCTCCATGCTGATCAGTTTGAGTTTTTCAATCTGTTCCCGTAGCTGAGTTCGATACTGGTCAAACGAGAACCCCTGGTTGGCAAGCGCCGCCAGGAAGGCTTCCTGTGAAGTTATACTGTTTTGCTTTTTCACATCTTCGATGGCCTGGCGGATCTCCTCATCGGTCACTTTGATATTGAGCTCTTTGATTTTTTGCTCAACCAGTTTTTTCTCAATGACCTGTTCCAGTGCAGTACGACGGATCTGGCTGCGTGCGTCGTCGTTCAGAGAAGCCTTTTTTTCGGCCTCACGTATGAGTGGCTGGGCCTCCCGGTTAACCTCGTACAAGGTGACGATTTCGTCGTTGACGATGGCGACGATTGCGTTGGTCACCTTGCCTCGCGGAGTGGTGGAGGCTGGTGCTGCATTGAGCGTTGCCACTACCGGTTCATTTTTTATGACCGCTTCCTTGTTTGCACAGCCGCCAGCCGGAATCAGGAACGTACAGACGAGCAGCATGGCGAATTGACGTTGCGTCATATTTGGGCTCTCTTTTATAAAGGTGTCAAACTAGGAGGGGTGGATGTAAAATCCACCCCTCCGCTTGTATTAATATAAAGTTCCGACTCAACACATAACCATTATTTTTTTTCGGGGGTCACCGCTTTGGATGCTTCGACAGGTTTCTTGTCCCCGGTTTTTACCTCTTCCTTCTTAGCGCCCACACTGTTCAACACGTCTTCTTTGACTGTGATCTTGGCCGACTTTTTGAGCTCTTCCTTGATTTTCTGGAAGACTTCTTGCTGTTTGGTCGGCATTATGGCGCCCTTGATCTGCTCCTTGACCTCTTCAAGAGGACGGATTCCGGCGGGCCGCTTGCCGGTCAGTTTGATTATATGGTATCCGAAGTCCGATTTGACAACCCCGGAGACCTGATTTTCCTTAAGTGACAGAACCGCTTTCTCGAAGGCCGGTACCATGCTGCCCTTGCCGAACCACCCCAGATCCCCGCCTTTGGCTGAAGACGAGTCAATGGAGTTTTTCCTGGCCAGTTCTTCGAAATTTCCGCCGGCTTTTATCTGAGCCAGAATGCCATTGGCCTCTTTCTCAGTTTTTACCAAAATGTGGCTGGCTTTCATCTGTTCCCCGGTTTTGAATTTATCCTTGTTCTGCTCGTAGAACTTTTGCAGATCGGCATCGGAAACCTGCGCCTCGGCCTCAACTTTTTTCTTGAGGAATGATTCAACAATCAATCGCTTTTTCAGATCCTGCAGTTTCTCCTCAATTTCCGCTCCCTTGTCGAGACCATCTTTAGAGGCCTGTTGCAGAATCAGTTCGCGGATCACCATGGTGTCCAGCATCTCCTTGCGTCCTTGGGGGGTGTCGGCCATAGCCTTCAGATATTCAGGCAGATTTTTCAGTTCACGCTCGAAATCGCCGGTGGTTACGCTGCCTCCGTTGACTTCTGCAATGACCTGACCTTCTTTCTTGCCTTCAGGCTTTGCTCCATTTGAGGGAGTCCCTCCCTGACATCCGAAGAGTGCAGCCGCGCAGAGGGCGGTAGTAAACAGTTTTGCAAAGGTGATGGTTTTCACGTAAAGCTCCTTTTTAGTAGTGATTATTTGATGATTATAAACCGAGAAAAACTACCATACTAGCAGAGTCGTTGCAATACCTTTCTGGCGGTGCCGAGCACGTCCTCGAAGGAGGCGCTCTTCAGCGTACAGACCAGTTTGTAGTCCGGCGTGAACTGAAAGCTCTTCGGCTCGCTCTTCATCATGCCGATAATGGTGTCCGGTTTGGCCGGGGTGCGGGGGTGAAATGAAATGACAAGCGTACTGCCGCTGTGGTCGATCTGGCGCACCACCAGTTTTTTCAGCATCACTCGCAGTTTCATAATCTCGAACAGGTAGGAGGTAGCCATCGGATACTTTCCGAAGCGGTCGATTACCTCGTTCTGCACGTCGAGCACATCCTCCTCGCAATCGGCCTGGGTCAATTTCTTGTAGATCACCAGACGCTGGCCGGCATCCTTAATGTAGGACTCCGGGATGAAGGCAGGCACCCTGAGGTTGATTTCCGGTTCAACCCGCTCGGTCAACTCTTCGCCCCGCATTCGGCAGATTGTCTCCTCCAGCATCTGATTGTAGAGTTCAAAACCGATCTCGGTTACCGTGCCGGACTGGCGGCTGCCGAGCATGTCGCCGGCGCCCCGGATCTCCATGTCGTGGGTGGCGATTCGGAAGCCGGCCCCCAGTTCGGAGATGTCCTGCAGGATACGCAACCTTTCACGGGCATCGGAACTGATGGCCCCTTCGCCCGTAATCAGCAGATAGGCATAGCCGCGCTGGGTCGAGCGCCCCACGCGGCCACGCAGCTGGTAGAGCTGGGACAGACCGAATTTGTCGGCATGATCGACGATCAGCGTGTTGGCGTTCGGGATATCCAGACCGGATTCTATGATGGTGGTGCAGAGCAGCAGATTTGTCTCGCCGTGCATGAACCCGAGCATGACCTTTTCCAGTTCATGTTCTTTCATCTGACCATGGCCCACTGCAATTTTAGCCTCCGGCACCAGTTGAGCCAGCAATTCGGCACGTTTGGCGATGGTCTGCACCCGGTTGTGGACGAAGAAAATCTGCCCGCCGCGGCGCAATTCGCGCAGCACCGCCTCGCGGATCAGCTCCTCGGAGAAGCGCGCAACAAAGGTTTTGACCGAGAGGCGATCCACAGGAGGGGTGTCGATGATCGACAGGTCGCGGATCCCCATCATGGACATGTACAGGGTGCGCGGGATCGGGGTGGCGGTCAGAGTCATGACATCCACCACGGCCCTGAAAGCCTTGAGGCGCTCCTTGTCCTTGACCCCGAAGCGCTGCTCTTCGTCTATGATCAAAAGCCCCAGATCTTTGAAGGCCACATCCTTCTGCAGCAGACGGTGGGTTCCGATGATGATGTCGATGTTCCCCTTCTTGAGCCGCTCAAGGATTCCCTTCTGTTCTTTAGGGGTGCGGAAACGCGAAATTACCTCAACCGTAACCGGGTACTCTTTCAGACGCTCGTGAAAGGTTTCAAAATGTTGCTGGGCCAGGATGGTTGTGGGCACCAGGATGCCGACCTGCTTGCCGTCCAGGGCGGATTTGAAGGCGGCGCGCAGGGCCACCTCGGTCTTGCCGTAGCCGACGTCGCCGCAGACCAGTCGGTCCATAGGTTTCGAATGCTGCATGTCGGCCAGTACATCCTGAATGGCAGAGAGCTGATCCGGAGTCTCCTCCCAGGCAAAAGATGCCTCAAACTCCCGGTACATCTCATCGGGCGGTGAAAAAGAGAAGCCCTCGCTGACCTGACGTTTGGCATAGATTTCCAGTAGTTCTCCGGCCAGTTCCTCGATGTTTTTGCGCGCTTTACCCTTCGATTTCTCCCAGGAGATGCCGCCCAGCTTGTCCAGGCCGGGTGAAGACCCCTCCGGTCCAATGTAGCGCTGAACGAGTCCCAGCCGGTCGACCGGCAGGTAGAGCTTGTCGCTGCCTGCATACTCCAGCAGCAGAAAATCCCCGCCAACCCCGCCGACACTGATGTGCTGCAGGCCGCGATAAAGGCCGACGCCGTGGTCGATATGCACCATGAAATCGCCAGGTTTCAACTCGGCCATGGAGGCCAGAATCTGTTTCTTGCGCACCTCTGAAACGCCGCGGCGCCGGACTCGCTTGCCGAAAAGTTCCTCCTCGGCTATCAGCGCCAGCCCGGATGCAGGCAAACGGAATCCGCGTGAAATCCCGCCTAAGAGAAGGGTAACAGCCGGTGGGGGCAGTTTGGAGGGGCAAAGAGCGCTCACCGCCTCTGGAAAGCTGCTTTCGGATATGTAGCAGTGGATACCATATGGCGCCAGAAGATCTTTCAGGCGTTCCGCCTGGGGGTGCTGGTGGCAGGCGATGACTATCCGCTGCCCCTGGTCGAACCAGTCGCGGAGGGTTCGGGCCAGCGGCGCCAGAGCATGGCTGCTCTCTTTGGAAACAATTACCCGCAGGTCGTTGTTCTCTAGGCAGGGGATCGTGATAGTGGTGGTATCACCCGATGCTTCCAGAGCCAGGCCGGAAAGTATTATTCGACATCGGTCCGAAATAAGAGAATCCAGCTCTTCTTCCTCCAGAAACAGCTCATTTGCTGGAGAGTGAGGCAGCCCTGCTGCAACCGCTTTGGCAGCGCCGGTGGCTATCTCTTCGATGAAGTTAATTCCGGCCTCTCGAATCGCCTCTGGATCAAGCATAACCAGCGGAATTCCGGGCGCATAGTCGAAGATCGTCTCGAGGCCGGGATGCAGCATTGGCTGTAGAAAATCAACCCCCTGGTAGTATACTGCGTTGTTCAGGTCCTCCAGTATCTGACGGCGGCGGTTGGCTGGTATATCCAGATCGTCGCAGCGTTTTTTCAGACGTGGGGCTATATCCGCCAGAACCTCATCCGTCAGAAGCAGCTCCCGCGAGGGGAGCAGCACCAGCTCTTCCAAAGGCTGCAGTGAGCGTTGCGTCAGGGGATCAAAGTAACGCATGGTTTCAGCAGAATCCCCGAAAAACTCGATCCTGACCGGCGAAGACAAATTGGGGGGAAAAATATCCAGTATGCCGCCCCGCACTGCGAATGTGCCGCGATCGTCCACCAACGGCACATTTGCATAACCCATCCTGACCAGTTTGGTCAGCAGTTCGTCCCGCTCGAAATCTTCACCAGCCACAAGATAACAGGAAGATTCATTCAGCGTCCGGCGCGGCAGCACTCGCTGCATCGCCGCCGCCGCAGGCATGACAGTTACGCGCGACAGGCTGTTTTGCAGTCGAAAGAGAGTATCCAGTCGTGCGCCGGAAATGTCGGGATGTGGCGATGATGCCGAGAAGGGGGCCGTGTCCCAGGCCGGGAAGAGGGTTGGTTGTAATGCCCCTCCGGAAAAAAAGGTAAGTTCGCGGCAGAACTCGTCGGCAGTTTCCGGTGTTGCGGATATGACGAGCAGTTTGTCAAGGCCGCAACGCATCAGATCAGTTACAACCAGCGCCGGGGCTGAGCCTTTAAGACCTGGGACAGCAACGTGCCGGTCGCCGCGGCGGAGTGAGGCAATAATGTCAACTGCTTGGGGGATCAGGGGTGTCATGATAGTTAGGTTGGAAATATTACCGATGCCTTCTTCTTCAGTCTGGCCTTGATCTTGGGTTTACCGTCTTCAACCACAACATTGAATGAGAAGTTTTCACTCCCCAGTTTTTCGGTCAGAAACGGTCTCTGCTTTTCGATGGTAGTCGCGATCAGCTCACGGGTAACTTTTTCGCACGAGAGGTTGCATAACTTACGAGCCTCGCGGAATTCACGAACAATACGATCCAGATCAGATTCGGCATCGGGAAGTCCGGCCTCACCCTGTTTACTTTCATGAGTCACATGCACCCGCTGGTGAAGGTCGCTTATAAACCGGTCTCTGGAGTATTTACCCTCATCCATAAGCTTGAGGATTCGATTCCAGTATTCCCGATAGGTATTGAAGCGGGCAACCTGCATGTTGAATCGGTGCTTGTACATGGTGTTATTGATTGAAACACCGGAGTAGCGGCGCACCAATTTCAGTACCTCGCCAAGCCGCAGGAGTGGTTCCCGCTTTTCCAAACCGATAAAATACTGTTCGTATTTGGTGATCAGTTCGCTCAATAGCTGGTCAAGTTTCAGGATGTCGTCGGCAATTGCCATTCAGGAACCTTTTACAGGGTGTCCGATACAAGTGAAAAATCACTATATCCAAACAGGAAGATAAGTAAAGATCAAAGATGGCGCGGTCTTCTAATAGCTTGACGCATAGTGTGGCATCGAATAAAATGACCCACTGAAAATTATCCACTATATCAATTTGGAGTGGCTCGTTATGGAATCAGTTGCAGCAGTTGTACTTGCCGCCGGAAAAGGCACCCGCATGAAATCCGGTCTGATCAAGGTTCTTCACCCCGCCGCCGGTCTGCCTATGATCGCCTGGCCGGTTGCGGCCGCCCGTGATGCCGGGGCCGATCCGATAGTGCTGGTGATCGGCCATCAGGCGAATGCGGTACAGAGTGTCTTTCGTGGCGCCGGCGACATCCGCTGTGCCATGCAGGAAGAGCAGCTCGGCACCGGGCATGCTGTGGCCTGCGCTCTCGATGCGTTGGCTGGTTTTCGCGGGACGGTGCTGATCCTGTGCGGGGATACCCCGCTTCTGCGCCCGGAGACTCTCAAGTCTCTCCTGATGCTTCATCGCGACAATAAGTCGGCTGTGACTGTGTTGACCGCTCTGATGGACGATCCAAGCGGCTATGGCCGGATGGTCCGCGACGCGTCCGGCAGGGTAATGCGCATTGTCGAACAGAAGGACGCCGATCCCGAAGAGCAGGAGATCCGCGAGATCAACAGCGGCATCTACTGTGTGGAGTCGGAGTTCCTGTTCGGCAACATCAACTCCATCGGCAACGACAACGCCCAGAAGGAGTTTTATCTGACCGACCTGCTTGCAATTGCCGTCCGGAAGGGGTTGACCTGTCTGGCCATGCCGACCGGTGACGCCGACGAGATCATGGGGGTCAACGACCGTTTACAGTTGGCCGATGCCGCCGGAATCCTCCGTCGCCGCATCAACCGCGAACTGATGCTTTCGGGGGTAACCATAGTTGACCCCGAACACACTTACATCGATTTCGGGGTTACGATCTGCGCCGACACGATCATTCACCCCAACTGCCATATCGGCGGCGAAACAGCCATTGGCGGCGGCTGTGAGATAGAGCAGGGGGTCAGCATCTCCGGGTGCAGCATTGGAGCTGACTGCCATATCAAGTCCGGTTCAGTGCTGGAAGAGTCCGAACTGCATGAAAATGTGGTTGTCGGACCGATGGCGCACCTGCGCCCCGGAACGGTACTGCATAGCCATGTAAAGATCGGCAACTTTGTGGAAACCAAGAAGATCGTCATGGGGGAAGGATCCAAGGCTTCACATCTGACCTACCTGGGTGATGCCGAGATCGGCCGCGATGTCAATATCGGTTGCGGGACCATCACCTGCAATTACGATGGTGTAAAAAAACATCGCACCGTGATTGGTGATAACGTTTTTATCGGCAGTGACGTGCAGCTGGTGGCGCCTATCACGGTCGGCCGCAATTCTCTGGTGGCGGCCGGAACGACAGTCACAACCGATGTGCCGCCCGATTCGCTGGCAATTTCCCGCGTACCGCAGGTGAACAAGGTAGGGTGGCGCTTGAAAAAGAAGCAGGAAGGCGCTTGATTCTCCTGCCCTGACTTTCGTAAAATACCCGTAATATCCTTGACGGCTCACCGCCGCACCCGCCCTCAGTAGACGAATGGGAGCAATTTCCGTACGCGCTTCCGGTAAGCGGCGTACTCCGGGAATTTACCCTCCAGCAAACGCTCCTCACGCCGTGACTTGATATCTAAGAAAACGAAGAGTAAAAGCGCGTAACCGGTTGTCAGCCAGCTGTGCAGCCACAATCCCCAGCCAAAGGCCATGAATGTTACGCCGCTGTATATGGGGTGCCGTACGAAGCGGTACGCACCTGCTACGACCATCGTTGCATTCTCCTTCGGATCCGGCAGTGGGGTAAGATTCTTTCCCAGGTTGACCGCGCCGGTTACGGCAAGAAGGGTGCCGGCAAAAAACAGGATGCCGCCCGTCAGGGTGCCGATCCAGGTATACGCGGGTTCCCAGACCGGTGCCCACCGGCATGTGCGAGGCCCAAAGGCCAGCAGTAAAAACAGGCCGGCCTGAACTGCCAGGTACCACTCGCCTCTCGACCCTCTTATCAATGATTTATATTGCATGGCTTCCCTGCTGTTCGGGTTTGAGTATGGGTGCGGAGTTCACCGCTTGCAGGCTCTGTTGAGGAAAAGGTGAGGATGTCCCTTCCTTCTCCGTCACATCACTCTAAGCATCCCGAACCACTCCTGAATAAAGAGATCAAGATACTCCCTGCTGATGGCGCTGGAATGCGGCGTGATCAAAACATTAGGCTGCTCCCAGAGAGGCGAAGAGGGGGAAAGCGGCTCCTCGGCAAAGACATCCAGTCCGGCGCCCGCGAGATTACCATTCCGGAGAGCGAATAAAAGATCTTCTTCCCTGTAGCAGTTGCCACGTCCCAGATTGTAAAGGTAAGCTCCCGGCTTCATGGCATTGAAATGCCGTGTGGTAAAAATGCCGTCGGTTTCAGCGTCGCCCGGCAGGACAAAGACCACTTGATCAGCGTATGGGAGCTCATCTTCCAGTTCATCAAAGGTAATCACCCTGTCAACGTAGGGATTCCCCTCGAATCCTGCTGCATCGCGCTTGACTGCGGTAATTTCTGTTCCGAAAGCTTTCAGCAGTTCGGCCAGCGATCGTCCCAGAGACCCAAATCCGACTATCAACACTTTCTGACTGAAGAGCGCGACACAATCGCTGTAGTCAAGGCGACCCCAGGTTCTGTTCTTCTGATCTGAAAGCGATTTGCCGATTTGCCGGTTGAAGTGCAGCATCATCGACAGAAGGCTTTCGCGCATGATCCGTCCATGGAAACTGCCGTAGAAAGTTTTCACACGGGCGGTCGGGTCTGCGGCGACCCAATCATGTCCGGCAGCGGGCGTGAACAGCGCCTTTAGCTTCGTTGCGCCTTCATACCAACCGGATTTGAATACCCAGGTCAAAACGCAGTCGGCTTCAGGGAGCATTTCAAGGAAAGCATGGTCACCATCGGTGACGGTTATGCGCGTATCAGGGAGCATTGCGCTAATCAGATCGACATGGCATGGTTTAAGAGAGAAGGCCGCTACGCTGTTGTGAAGATGGATGAGGAGGTTGTCAATTCTCATGGATAGTCATGTCCTTTTGTTTTCAATCGTGACCAACGGTGTCAGCGCTAACCGGCGCGCAGTTTCTTCACGCGTCCGGTTTGCGTTGTTCGCTGCTCTGTCTGCACATCCGCATAGGAATCCAACAATTGCCGGATCATTCGCTGATATTGCGTATGATATTTTGATGCCTCTGTTTTGAAGAACTCGACGCTCTTCTTGCTGAGGGAAATCGTTACCTTGACCGATTCCTCACTGAAAGCAAGTTCAGCAGGAGATGGGAGAAAATCTCGTATAACCTTGATTTCGCCTAAAGGTTCATCGGTGTATTTTATTTTCGTGCTCATAAATCGCCTTTCCTTTCCGCCAGTAACCGGAACCAAATATGCGGATAACGTTATTTCGATAAGTAAATCGTACCGTGAGTATCCCGTCGCCAGCCTTGCCAAAACAGAATAACGCTTGTGGGTCAGGACTTGAAGACTTGAACTTCGAAAGCATCTTCAAATCTTCAAGTCCTGACCCTATAGGCTTTCCCTGATATGGTTTTATCCCGCATTAGGGATAGACGCCAGCTTGCTGCGTACAGAATCAATATGGTCGCGCAAACCGGAAAGCTGCTCGCCGAAAGACGATGGCACTTTCATTTTGTTCAAAGTATTTTCAATAGTTTCGATCTGACGATGTAATTCCTCTATCTTCTCCGTACTCACAGGACCGATTATATCTTTTTCCAGAATTGTCAACGCGTTGTACAAGCGGAAGATGCGCAAACGCATGTGCCATTGATAGAGTACTGGTATGCTTCGTATTCCAGGGACAAAAACCAGAATCATCGGTACGAAAACTACAAGAACACGGTTCAGCACACTGGCCATCCAGAACGGTAGGTATCTATAGAGAAAGCTCTTGCCGGATTTATAATACCGGCTGGCATCTGTGCTGATTGGGAAATCCTGCTCATTAGGAACCGGGAATTCCCACCGTTTTTGGATCAATCCTGCACGTGAGTGAACTTCAGTTGCCGCATCCAGCAACAGGTCTGAGAGTGCCGGATGGAGGTCAGCCCGCGCTATCAGTTCGACAGTTGGGCTGACCAAGTTGACATCATGAGCGGGAATATCTTTCTCGAAATCCAGGGCCCCCCTGGGAATAACGGTTTTGTGCAAATAGCTGATGCGGCGGGTATAGGCATCGGCCTGGGTAAAATCATACAGCCATATATTCGGGCTTAATCTCAATTCACGCATAGTCTGTACTGAAGCTGAATCACTCATCATAAAGACAGCGTCAATTTTACCTTCAAGCATAGCCGTCTTGGCTTCGTCATCATCCATATCCAAAAGATCCGTCGGACCTCCTGGTTTAATACCGCTACGCTCCAGCAGTTCGAGTGCCAGTACCCGTGTCCCCGTGCCCTCCTCGCCAATGGCTAACTTTTTTCCTGCAAACTGGGAGAGCAATTCAATTGGCTTTTTGCTGCGGTAGAATATATAAATCGGCTCATAGGATATGCTTCCTAACGACACCAGTTTGTCTGTATTTTGTCCCTTAGCTACTCCGGTCTGGACAAAACCTACATCAACCTTGAACGCCGGGTTTTCTAAGCGTTCAAGGTTTTCCATCGACCCTTCAGATGGCAGTATTTTCAGTTTTACGCCGTTACGCGCCAGTATTTTGGCATACTTCTCAGCATTTTTCCTGAAGACGGTCCCATCATCACCGCTGGTAATGATTATAGTGCTGGGAGGGGCTGAATGAAAAAACCAGAACAGTCCAGCGATTATAACGACGCTGGTAAAAACAATGGAACTCAGAGCTGTCAATGGGTTAATTTCAAAAATAGCTGCAACCGATTGCTGAATCTCCACGAATTTTTTAGAAATAAAATTTGTTTTATTATGCATAAGTGCCTTAGCCCAGATATTATTCGATCATTACTGCTGGAGATATACAGCTGCTAACGGCTACGAGAGTGACCAACACAGCGGGGTTTTCGCCGCGACCGAGTCCACGCGAGAGTTGGAACATCTCTTTGTTCTCAAATGTGAATATGCGAAGGGCGTCCCCAAAACTTCCCATGATTTACTGTTCCAAATATGGTTTTAATAGATTTTCAAATTCGTCGATTGTTTTACATTTTGTGTTCGCAATCCAACAATTTTGGACTTCCATGCCTATGAGCCCGAAATTGCCAATCATTTTGCCATCGAACACGTTGTATAGAGCTTGCATTGTATGAGGGTGTTTAAGTGCCATAACTTTTCCATCTGGTAATTTCATGTCTTCACTTGTTGAACCAAGATAGAACCCAGCACGCAAGAAACATCCATCAAGCTTTTTACTGTAATGGACATCATATGCCGCAACAGAATCAAGTCTCAGAACAAATGCTTTAGCACCTTCAGCACACTTTTCTTGAAGCTCCAAAGTGCTTTGAGCGTGTGATGAAGATGATGCGGTAACAGCCCATGCAACAGCAAAGAATAATAGGAACTTTTTCATTTTTACTTGCCTCCTTTTCTTGGGGGTATAACGTCGTGGGGGAAACTAGGGACATCCTCAGTTTTTGTGCATCTGGCTTTCAGTATGAGCCGCCACCGTTTGATGTGTGCGCGAAAAAAAACTCTCCTGCCGCACGAACAGTGATGAATGTATACCACGGATCAAGATGAAAATAAATTTTATTGACCGTCTCAAATGACTTGCAATTTTAGCGTTGTGTTGCTCCAAGCCAGGCTGATTTCGGGACTATTTATTGTTTTGTAAAGTCGCTTCATACTGAAACCGATTTGTGGTATATATCAGTGTCACTTTGCGACAGAAGGAATACCATGGCTCACGACAAAATTATCATCAAAGGCGCCTGCGAGCACAATCTCAAGTGCATCGACGTTGAAATTCCCCGCGATCAACTGGTTGTCATCACCGGTATTTCCGGTTCCGGCAAGTCCACCCTGGCTTTTGATACTATCTACGCGGAGGGGCAGCGGCGCTATGTCGAATCACTTTCGGCCTATGCCCGCCAGTTCCTTGAGCAGATGGAAAAGCCGGACGTCGAATCGATCGAAGGACTTTCCCCGGCTATTTCAATCGAGCAGAAAACCACCAGCAAAAACCCTCGCTCAACCGTCGGCACTGTCACCGAGATCTATGATTACCTGCGCCTGCTGTTTGCACGCATTGGTCATCCCCATTGCACCTCTTGCGGCAAGGAGATCACCTCCCAGACCATCTCACAGATGGTGGACCAGATCATGCTCCTGCCGGTTAGCACGAAACTGACCCTGCTGGCCCCTATGATTCGTGGCCGCAAAGGGGAGTACAAAAAGGAGTTGAACCAGCTGCGCAAGGAAGGTTTCACACGCGTCGTTATTGACGGCAAACTGCATGAACTGGCCGAAGAGATCGAACTGGACAAGAAGAAAAAACATGACATCGACATAGTGGTAGACCGTATAGTGGTCAAAGAGGGGGTTCAGCGTCGCCTGGCTGATTCACTCGAAACTGCCCTGCGTCATGCCGAAGGGGTGGTGAAGGTCGAGGCGGTTATGCCGGAGACGGACGAACCGGTTGAAGAGGGAAAAAAGAAACCATCAAAACCACAAACTCTGATCTTCTCTGAAAAACTGGCCTGCATCGACTGTGGAGTCTCCTATCAGGAGATCACCCCGCGCCTCTTCTCCTTCAACAATCCCCACGGCGCCTGTCCTGACTGTACCGGTCTCGGCACCCGCATGTACTTCGATGCCGAATTGGTGATCCCGAACCCGGAACTCTCCCTGCGGGAGGGTGCCATCACCCCGTGGGAAAAGCGCCTCTCGGGCTGGTTTCACCTGATCCTTGACGCTCTGGCCAAGGCCTATAAATTTGATATCCGCACCCCTTTCAAGGAGCTGCCCCAGCAGGTGCGCGATGTGATCCTGACAGGTTCAAAAGGTGAAAAGATCGAATTCTGGTGGGAGGAGGATGGCGGTCGCCGCCACACCTATCAGAAGGAATTTGAGGGGGTGCTCAAAAATCTGGAGCGGCGCTGGCGCGAGACCGAATCAGAGGCGTCCCGTGAAGAGCTGGAAAAGTACATGAACGTCATGCCCTGCCCGAGCTGCCTCGGTGCGCGACTCAAGCCCGAGGCTCTTCACGTGTTGGTAAGCGGCCGCACCATCCGGGACGTGACGGCGCTGTCTATCCGGGACGGACTCCGTTTTTTTGAGGAGCTTACTCTCTCCGGCAAGGAGCAGGAGATCGCCCGCCGTATCCTCAAGGAGATTCGTGAGCGGCTTTCCTTCCTGGTCAATGTCGGGCTGGACTACCTTTCGCTGGATCGCACGTCCGGAACTCTATCGGGGGGGGAGGGACAGCGGATCCGCCTGGCAACCCAGATCGGTTCAAGCCTAGTCGGAGTTCTCTATATCCTCGATGAGCCTTCGATCGGCCTGCATCAGCGCGACAACGCCCGGTTGCTGGCCACACTCAAGCGGCTGCGCGACCTGGGCAACACCGTACTGGTGGTGGAGCACGACGAAGAGACCATCATGAAGGCCGATCACCTGATAGACATGGGGCCTGGGGCCGGAGTGCATGGCGGAGAGGTGGTGGCTCAGGGGACGCCCGAAGAGGTAATGAAAAATCCCGCCTCGCTAACCGGAAGGTACCTTTCAGGTGAATTGACCATTCCGGTGCCCAGGAAACGGCGCAAGGGTGATAAATCGCTGCGCATCGTCGGCGCATCCGAGAATAATCTCAAAGATATCACCGTTGATATTCCGCTCGGGGTCATGACCTGCGTAACCGGTGTATCCGGTTCAGGCAAATCCACGCTGGTAATCGACACCCTGCACAAGGTTCTCGGCCAACGCCTTTACCGGAACCGTGAGAAGGCCGGAGCCGTGAAGTACGTGCTGGGCATGGAATATCTCGATAAGGTCATAAATATCGACCAGTCGCCGATAGGCCGCACTCCCCGCTCCAATCCGGCCACCTACACCGCCGTCTTCGGCGATATCCGCGACCTGTTTTCAAACCTGCCCGAATCCAAGCTGCGGGGCTACAAACCGGGGCGTTATTCATTCAATGTCAAAGGGGGCCGTTGCGAGGCCTGCTCCGGCGACGGCATCATCAAGATCGAGATGCACTTTTTGCCGGATGTATATGTGGAATGTGAGGTCTGCAAGGGGGCCCGATACAACCGGGAGACTCTGGAGGTTCATTACAAGGGGAGGTCGATCGCCGAGGTGCTTGACATGACGGTTTCGCAGGCGCTGGATTTCATGGGCGCGATCCCCAGGATAAAGAACAAACTGGCCACACTGGAGGAGGTCGGACTTGGCTATATCAAGTTGGGTCAGTCGGCCACGACTCTTTCGGGTGGTGAGGCTCAACGGGTCAAGCTCTCCAAAGAGCTCTCCAAGCGCGCCACCGGCCGCACAATCTACATCCTGGACGAGCCGACCACCGGACTGCACTTCCACGATATCGCCAAGCTTCTTGAGGTAATCCAGCGGCTGGTGGATACCGGCAATACGGTTGTGATCATTGAGCACAATCTGGATGTGATCAAGACCGCCGACTGGGTCATCGATCTGGGGCCGGAAGGTGGTGACAGGGGGGGAGAGATCATTGCATTCGGCACTCCGGAGCAGGTGGCCAAGGTCACGAAATCCTACACCGGTCAGTATTTGAGGAAAATGCTGTGATGGATTCGGAAGTTACAGGCACCAATCAGGTGTCGCCTTCCGGGTTCGATTAAGCTTGAATTCCTGAGATGATATGTTATTTTGCTCGGGTCATGAACAGCAGTTTCAGCAGTTTATTTCGAAATTTGTATTCAGTAAGTTAGAAGTCGTTTTCAGCGCTTTTCCGGCGGAAACGACTTCGTTAACGCACTTATCCTGTTTATCAGGAATTGAGGAAGGTTTTTAGTATGGACAGGAAAGCACCGGCATCCTCAGGAGGAAATGGATTTCTACCCTCCCTGCTGTTAATTGCCGTCACTGTGGGAATCGTCGCTCTTTTGGGCATATCCGGCTACGTTTTTTATCTTTTGGCAAAACTGCCCAGGGTTGATCGACTGGCAGATTACAAGCCCCCTATCGTTTCGCAGGTATTTGGTGATGACGGTGTACTTGTGGGTGAATTTTATCTGGAGCGCCGTATCGTGGTTCCTGTCAACAAGATGCCGCGCAAACTTATCCAGGCCTTTGTCTCTGCTGAAGATGCCAACTTTTACTCCCATAAAGGTATAGATTATTTCGGGATCATGCGTGCGGCGGTAAAAAACATCATCTCCATGAGCAGGAAGGAAGGCGCCTCCACAATCACGCAGCAGGTAACCAAGTCCATGCTGCTGACTCCGGAAAAAAAGTTTTCCCGCAAGATCAAAGAGGCTATTCTGGCCACGCGGTTGGAGGAAAAGCTTTCCAAGGACGAGATACTCTACCTTTACCTGAATCAGATTTACCTTGGCGCCGGTTCCTATGGTGTTCAGGCGGCGTCGGAAGCCTACTTCGGCAAGAATGTTGATCAGCTGAATCTGGGCGAAATGGCCATGTTGGCGGGTCTCCCCAAGGCGCCCAACGCCTATTCTCCCATCAAGCATCTTGACAGGGCCCGCGAGCGCCAGGGTTATGTTCTGGAGCGGATGGTCAAGGAAGGTTATGTGACGCAGGCAGAGGCCGATCACGCCAAAAATACACCGATTGTTCTGAGTCCGATGAAAAAGGTCAATAATAACCAGTCGGCCTATTATCTTGAACATATCCGCATTCAGCTTGAGGAAAAATACGGTGAAGATCAGCTGTATAAAGGTGGTTTGAAGATATACACCACCATGAACGCCGTGATGCAACGGGCGGCTTACGAGAGTTTGAGAAAGGGTCTCAAGGAGGTTGACAAGCGCCAGGGGTTCCGCGGTCCGTCCAGGTTTCTGAAGGATTCGGATGTTGATGCATTCTGCGCCAAAGTCGAAGAAAGCATCGATACTTCAAAACTAAAGACAGGTGAAACCTATCAGGGGGTCGTAGTCGGCTTCAATCCCGGTAAAGGTGACGCTATCATCAGGGTTGGTGACCGCAATGGAATTCTGGGACGCAAGAACATGTCATGGGCCGGCAAGGTAGGAATGATCAACAGCTACGGTAAACCTGAGAAGGGTAATAAAAGCTTGACGCTCGGTTCGGTGATAGAGGTGTCGGTGGTTTCGCCGGAAACAGAGAAGGATGGTGCCCAGTTTGCCCTCGACCAGACACCTGAAGTGCAGGCGGCTCTGGTATCCATCGACCCGCGTACGGGCGGGGTCAAGGCCATGGTTGGCGGCTATGATTTCAGAAAGAGCCAGTTCAATCGGGCCATACAGGCCAGGCGCAATGCCGGCTCGGCCTTCAAGCCGTTCATTTAT
>Ga0073936_10003031_pt1 | contig 24464 bp, 23 predicted proteins | sample AliMusrvi5mmetaG_FD_87041 | JGI IMG/M metagenome (GOLD analysis project Ga0073936, IMG submission 87041) | Freshwater lake bacterial and archeal communities from Alinen Mustajarvi, Finland, to study Microbial Dark Matter (Phase II) - Alinen... | ecosystem: Environmental > Aquatic > Freshwater >... | reverse complement strand
CAGATTTACTTTAAGGAAGTAGTGAACTTGGGACCTCCATAAAATTAAACCAGAACCTACATTAAAAATTATTCAAAAAATCAATTTTTAGAACCTCCCTAAACACAATTATTCTTTATCGGGTATATGTCTTAAATTAAACTGATATTTATACCATTTTGGGTTTATAAATTATTGTTTTTATTCATTGTTATTTAATACTGAAGTATCCAATTTGCGCGTCAGTTCGTCTTATTATCGAATCAAAAAATTCCTATATTTGTAGGCTTCAAAAAAAGGAGTTTTTTTAAGGTTATGAGTAACAAATTCAGGGAGTATAAGGAGTTTGATCTTTCGAAAATAAATCAAGATATCCTGAAACTTTGGGAACAAAACGACACGTTTCATCAATCGATATCCACCCGTGCCGGAAGGCCGACATTTGTATTTTACGAAGGTCCGCCTTCTGCCAATGGTTTGCCTGGCATTCATCATGTGGTTTCAAGGGCAATCAAAGATATTTTTTGCAGATACAAAACTCAGCAAGGATTTTTAGTAAAACGAAAAGCTGGTTGGGATACACATGGACTTCCCGTTGAACTTGCTGTTGAGAAGTTGTTAGGCATCACGAAAGAGGATATTGGGAAAACGATTTCTGTAAAGGATTATAACTCAGCCTGTCGTAAGGAAGTGATGAAATATACCGATAAATGGGAAGATCTCACCCGTCAGATGGGTTATTGGGTCAATATGGATGATCCGTATATTACCTGCGATAGTCGTTATATCGAAACTTTGTGGTGGCTACTGAAAGATCTTTACAAAAAAAACCTGCTTTACAAGGGTTACAGTATACAACCCTATTCGCCTGCAGCCGGTACCGGATTAAGTTCGCACGAATTGAATCAACCGGGTTGTTACCGCGATGTAAAGGATACAACCTGTATTGCCCAGTTTAAGGTTGTGAAAAATGAGAAATCGGAGTCATTTTTTGCAGATATTGATTCGGACCTCTTCATTCTTGCCTGGACAACTACACCCTGGACATTACCTTCAAATACTGCTCTGGCTGTGGGTTCAAACATCAGGTATGTCAAAGTAAAGACATTCAATCCTTATACATCGGAACCTGTTACTATTATTCTTGCCAAAGATTTATTGGGTAATTATTTTTCTGAGAAGAACGCAGGATTATCATTTGATGATTATATAGGAGATGGCAAGAATATCCCATTTCAGATATTGTCCGAATTCCCCGGTAAGAAATTGCTTGGAGTTTCCTATGAACAATTGATTCCCTGGGTTAAACCGAATGGTGATGCATTCAGGGTGATTGCTGGCGACTTTGTAACTACCGAGGATGGTACCGGAATTGTCCATATTGCTCCGACATCTGGTGCAGACGATGACCGCGTTGCAAAACAGACTGGAATTGTTCCGCTTATGCTGCTTGATAAGGAGGGTAAACAGCAACCTATGGTTGATCGTCAAGGTCGATTTTTCCGTCTGGAAGATTTATCTGCAGAATTTGTTGCAAATAATATTAATGTTCAGTTATACAAAGAGTATGCTGGCCGGTTTGTAAAAAACGATTACGACGAAACGCTTACCGAAAACGATTCTACACTCGATATTGACCTATCGGTCATGTTAAAAAGAGAGAACCGAGTATTTAAGGTAGAGAAACACATCCATAGTTATCCGCATTGTTGGAGAACAGACAAACCTGTTTTATATTATCCACTTGATTCATGGTTTATCAAAACCACCGCTGTTCGTGATCAGTTGATCGGATTGAATAAAACGATTAACTGGAAACCTCAATCGACAGGAACAGGTCGTTTTGGAAACTGGCTCGAAAACCTGGTTGACTGGAACTTGTCACGTTCACGATTTTGGGGAACACCGCTTCCTATCTGGCGAACCGAAGATCGTACGGAAGAGATATGCATCGGATCGGCAGAAGAACTGATCACCGAAATTAATAAATCGGTTTCAGCCGGTATGATGGAGTCGAATCCGTTCAAAGATTTTATAGTTGGCGATTTCTCAAAACTGAATTACGAAAAAATTGATTTTCATCGTCCTTTTGTCGATGAAATTTTCCTTGTTTCGCCGAAAGGTGTGAAGATGTTCCGTGAAGCCGACCTGATTGACGTTTGGTTCGATTCAGGCGCAATGCCTTTTGCCCAGGCTCATTATCCTTTTGAAAATGAAGGGAATTTCAATGAGGTCTTTCCCGCCGATTTTATAGCAGAAGGGGTAGACCAGACACGTGGATGGTTCTTTACTCTTCATGCCATTTCAACAATGGTGAAGGGATCTGTAGCGTTTAAAAATATTATTTCCAATGGATTAGTCCTTGATGTTAATGGGAATAAAATGTCTAAACGGTTAGGTAATGGTATTGATCCTTTTGAGGCAATTGAAAAATATGGATCTGATCCGTTGCGTTGGTACATGATTACCAATTCTCAGCCTTGGGACAACCTGAAATTTGATATTGCAGGTGTTGAAGAGGTTCGCAGAAAATTCTTTGGAACACTTTACAATACTTACAACTTCTTTGCACTTTACGCTAATGTCGACGGATTTACTTTTAAAGAAGAGCAGATTGCTGAAAAAGTGCGTCCTGAACTTGACCAATGGGTCTTGTCTTTGTTGAACAGCCTTATCAAGGATGTCACCGAATCATATGAGACATATGAACCAACGCGTGCCGGTAGAGCCATTTCGGAGTTTGTGACCGAAAATTTGTCTAACTGGTATGTTCGTTTGAGCCGAAAACGTTTTTGGGGAGGTGAATATGATACCGATAAAATTTCAGCGTATCAGACACTTTATAAATGTCTCGAAACCGTAGCAAAACTTGCTGCACCGATAGCCCCTTTTTATATGGATCAGCTTTACTGCGATCTCAATCGGGTAAGTGGCAATGAAAGTGATACATCAATTCATTTGACATCATTCCCCATCTGTAACGAAAGTGCTATCAACAAGGAGCTTGAAGAGCGAATGGATATTGCTCAGAAAGTTTCTTCGATGATTTTGGGCTTAAGGAGAAAAGAAAAGATTAAAGTGCGTCAACCATTGGCAAAGATCATTGTCCCGGTACTGAATGCAAATTTTCGGAAACAATTTGAAGCTGTTGAAAGTATCATCCTGACAGAGGTAAATGTGAAGGAAGTTGAATACCTTACCGATGCGACTGGCGTAATTAAGAAGAAGATTAAAGCAAACTTTAAAGCGCTTGGTCCGAAATATGGTAAACTCATGAAGGCGGTTTCGGTATTGATCGGTAATATGAGTCAGCTGGAGATTGCCGCTTTCGAGCAGAGTGGTTCTTTTGATGCATTGATCGAAGGCAAACCGATCACACTTGCTCTTGAGGATGTTGAAATTCATTCGGAAGATATTCCTGGATTACAGGTAGCCAGTGAAGGTGCAATTACTGTTGCATTGGATATCAATGTCACTCCTGAATTGCGTCTTGAAGGAATTGCAAGAGAGTTCGTAAACCGGATACAAAACCTTCGGAAAGAAAGTAACTTTGAAGTGACAGACAAAATTATTCTTCGGATTGTACGTCATCCGGAACTCAATGAAGCGATGGATAAATTTGGCGACTATATTGGCAGCCAGACTCTTGCTTCGAGAGTGGAATTGGTCGATTCGTTAAATGAGGCCCAAACCGGGAAACTGGTTGAAATCGAAAAGGGAATTGAAACTTTCATACAAGTTGAAAAGGAAATTTTGTAATGATTGATTTTTTTCTGTTTGTAATTATTTTTATTAAATTGATATAATTGGAGCCTAAATGAATTATTTTTACAACAAACCTTAATACTATGAGTGAGAAAACACGATATTCAGACGAAGAACTCCAGGAGTTCAAAACGCTAATCCAGGATAAGCTATTAAGTGCTCGTCAAGATTACGAATTATATAAAAATGCGATCACCCATGGTGACGGTAACGGAACCGAGGATACTTCTCCGACCTTTAAAGTATTAGAGGAGGGGGCTGCAACATTGTCGAAAGAGGAGGCTGGTAAGCTTGCGCAACGACAGTTGAAATTTATTCAGTACCTTGAAGCAGCATTGGTTCGCATCGAGAATAAGACTTATGGAATTTGTCGTGAGACAGGAAAATTGATTTCGAAGGAACGTCTTCGTGCTGTACCTCATGCTACGCTTTCCATCGATGCAAAGAATAACCAGCGGTAAAAAAATAGGCTTTTACCTGTAACTGGTTGTTGTTGTCCGTAAAATATTTTATAAAGTTCGGGGTGGTTTAGTATGCCCCGATTTTTTTTATTGTTATAATGCCAATACTTTTTTTATGAGTGCAAAGACGAAGTCAATTATTATTATTCTCCTTGTTCTATTTTTCGACCAGCTGCTTAAAATATGGATCAAAACCAATATGATGCTTGGCGATGAATTTATTATCGCAAAAAACTGGTTTATCATTCATTTCGTTGAGAACAATGGGATGGCTTTCGGTCTTGAATTTGGCAATAGTATTGGAAAGTATTTTCTAAGTATCTTCCGAATCGTCGCTATTGGTGCAATTGGATGGTATATCTCTAAGTTGTGGAAGAAAGATGTACCATTTGGTGTTGTGGCATGTTTCTCACTTATCATGGCTGGTGCCATTGGTAATATTCTCGACAGTGCTTTTTACGGATTGATTTTTAACGAAAGTTATGGTCATGTGGCCACTCTTTTCCCCGCAGGTGGTGGTTATTCATCTTTTCTGCAAGGAAAGGTTGTAGATATGTTTTATTTTCCATTGATCTCGGGTAATTATCCAACATGGTTTCCATTTGTGGGTGGTAATGATTTTATTTTTTTTCGCCCTGTTTTTAATTTGGCTGACTCTTCAATAACCGTTGGGATTATTTCAATCCTGATTTTCTATCGCCGTTTCTTTGACGAAAAGCATTCTCATGCAGAGTCTGAAAATGTCGAAGAGTTGAATCCTACAATTAGTACTGAAGAGAAGTAAGTTAAATTGGATTGGCTCAACAGGTCCGTTTTCTCATCCTGTATATCACAACTTTTAATACTGATATTTACCCGAAACGATAAGTTCTTGTTGGGGTTGAATCTTTTTCTCCGGTAGAAAGAAGGATTTCGTTATATGTCCTTTGGGAAACTGTTTTTTTAACATCCATATTAAAACCTAACCATCAATCAAAACGTTTAATGGATTGTAATAACGGGAATTAAAATTTACTATTTTAGACGTTTCATTAAACAAGAATTTGCCATGAAAAATATATACGGATATTTGATCAGAATTATTTCTTTTTTCCTATTCATCGTCATCTTCATTAATTGTAAAAAAGATTCAGCGGTAGCTCCTGTCCCGATAGTAATCAAAGAGGCGACCGATGTTAACAAGTTTATTTATAATGGGCTGAAAGATTATTATTTATGGGTCGATCAGGTTCCTAATCTCATCGCTCAGAAGTATACAGTAAAAGATTCGCTGAATGCCTTTTTAAATACGTTTACTGATCCAAACACCCTTTTTACATCCTTGCTATACAAATATCAAACTATCGATAAATGGTCGTTTATAGTGGATGATGCAGCAATTATTGATAACTGGATTCAGGGTATATCTGAAACAATGGGATACGATTTCATGTTGGCCCGTATTGGTACGACTGGTAATGTGTTTGGTTTTGTAAGGTACGTTTACAAAGGTTCACCCGCCGAAAAGGCAGGTTTAAAGCGTGGGGATCTTTTTATGAAAGTTAATGATCAGCAACTTACTGAAACGAACTATTCGACATTGCTGTTTAATGTCCTGACCTATAAACTATCTTTGGCAACTGTATCGGCGAATGTCATTTCGCTAAATGGAAAATCGGTCTCTATGACCGCGGTTCAGATGCAGGAGAATCCTATTCAACTGGATACCGTGCTCAATGTAAATAATTTAAAAGTTGGTTATTTGGTTTATAATGGGTTCAACTCCGACTTCGATATTCAACTGAATGATGTATTTAAAAAGTTTAAAGATGCAAGCATTGACAAGCTTGTTCTCGACTTACGCTATAACGGAGGAGGTTCAGTACAAACAGCGATTTATCTTGCAAGTATGATTTATGGGACTTCAACTTCAAAGGTTTTCGTTAAGAGTCAATATAATGCGAATTATCAAGCTTATATTATCAGTACAGATGGAGCAGCTTCACTTATTGAAAATTTTACAGACAAGATTTTAAAAACAGCCACAACTGCCGAAACTCCCATTAATACGCTAAATTTAACTTCGTTGTCGGTAATTACATCTGATAATACAGCTTCGGCAAGTGAGTTACTGATTAATGGACTAAAACCCTATATGCAGATTTTCAATGTTGGAATCAATACTGCCGGAAAGTACGTAGGATCATTCACCTTAAAGGATTGGGATGCAAACGGTGTAGTAAATCCCAATGATAAGTGGGCCATGCAGCCAATTGTCGTGAAGATGGCAAATTCATTGGATGTTACTGATTTTATTAACGGATTGGTTCCTGATTATTCGATTGAAGAGGACATTGTTAATCTTTTACCTTTTGGTGATCAGAATGAAACTTTATTGAAAGCTGTATTGAATAACATTAAGGGAATTCCGCAATCCTCTTTTATTCTAAAATCGCAGAGTCTGGGATTGAAAAAAGTATTCGACTCCCAGGATATTCGTCCTTTTGCCAAGCAGATGTATATTAATCATCTAAAAAAGAATTAGTTTTCCTGGAATTGAAAGTTGTTATTATCTAAAGTCTAAGTATATGAAAAAGTTGTTTCTTCTTGTAATTCTATTTGTTTATTCATCTTTGATTTTTGCCCAAACTTCGGATGATATCACTGGTATCTGGTGGAATGATATTAAATCATCGAAAATAAAGGTAGAAAAAAAGGAGGGGAAATATATTGGAACGATCGTGTATATCATTCCTGAGAAGTATGTAAATGGCGAACCTGGGAAAGACGAAAAGAATCCTGACCTGAATCTGAGGAGCCGTTCAATTCTTAACTTGCAAATATTGAAAGGATTAGTTTATAATGCCTCCGATAAGGAGTGGATAAACGGAACGATTTATGATCCGAAGGCAGGGAAAACATATGATTGTTATGTCTGGCTGGAGGGGAAGGATACTTTACAGCTCAAAGGATTTGTGGCAGGTATAAGAATGCTTGGTCGCAAATCAACCTGGACGAGGACTACTTTGTGAAAAAGAGAATCCGCTCTTCCATTTTATTTTAGCAATTTCTCCGGAATGCAGGTCTTGTTTACTTCTTTTGCCTAAGATGTCACTTAAAGGATATTATAACCATTTTGTCTTTGGGATTACCAATTGAATTTAACGGTTTGTTTGATATCGGGATGTAAACTTAATGCCACTGGGCAGGTTTTTGTAACTGCCTCGAAAATTGTTTTATCCTTTTCTGAAAAATCGTTTTTCGGAAATGTAAACTCAACAATGATTTCACCGATTCGCCTTGGATCGGTTGACATGATCTTGGTTGTTTCAATGGTGGTTCCAATGAGATCAAGACCTTTGTCCCTTGCTTTGATGCCTATAATTGTCATCATACAATCACTTAAAGCAGTTGCCACCAAATCGGTAGGCGAGAAAGCCTCACCTTTACCCTGATTGTCAACTGGAGCATCAGTTATCAGTTTTTGCCCCGAGCGAATATGTTCGTTTTCTGTCCTAAGTTCGCCAAGATAAATTGTATGTGAAGTTGCCATTTTTCTAAAAATTAGGCTGCAAGATAACAAAAACTGTTTACTGCGATAATAAAAAAGTTATCTTCGTCACGAATTTTAAACGATTACAACATGTTTTCTGGAATTGTTGAAGGAATGGGCACTGTAGTGGCTATCAAAAAGGAACGTGAGAACGTTCACTTTACTCTTAACTGCGATTTTGTAGGTGAATTAAAAATTGATCAAAGTCTCTCGCATAATGGAGTTTGTCTCACCGTTGTGGACAAAACAGAAACGACTTACACAGTTACGGCCATCATGGAAACGTTGTTAAAAACGAACCTTGGATTATTGAAAGTAGGTGACAAAGTAAACCTCGAACGAAGTATGATGATCAATGGTCGTCTCGATGGTCATATCGTACAGGGTCATGTTGATCAGACCGCAGTTTGTGCCAAAGTTGAAGAATCGGATGGAAGCTGGTATTTCACCTTCAAATACGACTTCGACCTCGAAAAAGCGCGGCAGGGATATATGACTGTTGAAAAAGGATCGGCAACTGTAAACGGTGTGAGTCTGACCGTTGTCAATTCGAAAGACGATTCTTTCCAGGTGGCGATCATCCCCTACACATACGAGCATACCAATTTTCATACTTTCAAAGAAGGTTCGGTTATTAATCTCGAATTTGATATTATCGGCAAATACCTTAGCCGGCTTGCAAGCTATAAATAACGCTGGAGAGAAAGCGTGAATAAGCGATAAGGAGAATATGCAAGTTCGTGTACCGCGATTGAAAATTGCGGTAAAAACGACGAAATCCGAAAAAGAAATGACAAAATAAATAAGGGCACATCTGCAAAAGTCAAATAATACTACTTTGCCGTAAGCACTTCAAATTGAAACATCAGAAAGACGACTAACTTATGAAAATTATCTTTTATTCAGTGGTTTTTATGCTACTCTCAACGGCTTTTCAACCTGATCAAAAGGAAACTCTTGTGCAAAAGGCTGCCCGCATTCACAATGCTGTCTTTACGATCGACACCCATTGCGATACACCGATGAACCTTGTCGGATCGGATTTTAATGCAGCAGAAAGGCACGATGCAAAAAAGACAGACACGAAAGTCGATCTGCCAAGGATGAAAGAAGGAGGACTTGATGCTCAGTTTTGGGCTGTTTTTCTAAGTCAGGGAAAACGTACAGAAGAGGGCCATGCGAATGCCAATAAAAAAGCCTTCGATATTATAAAGGCGATTTACAAAAGTGTGGAAGCTGCACCAGAACTCGCTCAAATAGCAAAAATGCCGGAAGATGGTTACGCAATTGAAAAAACAGGCAAAAGAGCTATTTATATCGGCATCGAAAATGGGTATGCTATTGCACACGATTTATCGATGATCGAAAAATTCTGGCAGTTGGGTGTGCGTTACATCACACTGTGCCATACTTCGAATAACGATATCTGTGATTCTTCGACAGACAAAAAGGGACCTGAATACAATGGTCTTTCACCATTTGGTGTTCAGGTAGTCAAGGAAATGAACAGAGTTGGAATGATGGTTGATGTTTCGCATATTTCGGATTCTTCGCTTTACGATGTTCTGAAAATTACCAAATTTCCTGTTATAGCAAGTCACTCCTGTTCAAGGGCCATGTGCGATAACCCACGCAACCTGACGGACGATGGACTCCGGGCTATCGCCAAGAACGGTGGCGTGATTCAAATGTGTATCCTCACCGATTATGTGAAGACTCCGAACCCTAATCCGGCACGCGATTCAGCAAGGGCCGCTTTGCGTGTGAAATACAATAATTTTCAGGGGCTTACTCCTGAACAGGAAAAGGCAGGTAATGAAGCATGGCACAAAATCGCACACGATTTTCCTCAGAAACTGGCTACTGTTAAAGATGTTGTCGATCACATCGACCATATTGTTAAAATTGCGGGGATTGACCATGTAGGAATTGGAACCGATTTCGATGGCGGCGGTGAAGTCTCGGGATGTTACGACGTGAGCGAAATGGGAAATATTACACTTGAGCTTGTTAAACATGGTTATACCGAAGATCAGATACGGAAGATCTGGGGCGGGAATTTTATGCGGGTTTTTAAAGCTGTTTTAGAGGGCGCTGAAAAACATTCGTAAACGAATTAGTTCTCCATCTCTCTCTTTATCAGTTTTTCAATGTCCGCAAGCTTGTCCATTGGAATGTTATTTACGAGCATTTCGAGTTGAACAACTTTATCGCCCCGGTTGATTGCATTCAGCGGGTGATGCTCAATGTCGATATTTTCTTTTCCGGGAACCCAGTCAAAAAAATCGTTGGGGGTGCATTTTAAGATCATACATAGCTTTTCGAGATCTCTTAAGTTCACCTGTCTTGTCCGGTTGTTAACAATCCTCGTGGCCATATTCGTCGAATAGCCATGATTAACCAAAAAACTGAAGGGCCGGTCAATTCCCCGCGATTTAAAAACCCTTGGATAGTTAAATTTCAGCATAATAAGTTGATTAATAAAATGAAAGAAATAAGCTGTGCGAAATTCTCACCAACCTATTCTTATACTTAAAAAGGTATTGTTTTAAAGCATATCTCATCGTGCAATAAAATTACGACTTATTTCAAAATATATTCGGCGTTTCGTAAAATATTTCTTTCATTTCGCAACAAACATTGTATTTTACGCAATTGTAATTCTCTGCTTCTTCACAGATATTCTATTTCGCGTCAAATAAATTACCCGCTTCTTCACAGATATTCGATTACGCACCACATAAATTCGATATTGCGTCAAATAAATTACACGGTGCTTCAAATATTGAGAAGATAGATTTGAGCTCCTATGAATTTCAGAGGGTATCTGATCAGTATCTTTTAATCAGTAGGGAGTGCCTAATGGTAGAATCGGATTTTAGAACCATCATAGGGAAGTTTCCTTTGGGAATATAACAAGGCATTCTGTCAGATAACTGACTTTCAACAATACTTCCCATCGAATCTGGTCTGATGACAAGGTTTCTTCCGGAATATTCAGGAAAGCTAAAGCGTTTATTATTCCGTAATTCCTTTGGCGGGAAGTAAAAATTAATTGAATCGCCAAACTTTAATGGTTTCTGATAACTAAAGCTTGAGCGATCTTTAAAAGTGGTGTCTATTTTAAAGTGCCCAATGATTTGTGAAAAGGTTGGGGTTATTAGCAGACAACTAAAAATTGTCGACAGTATTAACGTTTTCATGGCGAAAGTTTTTCCCAGCTATTTAATGATCAACAATTAGTTAAACTACATTCATTATTCGTTTCAACACCGGAAAGATGATATAAAACCAGCAAAAGGTTGCTTGCAAGCAATCGATTTTTTGACTCATTGAACAACATAAGTACAATATCTGGTAATCCAAATCAGGAGACTGCCTTTTTCAGTTTCTGTATTTTATCTGCGACAGAACCATGCTCGGTAATCCTGATAATTCGCAACACTATTGTTGCAAACATTCCCGGATTTGTAATAATGTGAACTTTATCAGCTACCCGCTGATCTCTTGCATCAATCGATGGCTGGACTTCCTGTTCCGACACATTTACTATCTGGGTGGCATATTTCCAGGCTCCTTCCCGCGCAAGCTTCATGCTAAAATCAACAAGGAAATCATCGACTTGTCCGCTCCATTTCAACAGGTATTTAAGCGCTGGCCAAACAGCCGACAAATCCTTCTCCACTTCATGAACAAGTGACGACAAGATAGTATTGATCTTGTTAAAGTCATTTTCCAGATCAACTATGTCCTTTCCGCGTGAGATTTCGGCAGCAGCAGTACCAAGGTCAAGATTGATATGGGCATTAATCCCCATCAAAATATGTTGCAAAACGATAGGCCAATAATTGGTTGAAATATCGAAAGCACATTTCCACGACACAGGAATTGCCTCATTATTTTTATATGAATACAGTGCACTTAAATACCGATTCGCAAAAACCACGTCTAAATGTTCCATGCGCGAGCCATCGTCGAAGTAGTTGTTGGCAATCCCTTCTTTAACACAGATGGTCACATTTTGATAAAGGGCAGCAAAATAACCCAATGGATCATTGTTCTTTTCCGATTCAATGATAATGGTTTCCAAAATAGCGATGACTTCTTCAATAGTTGTAACTGCTTTCATGGGTCGTTCTGATTCAATATGAGTATTCCTTAATGAAAGACTTTTACGAGTAAACCAGTATTTAAGTTTTAAATTCTTCAACAATCACCTTTGAAATTTCAGATTTGTATTCTAAAATATCTCCGGGTTGACAATCGAGAACCCTGCAAATAGATTCAAGCGTATCGAACCGAACTCCTTTTGCTTTTCCTGTTTTTAAGATTGATAAATTTACGGTTGTTAATCCAACGCGTTGGGAGAGTTCATTTAATGACATCTTTCTTTTCGCCATCATCACGTCAAGGTTGATTATAATAGCCATAATTATACGAACGATTCGTTTTCTTTTTTAACATCCAATGCACTCGTTACGAACTGTTTTACCGACCATAAGATAATGGCCAACAGTAAATACATAGTTTGTGGCCCATTAATAACTAATAGCCTGGTAAAAGACCTGAAGAACAGATTGATGATAGCGGCGAAAGAGTTCCATTCAGCGATATGCACTTCACTGAAATTATTCACTGCAATTTTAGTAGCCCCTAAAATAGCAAGACCTAAACAAGAAAGGATGACACCATTAAATACTTTTAGACTTTCTTCATCAAAATAACCTGTCTTGCGATATCTCTTGAATAACTTGATTAAGAGATAACTGACATATAGAAAAATGAGGTTGGTACAAATCTGTATAATAAACCAAACAAATGGCACTTCATTAACCGGGACTACAAAGTGAACATTGTTATTTAGTAAAAATGTAACGAACCATCGGGTATGGTATATTAAAGCTAAACCAGAAAAATAAATAGTCGCCCACAAAACCACTTTTATAAGGATTAACCTTGAAATCTTTGGCTTAATCATGAGAAATTGTTTTAAAATTAAGCTGCAAATGTAATATTTGATTTAATTAAAACAACTAATATTTAACGTTTTATTATAAATATCGGAAAATAGAATATTAAACGACCTCTTTATTTGATTAATTGTGATAGGGGACTTACTGACCGATCAAATAAAACAATTTTCACCAAATTGGTTGACCCCAAGTTGCTACTTTAATTCGATCGTAAATGACCAGATCAAACTAATAAGGTAGTGATAAATTACTCACGCTCGACCCGCGCGTCAATAATATCATTAAGATACAGGATTCACACATTCAATTAAGCGATGTTAAGAAACATAGCATTCCCAAACACAAAGTCCAACGATAAATAGCAATAAAATATCGCGTGATTTGCATTGCGTCGAAACTAAGGCAGGATTCACCTAATGCTTAAAATATACTTTCAATCTACAAAGTCAATAGTATGTGTAAGGTATCTGTAATCTTTGTGTAAAGTTTCTGTAATATCCATTACAGAAACATTACACAAAGATTAAACAAAGCTTAGTTATACTACGAAGAAAATAGGACAAAAATAAAAGGATGATGAAATGCAATATTTTTTAATAGTGATTACTTAAAAAGGTAATGTCTGATTATGTTGCAAAAAAAGTGCCCCGATTTTCGGGACACCTTCTTTTGATATTTTAATGCGAACAAGAAAAACTCTTCTAATTAGCCGACAACCAATAACCTATTTGAGGTTCAGCTTCGCGTAGACCTTTCAATGCAACTGTAGCCTCATTCTTGTCATTATAAGATTGTACAATTACAAGAAATGATCCGTTTGGCTGAATTTTCAGTTCCGACTTAAAGCCATTCGCCTTGAGCCTTGCAAGAAAATTATCGGCATTCTCACGTAATTTGAAACACCCGCCAATCACACGGTATCTGCTATCGGACTTAATAGGAACAATCTCTGATTGGACAGGAATTGCTACAGGTTGAATGGCTGAAGAATCAATCTTAGGTGGTTTCTTGCTAACTATTGCCGAATCAATTACAGGTTGTGAAGTGGGAACGGCCATTATGCTCGAAGGCATTAAAGTGGTACTTGACACCTGATTATTAGTGTTGTTAATCCAGTTATACTTAGTGACCGGGATGAAAATCAAAGCGAGTAAAATGGGAATGCCAACGATGAGGGCTTTTGCTTTCCGGGAACTAAAAACCGGGCGGACGGCATCTTTGTCTGTAAATATCCGTTTTGCAGATAAAATCTCTTTATGGTCGAGTACAGGGAACTGAAATCCCTCCATGCCATAAGCGTCAAGAAGGAAATTCTCATGTATTCCAAGTTCAAAAATCAGCTTTTCGTTGCGGTCGAATTGTAGCGAACCCACATTGGGAAATTCAATTTTCTCACCATTTTCGAGTTTCGACCAGATTTCGTCGACAAATTCTGATATTATTTGTCGCGCTACCAAATAGCCGACTCCCTCGGTTTCGGAAATATAATTTACCAGTAAACCGTCGTTTTTGCTTAATTTACCCGAAAAGATAATTTCTTTCACGGGCGGTTTAAAACTGTTATTTGCAAGATCCATCTCGGCAGGCCGATAGTTGGTTACAAAACCGCCGAGATCCGGAACAATCACACAATCATGTAACCGCAGTAATTCTACTAAATAAAATGTGATATCCATATGGTACTTTTTCAGTGTATCAAAAATAATAGAAAATAATTGTAATTTTGAATTTAATAAATCAAAAAAAATGGGAAGACAAGTATTAGTTACAGGTGGAACCGGATATATTGGTTCACATACGGTTGTCGAATTACAAGCGGTCGGATTCGATGTAGTCATCATTGACGATCTTTCAAACTCATCTGCCGATGTAGTTGACAACATTGAGAAAATCAGCGGAATCAGACCTGAATTCGAAGAATTTAATCTTCTCGATTCAGTTAAGCTTGAAGCTTTTTTTGAGAAATACTCCCGAATTGAAGCAATCATCCATTTTGCAGCTTTCAAAGCAGTAGGCGAATCTGTTGTTAAACCGCTTGTATACTACCGCAATAACCTGGTATCGCTTATGAATATCCTGGATTGTATGTCGAAATACAATATTCCTAATCTTGTGTTTTCTTCTTCATGCACCGTTTATGGCCAGCCCGATCAGTTACCCGTTACTGAGGATACACCTAAGAAAGATGCCGAATCCCCATACGGGAATACCAAAGCCATCGCCGAAGAAGTGCTTCGTGACGTTGTAAAAGTTACGCCTGAAATAAAGGTAATCGCTCTACGATATTTTAACCCGATTGGTGCACATCCTTCCTCATTAATTGGCGAACTACCACGTGGTGTACCGAATAATCTTGTACCTTTTATTACACAAACGGCTGCAGGTGTCCGTCAACAGTTGAGTGTTTTCGGCAATGATTATAATACCCCTGATGGAAGTTGCATCCGTGATTATATTAATGTAGTTGATCTTGCCAAGGCGCATGTTATTGCTATTGACAGGTTATTAAATAATGCCAACGATAACCGTTACGAATACTTCAATGTTGGAACAGGAACCGGAGCATCGGTTCTTGAAGTTGTGAACACGTTTGAAGCGGCAACGGGTGTAAAGGTCAATTATAAAATAGTCGATCGCAGACCTGGTGACATTGAAAAAATATACGCAGATACGACAATTGCGAACACAGTTCTTGGTTGGAAGGCTGAAACTTCGTTGTCCGACACCTTGCTTTCGGCCTGGAATTGGGAAAAGAAGATACGAAATATTGAATAGAAAATTTGTAAAACACTGAATAACAATAATAATACATTTAAGAAAATGAAAACGATTCTAATTACGGGTGGCGCAGGATTTATTGGCTCGCATGTGGTAAGGCGATTTGTAAATAAATATCCTGAATATAAAATTGTTAATCTTGATGCGCTTACCTACGCTGGAAATCTCGAAAATCTAAAAGACATTGATACACGTCCAAACTATGAATTTGTAAAGGGAGATATTAATGACGCTCCTTTCATAAATCAACTATTTGCGAAATATCAATTTGATGGTGTTTTACATCTTGCTGCCGAATCGCATGTCGACCGCTCGATCTTAGACCCGATGTCGTTCATCATGACCAATATTGTTGGCACGGTCAATCTTTTGAATGGCGCACGCGAAAGCTGGAAAAACGATTTCGAAGGAAAACGCTTCTATCATATCTCGACCGATGAAGTTTATGGATCACTGGGTGAAACAGGTCTCTTTTTGGAAACTACTTCTTATGATCCTCAAAGTCCCTATTCTGCCTCAAAAGCAAGTTCTGATCATCTTGTGAGGGCCTATCACAATACTTATAAACTTCCGATTGTAATCACCAACTGTTCAAATAATTATGGACCAAATCAATTTCCGGAGAAGTTGATTCCGCTCGCAATTCACAATATCAGTCATAACAAACCGATTCCAATTTATGGGAAAGGGGAAAATATTCGGGACTGGTTGTATGTTGAAGATCATGCGGCAGCAATAGATCTGGCGTTTCATATGGGAAAAGATGGTGAAACCTACAATATAGGAGGAAACAATGAACTAACCAATATTGGATTGATTCGCCAGTTATGCAAAACGATGGATAAAAAGCTTGGCCGGGAAGAGGGTACTTCAGAAATGCTGATTACTTACGTTAAAGACCGTGCTGGTCATGATATGCGCTACGCGATTGACTCTTCAAAAATCCAAAGAGAATTGGGATGGCAACCTTCATTACAATTTGAAGAGGGGATTGAAAAAACAGTAGATTGGTATCTTAACAATTCTGAATGGCTGGAGAATGTAGTTTCTGGTGCTTACGATAAATATTATGAAAGGCAGTACCTAACGAGGTAAATCAAAATTCTTTTTTAATTGGAAAGAGCCGTGAATCACATCGCGGCTCTTTCTATAATTGACCAGATCAAATTAAATTTACTTTGTTACTTCTTTGGTTTAGCAGTAACAGTTATCGTACCATTAGGGGAATCAGTCGTACCTACCAAAACACCATCCTTTAGTTTAAGCACTAAGGTAATTGGGGTATTTTCAACTTCAAAACCAAGAGTTAGGGCATTCTCCGCAAAATCTATTTGAGGAACAGCCATAGTTTGCCCCTGAATCGTGAACTCCGCAGCAAGTTTCTTTTCAACCTCCTTAATGGTCAAAATCCCGTTGTCGTAAGGTTGTGGGGCATTTGGCGCCGCAAATTCCCAAACTCCAACTATTTTCTTAAACTTTTTTTCTACCGCCTTTGATGAAAGCGTGACTGAAATAATAACTAAAAACACCAAAAGCATTCTTGAAATCTTCATAATCATTAGTTTTAGATAAATTAATTTTAATAGTTAAACAAATGTATGAATTATTCATCGAATAGTGAAGCTTCGTTAAAGGGTAAATGATGATAATTCAGAAAATCTTTGTATTCCTCCTGAAACGATTTCTTCCAGTGGTATTGTTCCTGATTCTGAATATACAACAAGGTACTATCCAACTGAGAACGACTGATCGAAAACGCAGCAAATCCGGTTGCCCAGCTAAATGAACGAAGAGCTTCGAAGTTTTGGCGAATCCAGGTTGTTGAGCTTTGTTTTAAGGGAAGGATCGCAGACTCAACAGATAATTTGGAAGGGAGAGCTAATAATATATGCATATGATTTTCAGTTCCTCCGAGAGCAACAAGTTTCATGCCTTTCGATTTTGCGACAGCCGAAAGATAGGTTGAGAGTTGGCTTCGGACATCGGCAGTTAAAAAATTCCGTTGTCCATTGGTTCCAATCACCACATGCAGGAGGCAACTGATGAACTCTTTTGACATATGATATGATAATTAAGGTTTGAAAACGTAATGTAATGAAGCAATTTTTTTTATAATGTTTCTCCTGACTGATATGAAACCAAATGGTATAATTTATCCTTTAGTACAGGTAAGGATATTATTGAATTTTATTATTTCTCAAGAGTAACAATCCGTATCAAATTAACTTCGCGTAATCAAATTCTAATTTGATTACGGTTTTTTTGTCAATATGTTTCATTAGTTTTCCAAAAGTCACTTTTACGCTAATCAACTTAATCATCATTTCTTGCTGACTATCTCAATCCGATATTGGTATAATCAACCCTTTCGTTGGCGTATTTCGAAGCTATTTCATCCAAAATTTTGATCACTTCATCCACTTCGAGGGCACGAAGTAACATTATTCTCAAATCCTTGAAATCTTTTAAATTAGGGAAATAGCGTGCAAAATGACGCCTCATTTCAAAAATTGCTCTTTTAGATTCATCTTTCCATTCAAGTGACTGGTATAACTGTTCCTTCACATTGGCTACAACCTCAGGAACAAGTGGCGGTGATATTAGTTCACCCGTCTCAAGATAATGACGAATCTCGCGGAAGATCCATGGGCGGCCTATAGCACCCCTCCCGATCATCAGCGCATCTACGCCCGATTGTTCAAAAAATGCTTTCGCTTTCTCCGGGCCATTAATATCGCCATTTCCTATAATTGGAATATGCATTCGTTGATTATGTTTGACATCAGCTATCAACGACCAATCGGCCTCACCAGTATAAAGCATACTTCGTGTCCGGCCATGAATTGCAAGTGCTTTTATCCCTACATCCTGCAATCTTTCAGCAACTTCTACAATCGGCATATCATCATGATCCCACCCAAGCCGGGTTTTGGCTGTTACAGGAATATTCACAGCTTTGACTACCTCTTCAGCCATTCTTATCATCTTCGGAAGATCGCGCAAAAGCCCCGCACCGGCGCCTTTTCCGGCTATTTTTTTCATTGGGCAACCAAAATTAATATCAATAAAATCAGGTTGCAACTCTTCTGCCACTTTGGATGCACTGACCATTGAGTCAATATTCGAGCCATAAATCTGTATAGCAACCGGACGATCGAAATCGAAAATTGTCATTTTCTTTTTCGTTTTAGCAACATCCCGGATTAAGGCTTCTGATGAAATAAATTCGGTGTACATCACGTCGGCACCAAAATTCTTACACATGTAGCGGAAAGATTTATATGTAACATCTTCCATTGGTGCCAAAAACAATGGTAATTCTCCTAATTCCAGATTGCCAATTTTCATGATTATCAATTTAAAATCAAGCGTCAAAGATAAAAAATCGTTGCAACTTCAAATGTTACAGGTTCAACCCTAACTTTAAAGATGATTATTAACTTTGTAAAAACTTTTAATAGATGTATCGACAAGCACTGCGCGAATCCAGGCCTTCCACCCAGTTACTATTTTCTGCACTAGTTTTTATAATTTGTGGTATAGCTGCAATGGTTATCAGTATTGCGCTTGGCTGGCTGATTTATGGTATAAATCTAACTGAAATGCAGAATGTTATACAAGATACATCGAATCCTAAGAGCCTATCGGTACTAAAATTCTTTCAAATTGTTCAATCTATCGGCGTTTTCATTGTTCCTCCGTTTATAGTCGCATGGTTTCTTAACGATCATCCTTCGGAGTTCCTTCAATATCGCAAGAAGCCCGATTTAAAAAGTATTCTTTTTGTGATTGCAATTATTCTCTTTTCCAATCCACTTATCAATTTACTGACTGAGATTAATTCCAGACTAAGTCTTCCAGAATGGATGAGTTCTGTGGAAATCTGGATGCAAAATTCCGAAAATCAAGCTAATCAAATTACGGAAGCTTTTTTATCCTCCAAATCACTTACAACTCTATTTACTAATATAGCAATGATTGGAATCCTTCCTGCCATTGGTGAAGAGTTGCTTTTCAGGGGAATCATTCAGCAATTATTAAAAAAGAAATTTGGCAATGCACATGCAGCAATATGGATATCGGCGGCCTTATTCAGTGCTCTACATATGCAGTTTTTCGGATTTCTGCCAAGACTTGTTTTGGGTGCAATGTTCGGATATATGCTCGAATGGAGCGGAACCCTTTGGTTGCCAGTTATTGCCCATTTTGTCAATAACACAACAGCGGTTATAGCTTACTACCTGACGAACCTGGGTGTAATCGGTAACGGAATTGATAAAATTGGTACATGGAATGATGGGAGTTTTTATATTGTAATAATAAGCTCTACTTTCCTTTTTGTTTTATTCTGGGGGTTATATGTCCAATCATCAAAGTTTTCATCAACAGCTGCAGACAAGACAGTCTCCTATTTTTAACCTTTCCTATATACCTGTGTGACTTTTCTTAGCTGAACATATCGGGTATCAATCTGACAGCCATTTTACCCTGATGATCTCTTAACTTACTCCAACTGTCAACATCAAAATCTATTACGATTGTTGAACAGGTGGGAACATCATCGTTGAAATCACGCATTAAATAGTTCATATAGTAATAAATAGTCGGGTTATGTCCGAAGACCATCACTGTCCCCTTTTCGTCTTCCAATTCCTGCAACATTGCCAGGAAGTTTTCAGAGGTTTTACCGCTATACAGTTTCTTCTCAAAACGTATTGACTTTTTGGAGTAGCCTAATGTTTCGCAAAATATCCATGCGGTCTGACTTGTTCGCACAGCTGGACTGGCAATGATCAGATCTGGGTGAATATTCATTTTTTGAAGTTCGAGGCTAATTGTTTGTGCATCCTCTTCACCTCTTTCTGCCAAAGGCCGGTCAAAATCCTGATCGTAACCGTGCGAAACGCTTTTTGCATGGCGCACCAGAATTACTCTTTTCATCGTATCGTATTTTATTGTTTCTTTTTTATTAGTTTAAACGCTTGAACCGGATTAAGGTTCGCATATCAAAACAGACCTTTCTTATTATTAGTATTACCTTTCTGAGTTTCAATTTTGCAATTTTAGTATCCTCCTATTTCCAAATTGTCAAATCAGTAAGACTTGAATGTTGCGATTATAGCTCTTATAAATAAAAACCCTCAACCAAAGATAATTGATTGAGGATTATTTTCAATGAAAATTTGAATTTCTAAGAAAGTGGAATTGGATTGCTTTTTTCTATTTCTTTCCAAACCAAGGCACTGGCTCCAATAATGGCGACTGAACCTTCTTTCATTTTTGAAGGAAGGATTTTTACTTTGCCTCGAAATGTTGGGAGCAGATGTTTTTCCATGCTCTCTTTCGTTGGTTTGAAGATGTAGTCACCAGCTGCAGCAGCACCTCCAAAAAGGAAGATAGCTTCAGGACTTAGGTAGTGCACCGTATCAGCCAATGAACGGCCAAGTAGTTCTCCTGTTTTCTGGAATACCTCTTTTGCAATTGGATCACCATTTTCGGCAGCATCAAAAACTATTTTAGCTGTCATATCAGAATAAGGAACTTTGGCCAGGTCACTTTCTGTGGCATTATATTGTGCCAACAGCTCATAAACGGTTCTTTTGATGCCGGTTGCAGAACAATAGGCCTCGAGATGCCCGTAGCCGCCACACCCGCATAATCTTCCTTCAGGTACAAGGGTGGTATGTCCAACTTCTCCTGCAAAACCGTCAGCACCATAAACGAGGTCACCGTTGGTGATGATACCACTTCCAAGACCTGTTCCTAAAGTGATCATTACAAAGTTCTTCATCCCTTTAGCACCACCATAGATCATCTCTCCCAATGCTGCAGCATTGGCGTCGTTTGTAAGTTTTACATATTTGATGTGCGGAAAGTTATTCTGGATCAACTCTGTAAAATTGATTACACCGACAAATGGAAGATTTGCAGCATTTTCGATTGTTCCACTGTAATAATTTGCATTGGGAGCTCCGATACCAATGCCAGCAACTTCAATTTCAGCATTGATCTGTTTAATCGTTTCAATGGCAGTTTTTATCTCTGCAGTAAGACTTACAATATATTTTTCAATAAGCTCGTCTGAAACCGCAACCGTCATATTTGGATTTTCCCTTTTTTGGGGAGTTGAAAGCTGAGGCTTCTTTTCATACAAAATGTTGCCTTCACGGTCAACAACACCAATCGCAGTATTAGTGCCTCCGATATCAATTCCAATTGCTACTTGTCTCATTTTTAAATTTTTGATTATTAGTACTATTATTATTAAACTTTCAGGAGTGAATTAGCGAATTTTACTCCCTTTCAATGCGAAAAACGTAATGTAGGCATAACAAATAACCGGAATTAGCAGTGCTCCGCGTGCGCTGAAAGCGTCAGTCAATCCGCCCATTAACAACGGAATAACTGCACCACCGACAATCAGCGTATTGATAATACCAGATGCCAAAGGCATCTCCGAAGGATCTAAATCACGAACTCCAAGTGAAAAAATATTGGGAAACATGATAGAATTGAAGAATCCGATTGAAAGCAGGCACCACATTCCTATTGCTGCAGGTAACATGACAGCAGCAAGTATAAGGAGCATATTGACGGTTCCAAAGATTCCGAGCGCCACATTGGCTTTGCCTTTACCAAGCAACATCAGGAAAAAGTTTGCAACAGCAATACATAGAAAAATAAATCCATTCATTGGCTGCGAGTGGAAAACAAACTGACCGTCGGTTACCGAGGCGGATGTGATAAACCAGCCTACAAAGAAGGCAAAAACCATCACCATGGCTGAGTATTGATATTTTTTGGCAGAAGAAAGTGTACTTAGTAATATAGATCCATAAAAACGACCTACCATTGCGCCTCCCCAGTAAATAGCTGATAATTTTACAGCAACATCAAGCGCCGTATTGTGGTCGCTTAAGAGGTAGGGTGCGATTTGTGATGCAGTACCAACTTCGGCGCCAACATAACAGAAAATACCGATTGCACCCAGCCATACCTGTGGTTTTTTAAATACCGATTTTGATGAAATCGTTTCATCACCTGTAATATTTGGCAGCTTGATAAATGTTATACCAATTGCAATGATGACAACAATTGTACCGATGATAACAAAAGGCAACTTAACGTAGTTGGCAGCATCGGCAGGCGATGCACCCCCTTTTATCGCCAAAACAGCTGGAGCAAGCACTAAAATTCCTGCCAGGAATGGTGCAATTGTTGTGGCAACACCATTTAGGGCTTGTGTCAGGTTCAAACGTGCAGGAGCGGTGTCTTGAGGTCCCAGTGCTGCAACATATGGGTTAGCAGCGGTTTGAAGAAATACGACACCTGTGGCCATCACAAAAACAGCCAAAAGGAATAATGGATATGAGAGAACGGATACAGCAGGAAAAAACATATAACTACCTAATGAAACCAAAATGAGACCAACAATTACACCATTTTTGTAACCAATCTTTTTAATGATGAATCCGCAGAGAAAGCTGAAAACTGCATAAGCGATGAAAAATGAAAAGTTTACCAACTGAGCCTCGAAGTTCGTCAGTGCAAATGCCAATTGCACCTGATCTTTCATGGCGATGTTAAAGTTGGTGATAAAACCAAAAATAAAAAAGATCGACGCCATAAACGTCATACCAAGTCTTAGGTTACCGTTTGTCTTCTGTTCCATTTATCAATTTCTTATTAAAGTTTAGTATAGTTACTCGTTTTTTGGAGTGAACAAATATAGAAATAAATGACACGATATTTCATAATTGACTATTCCCATTTACAATTATAACAGAATACAAATCTTTTGTATCTTTCTGAAATATTTCACGGATTATCAATCTGTTTTCAAAAACCATTTTAACAAATAATGAAATACTATGAAAAAAATTGGTCTGATTTTAATTGGAATATTTTTTTTGTGCGGAACAATATTTTCGCAAAATTCAAAGGAACTTCACATTTTAATCATAGGAGCCCATCCTGATGATGCAGAAGAATCTTGTGGAACCGCAGCACTTTATGTAGCCTCAGGCCATAAAGTAAAACTGGTTTCTGTGACCAACGGCGATGCTGGTCATCAGACCTTAGGTGGAGGTGAACTTATGAGAATAAGACAGGAAGAAGCAAGGAAATCCGGTGAAATATTAGGCGTCGAATATCAGCTTCTTGATAATCATGATGGGGAACTAATGCCAACGCTTGAAAACAGGCGAAAGATTATTAGAATAATCCGTGAATTTCATGCCGATATCGTGATTACCCACCGATTGAATGACTACCATCCCGATCATCGCAATACCTCACAACTGGTGTTGGATGCTGCATATATGGTTACTGTCCCGAATATTTGCCCCGAAACCCCTATTCTTAAGAAGAACCCGGTTTTCCTTTTTACTTCTGATAATTTTTCAAAGCCAACTTTATTTAACCCGGATGTGGTTGTCGGAATTGATGAAACAATTGAGAAAAAAATCGATATGTACGATTGTCATGTTTCTCAAGTGTATGAATGGTTACCATGGAATAATGGGATAATCGATCAGGTTCCTACCGGAAAGGCTGAACGCAGGGAATGGATGGCCAAAAGCAGAAGGGAAGAAGCAGAACAGATTGCCAATAAATACCGTGACAAACTAAAGGCGCTTTACGGAATTGAAAAGGGATCTAAAATAAGGTATGCCGAGGGTTTTGAAGATTCAGAATATGGAACCCGCCTGAACAAGGAGAATATTCAGGTTTTCTTCCCATTCGTTGGTAAATAGCCGGAATAGGATGAACAGTCTGTTTTTTCTATATTTACATTCTATTTACTGATGTTTCGCATATGTCTAAAGTACTGAAAATATTGAGCTTTAGATAAAAAAAAATAGCATGGAAATTTTGTTATGACCTTAAATATTAGTAATTTAAGGGCGAATCCAAAACAATATCACCATGCTAGAGAACAAAGATATTAATAAAATTTCGGAATTAAAAAACGGT
>Ga0073936_10003030_pt1 | contig 24467 bp, 20 predicted proteins | sample AliMusrvi5mmetaG_FD_87041 | JGI IMG/M metagenome (GOLD analysis project Ga0073936, IMG submission 87041) | Freshwater lake bacterial and archeal communities from Alinen Mustajarvi, Finland, to study Microbial Dark Matter (Phase II) - Alinen... | ecosystem: Environmental > Aquatic > Freshwater >... | reverse complement strand
TTTGATTAGAAACCAGACATCACAGGTGGCGCCGTTTGAACCGGTAGGGTGGCGCTGATTGAACCGGTAGGGGTGGCGCCGTTTGCTCCGGTAGAGGTGGCGCCGAATGACCCGGAATAGTCACCTTTGTTGATGCGTGCAGCAAATTGATGATGCGTGCATCTTCAAGGTAATGCAGGAATTGGATTACAGAATTCCTCGGAATCCCGGTTTTTTCACTAAGTTTGGCAATATTCGGTTTGAAAGGCGGCGATTCGGCAAGAACATAAAGCAGTTTTTTCAACTTATCAACACTTGCAAAACTGATTTCAGCAGTATAAGGCAGGTCGGATTCCAGTGCAAGATTGATTGTGTCTTCAAGTCGTTGATAATAGGTTTCAACATCTTCAGTGAAATACGGGTAATAACCATATTTAAGGTATTCCCTGAATTTTGCCAGCGGCTTTACTTTTGAAATCACTTTTCTGCTGAATTTCACATGTTCGTTCAGTATGTCATTCAATGCTACAACTGGAAAGTTAAGATCGTATTTCAGCTTTAGGAATTCTCTGTAGGATAATCCGGGCAAATCATACATGATGGCTCTCCGGCTCAGGTCAGCCTTTGATTTTCCAATACGCAGGGCTGAAGAACCTGTGAAAACCACTTTCACATCAGGATGGTCGTCATAAATATTTTTTATTTCCTGCGACCAGCTTTTATAGTGATGCACCTCGTCAAGAAAAAGAAATTTACCTCCTTCTTTGATAAAAGTGTCAGCCATTTCCGCCAATGAATTTGCAGAAAAATATATATCATCAAGGTTGACGTAAAGTACATTGCTTAAATCGCTGAAATGTGATTTGATGTATTGAAGCAACAGCGTGGTTTTACCGGCTCCTCTTGCGCCTTGAATCCCAATCAGGCGGTTGTTCCATCTTATCTGTTCAGACACATCGCGAACAAAAGAAACATTGGTGCGTTCAATTTTTGCATGAAATTTTTCAATAAGTTTTCGCATAATAAGTGCTTTTTGTAAAAAGCAAAATTACACAAAAAATGATAAATGCAAAAAGCAATTGAATGTTTTCAGTTATTGAAGGTCTTCGCTCCGCCACGTTTTAAATAATGGTATTTACAATCCCAGCCAAAAAACGACCATGACAAAAATTTCATACCGAATCGGAATAAATAAACTACGGTACAAATAATACTGTTTTGTTCCTCTCGGTATTGCAAAAGAGAATAATGGTAATCTGATCAAAGCAAATGATGCGGAAAAAGGAAACGCCTTTTTTTGTCCTGTTTGTAAAACTGAACTTATTCCCACCTTCCCCAATTGTTTTTCATTTTAACAACATGATTTCCGTAGCAGAAAACATAAGTGTTACCTTATTTAGCAAAAAATAAATTTTCATACAAGAGAAATCAGAACTTATTTTTTTTAAGAAAATCATACTCATCCTCGTTTATTTAATTTAATTTTGAGGACAATTTGAAATGTTTTTGAAAGTGTAGAAATAATTATTGCTAAACAACAAAGTCATGAAAAAATTATTACTCTTTGCTTCTCTCTGTTTTCTTTTTACTACAGTGGCAAATGCTCAACAAACCACTTTTTCAAAAGTTATAAATGACGGACCTCTACAGGTAGTTGGTTATTCCGTGATAAAGTGTTTTGATAATAATTACATGCTCGCCGGGATAGATGAAGGTGCTGCACTTGTGCTGAAATTGGATACTTCGGGAAATATTATCTGGAAGAAAACTATTGGAAACAATAATGGCGGGGTTTTTACCGGCATTATTCCAACAAAAGATTCAGACTATGTTTTGGCCGGAAGCATTTTTAATACAGTTAACTCCTCCAATGATTTTTTGTGTGTGAAAATAAATTCTGCAGGAGACACGCTTTGGACAAAGGAAATTGACATGGGTTATAACGATTATGCTCTATCGGTTCAGCAGACTTATGACAATGGATATATCCTTGCCGGATACGCTGGTCAGAATTCACCGGTCACTTCAAAGATAGCCGTTGTGAAGCTTGATTCTTCAGGCAATTTATTATGGGGGAAAAAATTCACCGGAGGAAATTTTGACAACTGTGCATACTCAATAAGGCAAACACCTGACAGCGGTTATATGATGCTTGGTTATACTGACAGCCTTTCAAATTATGACACAAGAACAATTCTGATGAAAATCACTTCTGATGGAAATATTGTTTGGACAAAAAAAGATCATTCCGCTTATTATTCTACTGGCTATGATATGGCACTTACCGCGAATGGAATTGCCTGCTACCTGGTTTCATCAATGTACAATATCATCCTGAAAACTGATTTTGCAGGGAATGTTGCATGGTGCAAAACTTATGGTGGAAATGGTAATTACTATAATTCTCCGGCTCCAAAAATACATCCTGCATCGGATAGCGGATTTGTATTCTTATCAGATATGTCATTACAAAAAATTGATTCTGCCGGCAATCCTGTGTGGTCTAAATCATGGATGTGTATCAGTACGACTGACGTTGTTGAATCAGGCGACAAAGGATATCTGATACTTCTTAACGGGCCCTTAATGGTTACAAAATCTCCAATAGTTACATGGGGAGAAATCGCATTAATTAAAACAGATTCATCAGGAAATTGCGCCACATGTTTTATGGGAAATTCAACTCATACCCCCACTACCTACCCTATTAATTTTATTCCGGTTTCGTTTACAACAGTAACCGGTGCTGCCAATATAATTTCACATCCTGTTGTAGCCGCAGCATCATTGAATGAAAGAAGCGGGTGCGTTGATGTGATTGGTGGAATGAATGAAAGCGAAACAAATGAAAATGCTATCGCAATCTATCCTGATCCAACTTATGATCATCTTTCTGTTGAATGTTCTTCTCCATCCACAATAGAAATTCTAAACATCCGGGGGCAGCTTTTAAAAATCATTCCAACAGGTGAAACCAAAACCATACTTGATGTTTCCTTTCTGACATGTGGAGTGTATATTGTGGAAGTGAAAACAGAAAAGGGAATTAAAATAAAGAAGTTTGTAAAAGAATAAAAAAAGTTGCAGTTGGCAGTGGCAGTAAACAGAGTGCAGCTTTGAACTTTAATCAACAATTTTAAAATGTCCCACCCCTCAATAAGGTGGAACATTTTTTATTACTGTAAAGAATAGGAATTTTTGTAACTTTGCACCATCAATTCTCACAACCATGATACGTATTGAAATTGAATCAAAAGATTTGAAACTGCTAAAGTTGCTCGAATATTTGCGCTTGCTGCCCGGAGTTAGTATTTACGAAGATGAGGAGAACATTGTCAATGAAAAGGATTATCCTTATTCAAAAAACACTCCTAATGAATTGACAAAAAAATCGCTTGAAGATTGTCACCAGAGAAAAGGAACGCACGCAAAAGATGTTAAGGATTTAATGAAGAAACTCAAAAGCTGATGTTCGGGATATTTTATTCTACACAATTTAAAAAAGACTTTAAGAGAATCGAAAACGATAAACACAAGGTTAAAAAACTTGAATCCGCTATAGAAATATTAATAAAGGAAGGAAATCTTAAAGCTAAAAAATTCAAGACACATAATCTTAAAGGGGAATATGAAGGAGATTTTGAAGCGCATATTACTCCTGACTTTCTTCTAATATGGTATGTTGTAGATAATATAATTTACCTTTCCCGCACAGGCTCTCACTCCGAACTATTCAAATAATCCTTGATCGCGCTCGTCACCACGTTCTGTCTTTGCCTGCCGCGATTACTTATCGGGAGATGCGAGCCAACAGGAAAGCACAGCTTTAAACCAAACTACAAAAGTTTTGAAAACTTTTGTAGTCTTGATGCAAAGATGAAACCTTTTTTATTCGGCTATAAAACACTTTCACTTTTTTTCAAAGGGTATGAAAGTTATCGAAGAACAAACAGAAAAAGGAATTTCTGTTAAGAAAATTGTGAAAGAATAAAATGATCCTTGATCAATGGTCATTGGTCAATTCAATCGTCAGAGCCAATCTGTTCAAAAGAGCCTCCTCACAAATGACGTATGACTATTGACGTATGACTATTGAAAATTGACATTATTCATCCAACTTCAATACCGCAAGGAATGCGGATTGTGGGATCTCAACATTGCCAACCTGCCTCATACGTTTTTTACCTTTTTTCTGCTTTTCAAGTAATTTACGTTTACGAGTAATATCGCCTCCATAACATTTTGAAGTGACATCTTTGCGGTAGGCTTTTATGGTTTCTCTTGCAATGATCTTGGCTCCGATGCCGGCCTGTATTGCAATATCAAACTGTTGCCGCGGTATCAACTGTCGAAGCTTTTCACAAATTTTTCGTCCAAACATTTGTGAATTTTCCCTGTGAATAAGTGCTGACAAAGCATCCACCGGTTCACCATTCAGAAGAATATCCAGTTTCACAAGGTTGGCTTCCCTGTATTCTATAGGATGATAATCAAAGGAAGCATAACCCCTCGAAATGGTTTTCAGCCTGTCGTAGAAATCAAAAACTATTTCGGCAAGCGGCATTTCAAAAGTTATCTCCACTCTGTCTGTTGTCAGGTACACCTGGTTTTTCAGTATTCCTCTCTTATCAATACAAAGGTTGATGACCGGCCCGATATATTCTGATTTGGTAATAATCTGTGCATTGATATAAGGTTCTTCGATCCTGTCAATGTAAGTTTCTTCAGGCATATCAGAAGGGTTGTTTACGATTTTCATAATGCCTTTGGTTGTGTAAGTATGATATGAAACGTTGGGAACTGTGTTGATGACAGTCATTCCGAATTCACGTTCCAGTCGTTCCTGTATGATCTCCATGTGAAGCATCCCGAGAAAGCCACAACGGAAACCAAATCCCAGCGCTGCCGATGATTCAGGTTCAAAGGTCAGGGAAGCATCATTGAGCTGAAGCTTTTCAATTGACACCCTCAGTTCTTCAAAATCATCAGTCTCCACCGGATAAATTCCGGCAAAAACCATAGGTTTCACATCTTCGAAACCTTTAATTATCTCGGTGCAGGGATTGTCAACATGTGTGATAGTGTCACCAACTTTAACTTCTCCTGCATTCTTTATTCCGGAAATGATGTAGCCGACATCACCAGCATAAAGGGTGTCTTTTGGCTCTTTTTCCAATTTGAGAACACCAACTTCATCGGCATTGTAAGCCCTGTCGGTATTGACAAATTTCACCTTATCATTTTTACTTAAAGTTCCATTAAAAATACGGAAATATGCAATGATCCCCCTGTATGAATTAAAAACCGAATCGAAGATCAAAGCCTGCAAAGGCGCATCATAATTGCCTTTTGGAGGAGGAACTTTCACAACCAGAGCCTCCAGGATATCATAAATACCGTAACCTGTTTTTCCGCTTGCAAGAATAATATCATCCCTGTTGCAACCTATCAGATCAACTATCTGATCTTTTACTTCCTCAGGCATAGCGCTGGGAAGATCCATTTTATTCAGTACGGGAATGATGGTCAGGTTATGTTCCAGCGCAAGATATAAGTTTGAAATTGTTTGCGCTTCTATTCCCTGCGCTGCATCTACAATAAGCAAAGCTCCTTCGCAGGCAGCAATTGAACGTGAAACTTCGTAAGAAAAATCAACATGACCGGGAGTGTCAATAAGATTCAGTATGTAATGCTTTCCTTCATGCTCATATTTCATCTGGATAGCATGACTTTTAATAGTTATGCCCCTTTCTCTTTCGAGGTCCATATCATCAAGCACCTGAGCCTGCGCATCACGTGCAGAAACAGTTTCGGTATATTCCAACAAACGATCCGCAAGAGTGCTTTTCCCATGATCAATATGGGCGATAATACAAAAATTTCTGATATTTTCCATTGGGTGCAAAAATACAATATTAATCGTAATGAAAAATTATGCTGTGAAATCCGGACTGTCATTGAAGTCAATGATAGAATTTCTGTGAAACTTTTTTGCGCGATCAGCTATCACCAAAAACAATAATTTGTCATACTCTGAAATTATCAGAAAATAAAAATTATCCTCAATTTTAATGCTTGTTAATATTTTTATTTAATTTTGTATAAAATAGTGTAACTTTTTTGAATGTTTTGAATTATATGTTTACATAATAATCAATAAACCCGGAATTATGAAAAAAATAGCTACCCTTTTAATGTTGGTCTTTTTTTGCAGTTTTCAAACCAAAGCCTCTCACATTGCAGGTGCAGACCTCACCTATAGATGGATTGGGGGAAATGACTGGGAAATTACCTTCACTTTTTATCGGGATTGCAGCGGTATTCCGGCAGATGTTTCAGCAACCATCCATTTTGAATCGGCATCGTGCGGGCAGAATTTTTCGGTTGATCTCCCTCAAATAGCCGGATCAGGCGCTGAAATTACACCTGCCTGTCCGAGCCAGCCTACTACATGTACAACAGGTTCCATTTACGGAATACAGGAATATATTTATCAGGGTACTGTTACTCTTCAACCCTGCCCTGACTGGGTGATGTACTATTGTACCTGTTGCAGGAATCCGCCCATACAAACTATTGGTGCCTCTCCTGATTCCTATGGAATGTTTATCCCTGCAACGCTGAACAATACTGCAGCAGCAACACAGGGAGGTAATCCAAATACTTCTCCTCAATTTTCGAACAAACCAAATACAATTATTTGCCAGAACCAACAGTTTTGTTATAACCACGGAGCTATTGAGCCCGATGGAGATTCACTGGTTTATTCACTGATTGCACCCTATGATCAGGGACCTTCTCAATACTGGGGCACTTGTTCGGGAGCAGGTGGTGTATCTGTGGTTTACTCTTCACCATGGACGGCTACTCAACCACTGACTTCAAATCCGCCTGTGACAATTGATGCTGTGACAGGTGATATCTGCATGCTGCCGACACAGCAAATTATTACTGTGATGGCTGTACTTGTGCAGGAATACAGGCACGGCATCATGGTAGGTTCGGTTTTAAGAGATATGCAGGTGACTGTTCTTGCATGTACGAATCACCTGCCAACGCTGGCCGGTATTGACACAACTGCAACAAGCTATAATGTCAACGATACTGTTTATACATGGGCGATGTGTCTCGGTGATTCAATTGCTTTTAATATTTATGGCTTTGATCAGGATGGAAACAACCTTACAATAGTTTGGAACAGTGGAATACCAACAGGATCTTTTAATGTTGTAGCTAACGGAACTCCCAACACCTACGGGCATTTTAGCTGGAATCCTGTTTTCTCTGATGTAAGTAATGTTCCCCATTGTTTTACAGTTCAGGTAAGCGATAATGCTTGTCCATATTTTGGGACGCAGGTATTTTCATATTGCATAACTGTGAAAGGAATGAAGGTGGAATTAGGACCTGACACTCTATTGTGCAAAGGAGAATCGTACACAATAAATGCAGTGGTTGATACTACAGCCATTCACTACCACTGGAGTGTAAACGGAACTGCAGTTACACCCTCTTCCAATTTGCAATATGTATTCGATTCCCATAACTGGCCACCCGGAAACTACACGGTGGAGCTTGTTGCCGATGATGGCAGTGGTACTGTTTGCCCCGGCGCAGATCATATCCAAATTCAGGTTGTACAATTGCCACATCCAAACCTGGGTAATGATACAACCATGTGCGACGGGCAGCAGGTTACACTGAATGCAGGCCCCGGAACAAATTATCTGTGGTATCCGATCATGCAGACCACTTCATCAATCACAGTAAGTACAGCAGGACAATATTACGTTGTTGTTGATGGCGGGAATAATACCAGGTGCTTAAACAGCGATACGATAAATATCAGTTATGTTCCCCAGCCACATGTCAACCTTGGAGCGGATACCTGCGTAACCTCAGGAATTACTCTTGATGCAGGGAATGCAGGATTTGGCTACACTTACCAATGGAATCCTGCATCCGCTAATCAAACCATCAGTGCAAATGTTACCGGGGTTTATACGGTGACAGTAACATATCCCGGCTCGCCCTGCCAGGATGTGGGTACTATTCATGTGAAAGTAATCCCTGATCCTGTCTTTGATCTGGGTCCGGATACTACTATTTGTTCTGTAGATAAGATCACTCTTCAGGGACCAACGAATGCACCCTATACTTACCTTTGGTTACCGGAAGGTTTCAACACTCCTTCAATACTCACGAATGATCCGGGCAACCATGTTCTTCATGTTACAGGATGCAAAACAGTAGCAGACTCAATGTATCTGACTATTGAGCCCTGCCCTCTCACAGTTCCAAATGTAATTACTCCAAACTCGGATGGACTCAACGATAATTTTGTAATTACCAATCTTGAATTTTATCCGGGCAGCAAGCTTGTTATTTTCAATCGTTGGGGAAATAAAGTTTATGAATCCAGCGATTATAAAAATGACTGGAATGGCGAATCCCATCATGATGGTGTTTACTTTTATATCCTGATCGCAAACGATAATACACCTGAAGGTCTCGAATATCATGGAACCATAACAGTGATCGGAAAGAAATAGTCAGGAAAAAAATTTCTTATTTTTCAAAACGGGAGAGCTTGAAGTTTTCCCGTTTTGATTTTTATGTGACTCAATAATTTTGTTAAATGAACTAAAAAAATTACCTTTGTTAAGCCATGTTAACGGGATTTGGAACTATCTTGTTTATTACGTAATAGAATGATGATGCAACAGAAACTCCACGGATTGTTTTTTATAATTTTTGTTAAAACATTATTTTTACTAATGCTGCATGCAATAATTAAAGTAATTTAGTGTTTCTCTTGTTTCAGAAAGAACATCATGCGAAGATTTATCACAATACTTTTTTTTCTGCTTTTTGTTTCATCATTTACTTTTGCCACACACATGAGGGCAGGGGAAATAACTTATGTCTGGAAAGGCGGGCTTACTTATGAAATTACAATCCTCACTTATACTTACACACCAAGTCTTGCAGACAGACCAAGCTATGAGATCTCCTGGGGAGATGGCACTACATCCATTGTTCAAAGGACACAAAAAATAAACCTGCCAAATGATATCAGCAAGAACACTTACATTGGTGATCATACCTATCCCGGTCCTGATACTTATATAATCTCGCTGGAAGACCCAAACAGAAATGCAGGGATCATAAACATTCCCAATTCTGTTGAAGTGCCTTTTTACATACAGACAACACTTGTCATAAACCCTTTTCTTGGCCCGGATAATTCACCTGTATTGTTAAATCCGCCTATTGATAACGGCTGTGTTAATGAACCATTCATTCATAATCCAGATGCTTATGATGCCGATGGAGACAGTATTTCCTACAGCCTGATACCCTGCAAAGGCGCCGGTGGACTTGACATTCCAGGTTATACTTATCCCATTGCAAGCAATAGTTTCAGCATAAATGCGGTTACCGGTGATTTGGTGTGGAACAGCCCGGTTGCTGAAGGCGAATACAACGTCGCCATCCTGATTGAAGAATGGCGTTACGGAACATTGATCGGAACGATCACACGGGATATGCAGATATTTATCGCAGCATGTAATGATCATCCCCCGGTTATCAATGACATTGCCGATACCTGCGTTCTGGCAGGGACTCTATTGACTTATCATGTAACAGCGACAGATCCTGATCATGGTGATATTGTCACTCTGAGTGCGACAGGCGGACCTTTTATGGTTCCTGTAAGCCCGGCCACATTCCCCACTGTTGTACATGCTGATACCGCATCTTCAGTTTTCACATGGCAAACTACCTGCGATCATGTTCAGGAACAACCATACCATATCACTTTTAATGCTACTGACAATTCATCCCCTGTACATCTGATAGCTATTAAAACTGTAATGATAACTGTGGTCGCTCCTGCACCGCCTAATCTTGTGGCTACCCCTGTTGGCAACAATATTCACCTGACATGGGATCCCAGCCCTTGCCCGAATGCTATCGGGTATAAAGTTTACAGAAGAAACGGATTCTTTGGGTATGTGCATGGTTATTGCGAAACCGGTGTCCCTGCTTATACAGGTTATATTGAGATTGCTACCATCACTGATATTAATGACACATTTTACACAGACACAAATAACGGTATCGGGCTTATTCATGGCATAGATTATTGCTACATCGTCATTGCGTATTTTCATGACGGAGCAAAAAGTTATGCTTCCAATGAAGCTTGTACTACCCTGATAAAAGATGTATCGATTATTACCAATGCAAGCGTCAATAATACTGATGCTGTCAATGGTTCTATTTATGTTGCATGGTCTAAACCGACCGCACTGGATACACTTCAGGCAACAGGTCCTTATAAATATCTTATTTACCATTCAAATGATCTGGCAGGGAGCAACCTTGTTTTAATTGATTCATTGAATAGTTTGAATGACACTATCTACACCGATACGCTTATCAACACTGTTGATAATCCCTGGTCATACCGCATTGACTTGTGGAATGAAACTCCGGGTGACCGTTACCTTATCGGAACCACACAAAAAGCCTCATCAATATTTCTCACGCTGACACCTTCGGATAACCAGCTATTGCTTGACTTTGCTCCTATCGTGCCGTGGGTAAATGATACATTTGTGATCTACAGGGCAAACTCATTTTCCTCTGTCTATGATTCTATTGGATATTCCACAACTACTGAATACAGAGATACCGGTTTGGCAAACGGACAAACCTTCTGCTATAAAGTTAAAAGTATAGGACATTACTTTGCTCCCGGATTGGTTGATCCAATAATTAATTATTCACAGAAAGTATGCGGATCTCCGGTGGATCACACGCCCCCCTGTCCTCCTCATCTGGACGTAGTTCCGGACTGTGAATTAATTGAAAATTCATTGGTGTGGACAGACCCCAACCATTCCTGTGCAAATGATGTGATTTATTATAACATCTACTATTCGCAAACTGATAACGCAAGTCTTGAATTGCTGGCTACAATAAACGGAGCTTCCGACACTACATTTCTGCATCAAAACCTGACAACAATTGTTGGTTGTTATGCTGTGACAGCAGTGGATTCATTCCATAATGAAAGTGCATTAAGCAACATTGTGTGCCTTGATATTGATAACTGCAATCTTTATCATCTTCCGAATGTCTTTACACCGAATGCTGATAATTGGAATGATTTGTTTGTCCCCTTCCCCTACAATTTTGTTCAGAAAATAAATCTTAAGATATTTAACCGCTGGGGAAATGTTGTTTTCACTACCGAAGACCCCAATATTAACTGGGATGGAAAAGATAAATACACACACATCAATTGCAGCGATGGCGTTTATTATTACATTTGCGATGTGTATGAAATAAGACTGTCAGGGTTGAAGAAGCGAACACTTACAGGAATCATTAATCTTTACAGAAAATAATTTTCCCGGAAGTCATTAGTCATTAAATAAAATTTCAGAGAAACATGTTTACAGGAATCGTTGAGCAAACAGGGAAAGTCGTAAAAATTGAGAAAGAAAAAGGCAACATTCATTTTACAATTGAAGTGCCATTTGGTATTGAATTAAAGGTTGATCAGAGCATGTGTCATGATGGTGTTTGCCTCACAGTTGTCAAAGTCATTCCAAAAAAAAATCAATACGTTGTTACTGCTATTGATGAAACTTTGAAGAAAACAAATCTTGGAACATGGAAACCCGGATATGAAGTGAACCTTGAAAGATCAATGAAAATGGAAGGCCGCATTGACGGACACATTGTACAGGGACATGTTGACCAGACAGCAAAATGCATTTCTGTCACCGAAGCTGACGGCAGTTGGATCTATGTTTTTGAATACGATCCTAAAAAAGGAAACATTACTGTTGAAAAAGGTTCCATCTCTGTGAATGGTGTAAGTCTTACTGTTGTTGATTCAACACCGAAAACTTTCTCTGTTGCCATTATTCCATTTACTTATGAGGTTACAAATTTCCATAATTTTAAAAAGGGCTCCGTTGTGAATATCGAATTTGATGTTATTGGAAAATATGTTGCAAAATTGCTGGAATCATATGGAATAGTTCCTAAGAAAAAATAAATACACCTCTATTTTTCAGCACAACAAACAAAGAAATCCGGAAATAAAAAATCGGTATTTTGAATTTTACTTCTTCGGCCGGTAGGTGATGAACTGGCTTATTAATAGCAGAAACATCGTAACTACAATACTCAATCCAATGCGCAAAAGAGTATGAAAAAATTCTCTGAAACTAAAAACTTCGAGAAAGAATAAAGGAATGTGATGCGCAAAAACCAGTATCAGAGAATAAGAGAAAAACCATTTGAAACCCATGTCACGCACAGTGGGACTGATTCCCTGTTCATACTCCTGCTTTGTGGCAATCAAACTCAATACTCCCGGTCTGCAAAAAGCCATGAAAACACAGGCTGCAGTGTTTATTCCAATCGTGTCAGTAAATAAATCCACAGACAATCCAAGAAAAAATGCTGACAACAGCAACAACCATTTTGGGGTGTCAAAGGGAAGCAACAGTATGAACAAAACATACAGGTAAGGATTGATGTAGCCCCCCAACTGAACATTGTTCAGCACTGCCACCTGGAAAATAACCAGGAAGATCATTCGCAGAATATTTCTCAGTACAAGGTTAATCATTCGGAAGGTCTTTATTGATTTTGTTCAACTCGTTTTTCAAAATATTTTTTATAACGTAAGCATAAGAAATACTATTGAAATCAGTACTGAATTTTATTGTGATGGTATAAAAATCATCACCCTTTTCTATCTTGTAACCTAAGATCGTACCAATGATAATACCCTCCGGAAAACTTGTTGAATAACCGCTTGTAATAACGGTATCACCTGTAAGTAACTTCACATGCGTTGGTACATCTATAAGCTCTCCATACCTGTAATCACCGCCACTCCATTCAATCGTTCCCAGTTGTCCGTTCTTTTTTATTTTAGCGCTAATCTTGGAATCTTTGTGAAGAACTGAAATAACAGAGGAAAAATTTTCAGACACTTCTTTCACGATACCAACTATCCCCGTTGATGTGATGACTCCCATGTCTTTTGTAATTCCCTGTTTGCTTCCCTTGTCAAGCGTGAGATAGTTGTTTCTTTTGTTGGTAGAATTTCTGACAACTTTGGCACTCATGAATTCAAACTGCTGCGTATAGATCGTGTCGTTTGAATGATAAACCTTCGTGTCGTTTGCTTTCCTGAATTTTTTGGCTTCAGAAAGCAGTTTTGCATTTTCTTCCGAGAGTTTACGGTTGGCATCCGCAAGAGAAAAATATTGTGAAACGCTGTTGATGGTGGTCAGGAAACGACCGGTTATTTCGTTGGTAGCATTGATGAATCCGGCCTTCTGATAATAATTATTCTGGACCACCATGATAATGGCTATCACTTCCATAATAAGAAAAAGAAAGAAAAAATATTGGCGTATTAAAAAATCGAAAAAATTTTTCATACCGCTCTATGATTCTTTAATGCAGCAAAGCTTTTGGGTCTGCTATTTAATAAGAAATGTGAATTTGTCAAAATTCTTTAGTGCAATGCCGGTTCCGCGTGCAACAGCCCTCAAAGGATCTTCGGCAATATGTGTTTGAAGTTTTGTCTTAAGCGAGATCCTTTTATCCAATCCTCTCAGCATCGAACCACCGCCAGCAAGATAAATACCCGTGCGAAAAATATCAGCCGAAAGTTCCGGCGGAGTCATTTCAAGAGCATTCAGCACGGCAGCCTCAATTTTTGAAATTGATTTATCAAGTGCATGTGCTATTTCAGCATAGTTTACCATAATTTCTTTAGGAATACCTGTCAGCATATCTCTTCCGTGAACAGCATAGTCTGGAGGAGGATTGTCAATTTCAGAAAGTGCTGCACCCACTTCAATTTTTATTCTTTCGGCTGTGCGTTCACCGATATGAATGTTATGCTGTTTGCGCATGTATTCCTCAATATCATCATTGAATTCATCACCTGCAACTCGTATGGATTTATTGCAAACGATACCACCCAAAGCGATAACTGCAATTTCGCTTGTTCCGCCGCCGATATCAATTACCATGTTTCCGATAGGCTCAAGCACATCAATACCGATACCTATAGCAGCAGCCATAGGCTCATGGATCAGTCGTACTTCTTTTGCTCCAGCCTGCTCGGCAGAATCCCTTACAGCGCGTTCTTCAACTTCGGTAATACCCGAAGGAATACAAACAACCATTTTGAGTGAAGGAGGGAAAAGAGATTTTTTGGGGCTGATCATTTTGATCATTTCCCTGATCATAAATTCGGCAGCCTGAAAGTCGGCAATAACACCGTCTCTTAAAGGCCGTATGGTTTTTATGTTTTCGTGTGTTTTTCCGTGCATCATCATTGCCTTTTTACCCACCGCAATGATCTTTCCTGCCTGTCTGTCTATAGCTACAATAGAGGGTTCATCAACCACCACTTTGTCATTATGAATAATGACTGTGTTGGATGTACCGAGGTCCATTGCAATTTCTTTCGTTAAAAAAGAGAAAATTCCCATTTTCCTGTTTATTAAAAATTTGTTCTTATACTTGAACGTTTATAAAATGTTACAGTTTGTAACAAATATTGAGGTTAAGGAAACAAGGTAAAGTAAAAGTCTGGTGAAATTGCGTGCACTTACAACCTTACAACCTTATAACTTTATAACCCATCTCCCCACCTTTTACTCCTAATGTTTGAAATGCCTGGTACCCGTAGTCACCATGGCAATTCCATTATTGTTGCAATATTCAACAGACAATATATCGTTGATCGAACCGCCCGGCTGAATTACTGCAGTGATGCCGGCCTTGTGTGCAATTTCTACACAATCGGCAAACGGGAAAAATGCATCCGATGCCATCACTGCTCCCTGAATTTCGAAACCAAATTCTTTTGCCTTTGCCAGCGCTTGTTTCAGTGCATCAACACGCGATGTTTGGCCAGTTCCGCTTCCTATCAGTTGCCTGTTTTTTGCCAACACAATTGCATTCGATTTTGTGTGCTTCACAAGAATATTGGCAAATAAAAGATCCGTTATTTCCTGCTCTTTTGGCGCAACAGTTGTAGCTACCTGCAAATCGCCGGGAACTTCAGTTTTCAAATCTTTGTCCTGTCTTAAAACACCATTCAGGATAGTCTTGAACTGATGTTTCGGCAGTCCCGAAAATTTGACTTGCAAAATTATTCTATTTTTCTTTCCCTTCAGGATATTCAGTGCATTTATTTCATAAGAAGGTGCAATGATCACCTCGAAGAAAAGTTTGTTGATCTCTTCGGCTGTTTCAGCATCAATAGGAACATTGGTGACAAGTATGCCGCCAAAAGCTGAAACGGGATCGCCTGCCAGTGCATCTTTCCAGGCATCCATAAGTTTCGGACGTGTGGCAATTCCGCATGCATTGTTGTGCTTGATGATGGCAAAGGTTGTTTCTTTAAACTCCATGATGAGACTAATGGCTGCATCAATGTCGAGCAGGTTGTTGTACGAGATTTCTTTCCCGTGCAGTTGTTCAAAAAGCTCTTCGATGTTTCCGAAAAAAACGCCCTTCTGATGAGGGTTTTCGCCATAACGCAGCGTTTTTGATTTCAGGAAACTTGCTTTGAAAACGTCTTCATCATCGTGGTTGAAATAATTGAAGATAGCCGTATCGTAATGCGAGGAGATCATAAATGCCTTGCGGGCTAAAGCTTTCCTGTCTTCACATGAAGTGAATCCTTTCTTTTCGTCAAGCAGTTTTATCAGATCACCATATTGCTCCATGGAAGAAATGACCACCACATCTTTAAAATTTTTTGCAGCAGCACGGATAAGCGAAATGCCACCAATATCTATTTTTTCAATCACTTCTTCTTCATTTTTTCCTGAAGCAACTGTTTGTTCAAAAGGATAGAGATCCACGATCACGAGGTCAATTTGCGGAAGCTCGTATTTGTGGAGCTGATCAATGTCGCCAAGGTTGTCTCTGCGTGCAAGAATGCCTCCGAATACTTTTGGATGCAGGGTTTTTACTCTTCCTCCTAGTATGGAAGGATAGGAAGTGAGCGATTCAACAGTGATGGCCTGGATACCCAGTTTGCAGATAAAATCAAAGGTGCCTCCTGTTGAATAGATGGTCACACCAAGTTCATCCAGCTTTCTGATTATAGGTTCGAGATTGTCCTTATGGTAAACGGAAATAAGGGCGTTTTTGATATTTTTCATTTTTTCCATACGGTTTTTAAGTTTTTTGCAAGTTTATTAATTTCAATCCAATTGGCAATATAATTCTTGAATTTTTTATTAAAATTTAGGAGTTTTATATTCAACACAGTAATGTTGCAGAATTAATAGTAATTTTGCTTTTTCAGGAAAACCGGAGAAATGAACGTAATCAAAATAAGCCAGTGATACTTTTTGCAAAATTATTAAGAGAAAGTTATTTGTTTGCCATCAATTCGCTATTGGTAAATAAACTCCGCACCATATTGTCGTTACTTGGAATTACCATCGGTATTTTTGCAATTATTTCTGTTTTCACCGTGGTTGATTCGATGGAGAAAGAAATAAAAAGCGGCATTGAATCACTTGGAAACAATGTGCTGTTTGTTCAGAAATGGCCATGGTCCTTCGGTTCCGACTATCCCTGGTGGAAATACATGAACAGGCCGGTTGCAAACATTCACGACATGGATGCCATCAAAAAGAAAAGCAATGGCGCTGATGCTGCCTCATTCATGGTGAACACAAGCAAGACCGTGCAACATCTTAATAACAGCATACAGGGAATTATCGTCATGGGCGTTTCGCAGGATTACGACAAATGCATGACGGTGGATATTGCCGATGGCCGCTATTTCTCGGATCTCGAATCAAACGGCGGGAAAAATGTTGTCATTATCGGTAGCTATATTTCAGAAAATCTTTATTCAAATGTTGACCCTATCGGGAAAGAAATCGGCATATTCGGGCGAAAACTGCAGATCATCGGTGTGATGAAAAAGAAAGGAGAAAATATGTTTGGCGACAACTCCGACAAAGAAGCGATAGTGCCGATAAATTATGTAAGAAACATATTGGATATACATTCCGAAAGCGTTGACCCCATATTGATCGTCAAAGCAAAAGCAGGAGTGACCAACGAACAACTAAAAGATGAACTCACAGGCATCATCCGTTCGGAACACCGCCTGAAACCGCTTGCCGAGGATGATTTTGCAATCAATGAAACAAGCCTGCTCACACAGGGATTTGAAAGTTTATTCTCGGTCATCACAGTTGTCGGATGGATCATTGGAGGGTTCTCCATACTTGTGGGAGGATTCGGCATTGCCAACATTATGTTCGTTTCGGTAAAGGAGAGGACAAGCATTATCGGCATACAGAAATCGCTGGGTGCGAAAAAATATTTCATTCTTTTCGAATTTCTTTTTGAAGCCATTATCCTTTCTCTTATTGGCGGCATCGTCGGGCTGTTGATCGTGTACCTGGGAACTGTTCTGGTGGCTGCTCTTACCAATATAAGTTTCACCCTTGGGTTTGGAAATATCATGACAGGGCTGGTCACATCAGGCATCATCGGACTGTTGTCGGGTTTCATTCCCGCATGGTCAGCAGCGCGATTGAACCCTGTTGACGCCATCCGCGCCAATCAATAATGAATTGATCTTACAAATGAAAACAATCCTGGTTTTACTCCTTGCATGCAGTATTTTGTTTGGATGCAATCATCCTGAAATCAAGGTTACTGTTGAGAAAAATGATTCTTCAATCAGTAAAAAACTCACGAAGAAAGATACGTCTGCAGCGACTGCAATTATTGAAAAAAAGGTTGATGAATTAACAACGACAAACAATTCTGTATTGGTGCAAACAAAGACCAATGATGAAATTATTGTGCTGTCTGCAACTTCACAAGGTTGGCATGGTGGTGTGAGAGGTTCAGGAGGAGGAACCAATTATGAGATATGCATCACTGCAGATCATTCTTTAAATATTGTTATTGACCAACTTTGGATAGAGCAGATATGGCATAGTTTCAGGTTGAATAATAAATCTGTTACCCTCAGTCCGGCGGGCTCACAGACATTCGATACGATTTATATTTATGCAGCAGATTACCACAAAGACCCGCTTTATAAATCTATTCAGAACAAAGATACTACACCGCAATCAACCAAACCTGATACCACAGGAAGGAAAGCCCCGCCATTTCCTTATAAGGGTGTAGCGCTAATAGGATACAAATATGGCAGCCGGCAGGTTTACAAAACAGTCTCTGCTTTTAAGGTCAAACCTGTTTTGAACTATCCCTGACAGGATCAGTCATGGGTCATTAGTCAATAGTCATTTTCGTAGTCAACCTGATCAAATTAACTTCATTGCTATAGTCACTACTATCTAATGACCATTGACTAATGACTATTGACAAATGACTCCGTGTAACTCAGTGTAACCTAAAGAGAAGAAAGCTTTTCATAAAAATTCGCTGAAATCAGACTAACTTTGCATAAATTTACAGATAACAGCAGCTATATGGAAAAGAAAAAAGTGATCCTGATCATCCTTGATGGTTGGGGCGAAGGAGATAAGAGCAAATCCGATGTTATCGCTAATGCAAATGTTCCTTTTATTCATAATCTTTATAAAAGTGCAGCCACATGCCATTTAAATGCTTGTGGTGAAGCAGTGGGATTACCTGACGGACAAATGGGCAACTCAGAAGTTGGACATCTCAATATTGGTGCAGGACGCATCATTTACCAGGATTTTGTGAAGATCAATCTGGCATGCAAAACCAATTCAATTGCATCCAATGAGACACTCGTGAAAGCATACACCTATGCGAAAGAAAATAATAAAGCCGTGCATTTCCTCGGGCTTGTATCCGATGGAGGCGTTCATGCATCAACCAAGCACCTGATGAAACTCTGCGACATCGCGAAGGAACACGGGTTGAATAAAGTTTATATCCACATTTGCACAGATGGCAGAGATACCGACCCACACAGTGGCAAAGGATATGTGACCGAACTTAGCGAGCATCTGAAAAACTCAGCAGGACAAATTGCAACGCTTGCCGGCAGGTATTACACAATGGATCGGGACAAGCGATGGGAAAGGGTTAGAGAAGGTTATGACCTGATTACAGCGGGCAAGGGAAGACCAACAACGGATATTCTACAGGCCATACAGGAATCGTATGACAAAGGAGTGACCGACGAATTTATCAAACCTATCGTGGTGGTCAATGAATGTGGTGTTCCTGTGGCAACCGTCAATGAGGGCGATGTGTTTATTTGTTTCAATTTTCGCACGGATCGTTTGAGGGAAATTACCACAGTACTTACACAAAAAAATATCCAGGAATTCGGGATGACCACCATTCCTCTTTATTACGTCACCCTGACCCGTTATGATGAAACTTATAAGGATGTACACGTCATGTACGACAAAGAATATCTTATCAATACAATGGGAGAGGTCATTTCAAAGAACGAAAGAAAACAATTAAGAATTGCTGAAACAGAAAAATATCCGCATGTCACCTTCTTCTTTTCAGGAGGGAGAGAGGATGTTTTTAGCGGCGAAAGTAGGGTAATGATCCCTTCACCCAAAGTGGCCACATATGATCTTAAACCATCAATGAGCGCTGTGGAAGTGAAGGATGCAGTGATAGCAGAAATACAAAAAGATGCTTTCGATTTCATCTGCCTGAATTTTGCAAATGCTGACATGGTAGGTCATACAGGTGTTTACGAAGCTATCCGTGAGGCTCTGGAAACAGTTGACAGTTGCGTGAAACAGGTGGTTGAAGCTGCAATAGGAAAAGGATTCAGCGTGATGATTACCGCCGACCACGGTAATGCTGACTTTGCCGTAAATGCTGATGGATCACCAAATACAGCACATTCAATGAATCCGGTTCCGTGTTTTTTGATGGATAAGGATTTTAAAGCCATGCATGATGGCAGGCTTTGCGATATTGCTCCTACATTATTAAACATTATGGGAATAAAGATCCCCGATGAAATGACAGGAGAAATATTAACAACAAAATGACAGGGGACTGAAAAGCCCATAAAACATTTTGCAATAATATCCGGCGATATTATTGCAAAATGACAACAAAAAACCACAGGTAAAAATGACCTGTGGGAAATCAGAAGTAAAATTTTAACTAGAAAATATCTCCGAAAGTACTATCGTAACCGTGTAAATTATTTCCATACGATTTGATATTCCCTTCTGTTATCTGGTATGTGCATTTTTCACCAACGATCTTTGAAAAAACAATTGTTGATTCTTTTCCGTCTTCTTCCTGCATCACTATTTTAGCCAGGTTCTTGTCAAATTCTTCAGCATCGAGATTTTCATAACAGATGGGGCAAATAAAATTTACCACTTCACCCTCTTCAAAGTTGTTATAGGTTGGGTGCATTTTTACACTATAATCTCCAAGTTCAGGACTGATCAGCACAAGGCCTGATTTTCCTTTAGTGGTTTTGGTCAAAAAAATGATACTGTTGGATACTCTTAGGTGTCCCTGACAGTGCGGGCATAAAAAGTTTATCATGATTAAAAATTTTTTAAAGTTTTAAGGTATCAAATGTATAAATAAAATTGCAGACGGGGCCTCATTTTCATTAAATATTTTCACCTTTTAGCCTTAAGGCAGAAAAACACTGATGAAATTTTCTTAATAAAGACCTTCAACAAAGCATTTCACAGCATAAAGTGTTTTATCTCTTGCTTCAAGGTAACCCATGTGGGCGATATCATGCAGCAATAAAGCCACTGTATCCTTTGGCATTGCCAATTGTTGTAAAATGACATCAAATGTAACACGGGTATCCTGTTTGCCTGCAATGAAAAGAACTGGGAAGCACGCATTTTCCAATATGCTTCTTCTATCTTCCCTGACCATCATTCCTTTTTGTGCAGCAACAATTGATTGTCTGCTCATAGCATTAGCTTTCTGAATCAAATTGCTGATTTCATCTTCCAGAAGTTTTCTATTACCCGAAGCAAAAAGATCGGGAATAAAGCTCATGATAAACTCTGTATGGTTGTTTTCAATGGCCTCAATTGTTTTTGCCCTGCTTATTTTACCCTGAGGAGTATCACTGAAAGACGAAGAGTGAAACAATCCCAATCCTCTTAAATAATGCGGAAATTTTTCAGCAAATGCAAGAGTAACATAACCTCCCATTGAATGCCCGATTATCACACATTTTTCAACATTTTCTTTGTCAAGCACAGCTTTTACCAAATCTGCCATAAGCTCCATTGAATGTGTGTCACCAACACAATCGCTGCCTCCATGACCAGGTAGATCAATGCAAATAACTTTAAAATCCACACTTAATTCTGCTGAAAAATCATCCCAGATTTCAAGTGTTTCAGTAAAACCGTGAAGAAACACAACAGTGTGCTGATTTAATTTTCCTTCTACGGCATAGTGTATCCGTGAATTATTAAAAATAATCTCCATAAAATTTTTACTTTAGATTTTATCTCTGAATTTGAATGATACCTTATTTAAAAAGTCCTTCAACTTCTTCAATAGTCTTGGGAATTGGTTTACCAAGAACTTTATGTCCATCATCAGTTACAAGCACATCATCTTCAATTCTGATCCCGCCAAATCCCAGATATTCTGCCACCTTATCATAGTTGATAAATTCGGTGAATTTTTTTTCTGATTTCCATAAATTGAACAAATCAGGAATGAAATAAATTCCGGGTTCAACTGTAATAACAAAACCGGGTTGCAGTCTTCTTCCCATTCTCAGATAAGCAGTACCGAACTGATCGCTTGGGCGAACTTCATCATCATAGCCAACAAAAATTTGTCCGATATCTTCCATATCATGAACATCAAGCCCCATCATGTGACCCAACCCGTGAGGCAGGAACATTGCATGCGCTCCGGCCTTTACAGCTTCATCAACATCACCTTTCATCAATCCAAGATACTTCAAACCTTTTGCAATTACTTTGCATGACAGCAAATGGATACTTTGATAAGTCACTCCCGGTTTTATTGCATCAATAGCTGCAAGCTGTGAGTCAAGGACAATCTGGTAAATCTCTTTTTGTTTCTGTGTAAATTTTCCGTTTACAGGAACAACACGCGTATGATCGGTAGCATAACCGTTGGGTGTTTCAAAACCAGCATCAATCAATAAAAGATCTCCATCTTTCATTTGATTATTGTGATAATGTCCGTGCAATATTTCACCACGAACAGAAAGGATGGTCGGGAAGGACAGAGAACCATTTTTTGCACGTGCAATGCCTTCCATTTTTCCTGCAACTTCGTACTCAAACAAACCCGGCTTTGCCATTTTCATAGCTGTTGTAAACATTTTGTAAGCCGTTTTCATTCCATTTTCAATTTCTTTTATTTCTTCTCTTCCTTTTAGTGAGCGAAGTTTCACCACGACATTGATAAGTTCCGGTGAAGCATTTTCTTTCAGTTTTCCAAAAGGAATATCCAGAGAAGTATTCAACAATATCTGGTTGTTTGGATGATAAGGAGGCAGAAAATGAATTTTGCGATTTTGTGTTTTTGCATTTTCCAAATATTCGGATAGTTTTGAAAATGGTGCACATTCAGCTACTCCGACATTTGTTATTTTATCTTTTAGCAAAGGCAATGGACCTGTCCAGATCACATCTTCAATGTCCACATCATCTCCGAAAATAATTTCTTTCTTATTGTCTAAATCAATAATTGCAGCCAATCCCGGCTCATCAATTCCGAAGAAATAGAGGAAAGAACTATCCTGCCTGAAATGGTAAACATTCTGGGGATAATTCATTGGCAATTCAGTATTGCCTAAAAATAAAAGGATGCCTTTTTTGAATTCTTTTTTCAGAAGCTTCCTTCTTTTGGTGTAAATTTTTGCGTCAAACATAATTTTGTTGTTTAATTATTTTACTGTTTAATTACTATTTTGCTTTGCTTTTTTATTATTAAAAAAGCAACTTAATATTCTGTCCATTTCAAACGTACAAATCTTTTCGTTAGTATCGAACAAAAATATTATTTTACAAACTTAAAAAGACATTAATTTCAAGTAATTTGATACTTATTTGCTGCCCCTGATACTATCAAGCAGGCTACACTTCAAACCCTCTGCATTATACTAAAATTAGTTTCAGTGTGCCATCAATCTTTCAATTTCTTCAATTTCTATTGGAAGGTGAGCCATCAGGTCAATGTTTCCATTTTCAGTTATCAGAATATCGTTTTCAATTCTAACCCCGATTCCTTCTTCATTGATATAGATACCAGGCTCGCAGGAAAACACCATTCCGGGTTGCCACACATCCTGTTTCGTTCCCACATCGTGTACATCAAGTCCCATGAAATGTGAAGTGCCATGCATGTAGTACTTCATGTACAAAGGTTTTGCAGGGTCCTGATTTTTCACATCTTCTTCTGTAAACAAACCGAGTCCGATGAGTTCTTTTTCCATCACTTTACAAACCTGTGCATGGTATTTATCAATTGTAGTCCCCGGCATCATCAATTTCTTTGCTTCCTTCATCACGCGCAGACAAGCATTGTAAACTTCTTTCTGACGATCGGTGAATTTACCATTTACTGGAATTGTACGCGATAAGTCACCGGCGTAATTGGCATATTCTGCACCAAAATCGAGCAGCAGCAAATCTCCGCTTTTACACTCCTTATTGTTTTCAATATAATGCAACACACAAGCCCCAGGTCCGGAAGCTACGATAGGATAATAGGCATGACCATTGGCCCTGTTGCGAATGAATTCATGAGTAATTTCAGCTTCTACTTCGTATTCCATCACTCCGGGTTTCACAAAATTCAATACTCTGTCAAACCCTTTTGCAGTTATATCAATGGCCTCTTTAATTAATTCAATCTCTACCGGCGACTTTGTCAGTCGGAGTTTACTCACAATTGGCGCTGAGCGTTCATATTTATGAGCAGGAAACTTTTTTGTCAGATCATGGTTAAACCGAAAATCACGGCACGGAACCGGATTTGAATAGCGGGGATTTTCGTTTGCATTCAAATAGACATACTCACACAATGACATCATTTCTTTTAATGCAGATTCAAATGTGTCGAACCAGAAAACATTTTTTATTCCGGAGGCAGCAGTGGCTTCATCTTTTGAATACTTTTTGCCGTACCACACTGCAATATGTTCATTGGTTTCCTCAAGGAACAAAGCTTCGCGATATTTTTCAATAGGGCAATCAGGGAAAAGTATTAAAACACTTTTTGCCTGATCAATTCCTGATAGGTAAAAAAAATCGGAACTCTGGCGGAATGGATATTCCTGATCACCATTACGTGGCATCTCATCATTTGAATTAAAGATTGCCAAAGCGTTTGGTTTTAATTCTTTTCTGTAACGTTCTCTGTTTAAGACAAACAACTCTTGATTAATTGGTAAATATTTCATAATTTCTGTGTTGGTTAATAAAAGG
>Ga0073936_10003028_pt1 | contig 24470 bp, 23 predicted proteins | sample AliMusrvi5mmetaG_FD_87041 | JGI IMG/M metagenome (GOLD analysis project Ga0073936, IMG submission 87041) | Freshwater lake bacterial and archeal communities from Alinen Mustajarvi, Finland, to study Microbial Dark Matter (Phase II) - Alinen... | ecosystem: Environmental > Aquatic > Freshwater >... | reverse complement strand
GGGTTGGGGGCGGCCACGGCCAGGGGAGCGGGCGCGGCGGGCTGGGGTGAGGCATCCAGGGCCTGCATGGCGGCCTCGCTCTCCCAGTACTGCTTCTGGACCTGGATGTTCTGCCGCAAGGCCTTGTCCCTCTCGGTCGCGTAGGGGTTCTCTGCGGCGTAGGCATCGGCCACGCGCCGCCAGGCCAGGTGCTTGGCGTCGGCCTTGAGCCCAGGGTCCTTGGACAGCTTGTCGGCCTCGTCCACAGCCTTTCTCAAGCCCTCCTGCCAGTCGGCCCACTGCTTGCGCACGGCCTGCTCAGCGCGCTTCTGCTCCTCTGCGCGGCTGCGGATGTCGTCCAGGCTGAGCCCGGCCTTGGGCGGTTCCTGCAACTTCGTGGCCTGGGCGTTGGCCGAGGGGCCAAGGGAGGCCGCCTGCGCGCCGCCAGCAAAGGAGAACTGGCCGATGAGCGAGCTGGCCTCCCAGGGCACCTGCTTCTTGGCCGATTCCTGGGCCACGCCCATGCGCACGCGCTTGAACAGCTCCTCCACGGAAAGGCCCGGCGTGGCGATGTTGCGCAGCAGGTGCTGGGTGTACAGGCCGTTTCTGTCGTTGCCGTCGGAAGCGGTCCTGCCCGGGGAGGTGGCGTAGGCGATGAGCGAGCCCGTGGGCGCGTCCATCTTGGCCAGGCCCGGATCAGCGGAGCGGAAGCTGCGGGCAAAGGGGTTGTTGCGGCAGGCGTCCAGGATCACGAGGTTCAGCCCGTTGCCCGCGTCCTCCATCTTGCCCAGCACCAGCCCGGCGTCCAGGCAGCCGAAGCGCACGTCGCTCTCGCTCTGGATCACGGCGTTCACCGGCACCAGGTAGTTGTTGCCCGCCACCTGCACGCCGTGCCCGGCGTAGTAGAACAGACCCATGCCGCCCTGGCGCAGCCGGAGCCCGAACTCGCGCACCGCCGTCTCCATCTGCTGCATGGAGGCGTCCTTCAGGAGCATGACCTCGAAGCCCAGCCTCGCCAGGGCCGCGGCCATGTCCGTGGCGTCGTTGACCGGGTTTTTCAGCGGGGCCGTTGGGTAGGCCCCGTTGCCGATGACCAGGGCCAGGCGGCGCTCGGCCTGGGCCGGGGCGGCCAGACCAAGCAGGAGGATGGCGAGGAGCAGCAGGGGGAGGAGCAGCAAGAGGGGGGTGCGACGCATGGTGTGTGCCTCCGGTTCCTCCAGTGGATAGCAGAACTGCCCAGGAGGGCAAGACTTTCTGTTCCGCCCGCGCTCCGGCGCACCGGGTGTTGCGGCAGAGTCCTCGCTTCGGCTTGGCGCGGCCTGACCCTAGGGTCTGTTTCCAAAAGATGGATTTTGTTTCCTGGCGAAGAGGGAGCCAATTTTGGGGCCAGTGGGTGTACTCTTGCGGTACAGCCCTGGACAAAAAATGGCTCGCTCTGATGCCCAGGCACCGTCCAGGGGGTGAAAGACGCTTTTAGAAACAGGCCCTAGTGTCGCTGGCGCGGCCCCCCCCGTGTCGCGGGCGTCAGGACCCTGGCCGCCAGCCCGCCTCCAGGGCGCAGAGCACGATGCGCGCACAGGCCTCGGCGTCGGCCAAGGCGTCGTGGTGCTGCGTAAAGGCAATGCCCAGGTGCTGGCAGAGGTCCGGCAGGCGGTTTTTGGGCTGGCCCCACAGCCTGCGGCCTATTTTCAGGGTGCAGTGGGCCGTGAGACCCGGCGGGGCGATGCCTGCGGCCAGGCAGCAGGCCCGGAGCACCGAAAGGTCAAAGGGCGCGTTGTGCGCGGCAACGAAATCCACGCCGAGCAGCAACGGCGCAAGCTCCGGCCAGACCCCGGCAAAGGGGGGCGCGCTGCGCACCATGTCCCAGGTGATTCCGTGCAGCTCCACGAACATGGGCACAAAGCGCTTGCGGGGCGGGCGGATGAGCGAGTGGAAACGCTCGGCGACCTGGCCGCCGCGCACCACCACGACCCCCACGGAGCAGGCGCTGTCCTGCTTGAAGTCGGCGGTCTCGAAGTCCATGGCGGCAAAGGAGGTCATGCTCCGCCGCGCCCTGCTCCACTCCCGGCCCCGCCCCCAACTCCGTGCCCAGCACCCCTCATGGACAGGGCGATGCGCCCGCGCTGCAAGTCCACCTCGACCACGCGCACCAGCACCTCGCGCCCCACGCTGACCACCTCGGCCGGGTCGGCCACGAAGCGATCCGCCAGCTGGCTCACGTGCACCATGCCGTCGCGGTGCACGCCGATGTCCACAAAGGCCCCAAACTTGGTCACGTTGGTCACCAGGCCGGGCAGCTCCATGCCGAGCCGCAGGTCCTCGATGCAGTTGACGCCCTCGGCAAAGGCAAAGGCGCTGAAGCCCGCGCGCGGGTCGCGCCCCGGCTTGTCCAGTTCGGCCAGGATGTCCTTCAGCGTGGGCAGGCCCGTGTCCTGGTCCAGGTAGTCCTCCAGGCGCACGCGGGCCCGGGCTGCCGGGTCGGCCAAGAGCTCCGGCACCGCGCACTTCACGTCCCTGGCCATGCGCTTGACGAGCGCGTAGCGCTCCGGGTGCACGGCGCTCTGGTCCAGGGGCTCGGCCCCGCGCACGCGCAGAAAGCCCGCCGCCTGCTCAAAGGCCTTGGGCCCCAGGCGCTTGACCTGTTTCAGGGCGTCGCGCGTGGGGAAGGGGCCGTGCCCGCCCCGGTGCTCCACGATGTTTTTCGCCAGCACCGGGCCCAGGCCGGAAACGTGGGTCAGCAGCTCCTGGCTGGCCGTGTTCACGTCCACCCCCACGGCGTTGACGCAACTCATGACCACGTCGTCCAGCGCCCTGCGCAGGCCCGCCTGGTCCACGTCGTGCTGGTACTGGCCCACGCCGATGGACTTGGGGTCCAGCTTGACCAGCTCGGCCAGGGGGTCCATGAGCCGCCGACCGATGCTGACCGAGCCGCGCACGGTCAGGTCCAGGTCCGGGAACTCCCGCCGGGCGGTCTCGGACGCGGAATAGATGGACGCCCCGGCCTCGTTCACCAGCACCACGGGCAGGCCGAGGCCCAGCTCGCGCGCAAAGGCCTCGGTCTCGCGCCCGGCGGTGCCGTTGCCGATGGCGATGGTCTCGACCTTGTGACGGGCGCAGAGGTCCTTGACCGTTGCGGCGGCGGCCTGGCGCTGCGCGGGCGAGGTCGTGGGGTAGATGGTGGCGTGGTGCACGAGCGCCCCTTGGGCGTCGAGCACGGTGAGCTTGGCCCCGGTGCGGAAGCCCGGATCAAGCGCCAGCACGCGCTTTTGCCCCAGGGGCGCAGCCATGAGCAGCCCGCGCAGGTTGGCCGCGAACACGCGGATGGCCTCGGCGTCGGCCCTGGCCTTGACCTCGGCCCTGGTCTCGGCCTCCATGGACGGGCCGAGCAGACGCTTTACCCCGTCGGCCAGGGCAACGGCGACCTCCAAAGCATCAGGGCCCTTGCCGCGCAGGAAGGCCCGCCGGGCCAGGTCCAGCACGTCATCCTCGGCCGGGCGCAGGCGCAGGGACAGGTGGCCCTCGGTCTCGCCCCGGAACATGGCCAGGGCGCGGTGGCCGGGGACGGACCGCAGCGGCTCGTCCCAGGCGAACCAGTCGCGGAAGGTCGCCCCGGCCTCCTCATGGCCCTTGGCCACCTTGGACTGGAACCGGCCCCGGCGCAGGAACAGCTCGCGCACGCCTGCGCGCAGGCGCGGGTCCTCGGCCATGGCCTCGGCGATGATGTCCCGCGCGCCTGCCAGGGCGGCGTCGAGATCGACAACGTCTTTGGCCGCGTCCACAAAGGGCTTGGCCAGCAGCCTGGGGTCGCGGCCCTGCTGGAGCATGAGGGCCTTGGCCAGGGGTTCGAGCCCGCGCTCGCGGGCCAGCATGGCGCGCGTGCGGCGCTTGGGCCGGTACGGCAGGTACACGTCCTCCAGCCGGGCCTGGTCCTGGGCGGCATCCAGGGCGGCTTGCAGCTCCGGGGTCAAGAGACCGCGCTCGACCAGGGACGCGAGCATGGCTGCGCGCCGCTTGTCCAGCTCGGCCAGGTCCTCCAGCCGGTCGCGGATGGTGGCGATGGCCACCTCGTCCAGCTCGCCCGTGGCCTCCTTGCGGTAGCGGGCCATGAAGGGCACGGTGGCGCCCTCGGCCACCAGTTTGGCCACGGCGGCCACCTGGGCCACGGACAGGGACAGCTCCCCGGCGATGCGGGGGCAATACGCTTCATTCACGGCGCTGTATCCTTGCTGTTGTCTCAGGCCGACGGTGGGCCAGGGGGCTCAGTCCTTTTCGGCGTTGGCCACGGCCTGGGCAGCGGCCTCGGCGTCGGCCTCGGCGTCGGCCTCCTCCTGGCAGGACACGCAGCGTTCGGCGTCCGGCACCCTGGCCAGGCGCGCGGCGGGCATCTCCTCGCCGCACTCCCTGCACCTGGGCGTGCCGTCGCTCATGTCCGGCCCCAGGCCGCGCGGCCGGTGGCTCACGGCATCAATGGCCGCCTGCCTGGATTTCGCCTCTGCCGCTTGGGAATCGTCGACGTTGTCGGCCATGGTTCTTCTCCTGGTGCGCCAGCGGCGCGTCGAGGCGTTTGATGAGGCCCTGGGCTCCGCGCAGCGCGCAGGCAGACCTTGGCGCGGCGCGCTGGCCAGGGCCGCCTGTGTGGCCGGGCCTGGCGCCCCGTGCGCCTGTGGTGTTTCTAACACAGGTTCGGGCAACAGGACAGAAGCGCCGGGCATATTTCCGGGGCGCGCCAGCAGGCGGTTCTATGGGTTGGTTCATGGGCGGGTCTACGGGCGGCACAGCGGGCGGCGGGACGAGAATCAGCCCGGCGCGTGCTCCAGGTTGAACTGGCGGACCCAGCGCGCATACATGCCCCAGGACCAGGCGGCGCGGCAGGCGCTGAACGTCCAGCCGCAAAACCGCACTGTATAGGTGCTTAAGCTGCCGCCGGGGTCGTTCATGTCAAAGGCGTCCGGCTCGGACAGGAACACGGGGTCCAGCATGAACATGGAGCAATCCTTGTACAGATGCCGGGCCTCGTCCAGGGGAACCCCGGCGATGGAGCGGCCAAGGGTGAGGTACAGGCGCTTGGCCCGGTCGATGCCCTGGCTCACGCGTTGGGCAAAGAGCTTGTCGTCCGTCAGGCCCGTTCGTGTGCGCTGCTGGTCCAGCAAGATCTCCAGAGTCTTGGCGCGGTGGTCGAGAGGGCTGGCGCCGGGAAGGTCTCCATGCAGCGGGGAAGCGGAGCCCCCGGCAACGGTCGCCGACAGGGAACCCGGCCCGGAGAGCGGCCCAGAGGACTGGGCAGACCAGACATCGGCGCGGGCAAGCTCGGCCAGCCCCGCCACCAACACCGTCGCCAGCAACACCGGCAGCAGTGCCATGCGCATGCTTCGCCTGACTGGACACCCGGAATGCGCAGGGCCTTTCCGCATCATATCAATATCTCTGATTTCAAAATCAAAATTCACAGAAATATTTTTCTTGCTCATTCCCGCGCTCAATTCATATTTTCCAATAATTATACGACTTGCCCTGGGACTTCTATAATACCCCATCAGCGTTGTCAATGCAAAACTCGTGCGGGCCGGGCTTTGTGCGGCCAGGGCAGGGGGGCGCTCGCTTGGTGTCCAGACACGGCGTCCTGTCGGCGTTCGGGTGCGGCTTTGCCTGTGGCTGGAGGAGGAGGATGCTTGGACTCACGCCTGAGGACGCTGGCTCCGTGCTGGTCGCCCTCGCGGTTGCGGTGGACGCGAACACGGCGGCAGTTGAAGCCAACGGCGGATTTTCGGCCAAAGTAGTACAGGGGTAGTACAAAATGGCGAGGGCAAAGAAAAAGGGCTTGCGGTTTAACCCGTAAGCCCTTGAATTCTCTGGTGCCGAGGGAGAGAATTGAACTCCCCACACGGGGATTTTCAGTCCCTGAAGTATTCTTTCACTTGGCATCATATCATGCCACATTATGTCTTGATTTTTCAGTTAAAATGAGCCACTTTTGTCACGTGGCATCACGTCTTTCACACGCGAAGTCACCGGGATTGGTTGCACAAGAGTTGCACTAACGGAGGAGGGGGGAGCATGGCAAAGTGGGTGAACTGCTCGAAAGGGGTCCGCTACCGTGAGCACGAGACTCGTCGGCACAACAAACGTGCCGACCGCTACTACATGCTAACGTACAAGCGCGACGGAAAAACCACGAGCGAGGGCATCGGCTGGGCCAGTGACGGCCACACGCAGGCCGAGGCGGAGGACCTCATCGAGGCCCTCCGCAAGAACTGGCGGTCAGGCAAAGGGCCACAATCGCTTCGGGAAATGCGGGGTGAAGAAAGGGACAAGGTGAAGGCGTCCAAGGAACAGGCAGAAGCGAAGGCCAAGCAGGAAATCACTCTCGCCGAGTACTGGACGTCGCACTATCTGCCGACCGGAAGAGGTAAAAAAGTTGACAGTAGCTGGAGAAAAGAGCTTGAGCATTACAAAAATTGGATAGCGCCCATTCTGGGCGGCGTCCCAATCATAAATATTGAAGTTACCCACTGGGATACACTCGTCAAGGCAGTGCGCGATGCAAAGCGTACCCAGCGAAGTGTCGAATATATTGCCGGGACCTTGCGCCACATTCTTCGCCATGCTCAAGCCCGCAAATTCCCATGTGAAATTCCCAAGGCAAAGACAATCGATGCAACAGCTCCGCAAGACAATCAGCGAGAGCGCGTGCTGACGCCAAAAGAGGAGTCAGATTTGCTTGAAGCCTTGCGGAGCCGTGACATCCGGGTCTTCCGTGTCGTGCAATTTGCCATGTTGACCGGGTGCCGTTTAGGCGAAGTCCTCGGCCTTGAGTGGGGTGCTGTCAACCTTGACAAGGCATGCGTTACGTTCAAGAAAACAAAGAACAAAGAAAGTCGCGACGTTTACTTGGGGAAAGTTCTGATGTCCATGTTTGCGGACATGCGCGAAGAAATGAGGCTCAAGGAAGGTGATAACCCCGCGGCGAATGAGTTCGTATTTTTAAACGAGCGAGGGAAGCCGTGGACATCTGTCCCCGGAGCATTTCTCGACACGGTGAAGAAACTTGATCTCAACAAGGACCGTAACCGGCTGGACCGTGTCAGCTTTCACACAACGCGGCACACAGCGGCGACCGAGCTTGCTGATGAAATTGATATCCGCTCAATGATGGAGCTGTTTGGGTGGAAACATGTTTCAATGGCTGTAAGGTATATCCACCCAGACAAAGACGCTTTACGCCGGGCCGCATCTCGACTTGAGGGTCGGTCGGTAGTTGAGAAGGACGATGTCGAGGCTTGAGATAGTCGGGTGTTTGGGTAGGGGGAACTTATGGCGTTTCTGGAAGAGGGATCCGAAGAGGCTTGGCTCTATCAGCGCGAGCTTGAGAAACGCTGGCCCGGCATCCGGCCTGAGCAGTTTATTTCTCTCATTTGGGTGGAGAAGGCACTAAATTTATACGTAAAGCCGGCGACATCCGACCGCATCGTGCAAAATGCAGCCGGCGGAGAAGCTGGCTATGCGTTTAAACTTGAAGAGGTTCTGGCCGTTGAACGCCAGCATCCTGAATTTCTTTTTCCGCCGTCAGACGGTTCTGGCCCAGCGCTTGGCTTGGGGTGCACGCCCCCGCCGGGCTACACGTATACCGGGCCAGTCGTCTCTGTAGACGACCTGCTTCATCGATGCCTTGGGTTGACTCCTGAGGCGCTCGAACAACTCATTATGAATGGGCGACTTCAACCGTACAACCTGCTCCGGCAAGAAGCGGGTAAGAACGGAGCGCCTTCCGCGGTGATCATGAACCCGGACAGTTGGAAGGTGGACCCTGGCTTGCTCGCCCGCCACCTCTATCAAACGAAAAAGATAGTTTTTTTAGAGCGAGACGTTGAAGTAATCCTACAGTGGTACCCCCACCTTGCGTCTCCCAAGGATGTCCCAGCCAACCTCCCGCCCAAAGAGGTCGTCCACACGTTGCGAGCCATGGGGCTCAAAGACCGTGCGGAGTTAGCCGATGAACTCGATAAGCGGTTTCAGGGTAGCGCGAGGCTGACCCATCACGCACTAGGAGCGGCCCTTGCCGACGCAGGTGAAAGTACCGACGCCGACGCGAACTGTCAGCGAGGCAGGCGTGCCCGGAAACGTTCCGCGAAGCAGAGAAAAGAACCGTAAACTCAAATTGTCCCCCCTGTCCCCCCCAATTCCCACGAATTGTCCGTAGACTTGTCCACGCAACATCCTGTTTTTTCTTCCTCAAGCGCCAGAATCCGCCGGGGTGATCAGCACCTCGGGTAGCGGTTGGCGTAAGGAAGGAAATGGACATCGACGCATATTCGGAGCTTGAAAGGACGCTCCCACCTGTCTTCGCTCGCACGGAAGTGCCCCGCCTTTTCCCCGGCATGATTTCGCCGGGGCGTCTCGCGAATCTTGACTATCAGGGTCTCGGCCCGCGCAAGGTGACTCTTGGTCGCAAGGTCGGCTACACCCGCGCCGACTTCATCGACTGGATGCGCAAGCGCAATGAGGAGGTCATCTAATGAACCTCCTCATCCTCCGTCTCATCATCAACTTCTTCATCGGCTTCGAGTTCGGCATTGCCGACCTCCCCGCAAACGGCCGGCGGCGCGTGTGGACGCGTCCCGCTTTGCCGTCCGTGTTGGACTACTTGAGCGCGATGAACGCCGCCGACCGACACATCTTTATGCGCCCGACGCCCGAACGTGAACCCTATTTCATGCTTCATGACGACGCAAATGTGGCCGCGCTCCTCCGGTACTATGGGTTCAATGCCGCGCGGCGTCCGGCGTGGGCCATGTCCGGATGCCTCATTATCGAAACCAGTCCGGGCAACTATCAGGTGTGGGTGCGGCTTGCGGCACCGGCATCGCCGGAAGAGAAAAAGCAGTGGCTTGAGTACGTCGGTTCTGACCCCGGTGCCGCCCCGCGGCGGCGCTGGGGCCGTGCGCCTGGCTGGCGGAACGTGAAAGAAAAGCATCGCCAGCCCGACGGAACGTTTCCGCTTGCGAAGCTCATTTGGGTCAATGCTACCCCCGTTGAGAGCATTGCGGCTTTGCTTGCTCCGCAGAATGCGCCGCGTCCTGCCGCGCCTCGTCGTGCCGCGCCGCCGCGGCGTCAGCTTCCTGAACCGACCATCGAGGACCGCGCGCGCTTCGACAAGGGCGACAACAGTCGCGCGGACATGAGCTGGTGCTTGTCGCTTCTTCAGCGCGGGCACGCTCCCGAGGCAGTGCGCGCGGCGCTCTTCAGGGCTCGCGAAGTCATCGGTTGGCACCACCACAACCCGGCCGACTACGTCGAGCGGACCGTCCGCAACGCCGTCGCATATCTGGGGCGGAAGTAGCCATGCTGCAGAACCCCAGAGACATCGCCGGAGAGACCACCCCGGCCCTGTTCTGCGGCACTCACCCACGCGGCGGCCAGCTCGGGCCTCTGGAGGGCAAACAGACCCCTTCCTCGTGCGTGTGTGCCCCGCAGGGGCCCCGTCCGGTGGGCACTGCGCTGGCGGCGGTCGGGCAGGGAGTACGCGCACCTCACAGAAGAAAGGTGAATATTAAGATCTTATCACATGCCCCCCCAAGGGGGGAGTGTGATGGATCTGGACTCAAGGGCTGGGCAGAGGTGGCTGTCGAGAAGGAGAGTCGTGCCCCTCCTTGAAGAAAGGTGAATTTAAGATCTTATCACATGCCCCCCCAGGGGGGGAGTGTGAAAGATCCTCCAAGGCACCATGGATAGGATCCAGCACCAGCAGAACAAGGAGAAACGAACACATGAACAAGGAACAGATGGCCGCACATGTCGCGGAACTGGCGAAAGCCAACAACATCCACATCTACTGGTCGTCGCACAGAGGGTGCGCCTTCCGCAAACTCACGACGGTGAAAATCCGACCGGTCCGCTCGGCGGTGACATACGCCGTCGCGCTTCATGAACTCGGGCACGTGCTCGGCCCGATGCAGACGGGAAGACGCCTGTTCATGGAGGCAGGGGCGTGGCTTTGGGCGCGCGATAACGCCTCTGTCTGGACCGATGCCATGACCCGCATGATGGTCAAGTGTCTGCGTTCTTACGAACGCACCTATCGCCACCTGGCGAAAAGGCGTCCCGGCAATCCCCCCGTGTTCCCGCCTGAAGGCCATGACTTCTGGCGGCTGATCGAACTGGGCGAGCGCCTGAAGTAGGCGTCGGCAGGACCAGCGGATTGCCGCTTCCATCCAACTTCAACCGACAAAGGAACGCGAACATGAGCGACTACAAGATCCGCGAGTTCAGCACTCGCATGTATCCGACGGAGCAGTTCATCTACAACTGTCCGCTCCTCCTCAACAACCACGTCGTGGAGCGGCTGGAAAAGGCCGGACTTCTGCCGCTGACCGACTTCCCGCGGTTCTACCGGGCAACCAATCGGTTTCCGGTTTCGACCTCTGAACGGCTGTGCCTGCAGTTCGCCATGTCTCTCGACTGGAACCCGAAGCACACCGTCAACATCGGTTTCATCCGGGGCACCATCGGCGACAGGGGGACTCTTGAGCTCATGGCGAAGTGGATCATGAACGGTTCGAAGTGGTAGGCGGCAAGCCGTAACTGACGCGGGCAGGAACCCGCAGAACCATAACCGCCGCGGGCCGCAAGCCCGATGGCGAATGAGGGAGAAGGGGTCGCACCCGCTCCCTCTCGCCATATGTCTGGCAATATTGGGCGTCATTCTGTACAGTTCAGGCCGTACCTGCCCGCTCCGGGTGAGGTGCCTGCCGCCTGAAACAGAAGGACTCCCGATGCCCACGCTACACTGGCTCACTCGCGAAACCGACCTGAAGCTCTCCGGCCTTGCCCCCTATCGGCTCCTTGAGGCCGTCGACGAGCTCTCTTACGGCGACCTGTCCACCGGCAACATGCTCATTCAGGGCGACAACCTCGACGCCCTCAAGGCCCTGCTCCCGTATTACGCGGGGGCGGTGAAGTGCATCTACATCGACCCGCCGTACAACACCCGAAGCGCCTTTGAGCACTACGACGACAACCTTGAGCACACCCAGTGGCTTTCGATGATTTACCCGCGTCTTGAGCTCCTGCGAGAGCTGATGGCCGAGGACGGTTCCATCTGGATTTCAATTGACGAGCGGGAAGCGCACTACCTCAAGGTTATCTGCGATGAAGTTTTCGGGAGGCAGAATTATCTGACGACCATTACATGGCAAAGAAAGTATAGCGTAAGCAACAACTTCAAGGGCATTGCCACCATCTGCGACTACATCCTCGCCTTTTCGAAGAGCCCGAATTTCAAGAATAATCTATTGCCCAGAACCGAAGAGTCTGCGGCAAGGTATGCGAACCCGGACAATGACCCCCGTGGTCCGTGGAAAGCCGTGGACTACCTGAATCAAGCATCGCCAGAAAAGAGAAGGAATCTGTGCTATGACATCATCAACCCCAACAACGGGGCAGTGATCAAAAATACGAGCAAGGCGTGGAAGTATGACCCTGAAACCCACCGAAAGCATGTCGACGAAAATCGAATTTGGTGGGGCCGCAACGGCACGAACACTGTCCCCGCCCTCAAATTATTCCTTGCAGAGGTCCGCGATGGGATGACCCCCCACAATTGGTGGCCACACGAGGAGGTCGGCCACACCGATGAGTCGAAAAAGGAAATGATTTCATTGTTTGGCCCGACAAACGTATTTGATACGCCGAAGCCTGAACGGTTACTGCACCGGGTACTGCAAATTGCGACAAATGAAGGGGACATGGTTCTGGACTCCTTCCTCGGTTCCGGCACCACCGCCGCCGTTGCCCAGAAAATGGGCCGCCGCTTCATCGGCATCGAAATGGGAGAGCACTCTGTTACGCACTGTGCCCCTCGCCTGCGCAAGGTGGTCGACGGCGAGCAGGGCGGCATCTCCGAGGCCATGAGCTGGCACGGCGGCGGCGGCTTCCGGTTCTACAAGCTTGGCGACCCCATTTTTGACGAGGACGGGAGCGTGCGGCAGGGCATCACCTATGCCCAACTTGCCGCCCATGTCTGGTTCTCCGAGACCAAGACGCCCTTGGCCAGCAAGCCGGACACGCCGCTTCTTGGCGTCCACAACGGCACGGCCTATTACCTGCTGTTCAACGGCATCCTGAAAGACAAGAGCGTGGGCGGCGGCAACGTGCTCACGGCGAAGATTCTGGAGGGTCTGCCGCCGCATGACGGCCCGAAGGTCATCTACGGCGAGCGGTGCCTGTTCGGCTCCGGACGCCTCAAAGAAGAGCGCATCACGTTCAAGCACACCCCCTACGACATCAAAGGCCGATAGAGGAGCGCCGACATGTTCACCCTGAAAGAATACCAGAAGCGCACCCTGTCCGCCCTTGAGCAGTACCTCACGTTTGCCCGCGTCGTCGGCCCGAAGGACGCCTTTGAGCGGTTCGTGAAGGCGAACCCGACGGACACGGTCAAGCAGACCTATGCCCACCGCTGGGAGCTCACGGAAGTGCCGTATGTCTGCCTGCGCCTGCCGACCGGCGGCGGCAAGACCCTGCTGGCCGCCCACAGCGTGGATATCGCCGGGCGCACGTTCATGGAGCGGGATTATCCCGTTGTCTTGTGGCTCGTGCCCACAAACACCATCCGCCAGCAGACGCTAGAAGCCCTCACCAACCCAGCCCACCACTACCGCGAGGCGCTGACGGCCGCCTACGGACAAGACCGGGTTGCCGTGTACGACATTTCGCAGATCGAGAGCATCCGCCCGAAGGATTTCTCCGAAAAGGCGTGCATCATCGTGGCGACCATGCAGACCCTGCGCGTGGCCGAGGGGAACAAGGAAGCCCGCAAAGTCTATGAGGACAACGAGAACTTCGAGCCGCACTTCACCGCCCTGCCAAACACCGCGCCCGGGCTGGACCGCAAAGACGGCAAGGTGGTGCTCTCTTTCGTCAACATCCTGCACCAGCTCAAGCCGCTGGTCATCGTCGACGAGGCGCACAAGGCCGTGACGGGATTGACCGGGGAAATGATGAAGCGCATCAACCCCGCCTGCGTGCTGGAGCTGACCGCGACGCCGGTCGAAAGCAACGTGCTTTTCCGGGTGTTCGCTTCGGAGCTCAAGGCCGAGGAAATGGTCAAACTGCCTTTCATGCTGACCGAGCATGAGAGCTGGGAGCAGGCCATAAACGGCGCGGTCCAGACCCGCCGCAAGCTCGCCGAACTCGCCCCGCAGGATACAGACAACTACATTCGCCCCATCGTGCTCATCCAAGCCGAGAAGAGCAACCAGAGCTACACGGTAGAGGTGGTGAAAAAACAGCTCATCGAGAACGAGGGCGTGTCGGAGTCGGAAATCGCCATCGCCACCGGCGAACAGCGCGAGCTCGACGACATCAACCTCTTCGACAAGACCTGCCCGGTCAACTTCGTCATCACCATCGAAGCCCTGAAAGAGGGTTGGGACTGCTCTTTCGCGTATGTGTTCTGCTCCGTCGCGAACATCCGCTCGGCAACCGACGTGGAACAGCTTTTGGGCCGCGTCATGCGCATGCCCTACGCCAAACGCCGGGCAATTCCCGAGCTCAATAACGCTTATGCCCACGTCATTTCGTCGTCCTTTGCCGAGGCCGCAGACGGGATGCACTCGCGTCTGATGAACATGGGCTTCCACGAGGAGGAGGCCGCGGCGAACATCGTCCAGCAAGTGCCGCTTCCGGGCGTCGACACCTCGACCATGCCGCTCTTCAAGGGCGAAGAGAAAACAGCGCCGCCGCTTTCGGTGGTGTTGCCTGCGGCGCCGGACCTCACGGCGCTGGACGAGGACACCCGCAAGGCCGTCACCGTGACGCCGAATGCGGACGGCTCGGTTCAGGTGGTGTGCGCCGGCATGGTCTCTGTCGAGCTTGAGGCGGCCATGGTCGCCGTCGCGCCGAAGCAGGAAGGAGAAATTCGCCGACACGTGGCCTTGCATCGGGCGAAGGTGCGCTCCGTGACGCCTCCAGCACCTGCCGACCTTGGCAAGGCGTTCGCCGTGCCAAGGCTTATGGTCGAGATATGGGGCGCGCTGGAAATCCCGGAGCCGGAAACAATCCTCCTCGCCACCGAATGGTCCCCGGTGAAGCCTCCCGTGCGCTTGGAGCCAGGCGAATTCGACTACGACGAAACAGCCCGCACTTTCCGCTTCGATTTGGAAGGGGAAAGGATGAAGTACGAGCTGGCGGAAGCGCAGGTCCAGCTTTCCCTGCTTGCAACGCCGACGGAGTGGGGCGAATTGGAATTGGCGCGCTGGCTGGACAGGCAATGCCGCCGCGATGATGTGCGCCAGGTCGACATGCTGGAGTTCTGCCGCCGGTGTGTCGCCTCCTTGCTTGAGCGCAAGGCGTTCCCCCTGGCCACCCTTTGCCGTGCGAAATACGGCCTTGCCGCCGCGTTGAAGGCAAAGCTGAATCGCCTGCGTACGCAGGGGCTCAAGGACGGATACCAACTCTTGCTTTTCAGCCCTCAAGCCAAGGTTGAGGCCAGTTTTACATACTCCCACAAGTACCCGGCTTCCGGCTACGCGGAGAACATCCCACCATATACGGGCGGCTACACGTTCAAGAAGCATTTTTACCGCCAAGTCCGAGGCCTGCAATCAAAGGGAGAGGAATTCGAATGCGCGCGCGTGCTCTCTGCCACCCCGCAGGTCGAATGGTGGGTGCGGAACATCGACCGTCAACCGGGGTCTTTCAGCCTGCCACTCTCCGACGGGAGGTTCTATCCGGACTTCGTCGCCCAGCTCACTGACGGGCGGCTCCTCGTCGTCGAATACAAGGGTGAGCACCTTGCCGGTGCAGACGACGCCAAGGAGAAGGAAAGCATCGGAGCCCTGTGGGAAGCGAAGAGCGGCGGAAAGGCGCTGTTCTTGATGGCCCTGCGGCAAGATGCGCAAGGCCGTGACGTGCAGATTCAGATCCAGGCGAAGGTCGTGAAGAGCTAGCGACCAGAGGACGCCGGGGCGTCCATCTCACGGGCTATACGCAGGTAAGTGACATGCGAAACAATAGGCAGGCCGAGTCGCTGATGCATTGCCAGCGGCATCCTGCGCCAGGACACGCCTTCGCGTCGAAGAGCGCGGACAACCGGCCAGAATTCCCTGATGCGCGCTGACGTGGCGTCTTTCATCGGCAGTAGACCCGCAGAACGCTCAAGCGATGGTGCCCGAGCCGCTCTGACGCTTCGCGCAGGGCGTCTTCGGACGTGAGCCCGGTCGCGACCGCCCGTGTGAGGAAGGCGCGCGCGTAGGAGTGCCGCAAGCCGTGCGATCCCCCCCATATGTCGCCCATTGCTCCTGCCGCTTGCCGGAGATCTTCGAGATAGGGCCTGTACGCGACCCTCATGCCGCCATCGGCGCGGAGATGTTCTGCGAGCGCGCGGTACACAGGCAGGGGCAGGAAAGCCGACCGTGGGAAGCCGCCCTTTCCTTCAACATCCACCCTGCCACACCGGGTGCCGAGCACGGGATCGACTGTTTCGCCACAGAGGTCTTGCCGACGAAGGCCAAGGGCTTCGGAGATGCGAAGGCCACCGCCGAGCTGGACACTGCCTACGAGCCGGTGAGCGCCGTTCTGGATAGCCTCCAGGACCGCGTCTGGTCGCATGTACGCACGTCGCTCCTGGTCGAGACGAGGGGCTTCGTGATTGAACTGCGCCCGCACTTCCTCGACCCCAGGCAAAAGGCGTGCGGCCGCAGGAATGCGCATCTTCCGCGGAGTTCGCATGAGCGCATTGTCGAGCTTGCCGAGCGCCGCGGCATACGTCCGCAAGGTGTTACACGACAGCCCCTGGGCGAGCTTCTCGCGGAGAAATGCAGAAGCGTGTTCAGGCCGTATATCTCGCACGTCGCTGACTCCACGCACCTGCGAGAATCGCGCGAAGTCGTCGCCAACGGCGCGGTATGCGTCATATGTGCGATATGAGCTAATGCCAGTGTTCGCGGCAATTCGTGAGGATGTCGCACCGATGCCGGAGGCCCGGAGATTGTCCCGCACATCGCCCTTTTCCGCAAATCGACTCTTGCCAATTGTGAGGATACGGCTTGCGGACCAAACCCCGCGGATTTGCGCGACGAGACTTCTGCCCATTTCGTCCTCGTTTGGTAAATCTAGCCAGTTGTGCCTGACGCATCCCGGCAACCCGTTTCGTGGGTGCAGAGCTCCGGCGTGAAATCGCCAAAGCATGAGCGTGTGGGATAGTCGCTCGACGCCTGCCTATGGGCGCAGGTGCTGTTATGAAGGAAGGGTGGGCAAGGGCGCAGGCTCGTCTAGCAAGCTTTCCCCTCTTCGATGCTTGCCAGCAAGGAGGTGCTGACCGGCGAAGAGTGCGCCCGTGTGCCCGTTGCGAAGGGTCCTCTTGTCCCAAGCATACGATCGCGGCGGTGGGGATTGCAAGGACTCAGGACAAAAAAGATGTAATCCGCATCATTTCGCCCTGCCTGCGCGTTTCGGTGCTCCTGTATATCCTGACGTGGACGCGGCTCCGGTTTGTATTCGACACGATTACAAACCGCATCAAGGCTTTGGGAACGGAGGAGCTACCATCAACGCGACCGGAGCATGGCACAGAACTGAAAGCATGCCTGTTAGGGTTGACGCGGGTCGCAATATAGAGTGACATGCGGCAAATCAGCCGCCATGGGGCCGCAATCGCTAACATTAAAATAATTAACCTTACGGGTTAATTATATTGACGTCGAGGTGGCCGAATGTTACTCTCTTTCAAGAACAAGAAGGTGGCGAAGTCTTTCAATGAGGAGGCGGAACTTGAACGTCTTCATGGGGCTTTGCGAGCAGGAAAAATTCGCCTTCGCCTTACCGAACTTCGAGCGGCCCAGAGCCTTGCGGATTTTTTGCCACCCAAAAGCGGACCAAGTCGGTGCCACGAGCTGACTGGTGGCAAGCGTGCCGGGCAATTGTCCGTTGATCTCGATCACCCTTACCGCCTCATTTTTATTCCCGACCATGACCCGATACCTAGGCGTAGCGATGGCGGCTTGGACTGGACTCAAGTGACGGACATCACGGTTTTGGGAGTGGAGAATACCCATGGGAAGTAGTGCTATGGATCAATATGTACCTGATTTTCTCGTAACTCCTGGGGCCGTGCTTGAGGAGTATTTGGAGCATCTTGCCATGTCGCAGTTAGAGCTAGCCGACAGGACAGGACTTGCCAAAAAAACTATCAATGAGGTGGTTCGGGGGAAGTCCCCCATAACACACGAAACCGCGCTCAAGCTTGAGTTGACCCTTGGGCGGCCCGCCCACTTCTGGACGAACTTGGAGCGGCAATATCAGGAAGACAGGGCCCGTTTGGCCGCAGAACAGAAATTTGCGGCTTCCGTTGGCTGGCTTGAACGTATTCCCGTTAAGGCGATGATTAGGTTGGGATGGATATTGAAGAAGGCAACTCCCTCCTTACAACTCGAAGAGGCACTCCGCTTCTTCGGCATTGCCTCCCCAGAGCAGTGGGAAACCGTTTGGCAAGAACACCAAGCCGTAGCCTATCGCCAGACCAAGCGCTTTGAAAAAAAAGAAGAAGCGGTGTCCGCGTGGTTGCGCCGTGGTGAAATTCTTGCCCAATACGTGGAGTGCGCTCCTTTCGATAAAAAACACTTTCTTGCAGTTTTAGACGAGATTCGATCGCTTACAACCGAGCAACCGGAGACATTTGTCCCTCGACTTCAAGCGCTCTGCTCCTCTGCGGGTGTGGCTGTTGTCTTTGTCCCGGAGTTGCCGAAGATAGGGGTATGGGGCGCAACCCGCTGGATAGGTGACAAGGCCGTCATCCAAATCAGCTTGCGCTATAAGAGCAATGATCATCTTTGGTTTACGTTCTTCCATGAAGCCGGCCATATCGTGAAGCATGGCCGGAAAGATGTTTTCATCGAGGGAGGGGGCGTATGCGATGCGAAAGAGCAAGAAGCCAACGAGTTCGCTTGCAACGCACTAATCCCAAAGGACAAAATCGCAAAGTTTTTGAAGCCCGGCCGCCCAACCCTTGAGGCCATTCAGCAATTTGCTTCTGAACTTGGGTTGGCTCCCGGAATCGTTGTCGGAAGGCTTCAGCATGACCAGATCCTGCCCCAACACACAGGCAACAAACTCAAAATCTTTTATTGCTGGGTGTAGTCATATTTCTTTGACGCCTCTTCCGCTCCTAGTAAGCACGGGAGGAAGGGAACACGCCGAGGCTTGTTTCCCCTGAGACGGGGGAAGTTGTGGCGAGTTTCAGCTGGCAACCCCCACCCTCCCGGCAGTGGGGTCTCCAAAGAGTCTTGGTTGGACGAAGGTTGCACAAGGGTTGCACAATTTAGCCCACAAAGAAAAAGGCCTTGCGAGTTTCCTCGTAAGGCCTTGATTCTTCTGGTGCCGAGGGAGAGAATTGAACTCCCCACACGGGGATTTTCAGTCCCCTGCTCTACCAACTGAGCTACCTCGGCGCGCGTGAGAAAGGTCAATTACCCGAACTGCAAGGTTCTTGGCAAGCGAAATCTTCCCCACTGCGGACCCGGGCGGGCCGGTCCCTACAGCCGCTGAACCAGCATGTTCGCAAGCGAGCGCGCCAGGTCCCGGATGTCCGGCCTGTACACCCCCTCGCGTATCTGGCTTTTCAGGCTGTCCAGGTAGGCCAGGCGTTCAGTGTCATCCGCCTCGCTGCAGGCGGCCTGGCGCAGGCCCGCCTCGGGCGGCGGCTCGTGCAGCGGCGACTCGGGCAGGGCCCGGTCTTGATGCTGGGCGCGCGTGGTCATGGTGTCTCTCCTCTCCCTGTGACGTGCGAATCATCCTTCCTTGCCTTGCGGCGCCAGGCTCAGGGTCGGTCAAGAACCTGGCGCACGGATTCGGGCGGGGGCGATAGCCCTCGGGTGGGGCCACACGCCCCCGCCCGGTGCTTGGCGAAGTCCATTTCGCCGACTATGGCGGAGCCCTTATCCTGGTCTCCGCAGCGGCGAAACTGGTCGGTCAGTCCTGTCGCTGGCTTCTTATCGACCCCCCCCGGCAAAGGGATTAGGTCTTCCTGCGTATTATTTCTCCCGTAGTATTTCATAAGCAAGTCGTGTACATGCCGCACATGGACCGCAGTCTTCGCCTCTGCCTGATCCACGCCGAAACGCCCCTGTGCGACGCCTTTGGCGCGCTGGGCTGCGAGGTGCTCAACCTCATGCCCAGGGGTGAGGGCGTGCTGCACCTGCCAACGGAGCTGGCCGCCCAGGGCTTTGCGCCGGACCTGGTGCTCCAGCTGGAATGCCTGGGCTCGCGCCTGCTTGTGTCCGGGCTGCACGAGCTGGACTGCCCGCGCCTGTTCTGGGCCCTGGACCCGCACCTGAACGCCTTCTGGCAGGCGGCCTATGCCCGGCTGTTCGACCTGACCCTGTCCACCCAGGGGCGCAGCCTGACGGATCTGCACGCGCTGGGCGCACGCGCCCTGCACCTGCCCTGGTACGCCCCGGACAAGCCCTTCACGCCGCATGCCCAGCGCCGCCACGATGTCGGATTTGTGGGCCGCCTGGGCCAGGGCAGGCCCGTGCGCACCTGGCTGGTGGAATTCCTGCGCGCGGCGCTGCCCGGCCGCTTCGAAACACGCGAGGGCCTGGACACCCCGGACATGCTGGCCTTCTACCAGGCCACGCGGCTTGCGCCCAATGAATCCATCTGCGGCGAGGTCAACTTCCGGCTGTTCGAGGCCGCTGGCTGCGGCTGCGTGGTGCTGGCCCAGGACCTGGGCCCGGAACAGGCCGGGCTGTTCCAGCCGGGCCGGGAGCTCATGGTCTGCTCCGAGGCCCTGGAGCTGGCCGAGACCGCGCAGCTGCTGCTGGCCCGGCCCCGCCTGGCCGAGGCCCTGGGCCGCGCCGCCTGGGAGCGCGCCCAGGCCGACCACCTCCCGCTCAACCGCGCCCGGAGCATCCTCGCGCTCGCGGCCCAGACCACGCGCCTGGGCGCGGACGCGGCCACCGGCCCACGCTGGCTGGCCCTGGCCCAGGCCGGGCTGCTGGAGGCCGGGCGGACTGCGCCTGTTATCGCGACAGTTATCGCGACAGTTGACGCGAATGTTGACGCGCATGTTGACGCGCATGTTGACGCGAACGTTGACGCGCCAGGGCGCCCGGCAGGCGCTGAACTCATCGCCCAGACCCTGCGCCGCCTGGACGCCCAGACCCCGACCGACCACCCGGACCCGCTGCTTCTGGCGGCGCGCCTGCGCGTGGCCAATGCGCTGGGCCTGCACGCCGAGACCGAGGCCCTGCTGGCCCGCTGCCGCGACATCAACGACATCACCCTGTCGTTGTCCCTGACCTGCTCCATGGCCGCCCTGCGCCGCGCGCTGGACCTGGGCGGGCCCAATGCAGGCCGGGACCGGCAGGCGAGCGGCCTGGACCTGGCGCTGGACTTCGCCCGCAGCGCCGGGGTCGCGCCGCTGGATGGCGCCCTGCCCCCAGCCGTGGCCCTGCTCTTGGCCTGGGCCGAGCGCCTGTGCGCCGTTTCCCCGCAGCACGAGGGCTGCCACCGTGGCGGCCAGTTACAGCAGGGCCAGGGGCAGGAAGATCCGCAACCGGACATCCTGCCGCGCCGGGGCGGCTTCGCCTTTGACACGGACCGGCACCTGCCCGCCAACGGCCTGGAATGCCTGTACCTAGCCTCGGCCCTGGCACCGGACGAGGTTTCCGTGCTGCGCCGCCAGGAGGCGAAGCTGGCCGGGGACAGCGGCAGCGAGGTGCTGCGCCTGGGCGTGCTCTCCGAGCTTGGCCTGCGCGCGCGCGGCGACTGGCGCGTGGGCCTGGCCACGGGCCTGTGCGACCTGCGGGTGTTCCGGCCCGGCGCGGGCCTGGCCGAGCTGGCCCTGGCCGCGCAGTGGGCCCGCGAGCAGGGCCAGGCCGAGGCCTTTGCCCTGGCCCTGGCCCTGGCCGATCCCGCAAGCCGCATCCGCCGCGCCCTGGCGTCCGCACAGGGCTGATTCCGACCCGAACGGCCCACTACGCAGTTCCCTGTTGCGCTTTTGTACGCAGTCTGCTACCCCCTGCCCATATGGGGTATCTTCCCCGCAACCCTCAGGAGGTCATCCATGCGCATCCGGCTTCTTTCGGCCCAGCTCTGCACCTTCGCGCTCTGCTTCGTCCTCGCAGCCGTGGCCCTGGCGGCGGAAACGCCACAGGACCAGCGCAAGCACACCAAACCCGGCCTGTACGCCACAGCGGTGGAGTCCTACGACATGTGGCGCGCCGCGCCGACCAAGGTTTTCATCGTGGATGTGCGCACGCCCGAGGAATACGACTTCCTGGGCCACCCGACCATGGCGGCCAACGTGCCGTCCATGCTCTGGACCGGCGTGTACGACGCCGCGAAAATGGCCTACCCCTTGACCGCGAATGCGAGGTTCGTGGAGCTCATGAAGCAGCGCTACAAGACCACGGACACCCTGGTGTTGATGTGCCGCTCCGGCCAGCGCAGCGCCGCCGCAGCCAACAAGCTGGCCGAGGCGGGCTTCACCAGCGTATACAGCATGGTTGACGGCTTTGAGGGCGAGAAGGTGGCGGACAAGGCCAGCCCCGACTTCGGCAAGCGGCTGAAGGACGGCTGGCGCAACTCCAAGGCCCCCTGGACCCAGGACCTGGACGAGAAGCTGGTGTACCTCCCGGCCAGCTAGCGCAACTGGTGGGCAACCGCCCCACGGAACAGCCAAGGGTCGGCGGAGATGCACCGTCGGCCCTTTTTGCGTGTGATTTCAGCTTGTGTTTGTTGGGCTTAGGTTGACCAGGGATCACCCAGCCCGTAACATAGTCTGAAACGCTTATAGGGGGCTGCGAATGTCAACCGAGAATGTTGCTCTATTGGTTTCTTTCCTGGCGCTGGCGGCTGCGGCTACGTCTTGCTGGGCATCCTTGAGACAGAACAAACTTGATGCCGCAGCTTTCGTGGGTGGGTGGGCAAACGCCATTCGACAGTGGTACTCTGAAGCTGTTGATGTCCTTTCTGAGGCGTCATACCTGCGCGCCAATGGCACTCCAGATTTAACGGACATTGATACAGAAGGCATCAACCGATGCCGATTCCGTCTGTCTTCTCTTATTGACCGTGGCAGGCTGCTCTTTCCCAATGAACAAGGAGACACTAGGGGCCTTCAGAAAGCATCTGCTTATCGCGGCTTGCGGCACCCTGTGTTGGACCCGCTTGTCTCAGCAGAGAAGGTTCTTAGCGGTAAGATGCCACTTCTTGCTTTTCCAGACAAACGGAGTGCTCTCATTGGGCTGCGACGCGAATTTGTTTCTTCTATACAGGAGATCGTACGCCCTGAGTGGCAAAATCTGATCCTAAAATCCATCATTTGCGTTGCCCACAAAGGGCGCGAATTCGACCCAACCCTTGGGGGCCTCTTTCCCGACCCCTCAAAGATTCCGCCTGGAGAGAATGGAATCATGGCCATCGCCAGTGCACGCTACACAAACAGAAAAGGTAGAAGGTAAACCCAACTGCCCGCCCCGCACGTGCTGCGGCCAGCGCGGCCCAGCCGCTACTTGGGGAACTCGAAGAAGATCTTGTTGCCCTTGCGCTCCACCTTGAGGCAGAGCAGCCGTTGCGCGCCGCCCTTTCCGTCCTTCAGGGTCACATACAGGCTGAGCCCGGCGGAGCCCTGGAGCTGGGCCTCGATGTCGCGCGCGCCAGCCGTGGGCCGAAAGGCCAGGCTGTAGCCCGTGTCGCCCACCATGCCGCCGGTGAGCACCTGGCCCCCGGAGTACACGTCCACCTGGTAGGCCGAGCCCTCCTTGAAGTCGATCTCCTGGCGGTAGCCTGGATACAGGCCCCAGCGCGGCGGCGGGCTCAGGCTGACCCAGGTCACGTCCACCCGGTCGATCTTGGGCGGGCTGGAGCACCCGGCCAGCGGCGCAAGGCAGAACAAAAGCACGCTCACGGCCAGAATGCTTCTCCGGGCGCTTCTCAGGATGCTCCGCAGGGCGGGTCGCAAGGCAGGCCGCAGGACGGGTCGCGATGGGCGCATGGGGAACCTCCTCGGACGTGCGGTCGCGGGAATGTTTTGCCGAGCCCTAGCAGGGTTGGCGTCGCTTGAACAGCCCATGCAAGACCCGCGCCCGACACAGTCCAGACGCGCACGCGCGACGGCAGGTTGCGTCCACGCTGTTTCAAACGTTTTGGACCCTTGACAGTCCCGCACAGGGCGCGCACAGAGTGCCCATGCTTGTACGTGTTCTCCTTGGCCGCACCCTGGCCTGCGCAGCCTTGTTGGGCTTGGTTCTGGCCCTGGCCTGCCCCGCCCTGGCGGATGAGCTCGCGTCCGGGCCCACATCCGGGCCTGGTCCCGCGCCTGCTGCCACAATCGATCCGGCCACCGGTCCGGCCGCCAGCCCGGCCAATGCCGCAGCGAAACCGGCGGATAAGCCAGGCTCCATATCCGGCGCGACCCTCATCCTGACCGAGGAGAACGACTTTTTCGCCGGAACGGACGAGCACTACACCAACGGCATCAAGCTGACCTGGATCTCCGCCGACCTCAAGAAATACGCCGAGGACGAGCGCCTCCCCGACTTCGCCGTGGCCTACCTCAATCGCCTGCCCTTTGTGAACGAGCCGGGCCAGCAGTATAACGTGGCCCTTTCCGCCGGGCAGAACATGTACACCCCGGCGAACACAGCCACCAAGGCCCCGCAGCCGAACGACCGCCCCTATGCGGGCTGGACGTACATCTCCCTGGCCCTGCACGCCAAGACCCCGACCCAGCTGGACAGCTTCGAGACCAGCCTGGGCATGGTCGGACCCTCTGCCCGCGCGGGCGAGACCCAGAACAACTACCACACCCTCATGGGTTTTGCCCGGGCCGAGGGCTGGCACAACCAGATCCACGACGAGCCGGGGCTCATGCTCTCCTGGCAGCGCACCCTGCGCGCCGCGCGCGTCGACCTGGGCCGCGACGTGTCCTGGGACGTGCTGCCGCACGCAGGCGTCACCGTGGGCAATGTGCTGACCCACGCTGCCGCCGGGTTTGAGACACGCATCGGCTACCGGCTGCCCTGGGACTTCGGCACCTCGCTCATCCAGCCCGGAGGCGGCGTGAGCGCTCCCGCAGACCCAGGCGACACGCGCCTGCGCCAGGACACCACCTTTGGCCTGCACTTCTTTGTCGGGGCCGAGGGCCGCGCCGTGGCGCGCAACATCTTCCTGGACGGCAACACCTGGGAGCACAGCCCGCACGTGACCAGAAAGCCGCTGGTGGCGGACGGCATGGCGGGCGTGGGGCTGGTGCTGGGCAGGGTCAAGCTGACCTACACCCATGTGTACCGGACAGAGGAGTTCGACGGGCAGGATGGCCCGCAGATGTTCGGCTCCATCAACCTGTCGGTGACATTCTAGGCAGGGGAGCCGCGCCTGGGCCCGCAACTATTTTTCTGGACCCGACACCAGGGAGCACAGCCCGCACGTGAGCAGAAAACCGCTGGTGGCGGCCCATCGCCGATCTCATGGCGGGCGTGGGACTGGTGCTG
>Ga0073936_10003020_pt1 | contig 24514 bp, 29 predicted proteins | sample AliMusrvi5mmetaG_FD_87041 | JGI IMG/M metagenome (GOLD analysis project Ga0073936, IMG submission 87041) | Freshwater lake bacterial and archeal communities from Alinen Mustajarvi, Finland, to study Microbial Dark Matter (Phase II) - Alinen... | ecosystem: Environmental > Aquatic > Freshwater >... | reverse complement strand
TTTATGCAAAAATCAGAGATGTCGAACCACCAATAATTATCAGAGGAATCAAGCCTTCTTTGAACGTTATTGAAAAGGAAAATAACAACAATTGTTAACAATAACAGATATCAGAAAATTCTAAAACCAAATAACTATAGCTTTGTAAACTTTATTTAAATCAATATGGAAAATAACGAAACCACCACAACTATCAATAAAATAATAGACACCATTGAGGGACTGATCCCGGATTTCCTGTCGAACCCTGCTGACAGAAATGTTTCGAATGGGAATGCTGCTCTTTGTATCATTGATGATAAAAACGTAGTTCATGGCAGGCTTTTTGGCACCGATAAAATAAGGTCACGGCATTCTTTTAAGATTGCATGGACCAAAGCCAGCCAGGCCTGGATCACGAATATGAAAACTGCCGATTTTGAGAAAGCGGTTTTCAACAACCAGATAGACGAACATAAATTCAATATTATGCGTCCTGATTTTATCGGATGGGAAGGCGGACTTCCTTTGACTTTGAATAAGGGTGTTGTAATTTATGCCGGCTTCAGTGGTTTCAGAGGGTTTAAAGATGCTGAAATTATTTCAAAGGCATATTCTTTGGTGAGGTCAGGGAAAGAGCTTTAACACGCTTTTGAATACGATCATTTGCCTGCTGTCTGCAATGCCTGCCAACAGTGGATTTGTAATTTTTTGCCCTTTCCATTTTTCGTTCTTTGGACATTATCTCCAAAATTAATTTATTATGAACACTCATAAAATTTTATTGCCAACGATCCTGATCATACTCATCATTACCATTATTCTTGCCGTGGTTTATTTCATTTTCCGTTCGCAGGATGGTACTGAAAGCATGATAGGAGCGAAGGTTCCTGAATTTACACTTCCTGATCAGGACGGAAATGAATTCAGTATTAAAGATGTTGTTGGAAAGAAGAACCTGGTATATTATTTTTATCCGAAAGATTTTACCGGTGGCTGCACCAAAGAAGCGTGCACATTCCGCGATGACTTTAAAGATTTTGTTGAGGCCGATGCGATTGTTATTGGAATAAGTTCACAGTCGGTTGAAAGCCATAAAGCATTTGCTGAAAAAAATAACCTGCCATTCACACTTTTGGCTGATACCAATAATACGGTACGGAAATTATTTCATGTTCAAACCAACGAGTATGGCCATATCCCCGGAAGGGTTTCATTTGTTGTTGACAAAAAAGGTATGATAATTTCAACATTCAATTCACTCACTCAACCTAAAAAGCATGTAGAAGAAGCATTGAGGATATTGAAAGGAAATGGGAATTGAAAAACGAAAATGAACGTGAGTGTTTTGCTGATTCATAATCGCAAACGAAAGGTGTTTTGAATTGACCAATTAAAGAGTAATTCAGGACTCCATAAAATAAACCCGGAAAAAGGAACTAATAGAAAAGCTCTCCAAATTGATGGCTAAAAAGAAAGGCTACCGCCTCCGGCGATAGCCTTTTTTGTTCTACAAATTATGTTGGAAGATATGCGGTCACATTAATTAAACCCGTGCTTTCTGTTTTGCAAAAAACTTACCGGAAATTTTAATTAATGGTGATGAGTGCTATAACTACCACCGGAATTCCCGCCGAAACTGCCACTTCCATGTGAATAGCTTCCTCTGCTATAAGATGAATGTGATGAATAATTACTGCCTGAACTTCTGTTGTAACTCTGCTGTGCAGGAGTACTACGATACACTTGTTTTGGCGCATTATATTTCGGTTGATTGATTTTTACATTATTTGTCTGCGTGCTGTAATTTGGTTGCTTAACATAGTTATTCACGTTTGGCTTTGTCAATGGTACTTTATTATTACCCTTAGTCAACGGAACATCATTGTTTGTTTTGACAGTTTTTTCTGACTGAACATTTTTTATGCCCGAAGTTGTGGTGCTGTTTGTACCGACACTTGTGTATTTTACAAAAGTTGCAGGTTTCTTATTGAAGTAGTCAGTCTTACTAATTGTAGGACGATAAACCATCAGCTTGTTGCTTTCTAATTTCATTTGTGATGGCTTGCTGACTTCTGCAATCGAAACAGAACTAATAGTTGAGTGTGTAGCCTTTGCTACATCTGCAGATCCGGGACCATTATAGAATGTCTGCTCATTGTATTTTCCTGAACTCTTAATGTAGGACATTTTGTTGATCACAGGATCACTCATTTTTGATGCATACTTTGAAATATTCTTATGCATAAAATGATCCTGGTGGACTGAATACCATGAATGTAACGATGCATAATCATCCCGGTCAAAATAGTACCACGGCCCGATAGGTGCCCAGCAGTAAAAATCATCATAAAATCCCCATGCAACCCATGCCGGCGCCCAGTCGTAGCCGGGGGCCCATAACCAGCCGTAATAAGGATCGTCGAACCAACGACCATAGTGAAATGGTCCCCACCCCCAAACATAACCAGAATTCCAGGTCCAGCCTAAGTCAGAATAAACCCAATTTCCATTTGTGTAGTAAGGAATAAAATCCAAACCGAGATAGGGCGACCACACATACCCATAGTTAGGGTAATCAATCCATTCACCATACGGACTTAAATCGTCATAGAATGTCTGGTATGATACAATGGCCGGTGTAGTAGTATTGTCGGTGTTTGTTGTTGTACCTGTGCCGGCTGTTACAGTTGTTGCCGGAGTTCCACTGGCTGTCACATCCTTATCATACGTGCAGGAACTGAATAAGGACAGCAGAAAAACTACTGTCAAAATTGACTTTCTCATTTCAATCTCCTTTCCTTTTGATTGTAACACAAAGTTACCTAAAACCAAAAATACAGGCAAGTTTTGGAATCCTTTATTGGTTAAAAATAACATTATTTAAGAGTGGATTGAAATTGGAAAAAATGATGTAATCACATGCGTTTGCTGAGGTTATTTTCTTTTGTTGATGGCCTGTTCAAGGGGTGTTTTTATTATTTACTTTTTAATTATTTTTTTTGTTTAAATATTATGTGTTCCGCGTGTGAATTAAAAACCAAGCAGATATAAGCTTGTATTAAAAATTATGAGATCACATCCTCCCATTTCGATATCCAATCCTGACGATTGGATATCCAATCGTCACGATTCGATATCGAATCCTACCAATCGATCTCAAAATTTCAAATAGATTTAATTGCGGATATTCAATTTTACTTTTACACTTTCTTAATGGAGTATTAATTTTTTTTTAACTACATAATATTTACCAGAAACTACATTTGTATAACTGTTCAAAATCGTCATCTTATAATTTAATAACAAATGGAAATAGCACTGATAGCTGCAAAATCAAAGAACAATGTAATTGGGAAAAATAATAAATTACTCTGGCATTTACCCGATGATCTGAATTTTTTTAAGGAAAAAACCAAAGGTCACTTTTTGTTGATGGGAAGAAGAACTTTTGAATCTCTTGAAGAGGATCTGGCAGGTAGAAAAGTAATTGTGATCACTAAAATCAAAAACTATCATCCCTCATTTAATTGCCTTATTTTTGACAACCTTCCTGATGGGATCAATGAGGCCAGAATACGAAACGAGACGGAACTCCTGATTTGTGGTGGAGGTTCTGTTTACAGGCAGACAATCGCATTTGCGGATAAAATGTACCTGACTGAAATTGATCATGAATATTCAGGTGATGCTTTTTTCCCTGAATTTGACAGATCAATGTGGAACATCAGTCTCATTAAGAAATTCAGTAAGGATGAACAGCATCCGATAGCTTTTGAAATATCTGAATTCAAAAGAAAATTAATGCAAGTTTGAATTGAAAATTGTCAATAACATGAAAAACTACGTCCTTTTTATAATGATCATTTTTCTGGCGGTGAGTAATTGCAGAAATAATCCTGATAACACTCCGATAAACAATAATGCAGCGTCCATTCCTCAGCATCCGATCAATCCTTACTATTCCAGGACAGACACCATGACACTTAATCTCCCTGATTCAATTTGGAAAATAGTTTTACCAGACAGTGTTTACCGTATTGCCAGAAATAAAGAAACCGAAGCTGCATTTTCGGGGAAATACTGGAATTCTACCGGAAAAGGAACATATTATTGTGCAGCATGTGGCAATGCTTTGTTCCGGTCTGATGCATGGTTTGCCAGCACCTGCGGTTGGCCCGGTTTTTTTGAAACAATGCGTAAGAACAGTGTGAAATATAAATCCGATTATTCTTATGGAATGATTCGTACTGAGGTGCTTTGTGGCCGCTGTGGCGCTCACATGGGGCATGTTTTCGATGATGGCCCCAAACCTACCGGACAACGATATTGTATGAATTCAATAGTTCTGGATTTTGTAAAGGATAAGTAAGAATGAATTAGGAAAGTGTTTGGAATGGGTTTCGAATACTGTTTTCCCTAAAAGTCCTGGCTCATAATCAAACTTAATCAGTTTTTAATCTAACGTTAATTCTGTTTTAATACAGGCGTCGCTTTATCCCGATACTTTTGTGAAGAAAATTTACGTTAACTATTAAAGACAAAAAAAATGAAGAAAATATATCTGTATAGCATCATAGGAACCCTTTTTATTACTGCGAGTTTATCGCTAAGTTTTAAACCTACCGGTCAAAATGAAACATCGGAGAAGATCAAAAAAGCAACCTGCGTTCTTTATCCAACCAAGGGGAATTTGACAAGCGGAATTATAAATTTTATTGCCTCAGACAGTGGTATCAAAGTTGTCGGAAATATTGAAGGACTTTCTTCAGGAAAACATGGGATACACATTCATGAATGTGGCGATTGTAGCGCATCTGACGGTTCATCGGCAGGCGGACATTTTAATCCAACCGGAAAGAGTCATGGCGGACCAACGAGTATGAACAAACACGAAGGTGATCTGGGCAATATCATGGCTAATGATTCAGGAAAAGCACACATCGAATTTTTTGATAAAGTCCTGTCATTTGAAGGTAATCTGTCTATCATTGGAAGATCGGTTATTATTCATAAGGGCGAAGATGATTTTATGACACAGCCGGCAGGAAATTCAGGAGCTCGCGTGGCATGTGGTGTGATTGGCATCAGTAAATAAAAAATAAGTATCATGGAAAAAATTGGAGTACTGGGAACGGGAATGGTTGGTCAAACCATAGCCACCAAGTTGGTCGAACTTGGTTACGAAGTGCGGATGGGTTCGCGTTTACTGAACAATGAAAAAGCTTTTGAATGGGCAAAACCATTAGGAGATAAAGCATCGTTTGGAACTTTTGAGAGTGCTGCAAGCTTTGGCAATATTATTTTTAATTGCACCAAAGGCGATGTGACTCTTTCGATGTTGAAATCGCTTTCGGCTGCCAGCATAGCCAACAAGATTTTAATTGATATCACTAACCCTCTTGATTTCTCAAAAGGAATGCCGCCATCATTGATCAGCGAATATGCAAATACCAACTCACTGGGTGAAGAAATTCAAAAAGCTTTGCCAGATACTAAGGTTGTAAAAACTTTAAATATTGTCAGTGCTGATGTAATGGTTGATCCGGACAAGACAGGCGGAGAACCAACCATGTTTGTTTGTGGCAATGATAAAGATGCAAAAAACGAAACAATAAAGATATTGAATCAGTTTGGTTGGAAAGATATTTTAGACATTGGCGATATCAAATCTGCACGCGGGATTGAAATGCTTTTACCCGTTTGGATCGAAACGATGATGTCTTTAGATAACAGGTATTTTGCCTTCAAGATCATCAGGTCGAGATAGGCAGGAAATTAATTAAAGGATATAAGGAGAAAAGGTAATCAGGATTTGACATAATGGAATAAACAGGAGATAAAAATATTGAAATTTGATGCTCCGTTTTCCCTTATACTTCTATATCCTGATTGCTGAAACAAACTATCCTGATAAACACGATGAAGAATTAATTCATAAAAAACATAAACAATTTTAAAACAAAAAAAGATGAAATTTGAATTACCAAAATTACCGTACGAATTGGATGCTCTGGAACCTATGATCTCGAAAAGAACTTTAGAGTTTCATTATGGAAAGCACCATCAAACCTATGTGACAAATCTGAATAATCTGATTGCAGAAACCAGGTATGAAAATTCGGACATCGAAACAATAATTAAGGATGCTGACGGCCCGCTATTCAACAATGCAGCACAAGTGTGGAACCATACTTTCTATTTCGAAGAGTTAATAAAAAATGGAAAACCTGCTCCACAGGGTGTATTTGCTGAAGCGCTTGAAAAAAGTTTTGGAAATTATGCCGGATTTAAAGATACCTTTGCAAAAGCTGCCATAGGTTTGTTTGGATCAGGATGGGTTTGGCTGGTAAAAAACCAAAGCGGAACACTTGAGATCATTAATGAAAGTAATGCCGGCAATCCACTTCGCAGGGGTTTAAAACCATTATTAACCTGTGATGTTTGGGAACATGCCTACTACCTGGATTACCAAAACAGACGTGCTGATTATATTAATGCTTTTTGGAGCATTATAAATTGGGATGTTATCGAAAAGAGATTTTAAAAACATTTACAGGGGTACTTATGAAATCAACAGTTGCTGTTTATAATTCACACTGGTCGGCGCTGGATGCGGTTGAGGTTTTGAAAAATGGAAGTTATCCGGTTGATCAATTATCAATCATAGGTCGTGCAAAATTTCGTGACAATGATATGCGCAGAAAAGCCATTAAACCATTAAAAAAGGATGGCGAAACCATTGGTGTCGTTCTTGGCTCTTCGGTTGGTGTTTTATCAAAATCCCGTATTCTTGCTGTTCCTGAGCTGGGGTTCCTTTTTGGTGCCGGAGCAGTGGTGGAAGCCATTGCTGACTTTAATATGGAATTCAAAGGTGTGAAAATGGGTACTATTTTAAAGACTTTTGGAATCAAACAGGATAAAGTTGAAAAGTACCGGAATGATCTTGACGAAGGGAAATTTTTAGTTGTTGCGCAGGGGGAGGATGAAGATGTTGAAAAGGCTGTCAACATCCTTTGCTCAAGCAGCAGAAACCTTGAAATTTATTCACAATAATCAAAAATCGAAAGAGATTAATAATTCTACTTCTCAATAGTATTCACTAAAAATAAAATTATGAAATCAACTGTTGCAATTTATGATTCGCACATATCCGCTTTGGAAGCGATAGAGGTGTTGAAGGACAAATGTTATCCTCCGGATCAGTTATCTCTGATAGGGCAGGCCAAAACTTTTTCTGAAAATTCGCCTCAGATGAAAAAGGATCCTTCATTGAAAACAAATTCAAGTGCAGGGATGCTTATTGATTCAACACTGAATGTCCTGACGCGGCTACGTATTCTCCCTATTGGCGAGATTGGTTTTATTTTAGGGGCAGGCGCCATTGTTACCTCTTTGGCCTCCTCTGATCTCGATATAACCAGCCTTGGTGTAATTGATATTCTAAAAACTGTCGGAGTAAATAAATTTGAAACTGTCAACTATTCCAGCTTTCTTAAAGATGGCCGGTTTATAGTGGTTGCACAGGGTGACGAAGATGAAACTCAAAAAGCGAAGAACATTCTTTGCAATTGTGCGAAACCTCTCGGAATGGTTATTGATTAATTGCACAGAAAAACATAGGTTCTCTTTGAAGACCCGGCCAGCCATTGACTATTGATTATTGATTGCTGAGGGTTGATGTAAGCAGGTGCATTTGATTATAATCTTATGTTGATCCAAACCAGCAAAGTGTATTCAAGCCTGTAAATAATTTGACAGGAGGTTAAAATGGATAAAAAAACAATTGTCGTTTGTGGTGCTACAGGCAATGTCGGTGGTGCTGTCGTAGAAAGCTTGCTGAAGAAAAAGATTTGGAAAGTCATTGCGTTGACAAGAAAACCTGATGCGCCAAAGGCAATCGCTTTACAGGATAAAGGTGCAAAACTACTAAAAGCCGATCTTCAAAACAGATCATCAATGATCACTGCATTCGAAGGTGCGCAGCTTGTATTTGGCATTACACAACCCTTTTCATCCGATTATAAAAAAACTGATCCCGACGCTGAAATTCAACAGGGTCATAACATCATTGATAGTTGTGTCACCAATAACATTGAGCACATTGTTTTCAGCACTGTGTTTGGATCAGGTGATCATAAGACAGGTGTGCCTCATCTCGACAGCAAACTGACAATAGTGGATTATCTTAAAACAACCACTTTGCCTTACACTATACTGAAACCCGCGTCATTCATGGACAATATTGGCAGGAAGTATTTTCCTGTGAAGACAGGATATGTAAAAGGGTTTACTGACGGAGACGTTAAAGTTCCCTATATCTCCGTTGCTGACATTGGCGAATTTGCCGCAATGGCATTTGAGCAAAAAGAGTGTTTCCGGAATGTCGAGATCAACCTTATGGCCGATCTTGTTTCGGGTAATGATATCGCAAAAACTCTCTCGAGAATAAGGAATGGCGAAACTTTCAAATACAAAGCAATGCCCCGATTACTGATGAAGCTCTTCGCTTCCGAGTTTTATGCAATGCGGGTTTCTTTTGAAAAATCAGGGAGACCTCCATATCCTCCTGAATATGCTGAAGCACTTCAAAAATGCAGGGATTTGCGCCCGGATTTAATAAACATTGAACAGTTTTTGATTTCGCAGGGCTACAAAGTAAAACAACTATAAAAGAACAAAATGATGTAATTCAAAACTAACAAAGCATCATGCACATTCTTTATTAACAATTAAACAATTTTATACAATGACACCTATCATCATCATAGCTTCAATCATCGCACTGATATTAATCATTGCTCTTATAATAGGCACCAAACTGACTATCGAACGTTCCGTAGCTATTCGTAAACCCCTCGATTCGGTTTTCAATTATCTGCGCTTTGTGAAAAATCAGGATAACTTTAGTGTCTGGAATATGGCCGATCCTGAAATGGCAAAAGAATATCGGGGAACCGATGGAAAAGTAGGTTTTGTTTATGCCTGGAATAGCCCCAGAATGAAGAATGTCGGTGCAGGTGAACAAGAAATCATGAAAATTGACGAAGGCAAAAACATAGAGCATGAAGTTCGTTTTTTTCGCCCCATGCAGAATACGGCAAAGGTCAATTTTGCATTCAAAGAAATTAATGGCAACACTGAAGTGCAATGGGGTTTCTATGGCAAGATGAAATTTCCTATGAATATTGCAAAAGCCATGTTCCAGAAAATGCTCGGACGCGATCTTGAAAAAGGATTGCAAAACCTGAAAGTAGTTTTGGAGAAACAATGACCTTCACAATAAGTCAGACTATGCAACAATAAAACAATAGTAACAGTTAAACAATTAAACAATTTAAAAAAATGTACCTATCAAGATTTAAGGCGCCGGTTTATGCAATCCTCAGGATTGTTATAGGATTTCTTTTCCTCTGGCACGGTTCTCAGAAGTTATTTGATATTCCTCATGCAGAAATGTTGCCTCCGCCATCCATCATGTGGACAGCAGGAATAATAGTGTTTTTCGGTGGTCTGTTTGTAATGTTTGGTTTGCTCACGAGAGTGGCAGCATTTTTGGCATCAGGCGAAATGGCCTTTGCTTACTGGTCTGCTCATGGTACTCATGCAGTGTTACCGCTGTTGAATCATGGAGAACTTGCAATGCTTTACTGTTTTATTTTTCTTTATATCGCAGCCAAAGGTGCCGGAGCTTTTAGTATTGATTCAATATTTGAAAAACGAAAGCAAAAACGAAATGAGTTTAGGAGCAAAAATCCATGAAAAAAACCATCTTAATATTATTGGTTTTCCTTACTTTTTTGCAACAAGACATCTTTGCCCAACAGACAACTCCCGTTAAAAAATATGGTAAAACCCTCAATGCCGGTTTTGGTATTGGGGGCTACACCGGCTATTACGCCTATGTAAAACGTACATTGTTCATCTTTCACCTCGATTATGAATTTGATATTGCGCAAAATTTTACCCTGGCTCCTTTTGTAAATTTCTACACCTACCGCGATGGCTACTATTGGGGAAGCAATATTTACACAATTAAAAATTATTATTTCCACGAAACTGTGATCCCGGTTGGGATCAAAGCTGCTTATTATTTTGACCAGTGGATCAAAGCCAATCCCCGTTGGGATTTTTATGTTGCAGCTTCGGTCGGGTTTTCACATGAAGCTTCTGTTTGGGATAAAAATTATCATGGCGATCCCAATTATTACAGAAAAGCAAGTCCCCTTTTTCTTGATGGCGAGGTCGGCGCCGAATACAGGTTCAATAAACTTTGTGGAGTATTTCTTGAAATTTCAAGCGGCGCATCCACCATCGGAGTTTCCATTCATTAAAAATTTTTTTTTTTTTTGACACAATGATTGTGATCAAAGACGTGACGGTTGGGTTCCATAAAATCCTTCAAAATTTTGTGAATTACTTTTTTTCTTAAAACAAGAAATAGTCCGGTCCCGACTTTGAGTCGAACCCGGACTATTAGTAATAGACTGGGATAAAAAATTCATTAGACCCGACTTGAATATTCAAGTTCTATTAAATGGGTCCATCTAATCCTACTTGAATATTCAAGCCTTATTAAATAGGTCTATTTGTCAATATATGGAAAAGCAACTCGATGAAGGAATGAAAATTTGTCATTCCTTGAATAGCTCGTGAGTTTTAAAAATGGATTTTCCGATTGGGCGCGTTTTATGACGCGTTCCAGTTGCGGATCCATATTTTTTTAATCTTTTAGCAGCACATATGTTGCTTTTTCATTACTCACGAAAGTAATTTTGTCTTCCCTGGCCAGCCAGCCTATAGCAGATCCGAATTCAATTGCACTCAGTTTACATTCTCTTTTAAGTTTTTCAATACGCGTATCCCTTTGATCTTTGTCTAATTTTTTCCAAATTTTTCCGGCATTTATTCCGATCTGATCTTTCTTCATTTCTATTTTGAGTTTTAAATTTATTTACTACAAGATTACTTTTTTTTGATGCTCCAAAAGTATCCTGAATCCTTGCCATACCGATTAAATAAAAATTAAAGACAAGTTAAAATGACATTAAGTACGGGGGATCGTTTAGCATAAAACCTGAAACCAGAAACGCGAAACCTGATGAACTATTTTGTAAGAAAAGGGGAGAGAGCAAAAAAAAGTGAGGAGGCAATTTTCATTTTCCTCCTCACTTAACTAACTCACTAAACTAATCACTAAATTTATTATTTCTTTTTCAGAAATTTAAATTTCTTACCCAAATATTGTGCTGAAGATCCCAATGATTCCTCAATTCTCAATAACTGGTTATATTTTGCAATTCTTTCACTGCGGCATGCTGAGCCTGTTTTGATCATCCCTGTTTGAAGACCCACTGCAAGGTCGGCAATAGTCGTGTCCTCAGTTTCGCCTGAACGGTGACTGATCACAGATGTATATCCGTTAGCTCTTGCCATTTCTACAGCGTTAATAGTTTCTGTAAGGGTTCCGATCTGGTTCACTTTAATAAGGATGGAATTGGCAACTCCTTTATCAATGCCTTTTTGAAGCCTTTCAACGTTGGTTACAAAAAGATCATCACCTACCAATTGAATCTCATTACCTAAAGCTTTGGTCATTTGTTTCCATCCATCCCAGTCATCTTCGGCCATACCATCTTCAATTGAAATGATAGGATATTTTTTAACCCAATCTTTCCAGTACTTCACCATTTCTGATGGTTTCAGCTTTTCTCCTGTTGATTTATGCAGATGATAAACATTTTCGGCAGGTAAATAAAACTCCGAAGCAGCAGGATCAAGTGCAATGAAAATATCAACACCCGGCCTGTACTTTGCAGCTTCAATTGACTGGAGAATTACAGTGATTGCTTCTTCGTTTGATTTCAAATTCGGAGCAAATCCACCTTCGTCGCCCACATTGGTTGAATAACGTTTTTTCATCAGCACTTTCTTCAGGTTGTGAAACACCTCGGCGCCCATCCTGATGGCTTCTGAAAAAGATTGCGCACCAACAGGCATGATCATGAATTCCTGAAAATCTATGCTGTTGTCGGCATGCGAACCGCCATTCAGAATATTCATCATTGGAATCGGAAGCAGGTTGGCATTAACACCACCCAGATATTTGAACAATGCAAGCCCTGACTCCTGTGCCGCTGCTTTGGCAACAGCCAGCGAAACGCCGAGAATTGCATTGGCTCCAAGATTCGACTTGGTTGGTGTACCATCAAGGCTGATCATCATTTTATCAATCCCAGCCTGATCTAAAACATCAAAGCCCGTCAACTCTTCTCTTAATGTCTTGTTCACATTCTGAACAGCTTTCAAAACACCTTTTCCAAGATAAATTCCTTTATCATTATCGCGCAGCTCATGAGCTTCATGAATACCTGTAGATGCACCCGAAGGCACGGAAGCACGGCCAAATGCGCCGCTATCGGTCATTACTTCAACTTCGACCGTTGGGTTTCCCCTTGAATCAAGGATTTGTCTCCCCTGAATATGAACTATCTGTCCCATTTTTTAAATATTATTTTTAAGGTTGCAAAAGTACGAAAAAATTTGGTTTTTACCCATACAGGAGGATTGTCAAGGTAACTAAAATTGAAGGTGAAAATTGATTAAAGTGCAATTCCTCCTGTTGTGCAGTTACTGAAAAGGTGATTCCTATTTCAAAAACTCAGCCACTATCTTCTCCGCATCTATACCTTCTGCTTCTGCTTTGTAATTCCTGACAATGCGGTGACGAAGAACGGACACAGCCACGGCTTTCACATCTTCAATATCCGGCGAATATTTCCCATTGATAACTGCGTTTGCTTTGGCGCCGATAATAAGATACTGTGAGGCACGGGGCCCTGCTCCCCATGATAGATAATCGTTGGCCCATGGATGCGACTTCGCAGTTTTTGGTCGTGATTTTACTGCAAGATTTACTGCATAGTTCAACACATTTTCTGTAACCGGGATCTTTTGAAGTACTTCCTGATAAGCCACTATTTCTTCTTTGCTCAATACAAGTTTCACCTGTGGATCAAGTCCGGAGGTTGTAGCTTTAACGATATCCACTTCTTCCTGGAAAGATGGGTAATCCAGCCACACATTGAACATAAACCTGTCCAACTGTGCTTCCGGCAATGGGTATGTCCCTTCCTGCTCAATTGGGTTCTGAGTGGCAAGCACAAAAAATGGCTCATCCAGTTTATAGGTTGTCCCGGCAGCAGTCACTGCTTTTTCCTGCATAGCTTCAAGAAGCGCTGACTGTGTTTTGGGCGGAGTACGGTTGATTTCATCAGCCAGCAACACATTGGCGAAAACAGGACCTTTGATAAACCTGAACTTTCTTGTCTCATCCAAAATTTCTGTGCCAATAATATCTGAAGGCATCAGGTCAGGTGTGAATTGAATACGGTTGTACGAAAGACCAAGAGCCTTTGCAAGCGTGTTCACCATTAATGTTTTTGCAAGCCCGGGTACTCCCACCAAAAGGCAATGGCCTTTGCTGAATATACAAATGATAAGGCTTTTTACGATCTCATCCTGTCCGACAATTACCTTCGCAACTTCGTTTTTAAGCACTTTGTATTTTTCCACCAAAGCATCTACGGCTTCAACATCGGATTTAAATTGCATAATTATTAATTAGAATATGTTATTGATATCTTTTTAAATTTAAAATTCCAGATTCCGGAATTAACTTTCTTTTTATTGACTATTGACTAATGACTATTGACTAATGACTATTGGCATTTACTGAAACCATTCATAATTGAACTTGCAACCTTTGTACTCATCTGCAATATGAATAAAGGTAACTGCCGCTTTCTTTTTGATCCAGGCTTTCACAGCATCATTCTGTTTATCCTTCAAAGCAAGAGTTTGGATATAGTCGTAGTCATCTTTGATATTTGCAAGATGTGGTTCAGAACGCGACTTCAGATACAATATCCTGTATCCTTGTTTGCCTTCATCAGTTTTCATAGGAACCGGTTGCGAGAAATCACCCACTTTCATTTTGTCAACAATGAAAAATGTTGCAGAACTTAGTTCGTCAGGCTGGAATTTGCTTGACCCTGTTGCAACATTGACCATGATTCCTCCATTGATTTTTGAAGCATCGTCTGAATATTTTGCTGCAGCTTTTTCAAAGGTAATTGAATCGGCTTTCAACTTTGAATAGACAGTATCCAGGAATTGTTTTGCCTTCAGCATATCTTCCGGTGCAACCTTGGTCATGATCAGTATATGCCTTACATTGACCATGTCTCCTCTTCTTTCAACGCCCTGAATAATATGATAGCCGTAGGCAGACTGAATAACAGGTGATACTTCGCCTACTTTAAGTTTGAAAGCTGCTGCTTCAAAAGTGGGATCCAGCACACCTCTTGCGGTAAGACCTATTTCACCTCCTTTGGTTGACGTTGCTGCATCTTCGGAATAGAGCACGGCAAGCGTTGCAAAATCTTCACCTTTTAATATCCTTGCACGTATTCCCTCCAGTTTTTCTTTTGCTTTGGCTTTTTCAGCATCACTTGTTTTGGGAAGCTTCACAATCTGTCCGACTTCAAGCTCAGAGCTTATGGTTGGGATGCTGTCTTTCGGAATTGTGGAATAATATTTCTTCACTTCTGAAGGCGTAACCTTGATATTCTCAGTGATCTTTTCTTCCATGTTCTTTTGGACCAGCATATTTTTTACAACATCCCTGTACATGGCTTTAATCTCGATCAGTGATTTTCCATTGTGATATTTTATCAGCGCTTCTTCGCCTCCTAATTGCTTTGAAAAATACGCTATCCTTGTATCCAGATCGCTTTCAACCTGTGCATCGGTAACTGTGACGCTGTCTAGATCGGCCTGGTTGAGTAACAATTTCTGAAACATGAGATCCTCCAGTAGTGCACATTTAAAGGTGGTGTCATTCTTTTTATAGCCTTGCAGAACATACTGTGCATACTGATCTTCGATGTCGGAAAGCATGATCATTTTGCTACCTATCACTGCAACTACCTGGTTAATTACCTTCCCCTGCGAATAGGAAAAACGTATTCCAACAGAAAGAAATATTGCCAGGATCATTATCGTTTTTTTCATGTTTTTTATTTAAAGTATTTTGAAAGTGAAAAATCTCTTGAAAATTAAATGTAAAATGTAAAATTTTAAATGTAAAATTTTAAAGTTTCATTTGCACTAAAGTGAATTATTCTTTTTCTTTTTTATTATTTTTTGCTGTTTGAATACTTTTGGTAAATATCGCAATTAACTCTTTGTTCTCTTTAAAATCTGGTTCTATCTTAACTGGTGGGTTTATTAATGGTTTTAAAATAATAATCTTTAGGCAAATGCTTGTTTCTCTTAATTCTTTCAGGACTACTCCCATTTTATGAATGAAGTCCTTAGGCGATTCTGCGGCTTGTGCTTCACCATAATTAAATGCCGGAGAAGTACCACACCTGACTAATTGACCTCCGATATGATTGCCTGCTTTGGTGTTTGGTAGCATTTCAGATATCTCAAGCATACGTATAGCAAATCGAATAAGTCTTTCCTCAAGATTGTATTTTTTCTCCATTTTCTTTTCCTTTTACATTTACCAGTTTTACATTTTACATTCTACCCATTTTACATTTTACATTCACTTTACAAATCATTAATTATTACTTTCTTAAAAAATTTCAAAGTCTTTGTTTTTAAGCGCTTCTTTGAATACATGGTCCTGCATGTCTTTTATAAGTTTCAGTTTGCGCTTGTTCAGAATAATTTTTTTGACATTCTCCTTTTCAAAACTAAGTGGCGAAACGCTTTCTTTCACCTGATAGTCCCGTATGGTTAAATAGTATGAATACAGGGAATCCTGCAGTTCGATATTTTTGTGAAGCTTGAGGTACTCTTCCTGATCGTAGGTTTTTATAGGGATTTCTTTCAACAGATCATTAAAAAACAGCCATGTTGAATCGTCAAGGTAATAGTTCACAGCGTACTTTTTACAGTACTCCTCCAGGGCGCTTTTTGCTGATGGTGTTTCCAGTTTGTACAGGTTTTTTACTGTTGAAGCATTGGTTGCATTTGCTGATAATTTCACATACCTGACTTTTACGATATTTTCTTTCAGCAGAAATTCGTTCGTATTCTTTTTGTAGTAATTCCTGATTGTTGAATCAGCAACGACAGTATCCAGTTTCTGACGCACCAGTTCTTTTTCGTAATTAAAGATCAGGAGTGAATTTTTATAATCTTCAAGCTGCTTCTCGAAATTCTTCTGTTTTGACGACAGGTTTTCTTCGGCATTGTGAATAAGAAGTTTTTGTTCGATCCAATTATTAATGTAGTTCTTTACGATCGAAAGACTGTCTTTTGATGAAGAACCGGCAGGAACCAGTCCGGCTAAATCAGATTTGTAAAGATTATCATTATACACCTTCGCCACTGCTGTGGACTCTTTATTGCTTGAAGAGCCACAGGAAGCAAGGGCGAAAATAATTGATATGAAAAGTATTTGTTTCAAATTTATTCACAGTAGGTCAAGGTTCAATGTTTACCCCGTTGGATTGCATCCTACGGAGTTTAAAGTTCAAGGTTTCATTTTAATCACAAATCTCAAATCAAAAATCGCTTTACATGAACTTTATTTTGGAACATTAACTCAGAAAGTTCTATTTTATTGTGGAGAAAACATCCTCATGAACTTTAACTGGATACTTTTGTTTTAGTTCATCCATCCATTTTTTCTCTAAGTATGTTTGATAGTCAGCAGTGACAAGCCCTCTTGCTTCAGCCAGCGTTTTATTCTGAACAGGAAGCACATTCTTTACATTAACAAAAACGATGGATTTTCCACTCTGAATATCTTTCGAGATTCCTTTTACCCATGGAATAGTGTCAACAACTACGTTTTCTTTTCTAGAGAATTTTGCGGTTTCGATCTTCAGATCAAGCTGTGAATTTTTATTGATCTCTTTCAATATTTCATCATTCGAAAGTTTTCCTTTTTTCACGAGTTTGCGTGTTGCATTAGCTATATCCTGGTTTGAACAGGTGTAAACTGATGCATCGAGACGTGCATCCCATTTGTAGTTATCTTTATGTTGTGCAAAATAATCTTTTAATCCGGTTGTGTCTTTCACAGCTTTTGACCATACTTTTTCATCAGTAAGTTCGAAGAGCAGAATGCCATCCCTGTATTCTTTCATCAGTGATTTGAAATCTGCATACTTGCTTTCAAGTTTAGAATCTTCATAGTTTATGGCACTTTCATCAACAAACAGTTTGTAAGATTTATTTAGTGATGCAATGCTTTCTTTGTGTTTTGATGTTACCTTTGGTTTCAGATAATTTACAAAATCTTTTTCAGTGTAAACTTTTCCGCCCAGTGTGAACATTGTTTTGGTGAGTGCATTGATCCTTGCATCGGTAAGTTTTCCATAGAACAAGCTGTCTGGAGTGCTTTCAATAGCTGCATCCGGCAATTTATTCATGGATTTTTCTGTTGATTTTGAATTTTGAACTTTATTGGTTCCATTGGATTTATCATTGGTTACAATTGGTGTAACAAATTTTCCATGAACAGGCGTTTTATCACTGGAAGATGTTTTCACAGTATCAATATCCTTATAAAAATCAGTCAGGGCATTTGCGGTTTCATTAAAATTGTATTCCTTTTTGATCTTGGCAACCATTGCTTCCTTCGACCTGTTGGAGCGGGAATCTTTGGCAATTTTTGCTTTCAGTTCAGCTTTTACGCTGTCAAAAGCATTTATCGGTTTTCTGTCGAGCAGCTTGATAATATGCCATCCGTACATGGTGAGAACAGGATCAGAAATATCGTTCTTTTTCAGTTTGGAAATGGCAACAATAAATTCAGGAACCATTCTGTTCACACCAAACCATTGGATAACGCCTCCTTTTGCTGCAGAATTTTTATCATCTGAATATTCTTTTGCCATGTCTTCAAAAACACTTCCGGCTTTGATCTTGCCTGAAATTTCTAATGCTTTTGCTTTGTATTTTGCTGAATCGGCGGCAGTGGAGTTGGCAGGAATAACTACGAGGATATGTGCTGCGAGCACTTTTCCCATTGCCGATCTTTTATCAGTTACCTTTACCAGGTGATAACCATATTCGGTTCTTACAGGCATCGAAACTTCGCCAACCTTGGTGTTGTAAGCAGCTGTTTCAAACGGATAGATGAGGTCAAGCGCGGTGAAATAGCCCAGATCGCCTTTGTTTCCTTTTGCTGCCGGATGGTTTCCCTGTGCAGCCTGATCTCTTGCCGAAAGGTCTTCGGATTTCTCAAAAGCAACTTTCCCAAAATCTTCACCTTTGTTCACTATCCTGTCGCGCAAAGCCATAATTGTATTGTAGGCTTTCAGTGTATCAGCCGGTGATGCTGACGATGTAACTTTAATTAAAATATGACTTGCCCTGATGTCCCATTGCATCCTGTCGTAAGCTTCCTGCAAAAGTTTTTCATTAACATCCTTGTCTATCAGGTAAGGCTGTGCAAGCTGTTTCCTGTAGCCTGCAAGTTCAGTGATGAACGAAGAAACGGTGTCCATTCCCAAAGCTTCAGCTTCTTTCACTTTTAGTTTGAAATTGATGTAGAGGTCCAGATAATCCTGCATAGATTTTTTATCAATCACATCCTTTTTCAGGTTGTTCTTGTTATAGACATTCAGGAATTCAGATTTTGTAACTTTATCGCTTCCAACTTCAAGTAAAATCGGGTCGGTTTGTGCGAAAATACCGGCAGTCATGGCCGTAAAGAATAATACAAGACTCAATTTGATCAAATTCGTTTTCATAATTTAAAGGTTTTTTTTCTGTCGCAAATGTAATTTAATTAAATATTTCTTTTCTGGTTTAACAAAATTTAAGATAACAAAAAAGCGTTAGTTGTTTGTAGTTTGTGGTTTGTTGTTACTGACTGCCACTGCCACTGCCACTGCTACTGCCACTGCCACTGTTTCAATTTATCCTTTACTCGAATAATTCGGCGCCTCTCTTGTGATCGTCACATCATGAGGATGGCTTTCCTTGACTCCTGCTGTTGTGATGCGGATAAATTTAGCCTGTTGCAGCATCTCAATATTCTTAGCTCCGCAATAGCCCATACCTGCACGCAATCCACCGATCATCTGGTGGACCACTTCGGACAATGACCCTTTATAAGCCACACGTCCAACAATACCTTCAGGTACGAGTTTTTTATAGTCGTCTTCATTGTCCTGGAAATACCGGTCTTTCGAGCCTTTTTGCATGGCATCAATAGAGCCCATACCCCTGTATGTTTTAAATTTTCTTCCTTCAAAAATAATGGTTTCGCCCGGCGACTCATCCACGCCTGCAAACAGACTGCCGATCATCACTGAATGTGCACCACCTGCCAAAGCTTTCACAATATCACCCGTGAAGCGGATACCTCCGTCAGCTATCAGTGGTACTCCTGAGCCTTTCAAAGCTGTCGCCACTTCATACACAGCATGCAGTTGAGGAACGCCAACTCCTGCAACCACCCTTGTTGTGCAGATGGAGCCGGGGCCAATACCCACCTTGATACCGTCAACGCCGGCTTTCAAAAGATCCCTTGCAGCCTCGGCTGTTGCTATATTGCCTGCTATCAAATCAATTTCGGGAAAATGTTTTTTGATCAGTTTGCACATGTTGATAACCCCCACAGTATGTCCGTGAGCAGTGTCAATAACGATGGCATCAACGCCGTTTTTTACAAGGGCCGAAGCTCTTTCCACCGTATCATTTGTAATGCCAACAGCGCCGGCAACCCTAAGCCTTCCGCGGCTGTCTTTGCAGGCATTGGGACGGGCTTTGATCTTGATGATATCTTTATAGGTGATCAATCCAATCAGCTTGTAGTTGCTGTCAACCACGGGGAGTTTTTCAATTTTATATTGCTGCAGTATGAAAGCTGCTTTTTCAAAATCTGTGAATTCTGTCGTGGTGATCAGGTTGTCTTTGGTCATCACCTCTGCAACCGGCCTGTCCATTGACTTTTCGAAGCGCAGGTCTCTATTGGTGACAATGCCCACAAGCACATTTTCGTTGTTCACTACGGGTATGCCGCCGATTTTATTTTCGGCCATCAGGTTCAAAGCATCAATCACTTTCGCATCTTTGTGGAGTGTGATAGGTTCGAGGATCATCCCGTTTTCGGCTCTTTTTACCTTCCTCACCTCATTGGCCTGTTCGGCAATGCTCATGTTTTTGTGAAGCACTCCTATGCCGCCTTCCTGCGCAATGGCAATGGCCATCACCGATTCGGTGACAGTATCCATGGCTGATGAAACCACGGGCACATTAAGCTTTATGTTTCTTGTGAAAAGTGAAGAAATTTCCACTTCGCGTGGCAATAACTCCGAATATGCTGGTATCAGAAGAACATCATCATAAGTTAGCCCTTCTCCTATGAATTTATCATTTGCCGACGACATGTGTTTTTCGTTTGTTGTTTGTTGTTCAGTTAAAGGTTCAAAGTTTACCCCGTTGGATTGCATCCTACGGGGTTTAAATTTACTGCTGTCTGCTACTGCTGCTGCCAACTGCCGCTGCCAACTGCTATAGCATTTATCATCCCCGGATTTTCAACCTGTCAACCTGTTTTTTCAGATTTCGGCAAATGTAGGAAATTTAGATTAATAATTTCAAATTATCCTGCATAATAAATGAATTTTATTGGGGTGGGGGAGGGAGATGAAAATTGTTGAGGATTTATTGAAGGGATATTTGAAGGGGAAATAAAGATGAATATTAAGAGAGAGGCACGCCGTTTACTATTTAGTGTCTGCATGGGAACTATGGTAAAAAGAAATTCCAAGACCCAAAACCCAAATTCCAAATCCAAAGCTCTTTCACAAATCCCAAGTATTAAGTTTAAAAAGGGCTAATCCGATGAAGTTTCGCCCTTGGAATTTGGAGCTTGGAATTTGGGACTTGTAGTTTTCGTGCAAGCACTATTTAGTACTGGAGTTGTTTACTCAAATTTGTCTTATTACTTTTATTGAACTTTCGCGAAGCATCCGGCATTTTATTTTTTGCTTTCAAACTTTGAGTCCACTCCGATAAGTCTATTTTTACCACAAAAACTCTAAAACACGAAAAAACACGGAAAACTATTTACCGCGTGGGATAATTTTCCAATTTTACCCATTTGAATTCTTCTACAAATATCCAACGGGGTGAACTGTTTTTTATTATTTTGTGTAGTTTACCCTGTTGGATAACTTTCAGATTTAATGAGTATCTTTAAAACAGAGTTATCCCACGGGGTGAAGTGTATTTGTGTTTTAGTGGTAATTTTCACATTTATTACTTTTCGGAGTAAACTCTTTATTAGAATTTTCAATGTTTGAACACATTTCCATCACCCTTTAAACATCTTTTTCACGACCGAAAGTCGGTCGCTCCGACTGAGAAGTTGTTCTTCACAACTTGAAAGTCGGTTTTAAGCGACTTGAAGGGCGTATTAGCTTGACAGGAATAACGGTACAGGTGCTTGCAGAGTGCGGGATTTAACCCTCTTATCTTTCCGGCAGGAACAAAGGTAATGAATTGTAATCAACTGTCAAAATGCCCTGAAACCCGCATTATGCAAGCACCCTGATACGTGCAGTATTAATGTACTTTAGTTTATATTTGCTTGTTCTATTTTTTTTAAATGGCAAAAAAGGAGTTCATTATTTTCGTTTCTAAGATGCATCCCATTTCCTTCACAATACTTGTACAATTTACAATCATTACAAATTCCGGTTTTAGTCCATTCACGATTTCTATACAAAGTAAATTTTTCATTCCAAACTTGCATAAAATTATCTTTATAAATGTTTCCCTGAATAAAATTGCCTCGCAAATCTGGACAAGCCGATATTGAACCGTCCACGAGAATAGATCCAATATTAATTCCGGCTCTGCAAAAAAAGAAATTATCCCTGACTTCACTTTCATAATTACCTAAAAAACCTTCACAACCATAATTCAGTTTTATACGGTTTTCTCTTCGACTCTTCGCAATAAAATCAAATAGTACCTTAAACTGAAGCGAAGTTAATTGCAATTCTTTGTGTTGTTGTGCCCGTCCAACAGGAAATATCGTAAAAATTCTCCATTCCTTTACTCCAATGTTAATAAGTAAATTTTTTAATTTATCAAGTTCTTCGAAATTTAAACTGCTTGCGCATGTAACAATGTCGTATTTGAAATCTTTTATTAAGGCAAGCATCTGAATAGCATTTATGGCTTTTTCATAACTTTTATTATTTCCACGCAATGTGTTATGTGATTTTTCAAAACCGTCTAAACTAATTGTCATTGACCTCATCCCTGAATTCAGTAGAGTATTTAAACGAGATGCATTCAGCAAATAACCGTTTGTTACTGTTCCCCATGGAAATCCCCTGTCATAAAGTGCTTTTCCGCATTGTTCAAGGTCTTTTCTCATTAAAGGTTCTCCTCCTGAAAAAACTATCATCGTTTTGTTAGGATTTACGTGGGGAGTAATAGAATCAATTACCTCTAAAAAATCAGATGCGGGCATATCTTTTATTAAACAATCGCTTCGGCAATCACTACCACAATGAAGACAATTCAAATTACAACGCAAAGTACATTCCCAGAAAAGATAATTGAGTTCATGCAGTTTTACAGTGTTTTTTTTATACTGTCTGAAAAGCTCTAATGCGATTCTTTTCTTTATACCTAATTTCATTAATTCCATGTTGTCAGAATAACATTAATCTTTTTTCTTCAAAATAACATCTGTATTCAATTCTTGCTCTGGTTTAATAAAAACTGTAGTATCCTTGGGTAAATAATTTCCATTTTTTTTGCCGTCAATATCTGTGAAATTCAAATGTACTGTTCCTCCACTCATACTTTTATAAATATATTTGAAGCATCCATTTGTATCTGTATAGATGGTATCTCCGCGTATTATAACTCTAATATTTTTTATAACTGAATCTTTTTCCGATTTTACAACACCTTTCATTTTATATTGATTCATTTTATATTGAATTTGAATAGGGACACCATATTGTGCAGCGCATTGATTGCAGACCAATGAAAAACCTATTACAGATAAAAGAAAAACAATATATTTGTTTAATGCTCTTGAAATTTTTGTTTTCATAATTTTGTTTGTTTAATTTATATTAAATATACTCAAATATCGTACGGCATAGTCGAGCTAGAAAATTGCAGCAGTTACTTCAATTGTTCATTTTTTTCATTAGCAGTTGTGCTTTTATTTTTTCTTAAATCCCAAGTTAATTTTAATCTTACTTTCTTCAATGCTGTGGGGTTATTATTGTTGATTGTTTTGTTCCTTGTATTGTTTGTTGATAATTAGTTTCAGCTTTTTTCACCCAACCTTTTATAGTCAAAAGCACCTCTTGTTGTGTAGGGTCATTCGTTTGGATAGTCAAATTTTTTATAACATAACCTGATTTGCCATTTGAACAATAACTTAAATGAATAAATGATGAATCCCCTTGTTTTATTATTATTTTGTCAGCATTACCCACTTGCCCGCCTCCGCTGCTCTTAATCTTCCGTATATAAAGATCCCCAACACCAACGTTCCAGAATTTAAAATCATGGTTAACAGTTGTACCTTCTGCAATCGTATCAAAATTATAAGTAGTATTTTCAAATTTTATCTTTGCAGCATTCTTCAATTGTTCAGGTGTCATCTTCGAAAAATCTTCAATAATATAAGCTGCAATATCCATCGTTTTTTTCGGCTGAACACTGTCATCGGTTACAATTTTTATCCTATCACTGACATAACCAAAATAATTGCATTTGGCAGCATTGTACGTAATTAAAATATACCCCGTTTTATGGGGTTTAAGTTCCTTTGGTACTGCTTTACATTGTAAATATTCCGGCATTGTTTCAAAAGACAAACTCATTCTCTTTCCCCAATTATTATACATTTTTAAAGTATCAGTTTTGATTTCCCAGTTATTTACATTTTGGAAATTTACCAGCGAAGTGTTTAACCAAAGATTTCCAATTTGATTTGGATATTCATCAGCCAAGGTTTTTTGAGAAAACAAATCTCCCCAAACAAAAATCAAAACAAAAAACACCACCACTTGAAACCCTCGAAAAATGTGATGATGATCGCTTTTACAAGCAAAAGTAACATTGTTGTGATTGTTCATAATGGTTTTGTTAAGTATTTCTTTTCGAATTATTTTTTTTCAAAAAAAGATAATTTAAACATGATCCTGAATCTTCTGACTTTTTTTCTTCTTCAATCAAAAACCCACTGCCATCAATACCGGTAGCTTTCTCATGCAATTGCCGCCATCTATTGCAGTCCGATTTATCGGTCTGAAAAAAGATTTTCTTCCTTTTTGCTTTAGCATCATTTGTAAATTAACGTAAAGAAAATTGCAATTTTTTCTTCAATTATTGCAATTTTTGCGTGTGTGCCCTGCATGAGCAGTACACACACAACCGCAAGCAGTAGAAAAAAGGCAAAAATACAAATTTATTTTCTAACGGTTAAAAGTTGTGTGTGTGTTTATTTCCAGAG